>ERZ1645192.1021-NODE-1021-length-23649-cov-12.537043_pt1 | contig 23649 bp, 19 predicted proteins | sample MGYA00575354_ERZ1645192 | MGnify/ENA primary metagenome ERZ1645192 (study PRJEB40844, sample SAMN11349763) | freshwater sediment metagenome | isolation source: river sediment | host: Sediment | place: India: Faizupur Khadar , New Delhi | collected 2017-02-21 ... | reverse complement strand
AAAAAGGACCCTCATCAGTCTCGCTTCGCTCGCCAGCTTCTCCCTGGAGAAGCTTCAGGAAAGGCGCTTCGTTTGCCGGTCTCTCCCTGGAGAAGCTGCAGGAAAGGCGGTATTTTTTGACCTTCTCCGGGGAGAAGGTGCCCGCAGGGCGGATGAGGGTCTTTTCAGTTTGCTTTATGATGAAACTTGCCTGAGTTTGGACAAGGGAGAAAAAGGACCCTCATCAGTCTCGCTTCGCTCGCCAGCTTCTCCCTGGAGAAGCTTTACGGGACGGCAGTACTCTTCAGGAGGTGGTACGGCGGCTGGTGTTTTTCAAGCCGCAAAATATGTCAGGTTGAAGTACGCAACCTGACCAACGAAAACTGCAGGCCTGACGGTCAAAAACTTTAAATGGTCTGGAGACCAAATCAGAGTAAGGCCACACATGAACAAGGGCGTAGGGGCGAAGCACCCATCCAAGGGTAGGTAATAAACCAATGCATCCGTTATAGGATGATTCGCACCGCCTGTGGATGATGGATGGTTAGTTTCAAATACTGGTCCCTTGAAAAGCGTCGACTGACCCACCACATCCACATATTCCCACATTTTGCGGTAAAATTCCTTAGACGGCGGTCAAATTTCCAAAAAATATGCTATTCCAGCCTTTTTGGGCTGGACATTTTTTGATTTTGCTGTAAAATAAAAGTTCGTGAAATTGGAATTATCGTTCGGAGGAAGAAGTTGGCAAACATTAAGTCTCAAATCAAACGGAATAAACAGAACCAGGCTCAGCGCAAGCGCAACCGCGTTTACCGCGGCGCAGCGCGCACCTTTGTCCGCAAAGCTCAGGCAGCCATCAAGACCGGCGTAGAAACTGACGCGCAGGCAGAAGTGAAAACCGCCATCAAGGCTCTGGATAAAGCGGTCACGATGGGTGTTATTCACAAAAACAACGCTGCCCGCCGCAAGTCCCGCCTGGTTAAGAAGCTCAATTCCCTTCAGTAGGCGCTAAAGTGGTTTGTACGTACGGGAGCCAGAAGGCTCCCGTATTTGTTGTTAAGCCGCAAATCGAGATGATATAATCCAGAAAACTACGCACAGGATACAGGCATGTTTGAACAGGAAAAATCGCTTTTAGAAAATCAGCTGCTTAAGTTTTGCCAGGAGCGTTCGCTGCCAGCAGAAAAACTGGAATGGCGCAGTATCCCCTTTAGTGGGGAATGGGGTATCGCGGCGCCCCTTTTTCCGCTGGCCGCAGCTGACCCTGCCAGGCAGCTGCCAGTACCGCTGCACGCCCAGGCGCTGGCTGAAGCGCTGCGCGACAGCATCCAACTCCCTGCCGGTTTCAGCCGCATGGAGGCAGTGCGCGGCTATCTCAATCTCTATTACGAAACAAGCGCTTACGCTCGCAAGGTGATTGGCAGCGTGCTTGCCTCTGGCAGCGAATATGGCAGACAGCAGCCCGCCGGCAAACCAGTGATGGTGGAGTATTCCAACCCGAACACGCACAAACCCCTGCACGTCGGGCACCTGCGCAATGTGATTCTGGGCGGTTCCACCTGTAATATCCTGGAAGCCAGCGGCAAGCGCGTAATTCGTGCCAATTATCTGGGCGACATCGGCTTGCACGTCATCAAATGGTTGTGCAACTACGAAAAATACCACGCGGGAGAAAAACCCGGTCAGGACAAAACGCGCTGGATGGGCGATCTTTTTGCTGAGGCTGACCGACGTTTTGCCAGCCAGGAGGGCTTTGAAGCCGAGGTCCGCGCGTATTTTGCCCGTTGGGACGCGCGTGACCCACACATCCTGGCGCTCTGGAAAGAAACGCGCGACTGGTCCCTGGACGGTTTCCGTCAGGTTTATGACTTGCTGGGGGAACACTTTGACCGCATTTACTTCGAGAGCGAAGTGGAGGAACCGGGAAAAGCCATGGTCGACCAGCTGATTAAGTCCGGTCTGGCGGAAGACGGACGCCCGGATTTGCCGGTAGTGGTCAATCTGGACCAGATTTTGGGCACCAAGGAAGAATACCGTGTGGTCATTATTCTGCGCTCGGACGGAACTTCGCTGTACGCCACCAAGGATATTCCCTTGGCGGTATTGAAGTTTAACGAGTTCGACCTCGAAGAATCCATCTACGTTGTGGACGTGCGCCAGACACTACATATCCAGCAGTTCCGCAAGATACTCGCGCTGATGGGTTATCCCTGGGCGAATAAAATTCACCATCTCGCGTATGAGATTGTGAATCTGCCTGGGAACGTGACCATGTCTTCGCGCGAAGGCACGGTTGTGCTGCTGGATGATCTTATCCGCGAAGCCACGCGCCGGGCGCTGGACGTCGTACGGGAGAAGAACCCCGAGCTGGAGCCAACGCGGATGCATGAGATTGCTGAAGCCGTTGCGCTGGGCGCTATCAAGTATCCGATGCTCTCGAGAGAAAACACCAAGATGGTGACCTTTGACTGGGAGAGCGCGCTGGACTTTAACGGTCAATCCGCCCCTTATATACAGTACGCGCACGTACGTGCCAACAGCATCCTGCGGAAAGTAGGCGGGCTGCCGGATGGTGAACCCGATTACGGCAAACTAACCCATGCCAGTGAAGTTAACCTGGTTGAGCGCATCTCGCGTCTGCCGGAAGAGATTCAACGGGCGGCAAAAGAGCTCAAACCGAATTTGCTTGCCAATTACGCTTACGAACTGGCAAAGAGCTTTAACGATTTCTACAATCAGTGCCCGGTTTTGGGCGCCGAGCCGGACGTCCGCGCTGCAAGGTTGGCGCTGGTAGCAGCGGCACGCTTGTGCCTCGGGAACACTTTACGCCTGTTGGGCATCCGCGCGCCAGAAGTGATGTAAAATAAAGTGTCAATAAATTTACCAATAAAGGAGAGCACGTTATGAGTCGTATCCGCACTATCATCATGGGGGCAGCTGGCCGGGATTTTCACAACTTCAATACCTTCTACCGCGACAACGAGAAGTATGAAGTTTTGGCGTTCACAGCCACCCAGATTCCGAACATCGAAGGCAGAAAATATCCTGCGGCGCTGGCGGGTGGGCTTTACCCGAACGGCATCGATATTTACCCTGAAGCGGAATTACCCCGGCTGATTAAAGAACTAAAAGCGGATGAAGTTGTTTTTGCTTACAGCGATGTACCGCACACTTATGTAATGCACAAAGCTGCGGAAGTGAACGCTTTGGGCGCGGATTTCCGCCTGATGGGTACTAATGCCACCCAGGTAAAATCCATTAAGCCTGTCATCGGCGTTTGCGCTGTGCGCACAGGCTCCGGTAAGAGCCAGACCACGCGCAAAGTCGCCGCGATTCTGAGCGGGATGGGCTACAAAGTGGCTGCTATCCGCCACCCCATGCCCTACGGCGACCTGGTGAAGCAGAAAGTTCAGCGCTTCGCGACCTATGCCGACCTGGATAAGCACGATTGCACCATCGAAGAGCGCGAGGAATACGAACCTCATATTGACGCGGGCGTGATTGTGTACGCTGGCGTGGACTACGAAGCCATCCTGCGCGAAGCCGAAAAGGAAGTGGACATCATCCTGTGGGACGGCGGAAACAACGACTTCCCCTTCTATGCCACCGACCTGCTGATTGTGGTTGCCGACCCGCACCGCCCCGGGCATGAGTCTGAATACTTTCCTGGCGAAACAAACGTCCGTATGGCGGATGTGTTTGTCATCAATAAAGTTGACACTGCCAACCCTGACAACGTCATCGCTGTGCGCGATAACCTGTTCCGCATGAATCCTAAGGCGATCGTGGTGGAAGGCGCATCACCAATCTTTGTGGACAACCCCGAAGCTATTCGCGGAAAGCGCGTGCTGGTGGTGGAAGACGGCCCTACCCTGACCCACGGCGGAATGGCCTACGGCGCGGGCTATGTTGCCGCGCGGCGTTACGGCGCTGCCGAAATCGTGGATCCGCGCCCCTTCGCGGTGGGCAGCATCCTGGATACCTACAAGAAATATCCGGGTACAGGAAAGATTTTGCCCGCGATGGGTTACGGCGACCAGATGGTGCGCGACCTGGAGAAAACTATTGAGAATGCCGATGTGGATTTGGTTATCATCGGTACACCGATTGATCTAACGCGCGTGCTCAAACTGAACAAACCCAGCCAACGCGTACGTTACGACCTGGAAGAAATCGGCAAACCGACCCTGACCGATATTCTGAGCGCCAGATTTGGCAAGTAAGCTGGAAACAGCATAGTCAAACGTTGATCAGGGGTCAGGCTAGCCTGACCCCTGATTTATTGTCCCCTGATTTATAATAAGGGCGGCAAGCATATTTGTGAGGAAAAGCGAATGTTCATCGATTCAGTGACAATTACAGTAGAATCCGGCAAGGGCGGCGACGGCATGGTGCACATGCACCGTGAGAAATACCGCCCCCGCGGTGGACCTGACGGCGGCGACGGAGGCAGGGGCGGCAGCGTGATCCTGCAGGTCGTTCCGACTTTGAACACGCTGAACAAATTTCAACACAACGAAGTTTTTAGCGCGGAAAACGGTAAAAACGGCGGTCCTTCCAATCGATCCGGAAAATCTGCGCCGGACCTGATTATCCCGGTTCCACCTGGGACGATTGTGTACGACGATGAGACGACCCAGCTCTTGGGCGACCTTATTGACCCCGGTCAAACGCTGGTTGTAGCCAAGGGCGGCCGCGGCGGGCGCGGCAACCAGCATTTTGCTTCCTCACGCAATCAGATGCCGCTGACAGGCGAGCGCGGCGAGCCGGGCGAAGCGTTTGTTTTACGCCTGGAGCTAAAACTCATCGCGGATGTCGGCCTGGTAGGCATGCCAAACGCTGGAAAGTCCTCGTTCCTGGCGGCTACCACCAACGCGAAACCGAAAATTGCGAATTATCCCTTCACGACATTGGAACCTAACCTGGGCGTGGCGGAATTGGACGAGGATACCAGCCTGGTGTTGGCAGACATTCCGGGTCTGATTGAAGGGGCGCACGAAGGCATAGGGCTTGGCTACGATTTTTTGCGGCATGTGCAGCGCACGCGCGTGCTCATCCATATCCTGGACGGGCTTTCGGAGGACCCCTACGAGGATTTTCTTACCATCAACCAGGAACTGGAATTGTTTGATGAGCGCTTGGGCAGGCTGCCGCAAATTGTGGCCTTCAACAAAATTGATCTACCGGATGCCGCCGCGAAATTTGCGGCTTTGCAGGCAAAATTCGCGCAAGAGGGTCGGGAACTGCTGCCGATTTCGGCTGTGGCGCACACCAACCTGAAAGCGGCGCTGTGGAAAGCGCACGACGCGCTGAAGAACGCGCCCATTGAAGAAACAGAACCCGAGCTGCCTGTATACCGCGCGGAAGAAGACCCTAAAGCCTTTAAAGTAAGCAAAGAGGACGATCTGTGGGTTGTGCGCGGAAAGATTATTGAGCGCGCGGCGGCGATGACTTATTTTGACCAACCTGGCTCGGTGCGGCGCTTCCAACGCCTGATGACGGGTCTGGGGGTGGATAAAGCTTTGCGGCAGGCTGGCATCGAAGAAGGGGATACGGTCAGCATCGGCGGGTACGAATTGGAGTGGCAAGAATAAAATATTCACCGACTGGGTGAGGGGGGCACCCAATCGGTGAATACGTAAATTTAACCATAAACATCAAAATTTGTCAAGCTCTTGTTATCCTGTAATTACAAGTTATTCTGTAAATCCAACGATGTAATCCAACGACATAATCGGGCAAATTACTGTGCTTCAACGAGGAGTTTCGCATCCGGGTACGTGTACGTAGCGCGCGGAAACCGGCAGCGTTTTGATCTATAGTGTCAATCCAAAACCAGCTTATCAGTTCCTGCAAGGCGGTCCAGCATGCGTTGGGTAACGAGTTCCAACTGCTCCGGTTTGTTAACAAAGTCCACCGCGTCGCTCTCGATGGTGAGCACCGGGCAAAGGTCAAAGCGCTCAATCCATTCGTCGTAATACTGTTCAAGTAGCGCCAGGTAGTCGGGGTCGATACTGTCCTCAATGGAACGGGCGCGGATCTGAATGCGCTTGAGCAGCACGTTTACCGGTGCCTTCAGGAAGATGAGCAAATCCGGTTTGGGCAGGGTGTTCACAATCAGGTCGTACAGGCGCAAATAGGCATGATATTCCCGGTCGGGAAGGTTTCCCATGGTATTCAGCGCCCGCGCAAAGATGCGCGCGTCCTCGTAAATGCTGCGGTCGATAATGGCTGAGCGCGGGGAGTGCGCAAATTCCAGGTGCTGCGCGGCGCGGTTGCCCAGGAAGTAAACCTGCAGGTGGAACGACCATTGGCGCATGTCCCCATAAAAATCAGCCAAATAGGGATTGTCGGAAACGGATTCGTACGCCGTTTGCCAGCCGAGCTTTTCGCCAATCAAGCGGGTCAAGGATGTCTTGCCGCTGCCAATATTGCCGGCCATTAAGACGAATTTCTTTGTGTTTAGCCTGGGCATCATGTTATCCTTTTTTGGACGGGTACTGCATCCGCAGAAATGTTTTTACGGTGGAGAAAAACGGACCAGGCGCGTCATAGTGAATATAATGCCCGGCGCCGGGGACGCGCGCCCATTCCAAATGGGGAATTGTTTTTAGCGCGGTTTGGGCAAAACCCTCAGAAATCATGCTTCCCAGTTTGTTCTCACCGCTGATGAGCAGGGCAGGGAAATTGAACCTGGCGCTCATTTCTCGCCAATCCGACTGTCGTTGAGGGGCTTGCTTAAACCACGCCGTGTCAAAATGCAGCTTTGATTCCGCCCAGGCTCTGCGCGCGCTCTCATTCCAACGCGGGAAATGCTGCGTGCAGTAAGCCAGCGCCTGGGCAAGGTCACCGCTGGCAAGCTGCGCAATGATCGTCGGGTTTGACGCGCTGTAGGCATCCTGCGGAATGGCAGGCAGGGCGGTGGGCTCGAACCAGGGGATATCTTCCAGTATCAGACAAGCGGTACGTTCCGGGTATTGGGCAGCAAACTGCGCGGCCGTCAACGCGCCCAGCGAATGCCCAAGCAAGGCGATTTTTTGGAGGCCAAGCCCGGCAAGTAGATCGGCCAGGTCTTGAACAAGGGTGGGCGCGCTGCCGGGGATCAGCCGGTCAGATTTACCATGCCCGAGCATATCCGGCATGATCAAATCGTAATCGTACTCCAGGCTTCCGGCGAGCTCAAACCAGGTGGAGCGGTCCTCGGTGAAGCCGTGCAGCAGAACAATGGGGGGCAAATTTCCACCGGTGCGGACGTACGCCAGTTTATGCCCCCCAGTTAAGCATTCGCCTTCCGTCCAACTACCTGCGGGCATAAGCCTCCGTCAGCTAACACTCACTGTGTCCGCAGGTATAACACTTGCGACAGCCTTCTTCGTTAATCAGGGTCGCCTGACCGCATTCGGGGCAAAGCTCTCCGATCGGCCGGACTGATTTTTTATCTTCCATGAAAGGCAGCGGTTCGCCTGGCAGTGGTTCAGGGTCTTCTTCCTTTTCCCAATGCTGCTGGAAAAGGTATTCATCCAGGGCTTTGGCAATCCCATCCGGCAGTGAGCGCACACGGTTGGGGCCGAATCCGAGCGATCTGCCGCCGCCAATCCCCGCAAGCTGCTCCATCACGATCTTCAGGCGTTCGCGCGGTTCAATCGAAGAAGCGATGCGCAGCACATAGGAAATCAGCCGTCCGAGCGCTTCGGAGTGCGCAGCTGTTTCCGAACCGGCTTTGGCGGTATTGATGAAGACCTCAAAGGGCTGGTCGCCGCCATTTTCATTGATGGTGATGAACGCTTTCCCGAGCGGGGTTTCGATGCTGTAGGTATAGCCCTTGAGAATGCGCGGGCGCGGCTTTTTAGTGTCTTTCCATAAGGTGGGTTGGGAGACTACCGCGTCGGTGTAGGTCAGCGCTTTCTCCTCAGGGGAAGACTGCTTGGCCTGCATGGTCGCTTTGGTTTCCAGGACCACTTTTTCGCGTGAGCCGGTGATATACACCGTGATACCCTTGCAGCCCAGTCTCCAGGCTTCCAGGAAGGCGTCGGCGACTTCCTGTTCGGTCGCGCCGGCCGGGAAGTTGATGGTCTTGCTCAGGCTGTTATCCACAAAACGCTGCAGCGCAGCCTGCAAGCGGATGTGCTCATGGGCGCTGATATCAGCGGAAACAACGTAGACATTACGGATTTCGTCCGGCAGGTATGCGATTTGCTGACAGCTTCCCGCCTCGATAACCTGGCTGATAATCTGTTCCTTGAGTTCGGGACTGAACTCGGCTTTGTCCAGAGCGGCCTGGAAAAGCGGGCTGGCATAGTTCAGGGTCAGGTCCGTGCCGTGGTCGTTGACATGCCGGACGTAAGCCAGCGCGAACACAGGCTCGCAGCCGTAGCCTTCGCAGCCAGCGACTGTTCCGATGGTTCCGGTGGGGGCGATGGTCGTCTGGGCGGCGTTGCGGATGCCGTGCTTGCGGATGCCGTCCACGACCAACTGCCAGTCCACAGCCGGCCGGCCCCAGTCGCGCGTATACGGGAAGAGCGGCTCGGGGGGAGACCAGCGCAAGGCTTCAGGGTCGTAAATGCTGCCCTTGATTGCCGGGAAGGGGCCTTCTTCTTTTGCGATAGCGATGCTGGTGAGCATGCAGTGGTAGCGGATGAATTCCATGACCTGCCCGGCGAATTCCAATGATTCTTCCGACCCATAGCGTACACCGGCATGGTACATCAGGTCGGCCAAGCCCATGATGCCCAGCCCAATGCGGCGGGCATTCAAAGCGGATTTTTTCAGTTCAGGCACTGCTGGCACGTAGGCGTTCTTATCCACCACATTGTCCAGAAAACGCGTAGCGAGGATGGTGGACTCGCGCAGTTTTTGCCAGTCCACTTTTCCATCGGGGGCAAGGTGACAGGCAAGGTTGACCGATCCAAGGCAGCAGTTCTCGTAAGGTCCAAGCCACTGTTCGCCGCAAGGATTGGTCGCTTCCAGGTCGTACAGATGTGGAACAGGATTGGTGCGGTTGGCGGCATCCAGGAAGAGCGCGCCTGGCTCGCCGTTGTGATGTGCCTGGGCAACAAACTTGTTGAACAAATCGCGGGCTTTCACGGTCTTGTAGGTGCGCATAGGCAAACCAGCGCGCTCAGCAGCTTCCAAAGGGCCTGAAAAATTTTTGTAAGCAGGATAACTAACATCCGGGAAGCGCAGGTCCCAGGGGGCGTCTTCCTCAACCGCACGCATGAAGGCGTCGGTAATCGCAAGCGAGATATTGAAATTCGTAATCGCGTTTTCGTTTGTCTTGCAGCTGATGAAATCTTCGATGTCCGGATGATCCACACGCAGGACGCCCATGTTGGCGCCGCGGCGGGTGCCACCCTGGGCAATTTCTCCGAAGGCATTGTCGTAAACTTTCAGGAAACCGACTGGTCCGGTGGCCTCCCCGGAGGAGGTCTTTACAATCGCGCCTTTGGGGCGGATGCGTGAAAAATTAAAGCCATTTCCGCCGCCGGTCTGTTGGATAAGGGCGGCATTGCGCAGCGTGGTAAAAATACCGTCGGAAGCTCTGCCCATATCGTCGGAAATGGGCAGCACAAAGCAGGCAGCCAACTGCCCAAGCGGCGTGCCGGCGCCGGTAAAGGTCGGGGAGTTTGGAAAGAAGGATTTGGAGACCAACAGATGGTAAAAAGACTTGGCCGTGTCCAAAGGATGCTCTTCAGTTTCCGCGTCCGCGACGTGCCAGGCAATCCGCCAGAACATTTCCTCGATGCTTTCCACGGGATCTCCGTCCTCTCCTTTGCGTAAATAGCGCTTGGTGAGGATTTGTCGGGAATTATCGCTCAGTGTGATCGCTGGAAGGTCGGGGGGCATTGGGGGGGTGGGCAAGAGACCCGCGGGCGGGGTAGATGAGTGTTCCATAGGATGTCCTTACTTGGTTTCTTCGGAAAGCAAATGATCAATTTCATTACGGACAGTATGCAGATCATCCATCCGTAAATACACAATCGCGTAGCGCACATAGGCAATATGGTCCAGCTCTTTCAGGCCTTTGATTGCCAGGTCGCCGACAACCCTGGAGTTGATTTCGGATCGACCTTTTTTCTGGAGTTCCGCCTCAATTGCGCTGGCGAGCTGTTCCAGGGCTGTAGCGGAGACCGGGCGCTTGGCGCAAGCGATGCGCAAGCCTTGCAGCAACTTGTCGCGGCTGAACTCCTCGCGCGTGCCGTCGCGCTTGATTAACATCGGGGTGGCCAGGATCGCGCGTTCCATGGTGCTGAAGCGCTGATGGCAGGAGGCGCATTCTCTGCGCCGGCGAATTCCGCCGTGCGAATCTTTGGTTGTGTCGATGACCCTGGAATCAGGATATTGACAAAATGGGCAATTCATCGCGTTCTCCTTTCTTCATCTACCCCAATATATGGCGGTGCGGATAGTTTTATCCCCCACCTGTTAGGTTCTGACATTTTAGCACGATTTATGCACTGGAGCAAGATTTTTGAGGGGAGAAACCTTAAAAATTGGCAGACTTTAAGATTTGGTATTTTATTGTGAGGAGGATTTCTACGGAACAATGCTGAAGCTGGCTATAATCAAAAAACAGGCGTTTTTCTTCGACAAGGACGCAGATGGAGGAATTACCTTTACATTTTTGTGCGGATGCCGCGGGCAGCTGGAGATTCTAAAACCGTTGCGCGGAATTATTAGCCAGGTTGTGGAAAGAAATGGGAGCGTCCGGCCAGTTGGGCAGGACCGGTCAACGTCAGTTGAGCCTATTTACACAGAGGATTAGCTTTGCGTCAGCGCTGTGTAGTTTGGCACTAATAGCATTGGAATGAGCGGCTATGCAAGGATACCATGTGGTTAAATACAAGCTAGCCGATGTCCGAGTTTTATGACAGTCAGGCAGCTAAAAAACAATGCCTGCATTTCCAGGATACGGTTTGCGATCATTGTCAGGCGCGGCAGGACCTAAGCGCAGCCATTCCTCGCAGGCGTTGATTCATTCGCTGCCATCCTCCCCATGAGACCAGGGAGGAAGGCAGCTTGTACGCAATTTGCCCAAGAGGAGTTCAGGCGCGCTTATCCGTTCGAGTTACCTTGTTGGTCGCGGCGTTTCCTCAGGAAGGTCGGTACGTCGATATCAGCACCGGAAGTATATGCGTAATTTTCAACCGGTGTCTGCACTTTGGGCGCGGTCTCCTGCCGCTTAGGATAATCTCCAGTGCTTACGTTCTCCGGTTTTCGGGGAGGTACGCTGTGAAAAAAAGAGTTGCCCTCCACCTCGGCGGGAGTGTTCGCCTGATCAAATCCGGTGGCAATGACGGTGATGCGGACCTTGTCACCCATTGACTCGTCGACTACGGCGCCGAAGATAAGGTTGACATCCGGGTGCGCGGTCTCTTTGATGATATCCGCGGCCTGGTAGACCTCGTACAGCGAGAAGTTGGAACCGCCGGTCATGTTGAAGATGATCCCGCGGGCGCCGTTGATGGTCACATCCAAAAGCTGGCTGGAAATCGCCTGTCCGGCGGCAATCCTGGCGCGGTCCTCACCGGAGGCTTCGCCAACAGCCATCAATGCAGCGCCGCCTTCGGACATAATTGTGCGCACATCTGCGAAGTCCAGGTTGATCAGCCCGGGGACGGTAATCAGTTCCGAGATGCCCTGGATGCCCTGGCGCAATACGTCATCCGCGATGCGGAAGGCATCCTGCAGCGCCACGTTCTTGGTGACAATCTGCAGCAGCCGGTCGTTGGGTATAACGATCAAGGTATCCGCGTGTTCTTTCAGGCGCATCGCGCCTTCTTCCGCTGCGCGGGCACGGTGGTTGCCCTCAAAACTGAACGGACGCGTAACGACGCCAATGGTGAGCGCGCCAATTTCCTTGGCAATTTGCGCCACCACCGGAGCCGCACCAGTACCGGTTCCGCCGCCAAGACCTGCGGTGACGAAGACCATATCGCTGCCTTTCAGCACCTCGTACAGTTCTTCGGCCGATTCTTCCGCGGCTGCCTGACCAATTCTGGGGTCGCCGCCAGCACCGAGACCGCGCGTTGACTTTTCGCCGATCCGGACGCGGGTGGGCGCGCTGGATTTCAGCAGCGCCTGGGCATCCGTGTTGATGGCGATGAACTCGATCCCGGATAGACCTTCGGCAATCATGCGGTTGATGGCATTGCATCCGCCGCCCCCGACGCCTACTACTTTAATTCTTGCGTTTACTTCCGTCTGTTTAGCATCCATTTCATTTCTCCTCTTGACAATAAGTTACGGTAACAGCTTTCCAAACCAACTCTTTATCTTCTCCGCTTTGATATCGAGTTGTTTCTTAGTTTTTCCAGAATGCTCACTGGCAAGCTGGTTAGACTCACTCATCAGAATTGCCCACTGCAGCAGACCGACGCTGGTGGCAAAAGCCGGGGAGCTGATCTGATCGGTCAGCCCCACCATTTTTTCCGGTTTTCCGATCCTGGCAGGCAGCCCGGTTACACGGGTAGCCAGTTTACGGATGCCCGGCAGCAAACTGCCGCCGCCCGTCAGCACAAGCCCGGCTGGCAGCATCCCGTCGTAACCGGAGCGCTTGATTTCCTTGTGGACGAGCATAAAGATCTCCTCCACGCGGGCTTCGATAATATCGGTTAGCTCGCGACGGGAAACTTTACGGCTCTGTTCTGAGCCAAACGATACAATGTTGAAGCTTTCGTCTTCAGGGATCTCTTCCAGTACTGCGTAGCCATGATGGAGTTTGACTTCCTCCGCCACTTCAACGGGCAGCCGGAGCCCCTGGGCGATATCGGAGGTGACATGACTGCTGCCGACATTAAGCACGTTGGTGTACCACACGTCGCCGTCAATGTAGATAGCCAGGTTGGTTGTGCCGCCGCCCAGATCCACGACCGCCACGCCCATGGCGCGCTCGGAATCGGACAGGACCATTTCTCCGGCGGCTAACGGATTCAAGACGAACTGCGAAACCTGGATGCCTGCCTGGGATACGCACTGCCGCAGGTTTTCCACGGCAGTCGCGGAGGCGGTAATGATGTGCGCTTCCACTTCCATTCTGAAGCCGTGCATACCAATTGGCTTGCGGATGCCGTTCTGTCCGTCGATGGTGAAGCCGCGCTGGATGACGTGGATAATTTCGCGATCGTGGGGAACGGCCACCGCCTGGGCGGAATCCAGGGCGCGGTATACGTCATCCTGGTCAATTACCCGACCGGAAATACCCACGACGCCGCGGCTGTTCATGGAAGTTACGTGCGAGCCCGCCAGGCTCACCAGGGCGCTGTTGATTTCGTATCCAGAGGTGCGCTCTGCTTTTTCAATAGAACGCGCGATGGACTGTGCGGCGGAATCCATGTCCGATACCGTCCCTCTGCGGATTCCCTGGGAAGGCTCAATGCCGACGCCCAGGATGCGCAGGTTTGTGCCGTTTTCCACGCGGGCGACCAGAGTGCAGATTTTTGAGGTTCCAATATCAAGTCCGACGACAATGGGTTCTTCCATGTTAGTGCTCCAATCGATAATAAGGTGCGTGCAAATATTCGAGGTTAATCAATACAGGTTGCAAGTTCCTCTCCAGAAGATCCGCAACAATGACCTGGTACTCTGCCAGCTTGAGATCGATATCAGCCGGGTCTGTGCCCAGGTATACCTGCCAGCCTTGTGGGTCCGTCCAGCCAACCCCGTTTTCAGCGTCGTACAGGAGCGGGGTTCCGGCAGGGATTACTGCGCGCAGTTTCAATACCATCTCCACGAACTGAGGGTCAACCGAGGGTGTTGGCGCAGCTGGCAATGGCGCCGTTTCAGTCTCTGCTTCAGCGTCTGCCTGGGAAGATTCCTGCGCGGATAGATACCCTAAGGGTCTGGGGGGTTCACCGTTGGCGTACACTGCCAGCGGGATGCTTGCTTCGCCCCTGATGGGGAAGCTGAAGCCTTTTTCGTCCACCCAGAACATAGGGCTGTCATTTTCATACCAGGTTATTGCGGGGATGCGTTCACTTACTGCCACGTTCACTTCAGCCGGGAAAGCAACCGTTACCTGCGCGGAGTCAATATCCGGGAAAGCCGCAACGATTTTTGCGCGAATTTGCTCAGGGGTTACATCAATAATCTGTGCGCCCTCCAGGTCGACCGTGTCCAGAATTTCCTGTGCTGAAACGCGCACCGCGCCGCTGAGATTGATGGCAGAAACCTGAAAGGCAGGGGAGGAACTGACCATGTAGATACCGATGCCTGCCAGAATAGCCAGCAGGGCTGAGGCAATGCGCCAACTGAGCTTGACCACCGGCAGGGCAGGGAGGCGAATTTCAGCGCCTGAGTTGTCCGTGGGCAGGTAGTACTTGCGGCGGCGCTGCGTATAGGCTGAGGAGTTGGGCCGCGCCATATTCAGGTCTGCGCGGCGGACCGTGACGCGCGCGGAACTTTCCGCATTCCGTTTGGAATACTTTTCCGGCTGCGGAATCGGTTTGCGGCGCGGCGCTTCAATGCTGCGGCGCGCTCTCACCTGGTCCGCTCTGGTCAAATTTTCGTCACGGGGTGCCATCTTACTTCTTAATCCTCATACCTGCGTACAGTTTTGTCCTGATCGGCTTTGCGTTCCAATGCTAAAGCTATTAAGCGGTCTACGAGATCCGGATACTCCAGCCCGGAGGCTTTCCATAACTTTGGATACATGCTGATGCTGGTGAAGCCCGGCATGGTGTTGATTTCACTCAAGAAGAGTTCGCCCGAGTGTTTATCCACCAGAAAGTCCACGCGCGAAAGCCCAGCGCCGTCCACCGCCCGGTAGGCACGCAAGGCGTATTCCTGGATTTTCCGGGTCAGCTCGGCGTCAAAAGGAGCAGGGATGATTGTTTCGGGGTCGCCGCTCAGATATTTGTCCTTGTAGGTGTAGAAGACATCTTCTGGGACAATTTCGCCGGGAACAGACACCAGCGGGTTGTCGTTGCCGAGCACGCTGATTTCAATTTCGCGCGCGTCAATTCCGCGCTCCACCAGCACGCGCCGGTCAAAGCGCGCAGCTTTCAGCAGCGCCACACGCAGCTCCTCACGGCTGCCTGCTTTGCTGATGCCCACGGAAGAGCCGAGGTTGGCGGGCTTGACGAACAGAGGATACGCGGAAACTGCTTCCGAGAGCGTGATAACCTCTTCGAGGTAATCAGTGATTTGACTGCGGCTGAACACCCGGTAAGGCAGCACAGGAATACCTGCACTCTGGGCCAGGTCCTTGCAGACCGCTTTATCCATGCAAGCCGCGGAAGCCAGCACGCCAGCGCCGACGTATGCAACGTTCAAAATCTCAAACAGACCCTGAATGGTGCCGTCCTCCCCGAAGGTGCCGTGCAGAACCGGGAAAATAACATCCAATTCCGTGATGAGCTGCAGCTTGTCGCCCTGGTGCCGATACAGACCAACTTTTCCATCCGAGCTCAGCAGGTTGACCGCCTGCAGACTGCCAGTATCGCTGTTCTCGAAAGCGCTCAGCGCGTTCTCACCGCTCAACCACTTACCTTCCAGCGTGATACCGATCTCGAACACGTTATATCTGGCTGGGTCCAACACCGAACGCACCGAGCGCGAGGATCGCAGTGAAACGGCATGTTCCCCCGAGCGGCCGCCAAAAACCAAACCGAGATTTATCTTATTCTGCATCATTAAATTCACCTATCAGTTCAATTTCCAGTTCCAACTGCACGCCAAATTTCTCTTTCACAGTTTTTTGAGCTGTGCGGATGAGCTTCAGGTATTCCTGCGCGCTGGAACTGCCGTCATTCACGATAAAATTGGCGTGCAGGCCGCTAAATTGGGCGTGTCCACCTGTAAATCCTTTCAATCCTGCTGCTTCGATCAACCTGCCGGCGTAATCACCGGGAGGATTCTTGAAGGTCGAGCCGGTCGACGCGCCTGTGGGTTGGGTCGCCTGGCGTTTTTGGGACATGTCCATCAAGGTCTTCCAGGCGGCTTCGCGCGTGCTGCGTTCTGCCTTCAGCGTTGCCGAAAGGATCAACAGTTCCTTACGTTCCCGCTTCAGGATGCTGCTGCGGTAGGCAAACTGAAGATCGTCCGCTGTCAAAGTCTTTTCCCCATCGTCCCGCAGGAGCGCCTGGATGGAGATCAGAGACCTGGCGATATCCGAGCCGAAAGCGCCGGCATTGCCGTAGACCGCGCCGCCCACCGAACCCGGCACGCTGCCAGCCCATTCCAGACCGGAAAGACCGCGCAGGGCGCTTTGGCGGGCGATGTTGCTGAGGTTCGCGCCGCTCTCGGCAAAGATGACGGGCGGTTCCTGCTGGGTATTGATACGGATGTTGTGGCAGTGGTTCAGCAGGATAATGCCGTTGTAACCGCTGTCGCTCACCAGAATATTGGAGCCGCTGCCGATGAGCTTGAAGGGCACATCCAGGCTCCATAAGGCATTTGCGGCATCGCGCAGCTCGGCGATGGTGTTGACCGAAACCAGGCCCAACGCCGGTCCGCCCACGCGCGATGTGGTGTAATCCGCCATGCGCACATTTTCCTGCAGCCGCGCGCCGAATAAAGCCTGGAGTTTCCGCATCGGGATGGTCATGCGGCTGCCTCCCCGCTTTGCTTCAGGATGTTTTCACGCAGGCCTGCGCAGATTTGGGGTCCCTTACCGGCGGAAAGGAACACGACCACATCGTTTCCGGTCAATTTCCGGCTGAGTTGGTCCACAATTTCCGCGAAGTCCGGGATGTAACTCGCTTTTCCCGGTAGCATGGCATCAACGATGGTCTGCGGGCTAAAGCCGTCGTCCAGCTCGCGCGCCGCATAAATTTTGGTGATAATCACCGCGTCTGCCAGCTCCAGCGCCTGCGCAAATTCATTTTGCAGACTTTCCGTGCGGGTAAAGGTGTGCGGTTCCCACACCGCCCACAGCTTTTTGGTCGGGTAAAGTTCACGCGCGGCGCCCAGCGTGGCGCGCACCTGGGTGGGGTGGTGACCGTAGTCATTGATCAGAACCTCGCCGGCGCTTTCAAGCACGATATCAAAGCGGCGTTCAGTGCCGGCAAATTCCGCCAGCGTTGGGGCGCAGTCCGCTGCGCTGCCGCCCAGAGCGTCCACGACCGCAAGCGCGGCCGCGGCGTTGGCCGCATTGTGTTTTCCCGGCAGCCGAAGGGTAAAATTCCCCAGCGTTAGCGGTTGCTGGTGGGATTTGTAACTCCTTAGGGTGAAGTGCGAAGCGCTTCCATCCCAGACATAATCCTCAATCCGATAATCGCAGCCTTCGTTAAAGCCGTAGGTGAGCAGTTCGATATCTGTGCGCAGGTCCGCCTTCAGCAGGCTGCGCACGCCCGGGTCGTCTGCGCACAGGATGGCTTTGCCGTTCGGGACGCAGCGGTTCAGAAAGTCCTTGAACGCGTCCTGATAATCCTGGGGGGTGGGGAAACAATCCGGGTGGTCGTGTTCGATGTTGGTCACGATCGCGACCCTGGGCGTGAGCCCGAGGAACATGCGGTCGTACTCATCCGCTTCAATTACAAAGTGTCTGCCGACGTCCCAGCGGGCGTTAGTGCCGAGCTCTTTTATTTCCGCGCCAACAATAAAGCTGGGGTCGTACGCCAGCGCGTCCAACATGCAGATGAGCATAGCGGTGGTCGTAGTCTTGCCATGTGATCCAGCCACCGCGAGGATTTCCTTTCCCCAGGTGAGTTCAGAAAGGAATGCTTCCCGCTTGATGACGGGAATACCGGCAGCGCGGGCGGCAGTGACCTCGGGGTCGTCATCTTTGACCGCTGAGGAGCGCACAATCAGGTCAGCCCGCAGGGCAAGCTGCGGCTCGTGCCCAAGCACAACCTTAGCGCCGCGCTTGCTGACCATCTGGAAATAGGGCGAGGCGTTCAGGTCGGAGCCGCTCACCTGGTACCCTTTTTCAAGGAGCACCACGGCGATAGCCGACATGCCTGTTCCGCCAATCCCAATCAGGTGTACGCGTTTCATCAGACAAAGGCTCCTATCAACAGGAAAAACGCAATAACTACCGCGTAGTACAATGCCGGAACATGCATGTAAGTCGGGAACGCAGACGCAAGGATTTTCGCGGCGTTCTGTCCCATTTCAGTTGCCAGGTCGGGGGCAGTAATTGCCTTGAATGGGTATTGCGCTTCCGCCAAATAGAACCAGAGCGAGCTTATGAGGATGTAGCCGTTGATACCACCCATCAGCGCACCGGCGAGCATATCCCGGAAGGGTCCGCGCTGAAAGCGTATGTTTTCGGCGAATCGGCGCAGGTTTGGGGTCTGGTATCCGGCGAAAGCGCAAAAAACAATCACAATAGTATTGATCCAAAAACGTTTGGAACCGCTGGTGTCACCGAAAATGCGGGGAATGACCACTTCAATTGTGAACAGCGCCAGGATGCTGGAAGCGCAAACCACGATTTCTTTTCCGAAACCGCGCATCGCGCCTATCAGAACGAATAAGGCAACCAGTACGTAGAAGAGGACACTCAGGCTGATCATCGATAGGCTCCAGTCTTATGCTCCAGCCATTTCCATCAAAAGCTCCGAAATTGCCAGCGCGGCATTAGGGTTTGAAAGCGCGCGCATCGCAGCGCTCATTTGCGCCAGGCGTTCTTGGTCTTTCATCAGGTCAGTAATCATGGTGAGCAGGCTGGCTTTCAGGAATTTGTCTTCCAACAGCACAGCCGCGCCGCGGTCGACCAGATAGTCGGCATTTACCTTTTGGTACTTCCAGGCATAAGGGTAGGGGACCAAAACTGCGGGCAGCCCAAAATAGGGGTACTCGCCCAGAATGGAGGCGCCAGCGCGGGAAACTACCAGGTCCGCGCAAGCCATGGCCGCGCCGACCTCGTGCAGATAAGGGAAAGCCTGGTAGCGGGGGCCAAGTTGGCTGGTGCGTTTTTGAATCTCATCCCAATCCAGGTGCCCGGTAAGGTGAATCACCTGATACTCGCGGACCAGTTCCCCGGCGATTTCCATGACCGCCTGGTTGATTGACCGCGCGCCGCTGCTACCGCCCAGGAACAGGATGGTCCTTACGTTCGGGTCAAAGCCGAAATACGCCTGCCCTTCGGCTTTCGTCCATTTCTTGAGGTCTTCTCTTAACGGGTAACCTGTCACCGTGATTTTCTCCTGATGTTTAAAGTAGCTGCGCGAGTCTTCCACGCTGAGCGCAATGCGGCTGGCGAAATGGGCAAGCACTTTGAGCGCCAGCCCGGGTTCGATATCCGGAACGAAGAGTACGGAACGCCGCCGCAGCCCAGCGACCGCCATTGGGATGGCCACGTAGCCGCCTGTGAAGAACAGCACATCCGGGTTGAACTGCTTGAGCAGGCGCCGGGAACTGCAGTAACCTTTCGCGAGTTGCAGGAGGTTGCCGGGGAGCTTTCGGAGCGAAACGCCGTGCACGCCTGCGGCAGGTACGGCTTTGAAGGGGAGACCGGCGCGTTCCACCAATGCCTTCTCCATGCCGCCTTCACTACCAACCCAGAGCAGTTCGTGAGCATCATTCCTGAGAGTTTCCGTAACGGTTAGCGCCGGATACACTCCGCCACCTGTCCCGCCCGCGCATATCAACAATCGCACTGGTCTGGCTCCTTTCCGCAGTTTCTTTTACTACGCCCCGCCTGGCAACGTTCATCACAATTCCAAGGGCTCCCATGGTCGCGAGCATGCTCGAGCCGCCCGCGCTGATAAGGGGAAGGGCATTGCCCGTGAACGGGAACAAGCCCACAATAACGCTGACATTCATCAACGCCTCAATGCCAATCCAACTGGTCAGCCCGAAGCTGATAAGCGCGCCGAGCTGGTCGGGGGCGCGCCGGGCGATGACCAGACCGCGCCAAAGCAGCAGCACATATAGCGCCACCACCACGAACGCGCCAACCAGGCCGGTTTCCTCGGCAATCACCGCAAAGATGCTGTCGGTGTGCGGCAGGGGCAGGCCGGTGAACTTGGTATCCGCTTCGCCGATGCCGACGCCGAACATGCCGCCTTTGATAATAGCTTCGTAGATGCGCTGCACGTGGTAAGAGCTGCCGGTCAGGTCCTTGAGACCGCTCAGGTAGTCGCTGATGCGCGCCTGACCGGTACGGGAAACGGACACCACGATCGCGCCGATGCCGACAACGAAGACGACGAAAATCAGCAGTTTCTTCAGGTCACCGCCCGCCAGGAAGAAGAGCAGGATGCCGAGCAGCACCACGGTGGCGGCCGCGCTCAAATCCGGCTGGAGAACAATCATCCCGGCAGTAAGACCGACAATGGATAGCAGCGGCAAGAGCCCGTCCCCGAAAAGGTTCATCGTATCCCGGTGGGAGGACAGCCAGAAGGAAAGGTAAAGGATAATGCCGAGTTTGGCGAACTCCGAGGGTTGGAAGGAACCTTCAAACAGCGCCCGGCTGGAATTGAAGCGGACATCGTTGCGGATGAGCACAATCAGCAGCAGCACCAGGATGACACCCAGCGCCCAAAGCACGAAAGGCTTGTAAAAGTGATAATCGAGGAAACTTAAGCCCACCGCCGTCCCAATTCCGAGCAGCACCCACAAGATCTGGCGGGTAAACAGGTAGGTTGGTTCCTTGCCCATGCGCAAAGAGGCGTCCAGGCTGGTGGAATACACCATCAGCAGGCCGATCACCAGCAGACTGGCGACGATCAGCAGCAGCGGAACGTCGAACGGCAGCTTAGAGGCGCTGCTTCTGCGCGCAGCCGGTTTCACAAATTCATTCGTCACAGCGCGTTCACCCATTGTCTGAAGTACTCTCCTCGTTCTTCAAAATCCTTAAAGGCGTCGTAGCTGGTACCGCCCGGCGAAAGCAGGACGGTATCGCCTGCCTGTGCGAGTTCAGCGGCTTTCTGTACCGCCTCTTGCAGGTTTGCGCACTGCGTGATGGACTGCAGAGTCTCGCCCACTCGGACGGTCCCGAGGGCTCTGCTGATCAATTCGGAAGCTTCACCAAACAGGACGACATGTCGCACACGGCTGTGAACCTGTTCCGCCAGCTTTTCCCAGGGTAGGTCTTTATCCCTGCCGCCCAGCAGCAGTACCAGCGGCCCCTGGAAGGACTGCAGCGCCGCAAGTGTGCGTTCCGGCGCGGTGGCAATCGAGTCGTTGTACCAGTCCGCTCCGCGTACGTTCCGCACGAATTCCAGCCGGTGCGGCACGCCGGTGAATTCTTCCACAGCGCTCTGGATGGCAGGCAAAGCCAGCGAAGCAGCCGCGGCGGCGGCGCAGGCTGCCAGCACGTTGCTGATGTTGTGCTGACCGCGCAATTGGATCCAATCCACTGGGAACATTTTCAACTGCTGTCGGTCAATCTGCAGGTAGACCGAATCCCGGTGGATATAGGTCCCATTCTGGTTGCCTTCCGGACGGTTGAAGCCAAAACTAATTAAGTCGCTCTTCAACTGGGTGGCAAGCTCCCAGGACCCTGCGTCGTCGCGATTAAGGACGGCCACATCGCCCTGGTGTTGGTAATTCAGGATGCGGGCTTTCGCCGCGGCGTAAGCCTGCATGGTCCCGTGTCTGTCCAGATGGTTCGGGGTGATGTTCAGGACGACCGCCACTTGCGGGGAAACTGTCATGAGTTCAAGTTGGAAGCTGGAAAGCTCGAGGATCACCAGGTCATCCGCTTGCATTTCGGTGACATGCTCGATCAGCGGATTGCCAATATTTCCGCCGACCCAGGCATGCCGCGGGCTTTGCTTCATTTCGAAGAATTTGCGCGCCATCAAGCCCAGCAGGGCGGTCGTGGTGGTTTTTCCAGCCGAACCAGTGATGCCAACAACCATGGCGGGGCAAACTTCCATGAAAATCTGTGAGTCATTGGAAAGCTGAATGCGGCGCCGGACTGCTTCCTGAAGAAAGGGAATGGTGAGTGGAACCCCGCCCGAAACGCAGACCATGTCCGCGCCTTCCAGCAGTTCCAACGGGTGCGAGCCCAGGCAGAGCTCCACGCCGGCATCTTTCAGCGTCAACGCTTCCGCAGAGAGCGCTTCCGGGCCGTGTAAATCCGTGAGGACCACGCGCGCGCCCTGATTCGCGAGGAAACGTGAGAGCGCTGTACCCTGCCGGGCGGCTCCGAGAACGATGACTTTTTTATCGGTCCAGTTTTTCATAATTATCCTAAAAAGGTCAGGGCAAAGCCGAGCATTGCTCCGATAAAGCCAATTAACCAGAAACGAATCACAATCTGATTCTCCTGCCAGCCCAGCATCTCAAAATGGTGGTGGATGGGAGCCTTTTTGAACACCCGTTTGCCGTGGGTCAGCTTGAAGTATGAGACTTGAATAATGACGCTAAGCAATTCGGACACAGGAATGATGGCGATGAGTGGGAGGAAAAGCCAACGCCCGGTCATCAGCGCTACCACCGCCAGCATCGCGCCCAAGGCTTGCGAGCCGGTGTCGCCCATCATCAGTTCCGCTGGCTTTGCGTTGAACCATAGAAAGCCAGCCAGCGCGCCGACGATGCAGAAGCAGAAGCGCGCGAGGTAAACCTGACCCTGGAAGATGGCGATGATGCCGTAGGCGCCGAACATGGTCATGCAAATCATGCTGGCCAGCCCATCAATGCCGTCGGTGAAGTTCACCGCGTTCGCCATGGCGACGATGATGAACGCCGCAATCGGCAGATACCACCAGCCGAGGTTGAGCGGGACCTCTGAGGTCGGCCAGTACAGGTTGGGAACAATCAGCAGTTCTTTCAAGCTGTACGCAATCGCGATTGCCACGAGCGTCTGCAGGGTGAATTTGGTGCGCGCGCTCATGCCCAAACCGCGGCGGGGACCGCGGATGCCTTCCCAGTCATCCACCGCGCCGATTAGCGCGAACAACCATAAGGTGGCCAGCGGAACGAATATCGAGGAACCGAACAACCGCGACCCGAAAAGCGAAACCGCGTTCAGGATGACGGTGAGAATTGTGATCGGAATGAGGAACATTAAACCGCCCATGGTGGGCGTGTTCATTTTTGCCAGGTGCGATTCCGGCACATCCATGCTGATAATCTTGCCGATTTTCAGGTGCTTCAACAGCCGGATGAACGGAGATCCCCAAATTACCGTGAGCAAAAAGCTGAAACCACTGATGGCTATTGCCAGGGAAGATCCGCTCATCAGGAAATTACCTCCAGACTTGCCACAATCAGGTCCATGCGCATCGCGTGCGAGCCCTTTATCAAGGCAATATCTTTTTCTTTCAGCGTCTCCTGCAGATACAGAGCCGCGCTGTTCTGGTCCGCAAACCAGTGAATTTTGTTGGCTGAGAAGCCGCTTTCAATTGCCGCTGCCTGCGTTTGCAGGCTGCGCTGACCGACCAGGACGATTTCATCCGCAACCTGGGCGGCCCGGATGCCGACCCGCTGGTGCCCGTCTTCCTCGTACTGCCCAAGTTCGAGCATATCGCCGAGCACGGCGACTTTTCGTCCGGTCAGGTCGTCCAGCAAATTCAGCGCCGCGAGGGTTGAATCGGGGGAGGCGTTATAGGTGTCATCGATCAGCAGCGCGCCGGAAGCGGTTTTGGTGGTGGCGATGCGCAGCTGGAGATTGCTGGTTTTCAGCGCGTAGAAAATCCAATCCCACGAGAAACCGAGGCTGAGCGCAGCAGCGGCGGAACGCAGCATGGTGTAAACCGAATGCCGGCCGATAAGCGGGGCGGTCACGTAAAACTCCTCGTCCTTATAATGGATGCGGCAGCGGATGCCTTCCAG
>ERZ1645192.1020-NODE-1020-length-23653-cov-7.395839_pt1 | contig 23653 bp, 21 predicted proteins | sample MGYA00575354_ERZ1645192 | MGnify/ENA primary metagenome ERZ1645192 (study PRJEB40844, sample SAMN11349763) | freshwater sediment metagenome | isolation source: river sediment | host: Sediment | place: India: Faizupur Khadar , New Delhi | collected 2017-02-21 ... | reverse complement strand
GGGATGTTGAACAAGTGCTTCACCTACCGTTTCACCCGGGCCGGTGATGACATTGACCACACCCGCCGGCACCCCGGCTTCCATGGCATATTCCCCTAATTTCAGCGTGGTGAGCGGTGCGATCGAGGGTGGTTTGACGACACACGTGTTGCCCGTGACCAGGGCCGCGCCGAGCTTCCATACCACCATGAGAGCGGGGAAATTCCACGGCGTGATGAGGCCGATCACACCCAAAGGCTCCCGGACCGTCATGGAGGAGCACCACGGGCCGACCGGCAGTGTCTGCCCTGTGAGCGCCCGCCCGACGCCGGCGAAATATTCAAACTGTTCCGCACACAGGGGCACGTCGAAATTCATCGTTTTCCGGATGGGGGAGCCGTGTTCGGCCGTTTCGAGCCGGGCCAGTTCTTCATGGTGGGACATGATGACCCGGGCAAGCTTGAGGAGTATCTTCGAACGCTCTCCCACCGTCTTCATGGCCCATCCCGCCGAGGCGTCGACGGCGGCGTTCACGGCCCGGTCCACATCTGCCTGACCGCATTTCGGGACCCTGGCTATGATCTCTGATGTTGCAGGGTTTATGACCTGCATCGTCTCACCCGAGACCGCATCCGTCCATGTTCCCCCGATCAGGACCTTGAATTGTTCCTCCATGTGATTCCTCCTCCAGTGGATTTTGTTTCCGGCATGCCTTTATCTTTGCTTTTTACAACGTCAGTTTATGACAAACTTATGAAAAATGATGAACCAGTTGGAACAGAAAATCAAGCGGGGCCCCTGTTTGGTCATTTTCAAAAAAAGAAGATCGGGGTCCCGTTCACCCGGAGGGCGCCCGGGATTGGATGACGGCGGTGCGTATTTCCGTAATTCCCGTCTCAACCGGGCCTGGAAGCGACGAGGAGGTAATGATATTTCCCTGCGTCGGACACGCTTTCGATCGTAAGGTGAAAGGGCACAAGAAGGTTTTCGACGTCCTCTTTGGCAAGGCGTATATGAAGAGGCGGGCCGGGGCCTTCATCTATCTTTTTGAATTCCAGCACGGCGAGTTTGCCGCCGGGCTTCAATATTCTCGTTGTTTCACGCAGGACGACCTCTCCCGACCCCTCACGCAGAAGGTCATGAAGGACGCAGGCCATGAGACAACCATCGATCGAGCTGACATCCAACGGGATGCCTTCGTGTGCATCGGCCAGTATCGTCGTGATATTGTTCAGCTCTCTTTTCGAAGCCCGCTCTCGCACGCTGGCGAGGCCTTCTTCCCAGGCGTCCAACGCATAGATGTGCCCGGTGGGCCCGACCGCCTCGGCAAGAGGGATCGTATAATTGCCAACGCCCGATCCAAGGTCAAGGAAAACCATGGATTTACGCACATCGAGTGCCGCAAAGAAACGGTCTTTATCAATGAGGTCATATGTACTGCGCCCCGAACCCGGTGGTTTTTTTGGCTCGCCCATACTTATCTGTTCCTTGCCGTATGTCGGGTCGCCCCGGTTTTCAGGGGATCCGTCTTACATATTTAGCACAACGGATGCGAGTGTCAATGCTTTATTTGCGCGGTGAACACCCGGGTCCCGCGAACTGACCGGCACGTGACGGATTGACAATGCAGGGGATCGGTGGGACAATCGTTGTAAACCGGACATGACAGGAGGGAAGCCATGGCGTCAAAGAGATCGTTTCCGCTCAAAGGTTATATTCTTCCGCTGTCCCCGAAAGGCAAAGCGGCTGTCATTGACCCGCCGCCCTGGCATTATGGCGGGGATGTTATGCATCTCGTTTTCAAGGCGAACGAGAAAAAGATGAGGGCGCTGCTGCCCTCTGCCCTTGAGCCCGGGCCCAATCCCGGCGAGGGGGTGGTCTGGTTCGTGGAGTGGGTTTCGGCGAGCGACGCTCACCCCGATCTTGCCTCCGTCAATCCTGAGAGGTCCATCTATCACGAATGCATCGTCATGGTCGGGTGCCAGTTCAAAGGTGTTCCCGGCTACTATGTACCCTATATCTGGGTCGATAATGATTTCACTCTCATGCGGGGCTTTATCCAGGGGTTCCCGAAGAAGCTTGGCCGGGTCCATATCACGAAGCTCCACGAATATATGCCTGTGGCCGGCGGCAAGAAGGCCGGCGCGAAGATAAAGGGCATATGTGCCTCGCATGAGGAAAGGATCGTCGAGGGTTCCCTGACCCTCAAGAAACAGGTCCCCCCGCAGAAGGTACCGCCTTTCAAGTTTTACCTCATGCGCCATTTCCCGGACTACGAAGACGCGGAAAGGCCCCTCGTGCACGACATCCTTATCAGCAATGTGACGAATGCGAAGATCGGGGACGCCTGGGAAGGTGATGCGGATATCCGTTTCTTCCCTTCAGACTTCGAAGAATTGACGGACCTTGGCCCTATCAAGCCGATAAAGGGCTTCTTTTTTCAGGTCGGCATGACCATAATGGGCGGCACGGTGATCCACAGGTACCGGTGATCCCGGATATACGGGAACGCTCCTGGACGATCAGGATGCGGGCAGGGAGCGATGCACGGTAAGGGGGTGTTGTGAGCAAGCATACCGGTGGAGGGAAATTCGGGAGGGTCCAGAATTCCTGGCCGTTCGTGAAGCTGATCATCGACCCGGACAGGGTTTCCATGAACACGATACTTCAGGAGGTTACGTTAAAACGTGAATTCATCCAGCAGATCATTGTCTCCAGATGTTTTGTCAATTATCGTTTTATCTTTGTGCACAATGATCCGATGGCCAAAAAAGACATAGAATTCTGGACGTTTTCCCCCGGTCCTGTCAAAAATGCCCTGAGGCTGCAGGGGTACCCGGTTTCCGAAGACAAACAGGCCGCAGGGTAAATGGCACGCAACGGCTCCACGCTATGCTTGAGGAAACCGCGCAATCGTTCGCAAAATATGGTCATTCCCTCGATACGGCAGACTTCGTTATCCGGACGCATCTTACCTTGAATACGGCTTGATGGACCAGGAGCGTCGACGATGCGCTAATAATCGGAGTCGCCGCACGTATCGCAGATGTTTCTGCATCCGGTGAAAACACCGTCCAACTCTTTCAAAAGCTGGGAGTCGAGTATGTAGCCCCCGCCGAAGATTGATTTGACATAATCGATGCGTATGGGTTTTGCCCTTTCGAAAAGCTCTTTTTCAACGATGTATGTCACGCCCCGGTCTGTAAAAACCTCGTCATTCTCCTTGCGGTTGTCCTGTGCCATGACAAGATATGCGCCCCTGTATCCGCCTTCAGTGACAAGTACCCTTATGGGTTTTGGGTCTTTTTGGCCTTTGAGATACTCTTTGATCCTGTTGGCTGCTTCCTCGGTCACTTCAAACATAAGCTCCCTCCTCATGCATGGCGTTTGATGCTTCGTTCCGGTATGCTAAGGTACCCGTTCATATTTCATCTATTATAATACAGGTCTGGAGGAAGGGAAAGTGCTATTGAAGGGCGACAAAGCGGTCCGGACCTTATGCCTTGAAAAGATCGGTGGAATATCGTATAGAAATCACACCTTGAAGATCGATTTCCATACCCATATCTATCCCGATCGACTCGCCCTGAGCACAGTCCTGGCGGTCCGGGAGCGGTCCGGGATCGATGCGTATGCGGACGGCACCCTGGAGGGGTTGAAAAGGTCCATGGCGGCTGCCGGGATCGATCTTTCCATCGTGGCCGCTGTGGCGACGAAACCGGAACAGGTCACATCCATTCAACAGTGGCTCAGGGCCATACGGCAGCCGGGCATTGCGGCGATGGCCGCCATGCATCCCGCTGATCCCTTGAGTTCCGGGCAGATGAAAAAGCTGAAGCAGGACGGGTTCCACGGCTTTAAGCTGCACCCCGACTATCAGGATTTTTTCGTTGATGATCCCCGGATGTACCCTTTATATGAGAGGGTGGCGGCGGAGGGCATGTTCATTCTCTTTCATGCCGGGGTGGACCGGGGGCTTCCCCATCCGGTCCATGCGACGCCGAAGCGCCTGGCCGCGGCGCACAGGGCCGTTCCGGAACTGTGCATGATCGCGGCCCACCTGGGAGGGGAAGACGCCTACGAAGAAACGGCGGTGCATTTACTGGGGCAGGACGTCTACCTGGACACGTCCTTCGTGCTGCGGAAGATGCCCGCGGCATTCCGGGAACGCTTCCTTACGGAACACCCTGTGGAGCGCTTACTGTTTGCATCGGACAGCCCGTGGACGGACCAGGGGGAAGAGCTTCGGTTTCTTCTGGGATTGCCGTTCCTGACGAAAAACGATAAGGAAAAGATCTGTTTCTCCAATGCGGCGCGACTGCTGGGATTAGAACACAGAGAGGAAGCAACCGACCTGAAGTGAAGGCCTGCCTGATGCATGGAAAGCGAAGATAGTAAAAACAATACCTGTCGTCGATGCGGCAACTGTTGTCATGTGGACGTGGCGGCCTATGCTTCCCGTGAAGATTTAGAACGGTGGGAAAGGCAGGGGCGCCAGGACATTATTGCCCACGTGCGTGCCAATGGGGTAACGTGGTCCGAAGACAGGTTCTCTAACAGGTTTGGGTTGGGTATAACGACCTGTCGGATGAGTTGTGTTTACCTGAGATGGGACGGTCCGTCAGCCTTTTGCGAGATCTATGAGACCCGCACGAAGGTGTGCAGAAGTTATGTTCCCGGGTCGACAGGCCTGTGCCCCCGGTTTCATCGAAAGGGTCGATAAAACTCTCATATTCTGAATTTATTGAAAGGCTGAGAAGTGTCGGTTATTCTTTTGATTTCGGCCCTGCGCTTCAACTCGGGATACCGGTCGAGGCACGCGGTCAGGGGAGGCAAATAGCCGCTCTGCTCCCACATTTCCGCCGCTTCTACTATGGAGATGCCTTCCGGCGTGCAGGGTTCGCCTTCCTTCTCGCGGGGGCGGAGCATGCGGCAACCGTACGGCCTGTCTTCAAAGCGCAGTCGGCATCCCTGTGAATCGTAGAAGACACAGCCCGCTTTTTGGGGGATGTCTTTGTACTGGGGCCTGACGATGCGGGCCATGATATTTTCATCGAGAAGGAGTACGATACCGTATTCTCCGCTTGCCACGGCGGCCCTGACGACGTCGGCCGACCCGAACTCGCCCGGCAGGCAATGGCCCGGCTGCCGCTTGCAGCAGCTTCCCTCGCAGCGGACGCACATCCCGGTTTCCCGGTAGCCCTGCCCATCTTTTTCCGAATTATCCGCTTTCAAAGGTACCACTCCGGTTCTTTTCTTTCGCGGCATTTTTCGAGTATCTCCTTCACGCGCAGGAAAAATCCCGCCTCCGCCATTCTGCGCGCACTGACCGGGCAGATCTTAACGCAGGCGAAGCACATGATGCATTCCCGGTTGTCGGTCTTGAAGATATCGACCGGGTCGATGGCATCCTGCGGGCAGGCTTCGACACACCGGTTGCACCGGGTACAGAGCGATTCGTCGGTCTGAGGCGTGAAGGGACGGGCCTTCCGAATCTCTCTGAGGAGATATAACCCCTCCGGCTCGATATAGGGCCTTGCGCCGGGAACCCCGGCCAGCAGGGCTTCCTGCGCACGACCGCAGCCGAGCAGCTTTTCTTGCACCGCCTTTCCAAACGCCCGGGCCGCTTCGATGTCTTTCACATCGGGCCGCCCGGCTGCCGCGGGTATGATTTCTGTGGAATACGAATGCTCTCCGATAAAAGCACCCGCAGCGACGGGCACGAAGCCGCGCCGCACGGCAATGTCATATAGTTCGATGAGGGCGTCATCATAGGCCCGGTTGCCGTAAACGACAACGATGACAGCCGGCGTGCCGCTGCCTGTCAATGAGTTGAAATATTCTGCAGCAGCCTCGGGTATCCGGCCATAATAGACGGGTGCCGCAAATATCACCGGTCCGGCTTTCAATTCGCGCGCGCTATCATACCGGCGGGCTTTTTTCGTCACGTCGAGCATAAAGGGGCGGCCCCGGCCCCGCATTCCTGCGATTATTCCCTCGACAACGCGCCGTGTTGTCCCTGTGGGCGAAAAATAGACCGACGTGATAGGTCCGTTGTCCATGGCTTATTATACAGCGGGAGAGGGACAAAAGACAGCGGGATCTTTCCATCTGCAATTTGACATCGCAGGGTCTCTACGATAGTATTTCTGCATACGCTGGCGCATTTTCACGGATTTTTCATCAGGGCATGCGCAACACAGGGCTGACGATGCGTTACAAGTATCTGCTGATCTTCCTTCTTATCTTCGTATTGATCTGTGGGTATTTTTTTGCCGCCTTCTACGAAGGGGCGAAGGATTCCGCCATAGAAGACCTCAACGCCCTCCAGATGCTCCATGCCCGGTACGCGGCCAAGGAGATCGGGAGTTTTTTCGATCGATGGACGGACCGGCTGACATACCTTGCCAGAGATGATGGGATTATGGCCCTCAGCAAGGAGGGCAAGAAACATATGGAGTTGTTCTTTGCCACCCATAGGGATGATATCAAGGGGATTACACGCGTCAGTGCGCAAGGAAGGATCTTATATACGTTTCCCTACGCGAAGGCTTCTATCGGTGCGGACATTTCACACCTTAAGCATATTAAGCAGGTCATGAGCAGCCGCAAGCCTGTTGTCAGCGATGTCTTTTCCACAGTTCAGGGTTATGATACCGTAGCGATTCATGTTCCGGTGTTTCGCGGAGATACATACGATGGCTCCCTGGCGGTCCTTATCGACTTCAGGGTGATATCAAGGAAGTACCTTGAACATATCAGGATCGGCGAGACCGGTTATGCATGGATGACAAGCCAGACAGGCATCGAACTGTATTGTCCCGTGCCGGGACATGTCGGGAAATCTGTCTTTGAGAACTGCAAAGATTTTCCCTCCATAATTGACATGGCAAAAGAGATGCTCAAAGGTAATCAGGGTATCGCAACATACCACTTTGACATGATCATGGGCCAGTCGGTGAAAAAAGTAAAAAAACATGCCGTATATATGCCCATTAGAATAGGCAATACGTTCTGGTCGCTCGTGGTGGCATCCTCCGAGGACGAGGTCCTCGCATCTTTCAGGGATTTCAGGAACAGGCTCCTTGTTCTCCTGGCGGTGCTCCTTCTCGGCGGCACTATTTTTGCCTATTACGGGATGAAGGCATGGGGGATCGTCCAGGTAGAGAAGAGGCGCGAAGAAGCAGAACGGGTTTTGCGCGAATCCGAGCGACGGCTTTCGGACATTATCAATTTCCTTCCCGATGCGATCCTGGCGATAGACAACGGCGGGAAGGTGATCGCCTGGAACAAGGCTATCGAGGAGATGACGGGTTGTCCCGGTAAAGACATGATCGGCAAGGGCGATTACGAGTACGCGATACCATTTTACGGGAAACGGCGACCCATACTCGTTGATTTCGTTACGTCCTGGAATGAAGAAATGGAGAGCCAGTATTCCTTCATCAAGAAGGAGGGGGAGACTCTTTTTACAGAAACTGCGGTCCCGTTTGTCCGGGGGCGCAACAGGATACTTGCGGGCAAGGCGACACCCCTGTATGACACTCAGGGGAATATGGTCGGGGCAATAGAATCCATTCGCGATATGACCGAACGCAGGCAGGCGGAGGATGCGCTTTTCAACGAAAAGGAAAAATTGCGGTTCCTGTCCGAAAATGCCCCCTTCGGAATGGTGCTCATCGGCCCGGACGGACGGTTCCTCTATATCAACCCCAAGTTCAAGGAGATATTCGGTTATGACATTGACGATGTCCCCGACGGGAGGACATGGTTCAGAAAGGCGTATCCCGATGACGCGTTAAGGCGCGAGGTCATCGGTACGTGGGTCGGCGACACTACCGACAAGCCCTACGGACAGCAGACACAGAGGATCTTTCCTGTCGCATGCAAGGATGGTTCGGTGAAGACAATAAGTTTCACCACGGTGTTCCTCAAAGAAGCCGACAAGATAATGGTGTGCGAGGACATCACGGAACGGCAACGCCTGGAAAAGCAGCTCCTGAACGCCCAGAAGATGGAGGCTATCGGAACCCTCTCGGGGGGCATTGCCCACGACTTCAATAACATTCTCATGGGCATCCAGGGGTACGCCTCCCTTATCATGCTTGATATCGGCCCTGACGACCCGCAGTACGAACGGCTCAAACGTATCGAGGAGCAGGTCAAAAGTGCGGCGGAACTGACGGGGCAGCTGCTCGGTTTTGCGCGGGGCGGGAAATATGTGATCAGGCCGGTCAACCTCAACGAGCTTGTCGAAAAGACCTCATCCATGTTCGGCCGAACGAAAAAGGAGATTGCCATCCACTGCACGTACGAAAGTGATATATGGGCTATAGAGGCGGACCGGGGCCAGATCGAGCAGGTCCTTCTTAACCTGTACCTCAACGCCTGGCAGGCCATGCCTTACGGGGGGGACCTTTCGCTCGAAACGAGGAATGTCTCCCCTGACGAATCCCGGGAAACGGAATACTCGATACAGCCGGGGCGGTATGTGAAAGTGTCGGTCAGCGATACCGGGGTGGGTATGGACGAAAGGGTACGCGAGAGGATATTCGAGCCTTTTTTCACCACGAAAGAGCTCGGCCGCGGTACGGGCCTGGGCCTGGCAATGGTCTATGGCATTGTAAAAAACCATAACGGTCATATCGATGTGACGAGCGAGCCCGGAAAGGGCACCACGTTTGCACTCTATTTCCCCGCATCGGCGAAGCGCCTTGAGGAAGAATCGCCCGAAACCCCGGGGATTTTGAAAGGCTCGGAGACTATCCTTGTTGTTGACGACGAGCCGGGGGTCCTCGCGGTGAGCAAGGAGATCTTCGAAGCCCTCGGCTACACCGTTCACGGGGTGAAAAGCGGGGCCGAAGCTATCGCTCTCTACGAGGAAATGAAAGGCTCCATCTCGCTCGTTATCGTCGACATGATCATGCCGGGGCTTTCGGGCAGCGAGACTTTCGACCGTATCAGGGAGCTCGACCCGTCTGCAAAGATAATTTTGAGCAGCGGCTACAGTCTCGACGGCCAGGCGCAGCATATCATGGAAAAAGGATGCGACGGGTTCATTCAGAAACCGTTCGATATTGCCCTCATATCCCGGAAGGTCCGCGAATTGCTCGATAAATAGGCGGTTCCCGCCCGCCGTTCTTTGCGCGAATATGAATGTTATTCGTCATTGGGGTTGAAAAAATATGAACGGTGAACGAGAATAAAAGTGTGAGGCGTTGTCTATACAAAAGAGGGCGGGCCTGCCGATGAAAACTTTCCTGACGATCATCTTTTTTATAAGCGCCCTGCTGGGATTTGCCGCTTTCGTCACAGGCGAGGAGACAAAACCAGGGGAAGCAAAGGTGGAGGAAAAGAGGTCATTACTGCGCCCGCCGCAGTTTGAACCGCCAAAGGCCGGCAGAACGGCCGATGTATCCTTCAAGGTCGCGCTCGAAGGCATTCCCGAAGGTGCGCAGTGCGTATCGGTCATGCAGGAGCAGGCGACCATTCTCATACACCGCGACATCCTTGAATACTTAAAGATAGTGAAACCGGAACCGGTAAAAACGGACGAAGACCGTGTGACCGCCCTGAACGGCCGCCGGGCGGAGATGCTGCTCCGTAACCTGATGAACATAAAAGACGATCATGGATGCTCGATCGTCGAAATGCCTTTGGATACGGACGTCCAGTATTTGATCGCCGAACTGTTGAAATCCGGGCAGGCGGGGGTCATCAATAATGTGACGAACAGACCGGTCGATTCCATCTATGTGCGCTACAAGGCATTCGTGGCCGGTCCGCTCGCGGGAAAAGGCGACATAAATTTTTCGTTTGCGGAAGGATCTGCGCCGTTTCTTACGATCCTCTGGTGGATATCCTAACGGCTGTAGTTTCGTGTTTCAAGTTTCAGGCAAAAGAGTCTGGCATTCCCGGGGTTGGGTTAGGGTAAAGAATGGCGAGATTTGAGGAGTTCAGAGGAAGGGCGCTGCTGTTCCTCTTTTTCCTTGTTTTTATCTGGTTTATCAATTTTTCGGTCCGCATAGTCTTTTCGCCCATCCTCCCCATTTTGGAAGATGAATTTATGGTCAATCATGCCCGGGCGAGCGGCATTTTCACTTTTATGTCGGCCGGGTACGGCATGGCTGTTCTCCTGGCGGGGCTTTTTTCGGGAAGGGTGGGTTACAAGAAGGCGATCATTATCTGCCTTGCCTCATTGGGCCTTCTCAATTTTGTCATCCCTTTTGTCCGGAATTTTTACCTGCTGTACCTTTTTGCGCTGGTGCTCGGTTTTTCTCACGGGCTGTATATCCCCTCCGCCATTCCGCTGATAACCGAGTATTACGCGGAGAAGAACTGGGGCAAGGCGATCGCCATTCACGACACGGGCGCCTCGACCGCAATATTTGCGACCCCGCTCGTTGCGCTGGGGCTTCTCCACTTTGTTCCCTGGCGCGGGATATTTGTCGTGTACGGATCGATATTTGCCATATGTCTCGCGGTCTTTATTTTTACGGCGACCGAGGTCAAGATCGTCAACCCGTCGCGGACGGTCTTCAGGGACATTGCAGGGATGCGGTCCCTCTGGTTCATGATCGTTGTCTGGATATTCGGCGCCGGTGCGAACCTAGGCATCTACGCGATCACACCGCTCTATCTGACCAAGGAACTGGGATTGAGCATTGATTATGCGAACACTATCCTGAGCGTGTCGAGGCTGGTGTCCATCGGTGTGGCGGTGGCCTGCGGTTTTCTTGTCGACAGGTTCAGCCTGAAACGGATGATGTTCTTCATGCTGCTCGTCACGGGTATCTTCACTGTGCTGATGGGGCTCTCGCCCGTCAAATACACGGGCATGCTGCTCTTCTTTCAGGCGTTTTTTGTGACGGGTTTCTTCCCGATGGGCCTTGTGGCGATCGCGCGAACATTCGGCAGGGAAATGAGGGGCCTTGCAACGGGGATGGTCCTGGCGGCGAGCTTTTTTACCGGGGGAGGTGTCGTGCCGTGGCTCCTTGGTGTTTCGGGAGACCTTTACAGCTTCAGGCTCGGCATTGTCATTCTCGGCGTACTGACTATGGCGGCAAGTTCGCTGGTGTTCCGTCTTCGGGAAATAAAGTAGGGCCGCTCGAAACAACATAAGCGGGTGCCAAAACGTGAGTCACGGGCCCGTACGTTTGCCGTGCCTTATATCATAAGAAAACGGCGACCAGGTTGATAAAATCGGGAGGAAAGGGCCTTCATCGCCGGGGTATAGGTTTTTAGTCGCGACGAAGGCCCTTATTGTGATCCTCGCCCTCAGGCAAGCGATCAGACCTGTGGTATGTCCTCAGTGTTCCTGTAATAGTTGTCGCTGAAATCGGGCCGCGCTTAAAAAGAAACCGTGAATCGCCGGGGAGGTCTTTTGTTTTACTCCTTACGACTCACGATTGAAGATTCACGGTTAAAGGGCTTTCATGAATTCTATGATCTTCACTGAGCATTCGGCAGGTTTTGTCTGGAGGAGACAATGCGGGGCGTCGAACTTTTCATGTTGAAAATGCGAAAAATGGCCCGCAAACCAGGAAACCGCTTCTGGCGGGACGACACGGTCCCGGGTTGCCTCGAGATAAAGGCAGGGGAGGGCGAACCTCTCGTCAAGATGGGGATAGCCGGAAGCGGTAAGACGGGCCCGCTGTTTCAGGGATTTCCCGTCGATCTCAGCGAGGCCCCGGACAAGGAGCGTCTTGAGCTCCCTGTTGGAAAAAGGGCCGAAAAGGTAATGCTCGAGAAGGGGCACGGGGAGTTTCCTGACAAGCGATTCTATTGAGGGTACCAGGGAAAGGGCATGTATCAAACACCGGTGAAGAGGTCCTGCAAAGGCGGCGCTGAACACTGCCCCTTTTACCGCCGGCAGCCTCTGGTGAAGAAGCGCGAGGCCGACGAGACCGGAGAATGATTCGGCCACGATCACGACGTTATCGGCCGGAAGATTTTCGGCAACGAACCGGGCGTGTTCTTCAAGGGAAAGGACCGCGCCAGGCGGATATGTTATGGCCGTTACGAGGATGCCGGGCGGCAGGACATTGATGAGAGGCTCGAAGAAGGTCCCCGTCCCGTCGATGCCCGGCATGAGTACGATCCCTGTTTGGTCGACCATTATTTGCTCACGATGAGGATTCCTGATCTCTTTTCCAGAGAACGAGGACCAGCCATGTCAGGAATATCTGCACGGACAATTCGATGCTGTCCGGAAGGTCGATCACCGCCTTGCGCATGAGTGCATTTTCCGGTTTAACTGTCCCGATAAGCTCGTCATTTTCGGTTAACCGGAATTCGCGGACGACTGCAGATGCCGCCTGCAGTTTGAATTGCCTGTCTCTGTATGTAACGGCAAACGATCGCAGGAATGCACTGGGTTTTTCGGCGCGGGCCATCTCCTGCCCGTCGCCCTGGATAATGAATGCACCTCCGAAGAGTTTCTCGCGGTAAATCCTGTAAGTTTTTTCGCCGAGTTTTAACTGGCCGTCTTCGCGGATCCAGCCTATATCGATCGTGGCAATATCCCTGTCGCTCTCGTCGAGGATCCTGAATTTCCACGAAAACCAGCTTTGCGGGTATGCTCTGAGCATTGTCCGTTCCGTGTTCGTTGATCTTTTAAGATTCCTGCATGATTATCCATTAATGCCGGGCCTTATTTCAATATTTTTTAACAGCCTGCCCGCTTGCTCCTAAATCTTGAAAATACCGGTATCGATCCATTCGCATTTTAAAAGTGACCACCAGTCGATGGCCAGTCCTTTCAGGACATATTCATACGGCAGCCAGCCGTAGCCGGCCATCCCCCATCCGGTACCCCATGAATTTCTCATAAGCAGGGCACCTTTTGTTTCCTCTGCGGAGGCTGTATTCCTGATGGTGATCGAGTCATCGTATCCCATGGCTGCGACGGCATGCCCGCCCACCATTTTCTCGTTCCGGCCCGGGAAAGGTATCTTGCCGGTTTTTGCGGATTGCGCGTATGAACTGTAGACGGTAAAACCGAACATTGCCGGGATCCCCCCGGCTATGTTCTTTTTAATGGTGTTGAGCAGGGTGTCTCTCACAACGCCCGGCGTATCGAGCCGGTAATAGCTCAAGGCCTGGTAATGTGAGGCCAATGCGTAACAAAATCCCGGCGGTTCTTTATCGAGATCGGCCGGGTTGTACGGCCAGTATTCCTCGGGCGGCACGCCGAAGAGGGCCATGGCGGCCATTGTGGAACGGAGGTACGCGCCGGTGTCTCCTGTGTGGTGCAGGAGATTGCGGGTCGTTTTGTAAAGGAAAAGCCTCGAAGCATCAAGATAATTGCCGAACGCCCTTCGCTCAAAGTACTCGATAATGGCGGCGCCCGCATGCGCCGTACACGAACCGACATTTCCCTGGTCTTCGACAGGGGAGCACCATTCCCTGAGGTCGATCGCATCGGGGATGTCCGTCCGTGTTTCTTTTGATATCCCGACCCGTTGCAGCATGTCCCTGACCGATCTTGTCTGTCCCAGGGCCAGGAGCCTCGGCGGTACGGTATCGTGGTCCTGTGTGAAGTCCCTGATGTCCGGATAATCAGGGAGCCAACCCATTGCGTGGTTATTCTTCTGTTCCATCCTGGTATCTCCTTGAAAAAGATAGGCAACGCCATTGCGCGTTTTTGTTTCAGAGATTGATGGTAACAGACCGCCGACCGGTTGACCATATGCATTATATACAAGGAGAATGTATGGTTGACGCATTTGTTTTAGCCGGGCACCGGGAAAGAACAAAAGATGTGCCGGCTTGCATCTGGCGCCGTTAAAATATTACTATAGATCAGGATATTGCCTGTGCGTCCGGCGCGGCATGCCCAAACGTTAAAAGAATGTTCAGACGGGGGCCTATGGACCAGGAAAGGATACAAAGCGCAGCAGAGTTCATGGAGGATTTCGCGGAGCGTACCGGGCTTTCCCCCGCGGGGCAGTTCTCTAAAAGGTACCTCTGGACAGACGCATACGCTGTCTGCAATTTTCTCGGGCTGTACGGGGAAACGGGCGATTCAAAATGGAAGGACCTCGCACTTCTCCTCGTCGACGAGGTCCATCACGTTCTCGGCAGGCATCGCGGGGATTCACAGCACCAGGGATGGTTGAGCGGTCTGCCCGGAAAAGAGGCCGAGGCCCACCCCACGATCGGGGGTTTAAGGATCGGCAAATCGCTCGACGAGCGCGGCCCGGGCGATCCCGTCGACGAATACAGGGAGTGGGACAGGGACGGTCAGTATTACCACTATCTTACCCGGTGGATGCATGCCCTGAACCGAATGACCGCGGTGACCGGGAACCATCAATTCAACCGCTGGGCCGTCGAGCTTGCGAAGACTGCGCACCGGGGTTTTGTTTATGCAAGCAGTACGGACTCGAAGCGGATGTACTGGAAAATGAGCATCAACCTGTCATACCCGCTCGTGGAATCCATGGGGCACCACGATCCTCTTGACGGGCTGATCACGTATATACAGCTTCAGGGAACGCTTGCCCGCGATCCTCAGGGCCCGGGCCGGCTGGACCTCGGGCCCGAGATCGGGGACCTTATCGGGATATGCGAGGGCAGGGACTGGCAAACGGACGACCTTCTCGGTCTCGGCAGCCTCTTGTGCGATGCGCACAGGGTCGCACAGCTTTTCGCGCAGGGAATTCTCGAGGGTTCCGATATGCTGAGGATCATCCTCGAGGCCTCCATACCGGGCCTGAAGTACCCGGGACGGGAAAATTTCCTGTATGCACCGGCCAGGTTCCGCCTTGCCTTCCGTGAGCTCGGGCTCGCCATCGGGCTTCATGCCCTCGAACGTCTTGACTCGTTCATGCGCGAAAACCTGACCGTCTTCAAGGATGACAGGGATATCACGATCCTGCTCAAGACACTCTGGAAGTTCATGTCGCTGCGGGACCGGATCGAGGCGTACTGGCTCGACGAGGCAAACCGGAAAACCGATGTCTGGAAAGAGCATCGTGACATCAACACGGTAATGCTGGCCACGTCGCTGGCACCCGACGGTTTTCTGACGGTCTGACGGCGCGTGCGAACACGTGTCCGGTCGCCCTCCCTGCCGCCCGCCGTCCGTGTTCGTCGCTGCGGCTCTTGTATATAATATTTCACATTTTCGACGTGCGTGTTAAGATGGGAAACCATGCCGAAGCGAATGACTACCTGCAGGTTCTTTCTTGTACTCGGCGTCATTATTTCTCTTACCGCGGCCACTGTCCCGCATTCGTTCGCCGCGCCCCTGGAAAAGAGTGAATCGGTCCCGATCACGAAGACGTTCTCGATCGGGGGAAAACTGAAATACCTTTTCCGCAGCTACACGTCGTATGAATTTGCCAACCCTTTTTTTCCGTACCAGGACCCCCTGAGCCGGCTTGAATTTCCCCTCGATACCTGGTGGGGCGGGCTGGACATGAGGCTCAACCTTTCCCGCTTCTCCTTCGGGCTCGAAGGACTGACGAACCTTACACAGAATGCGCACGGGCAATTCAAGGATTCAGATTGGGACGATGGTGCAAGGCCCGAAGAAAAGACGATATACAGCAGGTCCGATATGCGGGTTGCACCGAGCTACATGGTAAGGTTTGATACGGATATGGACGTTTCCGACTGGCTGAGCCTGCCGAAATGGCTGAGCATAAGGCCTGTCGGCGGTATGCGCTGGCAGAAATTCAATCTCGTCTCTCATGACGGGGTGCAATGGGACCTTACGGGCGATACGCCGTCAATCGCCCTGCCGGGGGAGGGGATACGTTTTAAACAGCAGTACTGGCAGTATTTTATCGGGCTGCGTTCCCGTGTGGACCTCTCTTATATAACGGGGATACAGTCTCTCGTACTCCTCGTGCAGGGCGATTGGGCGTACGTTGAAGGCGAAAATGAGGACAACCACCTGTTAAGGCCGGGCCGGCGTTTTACCTGTGAGAACACATACGGGTATGCCTGGCACGCCTCGATCGGTCTCAAAAAGTATATCGGGGACAATTTCGGGATCGGTCTCGAATTGGACTACCTCACGTTGACCACAACGGGCAACCATCGCCTGCTTAACGAGACCCTGGGCATGGATGCCAGTTGGTCAGACATTGCCACGGTATGGTCGAAACAGGCCGGCCTGTCCTTTTCGGTCGAATACCGCTTCTGATCTGATCAATGCTTTCTTTTGCCTTGTGCGGCATATCCTGAGCTTGAACAACGCACCTTCTTTTTATACAATGAATTATGCGGATAATAGATACGCACATACACGTAGGCCACAGGTTTGAATGGACCGAGCGGGCCCAGAAGGTCTGGATGGAGACCGGGCCGTATATTCCCCTGATATATGACGGGGATGAGCGGCAGATGCCGGAACAATACGGGGCCGTCATGAAACACGAGGGGGTGTTCGGAGGCGTACTGATCCCGGAGTACTCACCCCTTACGGCGGGGGTCATGCCGATAGAGCGCGCACTTGAGATACATACCTTTCATCCCGAGCTTATCCCGATAGCGAATCTCAACCTGAACTTTCACGAAGACCCCATGTTCGAGTTCGAGCGGCAGCTCGGCCTTGGCGCCCGGGCGCTCAAACTGCATCCTATCCACGGGTTTTTCTACGCGAATGATAAGGTGCTCTACCCGATATACGATGCATGCCAGCAGCAGGGCCTGCCTGTTTTGTTCCACGCGGGGACCAGCCTCTTTGAAGGCGCGAAGATGCGGTATTCGGACCCCTATACGTTCGATGATGTCATCAATGATTTCCCTCGTCTCAAGGTTGTGCTGTGCCACGGAGGGCGGGGCTTCTGGTACCAGATAGCCGAGTTCCTGGTCAAGAATTTCGAGAATGTTTACATAGACATATCGGGCCTTCCGCCCGCCAACCTTTTGAATTACTGGCCATCGATGAAAAAGTTCGCGCACAAGTACCTTTTCGGGACGGATTTCCCCGGGGTCCCCGGTATACGGAAGAATTTCGATACCCTCTCCCGTCTCGTCGATGGCGGCGACGTGCTCGGCAGGATCGCTTTTCAGAACGCATACGACCTGTACGGGTTCTGGAAGGAAGGCGTCTTCGGGGTTGAGGATAAAGAGGAGATATTCCCGGTGATCGATGACGGGTCGAAGCGCTACCGGGATGTCATACCCCCCGACTGTTATCGTGAACCGTACATGCCCATGGACGAGCTTGAAGGCGAGATGAAAAGGATGTCCTTTTATGGATATCGCAAGGACCTGAAATTGCTCGGGGTCATAGCGAGGGAAAGGGTCAGGGACGTGACGCTCATACGCCACGCGTATGTTCTCAACACCGAGCAGGGCAGGGGGATCGGGTCGAAGCTCTCCGGCCTTGTCGAGAAACAGACTGATACGGAATGGCTCCTCGTGGGGACGTGGAAAGCTGCCGGCCGGGCGATACGATTCTACGAAAAGCTCGGCTTCCGGCTCATGGAAAACGCGGATGAGCTCCTGAGAAAATACTGGGACATCCCGGAACGCCAGATCGAGACCTCCTGCGTCCTCGGCAAGAGGATGGCTAAAGAATGAATGAAAATAGCCTATTGCCCATCGCCTATTCTATTGCTTTTTTCACCGATTACCCATAACCTATTACCCATCACCAAGTATTTAATGTATGGAATCGACACCGAAGATAATACCGAAAAAAGAACATCGCATCGCGCGCGCGAATATCAGCGTCAACGCCCTGCGTATCCTGTACCGCCTCCATTCCCGGGGGTTTATCGCGTACCTTGTCGGGGGGTGCGTGCGCGATCTTATGCTGGGGCGCACGCCAAAGGATTTCGACATCGGGACGAACGCGACGCCGGGGCAGATAAAGAGGCTCTTCCATAACTGCAGGCTTATCGGCAGGCGGTTCAGGCTCGCCCACATACGCTTTCAGGATGAGACAATAGAAGTGTCCACTTTCCGGCGTGCTGCCGAGCCTGACGATATCGAAGAAATTCCCGAGGTTGTTGAGGGAAGGAAGCGGCACGTCCGTCACTTGAAAGATGAACACGGGATGGTCCTGGCGGACAACATCTTCGGCACTCCCGAAGAAGACGCGCTCCGGCGCGATTTTACGGTCAACGCGCTTGCATATAACATTGCCGATTCATCCGTCGTCGATTTCAGTACAGGCCTCGCGGACCTGAAAGAGCGTGTCATTCGCTCCATAGGGGACCCCGGGGTGCGGTTCACCGAAGACCCCGTCCGGATGCTCCGTGCTGTCCGTTTCGCGGCATCGCATGATTTTACCATCGAAGAAAACGCCTGGCACGCCATCCTGAGGCTCGCCCCGGCCATCCAGAGGGTGTCGCCATCCCGGTTGTATGAGGAGATACAGAAGCTCTTTCTCCTCGGTTTTGCGGCGCCGACATTCTTCCTGCTCGAGAAAAGCGGTTTGCTTGCCGCACTGTTCCCGGGTCTTCATGAAAGGGTCCGCGGAAAGCCCGGACTTTTTGAAACCGTTGAACTTTACCTGCGGTCTTTTGACGAACGTGTCGGAAACGGCGCATCGGTTTCGCCGGCCCTCCTGTTAGCCGCTCTTTTCGGGGAGTCGATCGAAAAGGAGGCGTTTGAGCGTCATCAGGACGGGATACCGATGCGACAGGCCCTCGATGCATCATGTGCAGCGTTTCTCACCGAGATCGCGCAGACAGCCCATATACCGGGCCGGGCTTCAGGGCGGCTCGCTGCCATTCTTGCGTTGAAGACGGGCATCTGCAGGATGCCCCCGCGACGACCGGGCACGATAGCGGGCAGGCCCGAATTTATGGAAGCGCTCGTTTACCTGAGCATTGCCTCGCAGTCACACAGGGAATACGGCAGCGTTCTGCAATGGTGGGAAAACTTTACAATTGAGAACCCTCCGTCTGAAGAGATTTTAGAGGCAACGGCTTCCCCTCCCCGGAAAAAACGGAGAAGAAGGCGAAGAAGGTCTCATCGTGAAAAACAGGAGCAACCCGATACCCGGGTCAAGGGTGATCCCGGGCAAGCGGATAACGGGGACAGGATAAGGTATGGCTGACGGGGAAAAGGTGACCGAACTGGAAGTCCTCCTGTCGTACGACACCCTGAAACAGGTCACGGCAGCCGTGGAACGCACAGGATGTTCCGCCTCGGACCTTGTCGAACAGGCATTGCGGCAGTTCTTCTCCGACAGGGAAAAGACAAACGCCGTGTACCTGTCCGCGCCGATCAACGCCCTTGTCGAAGGCCTGTACGTCGAGAACACCACAGTTGCCCGGATCAGGCGGCACGGTGATTTCGGTCTCGGGACATTCGATTACCTTGACGGGGAGATGGTCATCCTCGACGGCAGGGTGTACCAGGTACGCTCCGACGGCAATGTGTACAGCGTCGCCGGCGATCAGCATTCACCGTTTGCCTGCGTGACCTTTTTCAGCCCGGACACCTTTGACGACATCGGGGACGGTCTCGCGCCCCACGATCTTGAAAAGACCCTCGATGATCTCATACCGTCGAGAAACATGCTCTATGCCATAAGGATCGACGGTGAATTTGAGCACGTGAAATGCAGGGCGGCCCCGAGATCGGAAAACTATAAACCTCTTGTCGAAGCGACGAAAGACCAGCCTGTCTTTGAGTTCCGGAACGTTACGGGTTCGCTGGCCGGCTTTTACACACCCCGGTTCATGGAATCCCTCAATGCACCCGGGTATCACGTGCATTTTCTTGCCGAAGACCGGCTTCGCGGGGGACATGTTATGCAATGCTCGCTGAAAAAGGTGCGTATAGGTATCCAGCACATTCCGCGGCTCGATGTCGGTCTGCCGGTCACCCTGGATTACCTGACGACCGACCTCACCCGGGACATCGGCAAAGACCTGGATAAGGCGGAAAAGTAGGTCCTATCCGCATAAGGCCATTACAGGTAGGCCATTCAAAATATCGAAAATGGATTGACCGACCGAAGAACGCCTTGTCCGCTCAAGGCTTGAGGGACTGCCCGGGATCCAGCGTTTCGGGTTTTTCGTATTCTTGTTTTAATGATAGAATCCTGCAGGTCGAGTGTACACTGTGATGGTGCGCTTTGCCGTGCATTACCGCATGAACACGGTAAACGCGGCGCCGGTTGTGCTTGCATGATGGGCGGACATGAGCGCCACATGAATATTCCGTTGACGGCTGCGTCCTGTACCCTGGCAATGTCCGGCAGGTCCCGTATGCCGACACTGCTTAAGACGGTGGACCGGCTGGCACGAGGAGGCTGATCTTTATGGAAGAGAAGGCAATGGCTGCATGGATCGACTTTTCAATGTCCCCGGAATATGAGGCCAGCTATCCCGGTGTGGCTTTCGGGCTGACGCTCATTTCAGGGTGCCGCCCGTTAAATGACAGTGCGGGGTTTGACCGGTATAAGCGGAACCTCCTGAGAAAAATGAGAAAGCGGGAAACGCTTGCCGGCATTTCCCAACGTATCGATATATATGACCGGTTCTTTCAAGGCTTCGGCTTCGAATGCCCTCTTCCCGGGCATCTGAAAAGAACGATCAACAGCGGTTTTCCCCGGTACAACCTTATGATCGATACGCATTTCATGGCCGAGATGTGCGCCGGTATCCTTGTAGCGGTCACGGACCTTGACCGGATAGAAGGCAGGCTCGCGCTCGATGTGGCCGGGAAAGGAGAAACGTGCGCCGGAATGGGCGGCCGCCGATTCACACTGAAGGAAGGGGAGATCGTGCTCCGTGACGAAAAGGATATCATCTGCGTCCTCTGCCAGGGGGCGGATGAAAAAACAAAAGTGCGGGATGATACGCGCAATGTCCTTTTCTATTCCTTCGCCGTGCCGGGTATCGATGCCGCCTGTCTCGAAGAAGGATTGACCGTTGCGGCACATACCATGGCCCGGTTCGGCAAAGGAGTTATCACGGGACCGGATGTCCTGGTAAAATAGGCTGTAGTATGTTCTTTATCCGCGAAGCCGACGACAGGTGCTTCTACTTCTTTTCTGCCTCGGGTTGCTCAGATGCGGTCTCTTTCTTCGGTTCGTCGGCGGGTGCCGTGCCCTTGTTTTCAGCCTGACCGGCTTTGGTTGCTTCTTGAGGGATGGTGAGGGCTTCCCCTCTCGCGATCCATCCGCCCCCTAATGCCTTGTACAGATTTATGACCGCAATGTAGCTCGCCGCATTTGTCTGCACAGCCTGCAATTCTGCCGGAAAAAGTTCCTGCTGTGCATTGAGGACGGTGAGATAGGTCGTATAGCCGGCATTGTACTGAAGTTCGGCCATCCTTTCGTATTCCCGGAACGCTATGACCTTCCGCTGCTCTGCCGCCAGTTGCTCGAGCACCTTTTTCCGGGATATCAGGGCGTTCTCGGTATCGGCGAAAGCGGACTGGACCGCGAGCTGATAGGAATAAAGCGCCGCTTCCCTGCTCGCCCGGGATTGCCTGAACTGTCCCAGAACGCCGCCGCCGGTGAAAATGGGGCCGGTGACGTTCCCCGCATAATTCCATAATTTGCTGGAGCCAAGCCAGAGCATGGATAATTCCTCGCTGGCAAATCCTGCCGCGCCCGTGAGTGATATGGTCGGGAAGAACAGTGCTTTTGCCGCGCCCATCTGGGCGTTTGCCGCAATGAGGTTCTGTTCTGCCTGGAGGACGTCAGGGCGCCTCTCGAGGAGGTCTGACGGCAATCCTGCGGGAATAGTGGGCACCTTGAGGTCGGAGAGCTTTTCCCCCCGTTCGATCGGCCCGGGGTTCCGGCCGAGAAGAATGGAAAGGGCATTCTCGGTCTTGGCGATCTGGACCTCGATCTGGGGGATCTGGGCCGCGGCGGTCTCATATTGTGACCGGGCCTGCTGCACGGTCATGCCCGATACCTGGCCGTATTTGTTCTGCAATTCGAATATCCTGACCGACTCCCGATAGGACTTCAATGTCTCGTTGGCAATGCGGAGCTGCTCGTCAAGCGCCCTCAGCTGGATGTACGACGATGCGACCTCTGTTATCAATGACATGACGATGCCCCGGCGCGCCTCTATCGTTGCGTAGAGGCTGGCCTTTGCCGATTCCGACAGGCGGCGTATGCGTCCCCAGAGGTCTATCTCCCAGCTGGCCTGGCCAACAGCCTGAAAGGTATTGTACGGATCTTCCGGGACAGCCTGGATCGTGTTCCTGGATTGCAGGGCGCGCTGGCCGGTCCCGCTGTAGTATATCTGAGGGAAAAACAGCGAGCGGGTCGTCATGAGGATGCCGGACGCGCGGTCAACGTTGGCGGCGGCTATCTTAACGGTCTTGTTGTTCGCGAGGGCCTCAATGACAAGTTTCTCCAGGACAGGGTCATTGAACTGCTTCCACCATTCGCTGTCGGCGACCTCGCGGGAGCCTTCCCCGTCGAACCGGAATGCCTGGGGGACGTCCATCACAGGCCGTTTATAGTCCGGGCCTATAGCGCAGGCTGCTGCCATGAGGATGAAAAATGCTATGACAACAAGGGACAGGCGTCTATACATGTCAGCTCTCCCCCTTGTCCGTCAGGATGTCTTCGGGCGGTTTCTCATGGGGCGTTTCGGGGCCTGTCCCCTTCTTCTCTTTCTTCTTTGCGGAGCGCTCGGCAAGCCCGTCAAAAATGTAGAAGAAGAGCGGCACGTAGAGCATGGCAAGCGTCGTTTCGCCGATCATGCCGCCGATGATGCCGGTACCGATCGAATGACGGGCGTTTGCACCTGCCCCGGTCGCTATCGCGAGGGGCAGGACGCCGAAAATGAATGCGAGCGATGTCATGATGATCGGCCGCAGGCGCTGCTCGCCGGCCTGTATCGTCGCGTCCATGATCGAGAGCCCCTGCTTTCTCAGCTCCGATGCGAACGAGACGCGAAGCACGGCGTTCTTGGCGCCGAGCCCGATGAGAACGAGAAGGCCGATCTGGAAGTACACATCGTTCTCGAGCCCGCGGCACCAGTTGAAGAAGAGTGCGCCGAGGATGCCGAACGGCACCGCGGTCATGACCGAACCCGGCATGACCCACGACTCGAACTGGGCGGCAAGGATGAGAAAAACGATGAGGAGGCCGAAGATAAAAGCCGAGGATGACGTGCCGCCCGACTGTTTTTCCTGGAAGGCCATTCCCGACCAGGCGAAGGTATATCCCTGGGGCAGTACCTCGGCGGCCACTTCCTCCATGGTCCTGATAGCCTCACCGGAGCTCCTGTCGGCCGCGGCGCTTCCCGTGATCTGCGCGGCGGGAAAGCCGTTGAACCGCGACATCAGGTCAGGCCCCGTTACATACCGTGTAGAAACGATGGCGGACAGAGGGACCATATCCTGGGTCTTCGACCGGGTGTAAAGCCTCGTGATGTCTTCAGGTCTTTGCCTGTACCGCGCATCCGATTGAAGGGTCACGTTCCAGACCCGGCTGTACTGGTTGAACTGGCTTGCCACGACGGACCCGAACTGGGCCTGCAAAGTGCTGTAGACGTCTTCGACGGGGACATTGAGGAGCATGGCCTTCGAACGGTCAACGTCCGCCCGTATCTGCTGGGATGCCGCCGTATAGGTCGAATTGAGGCCCGAGAGCTCCGGACGTTTCCGGGCTTTTTCGAGGAATTTCTGCGTCACGTCATACAGGAGTGCCGGGTCCCCGGTCCCTTTGTCCTGGATCCAGAACTCGAATCCGCCGGTGGTACCGATACCGGGGATGGCGGGGGGG
>ERZ1645192.1019-NODE-1019-length-23658-cov-10.939669_pt1 | contig 23658 bp, 18 predicted proteins | sample MGYA00575354_ERZ1645192 | MGnify/ENA primary metagenome ERZ1645192 (study PRJEB40844, sample SAMN11349763) | freshwater sediment metagenome | isolation source: river sediment | host: Sediment | place: India: Faizupur Khadar , New Delhi | collected 2017-02-21 ... | reverse complement strand
GCCCTCGCCTTCGTAATGATAGGCGCCGTTCTTGAAGAACTCGGTGGAGGCGCAGTCGAGGCCGAGCGCGATGTCGTCGCCCGGCTTGAAGCCGGCCTGCTCGATCGCCTTCATGCAGAAGTCGAGCGCGGCTTCCGCCGACGGAAGATTCGGGGCGAAGCCGCCCTCGTCGCCGACATTGGTGTTATGGCCGGCCTTCTTCAGCGCGCCCTTCAGCGTGTGGAAGACTTCCGAGCCCCAGCGCACGGCCTCCTTCAGCGACGGCGCGCCGACGGGCAGGATCATGAATTCCTGAAAGTCGATCGGGTTGTCGGCATGGGCGCCGCCGTTGACGATGTTCATCATCGGCACCGGCAGAACGCGGGCCTGCGTGCCGCCGATATAGCGGTAGAGCGGCAGGCCGGACGCGTCGGCCGCGGCCTTGGCGACCGCCATGGAGACGCCGAGAATGGCGTTGGCGCCGATGCGCGCCTTGTTCGGCGTGCCGTCAAGTTCGATCATCGCCTCGTCGATCTTGACCTGGTCCTCGGCGTCGAAGCCGCCGATGGCCTCGAAGATCTCGGTGTTGACGGCCTCGACGGCCTTCAGCACGCCCTTGCCGCCGAAGCGGGCCTTGTCGCCGTCGCGCAGCTCGACGGCTTCATGCGCGCCGGTCGAGGCGCCCGAGGGAACGGCGGCGCGGCCCATCGAGCCGTCTTCGAGCACGACATCGACCTCGACGGTCGGATTGCCGCGGCTGTCCATGATTTCGCGGGCAATGATGTCGACAATCGCGGTCATGTTCGTCCTCATGCGTGTGAAGAATATCGCTGGGCCAGGCTATGCCGGCTCGGCGAGCGTTTTACGACGAAGCGCTTGCAGGGAAAAGGCGACATTTAGCATCGGGCTTAATTGGCGCTTAACCCCTCTGGCGCGCGGCTGCGCCCAGATACCTCCTTTACATCGCGCCTGACTGGGCGTAACCGGGTCGAAGCGTTGTCACAATTCCGTCATATTGTCGCAGCGCCCGCAATCGAGAAGCGAGGTCGACATGCTCTCCTGGTTCCAGAAACTCATGCCGAAGGAAGAGCGGTTTTTCGACATGTTCGAGCAGCACGCCGCCACCTTGACGCGCGGCGCGGACATCCTGCGCAAACTGCTGGAGGGCGGCCCTGACGTGCCGCGCTATTGCCAGGAATTGATGGACGAGGAGCACAAGGCCGACCAGATCGCCCGCGAGGTTCTGCTTGCGGTGCGCCGGACGTTCATCACGCCGTTCGACCGAGGCGACATCAAGGAGCTCATCACCCTGATGGACGATTCGATCGACCAGATGCAGAAGACGGCCAAAACGATCCAGCTCTTTGAAATCAACACCTTCGAGCCGCACATGCTGGCCATGGGCGACACGATCGTCGAGGCCGCGCAGATCACCGCCGAGCTCGTGCCCCTGCTCAAGGCGATGCACCAGAACGCCTCGCGCATCAACGCCAAGGCGGAGAAGGTGACGAAGATCGAGGAACGGGCCGACCACCTGCACGACGAGGGCGTCAAGGCTTTGTTCAACGGCGGCAAGGCCGACCCGATGTCGTTCATCATCGGCACGGAAATCTTCAGCCATCTGGAAAAGGTCGTCGACCGTTTCGAAGATGTGGCGAACCGCGCCAGCGGCATCGTCATCGAACACGTCTGAACGGGGCGCAGGAGTTCAATCCATGGACCTCGCCTCGACCATGCCGTTCCTGCTGGTGCTGATTTTCGTGGCGCTGGCCTTCGACTTCCTCAACGGCCTGCATGACGCCGCCAATTCCATCGCCACCATCGTCTCGACGCGCGTGCTGCCGCCGCAATATGCGGTGGCCTGGGCGGCGTTCTTCAATTTCATCGCCTTCCTGTTCTTCGGCCTGCATGTCGCCCAGACGGTCGGCACCGGCATCGTCACGCCCGACGTCATCGACGATCGCCTGATTTTCGGTGCGCTGATGGGCGCAATCGTCTGGAACGTCGTGACCTGGCTGGCCGGCATCCCCTCCTCGTCCTCCCATGCCCTGATCGGCGGGCTGGTCGGCGCGGGCGTGGCCAAGGCCGGCTTCAGCGCCGTCGTCTGGAAAGGCCTGCTCAAGACCGGCGGCGCCATTTTCATGTCGCCGGCCATCGGCTTCCTGCTGGCCCTGCTTCTCATTCTCGCGGTGTCCTGGATTTTCGTGCGCTCGACGCCGCTGGCCGTCGACAAATATTTTCGCGGCATGCAATTCGTCTCGGCCTCGCTCTATTCGCTCGGCCATGGCGGCAACGACGCGCAGAAGACGATGGGCATCATCGCCGCTCTGCTGTTCACCCATGGCTTGAGCGGACCGACGTTCAACGTGCCGTTCTGGGTGGTCATCACCTGTCAGGCGGCCATGGGCCTTGGCACCTTGTTCGGCGGCTGGCGCATCGTCCACACGATGGGCTCGAAGATCACGCGCCTGACGCCGATGCAGGGCTTCTGCGCCGAAACCGGCGGGGCCATCACGCTGTTCGGCGCCACCGCGCTCGGCATTCCGGTCTCGACAACGCACACGATCACCGGCGCCATTGTCGGCGTCGGCGCGGCCCGCCGCGTTTCCGCCGTGCGTTGGAACGTGGCAAAGGATATCGTGACCGCATGGATCATCACCATGCCGGCCGCGGGGTTGATCGCCGCGGCGTTCTACTGGCTGTCAGGACTTTTTGTGAAATGAACGACCCGCAGACGACAACAAGCAAAAAAAACGTCGCGACGACTGAAGGACTGGGCCTGCGCCCCCAGATCGGCGCCCTGCCCTGGCGCAAGACCGACGGCCTCGAAATCCTGCTTCTTTCTTCGCGCGAGACGAAGCGCTGGGTGATTCCCAAGGGCTGGCCGGTGAAGGGCAAGAAGCCGCATCGCGCCGCCGAACTCGAGGCCTATGAGGAAGGCGGCCTCGAAGGCAAGATCGAGAAGACGGCTTTCGGCGCCTATCAATACGTCAAACGCCTCGCCGATGGCGCGAACCAGCCCTGCCGCGTCGACGTCTATCCGCTCAAGGTCGTCAAGCAATACAAGAAATGGCCTGAAAGCGGCCAACGCGCCCTGCGCTGGTTCACGCCGACCGAGGCCGCCAAGGCGGTGGACGAGGCCGACCTCGCCGCCTTGATCCTGCAATTCGCCGCGACGATCGCCGCGCGCGCCGACCGGCGCGGCGGCTGAGCGGTCAGCTTTCAGACCGCGCCGCAAGCCGGCCCGCCAACGCCGGCCAACCGCCGGCGACGAGTGCGGCCGCCAGAGCAGAAGCCAGCAGCGCCGGCTCGGGGGTTGCGAACTTGAACAGCGCCGCCACGGGCGGCAGGAACAGCGCCGAGGCCAGAACCAGCGCTGTCACCGCGGCGATGCTCCAGAAGGCCGTGCGCCGCGCGGGCTGCACGGCGCCGCCGAATGCCGCCGCATCGGCAAAGGCCAGCGTCAGATTGCCGACGACCAGCGCCACGAAAGCCGCGGCCCGCGCCTGCGCTTCCGGTTCCCCCATGCGCAGCGCGACGAAATAGATGAGAAACACGGCCAGGAACACGCTCAGGCCCTGCATCGCCGCATAGAGGATCTGCCGCGCGCCAAACAGCGCCTCGCCGGGATCGCGCGGCCTGGCGGCCATCGCGTCAGGTTCGAGCGGCTCGCTCTCGAACACGAGGGCGCAGACGGGATCGATGATCAGCTCCAGCACCATCACATGCGCGGGAAACAGGATCGGCGGCAGCCCCAGCAGGATCGGCGCCAGCGCCAGTCCCGCCACCGGCACGTGGATCGCTGTAATATAGGTCAGCGCCTTGCGCAGATTGGCGAAAATCCGCCGCCCCAACCCGACGCCGCCGACGATCGAGGCGAAGGAATCATCGAGCAGCACGATATCCGAGGCCTCGCGCGCCACATCCGAGCCGCGCTTGCCCATGGCGATGCCGATATGCGACGCCTCCAGCGCCGGCGCGTCGTTGACGCCGTCGCCCGTCATCGCCACGACATGGCCGAGTGACTTGAACGCCTCGACGATCTGCAGCTTCTGCTCCGGCCGCACGCGCGCGAAAACCCGCACGTCGCGCACGCGCCGGGCCAGCTCCTGCGCCGGCAAAGCCGCGATCTCCTGCCCCGTCATCACGCCGGCCGCGACATCGATGCCGGCGCGGCGGGCGATCTCCAGCGCGGTCGCCGGATAGTCGCCCGTGATCATGGCGACGCCGATCCCGGCCCGGCTGGCGGCCGCCAGCGCCGGCGGCACATCCTCGCGCACCGGGTCGAGCAGGCCGATCAAGCCTTCGAAACGATAGGTTCCGGCCTCGCCCGACGCGTCGGCCCGCGCCGAGGCGACGGCGAGCACCCGCAAGCCGCGCGCCGCAAGATCGGCGACCGCCGCATGAACCCGCGCATATTCGCCCGGCGAGGCCTCGCACAGGGCCAGAACGGCCTCGGGCGCGCCCTTGGCGGCGGCGAACAATGCGCCCTCCGGCAAGCGCCACAGCTCGATATAGACGGGCCTGTCGGGACGGATCGGCTCGGTGCGCAGAATGTCGCCGTCGGGCTTGGCGCAGCCTTGCGCTTGCGCGGCGTCGATCAGCGCCCGGTCGAGCGGGTCGGTCGGCTGCAGCGGCGCGGCGCGGACCGCGCAGGCCAGCAGGCCGGCCATGTCGGCGTCGAGCCCGCCTGAATCGAGGTCGCACGCGCGCCCCTCGCGCCACAACGTCGTCAGCGTCATGCGGTTGTGGGTCAGCGTGCCGGTCTTGTCGACGCACAGCAGGCTGGCCGCGCCGAGCGTCTCGATCACCGCCGGCCGCCGCGTCAGCACATGGCTGCGCGCCAACCGCCACGAGCCAAGCGCAAGGAACACCGCCAGCACCATCGGAAATTCTTCCGGCACCAGCGAGATCGCCAGCGTGATGGCGGCGAGCGCCGCCTCCATCCAGTCGCCGCGCGTCAGGCCATAGGCGACGGCGACCACGGCGCAAAAACCGATGGCGAAGACGCCGAGATAGCCGACAAGCCGCGTCGTCGTCTGCTGCAACAGCGTCGGCTCGTGCGAAATGTCCTCCAGCGATGCGCCGATGCGTCCGAGCCGCGTCGCAGCGCCGGTGCGCAACACCCGCGCCACGCCCTGCCCGCGCACGATCATCGTGCCGGAAAACACCACGGGCAGATCGTCGCCGCCGGGATCGGGATCGTAATCGCCCTCCGGCTCTGCAAGGGCCGGCGGCTTCGACACCGCGACGGACTCGCCCGTCAGGATGGACTCGTCGGCCTGCAGCACGTCGCCGGCCATCAGCAGCGCATCGGCGGCGACGCGCTCGCCCTCGCCGATCAGCACGATATCGCCCGGCACGAGCTCGCGCGCCGCGATCCGCAGGGTCTGCCCGTCGCGGATGACGCGGGCGCTCGGCGCGGCCAGCGCCCGCAGCGCGGCCAGAGCCGATTCATTGCGCGCCTCCTCGACCACGACCAGCGCGATGGAAATGCCGGCGCCCACCGTCAGCAGCAGGCCTTCCGCCAGATTGCCCATGACCAGATAAAGCGCCGCCGCAAGGATCAGCAGCAGGAACATCGGCTCCCTGAGCGTCGCCAAGACAATCGCGCCGAAACTGCGCACGCGCGGCTTGCCGGCTTCATTCGGGCCGTGCCGGGCAAGCAGCTCCGCAGCCGACCGGGAGGTCAGCCCCTGCATCTCGCGCTCCGCCGCACGCCCCTCAGCCAAGGCCGCCCCCTCGCGTGAATCATTGCGCCAAATTGGCCTATCGCGATCGCCCCCGCCTTGATCGGGCACAGGGCGGCAAATGTCAAAACCATGGCGAAACATGGCGACATCTTGACCAACAATGGCGACAAGATGGCGATATAACCAATTGATTATAAAGAATGTTGCAGATTCCCCACAGGGTGCGCCATTCGTTCCCCCAGAAGACGCCAGTGTCGCATTTTGCGCTTGCGGAGGGGGATTTCGAGGCCCATTGCTTGCCGGACGCGGCGACGTTTTGGCCGCAGCAGGCCTGTCAGGCGCAGGCGCTTCATGCGCAGCCCGATCAGGCCCAGCAAAAAAGGTAAGCTATGTTCCGTAAAATCCTTCTCGCCACCGCGGCCGTTGCCGCCCTGTCCACCGTCGCTTCCGCGGCGGATCTGCCTTCGCGCAAGAACGCGCCGGTCTACGCGCCCGTCGCCATGGCCCCGATCTTCACCTGGACTGGCTTCTATGTCGGCGCGAACGCCGGCTACGGCTGGGCGCAGGACAAGTACGGCCTCATCGCCGGCTCCTACTTCCCCAACTCCGACAAGGCCCGCGGCGCGTTCGTCGGCGGCACGGCTGGCTATAACTACCAGCTCGCCAACAATGTCGTGCTCGGCCTCGAGGGCGATCTGGCCTGGGCGGACCTGAAGAAGTCGACGCAATGCGCGATCGGCGCGTCGTGCAACACCAAGATCGACGCACTCGGCACGCTGCGCGCCCGCATCGGCTACGCCTTCGGCAACACGCTGGTCTACGGCACCGGCGGCCTGGCTTACGCCAACGTCAAGTCGTCCATCTTCGACACGTTGACGCCCGCCGCCTACAGCGACTCGAAGGCGCGTTGGGGCTATGCCCTCGGCGCCGGCGTTGAATATGCCCTCAGCCACAATTGGTCGATCAAGGGCGAGTATATGTACTATGGCCTCGGCAAGAAGACCTATGAATATGCGCCGCTCGAAATCGCTCGCGCCCGCAACGACATCCATACCGTCAAGCTTGGGCTGAACTACCGCTTCGGCGGTTACGACACGCCGGTCGTCGCCAAATATTGATCGTTTAAGTTCGAACGCGAAGAAAAGCCCGGCCGCAAGGCCGGGCTTTTTGCGTTTTATCAACCGAGAATGTTGCGGAAAAGACACATAAATTTCGAAATCCCGGCTTTTGTCACGATTTTGCATTAAAAAAGTTGAGTTGGCATTGCAAGAATCACTCATGCCGTTACAAATGAAATGGAAATTTAAACACTTCACCCCCAGCCGAGAGTAATCGCTATGATTCGTAAGGTTCTTCTGTCGTCAGTCGCTATCGCGGCCTTCGCCGCTCCGGTCCTCGCGGCCGACCTGCCGGCCCGCGCCCCGGCGCCCGCCCCGGTCTATGCCGCTCCCGTGTTCAGCTGGACCGGCTTCTACGTCGGCGTCAACGGCGGCTATGCCGGCGACAAGTTCCGCTATCCCTTCGGCGGCGACATTCTCGGCGTGCCCTACGCCGGCAAGGCGACCGTGAACTCCAGCGGCTTCCTCGGCGGCGTCACCGCCGGCTACAATTACCAGTTCGCCCGCAACTGGGTGGTCGGCATCGAGGCCGATTACGATTGGGGCAATGTTGAAGGCAAGGTCGGCCTCACCGCTGCGGTCGGTCCGTTCGCCGCCGGCCTCAAGGCTGGCAGCCAGCTCGACAATCTCGGCACGGTTCGCGCCCGCCTCGGCTATTCCTTCGATCGCGCGCTCGTTTACGCCACCGGCGGCTGGGCCTATGGCCAGGTCAAGAGCAGCCTGACGGCTGGCATCGTCGGCGTCGGCGGCATCGGCCTGTCGAAGACCGTTGACGCCAATGGCTGGACGGTCGGCGCCGGCATTGAATATGCCCTGACCAACAATTTCAGCCTCAAGACCGAATATCTCTATGTCGATCTCGGCAAGGACAACCTGTACACGGCTGACTATGGCCCTCTCGGCAGCGCCCGCCTCGACGTCGACACCCGCGCGCATATCGTTCGCGCCGGCCTGAACTATCGCTTCGATTGGGGTTCTGCTCCCGTCGTCGCCAAGTACTGATCCCGATTGTAGAAATCGGAATGCGAAGCCCGGCCGCAAGGCCGGGCTTTTTCGTTCAGGCGTGACCGATGTTGCGGGACCGTCACACGCGCAGAAAATCAAATTCAATATGCTGCAACCGCCGCATCGCCTCAAATTGTGACGGCCCCCGTTACGCACTCCGCGTCACAGTCAAGATCATGCTGGCTCAGCGCCGAAGATGTCTTGAGGGAACGATGATCCGAAAAGTCCTGATGCCCACCGTTGCACTGGCGACTATGGCGAGTGCGGCGCTTGCCGCGGATTCAACCGGTCCCGCCGTGAATTGGACCGGCTACTATGCAGGCGCCCAGATCGGCTACATGTCGGGTTCGGCGGACTGGGATGTCAACAAGGTCAACAATGGCTATCATGAATATTGGCGTCCGCACGGCGGCTTCGGCGGCCTGCATGCCGGCTACAATTATCAGGTCGGAACGGCGGTTTTTGGTTTGCAGGCTGAAGCCAACCTGATCGACAACCGCAAATGGCATACGGACTTCGCCGATGAAAAACTCATGGCGAGCAGCAGCGTTTTCGGCTCGCTCGACGCAAGGATGGGCGCAACATTCGAACGCGCGCTCGTCTACGCCATCGGCGGCATTGCCTTCGCCAACAACAAGACCAAAGGCGTGACGGTGATAGGTCCGGATCAAGTCCTGACCGCAACATTCTCTGGCAATAATATCGGCTGGAATATCGGCCTCGGCGTCGAATACGCCGTCGACGACAGATGGTCGGTGCGCGCCGAATATCGCTACTACGACTTCGGCAAGAAGAATTTCCCGAATTCGGAAGGCGACACGTATTATTACGCGCATAGCCATTCCTATGTCGATCACACTCTCCGCCTCGGCCTGTCCTACAAGTTCGGCCCGCCGGCTGCCGTCGTCGCAAAATACTGATCGGCGCTCCTCGGATCGCATTGGAAAGCCCGGCCGCAAGGCCGGGCTTTTTTGTTCGTGGGCGAACGATAAACGTTGCTGAAAAACCACGACAATTTCAAAACGACGTCCGTTTTGAGCGACGCCGCCCGAAAAACCGCCTCACTGATTGCCAATTGTCTGGAAATTGTTACGATCATTATGGAATTTTATATAATACCCACAGACAGGACGGACGTCATGTTTCGTAAGCTTATTCTCTCGACTGCCGCCGTAGCGGCGCTCTCCGCCCCGGTTTTCGCAGCTGACCTTCCGGTGCGCGCGCCTGCTCCGGCGCCGATTTATTCCGCGCCGATCTTCACCTGGACCGGCTTCTACGTCGGCCTGAACGCCGGCGCGAGCTGGCAGAACACCCGCTGGACGAATGTTGGCGGAGTCGGCCCCGTCTCCGATCGCGGTCCCGGCGACGTCTTCAGCGCGAAGAACAGCGGCTTCATCGGCGGCGCGCACGCCGGCTACAATTGGCAGATGGGCGGCCTCGTGATCGGCCTCGAAGGCACGTTGCAGGGCACAACGGCCAAGAGCAGCACGCTGTCGACCTTCGGCGTCGGCGACGACGTCTACAAGACCCGCTACGGCGCGATCGGCACGGTCGCCGCCCGTGTCGGCTACGCCTTCGACCGCACCCTGCTCTACGTCAAGGGCGGCTATGCGGGCGCCGAGGTCAAAACCAGCATCACCGACGTGATCGGACCCTCCGTCGGCGCGGGCTCGCACAGCGATTGGCGCAGCGGCTACGTGCTCGGCGCTGGCCTTGAATATGCCTTCACGCGCAACTGGATTGCCGGCGTCGAATACAATTACATCGATCTCGGCTCGAAGACCCGCAGCATCGTGATGAACGGCGGCGCCGATATCATCGACGACCGCATCCGCGCCCGCATGCAGTCCGTGACGGCCCGCCTGACCTACAAGTTCGGCGGCTACGACACGCCGGTTGTCGCCAAATACTGATTGGCGCTCCTCGGATCGAGTTGGAAAGCCCGGCCTCGCGGCCGGGCTTTCTGCTTTTTGGTTGCGTCTCGCCGCCGCCCCGTGGCAAGCACTCGAGCCATGACAGAAACCCGCCCCGCCCCCCGCATTTCCTTCGTGTCGCTCGGCTGCCCCAAGGCGCTGGTCGACAGCGAACGCATCATCACGCGCCTGCGCGCCGAAGGCTATGAGCTGACAAAGTCGCATTCCGGCGCCGACGCGGTCATCGTCAACACCTGCGGCTTTCTCGACAGCGCCAAGGCGGAATCGCTTGCCGCCATCGGCGCGGCGCTGAACGAAAACGGCAAGGTCATCGTCACCGGCTGCATGGGCGCGGAGCCGGACGCCATCACCGCCAAATACGACAACCTGCTCGCCATCACCGGCCCACAGGCCTACGAGAGCGTGATGGAGGCCGTGCACAAGGCGGTTCCGCCGGCGCACGATCCGTTCGTCGATCTCGTGCCGCCGCAGGGCGTCAAGCTGACGCCGCGCCATTACGCCTATCTGAAGATTTCCGAGGGCTGCAACAACCGCTGCACCTTCTGCATCATCCCCAAGCTGCGCGGCGATCTCGTCTCGCGCCCGGCCGGAGACGTGCTGCGCGAGGCGGAAAAGCTGGTCAAGGCCGGCGTCAAGGAATTGCTCGTCGTCTCGCAGGACACCAGCGCCTATGGCGTCGATCTCAAATATGCCGAGAGCCGCTTCGCCGACCGCGACGTGCGCGCCCGCTTCTACGACCTCGCCCGCGAACTCGGCTCGCTCGGCGCCTGGGTGCGGCTGCACTACGTCTATCCCTATCCGCATGTCGATGAGGTCATCGAGCTTATGGCCGAGGGCAAGGTGCTGCCCTATCTCGACATTCCCTTCCAGCACGCCAGCCCGAACGTGCTGCGCGCCATGAAGCGGCCCGGCAATATCGAAAAGACGCTCGACCGCATCAAGGCCTGGCGCGCCGGCTGCCCCGATCTCGCCATCCGTTCGACCTTCATCGTCGGCTTCCCCAGCGAGACGGAAGAGGATTTCGAGCTGCTGCTCGACTGGCTGAAGGAAGCGAAACTCGACCGCGTCGGCGCGTTCAAATACGAGCCGGTGAAGGGCGCGCCCGCCAACGAGCTCGGCTTGCCCATGGTCCCGCCTGAGGTGCAGGAGCGCCGCTACCGCCGCTTCATGGAAACGCAACAGGCGATCAGCGCCAAGATCCTGAAAGCCAAGGTCGGCAAGCGCCTGCCCGTCATCATCGACGAGGCCAGCGCCAACGGCGCCAAGGGCCGCACCAAATTCGATGCGCCGGAAATCGACGGCTCGGTCGTCATCGCCAGCCGCCGCCCCTTGCGCGCCGGCGACATCGTCACGGTGAAAATCGAAGCCGCCGACGCCTACGACCTGCGCGGCGTCGCGGTTTAACACGGCATTCCTTCGTCGCGTCATGGCCGGGCTTGTCCCGGCCATCACGCCATGCCGCTAGGCCATAAACCGAGCATAAGCGCACTGCGGCCCGTGGATGCCCGGGACAAGCCCGGGCATGACGTGGCGATGGCTGCTAGCTGGCTCCTTACGGAATCAGCACCGCCGCGCCGGTCGTCTCGCGGCCTTCGAGCAGCGTATGCGCGCGGCCGGCCTCGGCCAGCGGGAAATGCGCGTGCACCGGCACTTTCACCGTGCCATTGCCGACGACTTCCATCAGCTCCGCCGCCATTTCCACCAGCACGGCGCGATCGGCCATATGGGTGAACAGGGTCGGACGCGTGGCGTAGAGCGAGCCCTTCTGCGCCAGCAGGCCGATATTGAACGCCTCGATCGGGCCGGAGGCCGAACCATAGCTGGCGAACATGCCGAACGGCCGCAGGCAGTCGAGCGAGGCCGGGAAGGTCGTCTTGCCGACGCCGTCATAGACGACATGGCAGAGCTTGCCGCCGGTGATCTCCTTCACCCGCGCGGCGAAATCTTCCTCGCGGTATAGGATGACATGATCGGCCCCGGCTTCCTTGGCCAGCTGCGCCTTGTCCTTCGAGCCGACCGTGCCGATCACCGTCGCGCCGAGCGCCTTGCCCCATTGGCAGAGGATGAGGCCGACGCCGCCGGCCGCCGCATGCACGAGAATCGTGTCGCCCTTCTGCACGCAATAGGTGCGGCGCAAAAGATATTGCGCCGTCAGGCCCTTGAGCATCATGCCCGCCGCCGTCTCGTAGGAAATGGCGTCCGGCAGCTTGACGAGGAAATGCGCGTCGATGATGCGCTCGGTCGAATAGCCGCCGAGCGAACCGGCATAGGCGACGCGGTCGCCCGGCTTGAATTCCGTGACGCCCTCGCCGACGGCGACGACGTCGCCCGCGCCCTCGTTGCCGAGGATGAACGGCGCCGGCGCGGGATATTGGCCGGTGCGGTAATAGATGTCGATGAAGTTCACGCCGATGGCGCGATGACGCAGGTGCACCTGTCCGGGGCCGGGCGCCGGAACGGTCACGTCTTCGAACTTCATCTGCTCCACTCCGCCGGGAGTGTGCACACGCATGGCCTTGGTCATTGTGCTTGCGCCTTTGTTTTTCGTTTGCTCCCGGCCGCCGCGCTATTTCACGAAATTTTTTTGCAAAATATGCGTGCATCCGGCTGGGCTGGCTGGTTAGACTGCCATCATGTGAAACGCAACCGCTTCGCGCAAGCGATCTGAGCGACAATTCTGAAACGGAAGTCCGGAATGTCCGACATTACGGCCAAGACCCGCGAGCCGTCATTCCGGGAGATTTTCACACCCAAACTGGTGACTGTGCTGCGTGAGGGCTACACGCTCGGCGACTTCAAGGCGGACGCCTTCGCCGGCCTGACCGTCGCCATTGTCGCCCTGCCCCTGTCGATGGCCATCGCCATCGCGTCGGGCGCAAACCCGGCGACCGGCCTTTATACGGCGGTCATCGGCGGCTTCCTGATTTCGGCGCTCGGCGGCAGCCGTCACCAGATCGGCGGCCCGGCCGGCGCATTTATCGTGGTGATCGCCGCCACCATCGAGAAATTCGGCTACGACGGCTTTCTGCTGGCGACGATCATGGGCGGCTTTTTGCTGCTCGCCATCGGCTATCTGCGGCTTGGCACCTACATCAAATACATCCCGCATCCGGTCGTGGTCGGCTTTACCTCCGGCATTGCCGTCATCATCTTCACCAGCCAGTTGCGCGACCTTTTCGGCCTGAAAATCGACAAGGAGCCCGCCGCTTTCGTGCCGAAGGTCAAGGCGCTCTGGGCCGCGGCCGAAACGTATAATCTGACCGCCATCGCCGTGGCGGCGCTGAGCCTGGCGACGATTCTGGCCCTGCGCGCCTGGCGACCGCGCTTTCCCGGCCTGCTGATCGTCGTCGCGCTCGGCGCGCTGGCCACCTGGGCCTTCAGCCTGCCGGTCGAGACCATCGGCTCGCGCTTTGGCGGCGTGCCGCGCACCCTGCCCGCGCCCGCCCTGCCGCAGATGAGTTTCGAGCTGATGCTCGGCGTGCTGCCGGCGGCCATCGCCTTCGCCTTCCTCGGCGGCGTCGAATCGCTGCTCTCGGCCGTCGTCGCCGACGGCATGACCGGCCGCCGCCACCGCTCCAATTGCGAACTCGTGGCCCAAGGCTACGCCAACATCGCCTCGGCCTTGTTCGGCGGCATCTGCGCCACCGGCACGATTGCGCGCACGGCGACCAATATCCGCGCCAATGCGCATGGCCCCGTGGCCGGCATGCTGCATGCGCTCTTCCTGCTTGTCTTCATGCTGGTCGCAGCCCCGCTCGCCTCCTACATCCCGCTCGCCTCGCTCGCCGCCGTGCTGGCCATCGTGTCGTGGAACATGGCGGAAAAGGCCGAGTTCAGCGCCATTCTGCGTCATGACCGCGGCGAGGCGGCGGTGTTGCTGTCGACCTTCCTGCTGACGATCTTCCGCGACCTGACCGAGGGCATCGCCGTCGGCGTGACGCTCGGCGCCATCCTGTTCATGCACCGCATGGCGGAAATGGTGGAAGTGCGCACGCATGAGCACCTGATCGACGCGGATGCGCCCGACACGCCGCGCGGGCGCGAAGCCTATGAGGGCCAGGCCGACAAGGACATCATCACCTATCGCATCGCCGGGCCGTTCTTCTTCGGCGCGGCGTCCACCGTCGGCGCGGTGCTCGACCGCATCGGCGGCCGCCCGAAGGCCTTCATTCTCGATCTCTCCGCCGTGCCGCTCGCCGATGCGACGGCGGCGCACGCGCTGCTGTCCTTTGTCGAGAAGACCCGGCATGGCGGCGCCAAGGTCTATCTCGCCGGCGCCAGCCCCGGCGTCATGCGCGTGCTCTGGGCCAACGGCCTGACGCGCGCGCTCGTGACCTATGCCTCGAATGTCGAAGAGGCGCGCAAGCGCGCAAAGCGGCTGACGCAGCGCGCCGAGGCCGAACCCATCAAGGCCTGAGCGCGCTGGCGTCGTCAGCGCGTCGCCTTCTTGTCGTCCATCGTCGCGAGAGCCAGCCGGGCGGCGAGCCGGCTCGGCTCCTCGCCCTCGGGGAGCTGCATCGCCTTGCCGATCCGCTCCAGCGCCAGAACCTGGGTGAGCCGCTCCGGGCCGCCGCGCAGCAGCGGAATGAGCGCGTCCGCCAGCTTTTCCGGCGTGCAATCCTGTTGCAGGAATTCCGGAATGGCGTTCTCGCCGAGGATCAGGTTAGGCAACACGATCGAGGGAACCTTGATCAGATATTTCAGCTGTTCCTCGATCTTCGACACCTTGTAGGCGACAACCATCGGCACGCCCGACAGGGCCAGCTCCAGCGTCACCGTGCCGGAGGCGGCAAGCGCGGCGCGTGCCCGGCGGAAGGCGGCGAACTTGTCGGCCTCGCCCTGCAGGATGCGCGGGCGGATCGGCCAATTGGCGATGGCCCCCTGCACTTCCAGCTCGCGCCCCGCCGCCACGGGCAGCACCAGTTCGAGCGGCCCCACGGCCTCTCGCACGCGCTGGATCGCCCCGCCGAAATCAGCCGACAGCCGCGCGATCTCGGAGCGCCGCGAGCCCGGCAACACCAGCAGCGTCGGCGGCGACGAGTCGCGCGCCTGCGCTTCTTCCGGCGTCTGCGGCCGCAGCTCCGCCAGCCGCTCGATCAGCGGATGGCCGACGTAATCGCATTCCGGCCCGCCGAGCCGCAGATGCGCCGCAGGCTCGAACGGCAGCAGCGCCAGCACTTCGTCGATATAGCCGCGCATCGCCTTGGCGCGTCCCGGCCGCCACGCCCAGACGGACGGGCTGACATAATCGACGATCGGCAGGTCCGGCAGCAGCCGGCGCACCCGGCGCGCCACGCGATGGGTGAAATCCGGGCTGTCGATGATGATCAGCAGGTCCGGCCGCTCGACGACGATGGCGCTCGCCGTCTGGTTGATGCGATTGATGAGCGTCGGCAGGCGCGCCAGCACCGGCAGAATGCCCATGACGGCGATGTCATGCAGCGGGAACAGGCTTTTCAGCCCCTCGCGCTCCATCGCCTCGCCGCCGACGCCGAGAAATTCGACGCCGGGCCGCAACGCGCGCAGCGACCGCATCAGCTTGAAGCCGAGCTGGTCGCCCGAATGCTCGCCGGCGACAAGGAAGATCTTCATGGCGCGACACCCCACAGGAACAGACCGTTCGCCCGCGCCGCGGCGACGCTCGCCGCCTTGTCGAGCACCAGCACGCGCCCGGCCGAAACCGCGACGCCCGCCAGGCCGGCGTCCTTCGCAGCCGCAAGGGTCGCCGGGCCGATGGCCGGCAGGTCGATGCGCAAATCCTGCCCGCGCTTGGGCGCCTTGACCAGCACGCCGGCCGCCCCCTTGGCGCGAAAGCGGCCGTTGCGGCGCAATTCCGCGACGCGCGCCAGCATGGCGTCCGTGCCTTCCGCCGCCTCGACGGCAATGACGCGGCCATTGGCGACGACCGCCCCCTGGCCGCAATCGAAAGCCGACAGGGCGTCAAGCAGAGCGAGCGCCTGCGCCATGTCGGCGCGCGCCTGCGCCTCCGGCGTCGGCCCGGCCAGCAGCCCCGCGCCCGCCAGCAAAGCCGGCGCGATGGCGTCGACGCCGACGACCCTCAGTCCTTCGCTTTCGAAAATGCCGATGATGCCGCGCAAGGTATGATCGTCGCCGCCCTTCAGCGCGCGGGCGATCTCGGGCAGGCGCTTCACCGCCCCCCAGTCGAGCCGCAAGTCGCTCAGCTCCGGCCGCGTCAGCCCGCCGACGAAAGCCATGCGCGCGATATTGCGGGATTTCAGCAGCTTAAGCAGCCCGCCGATCTCGCCGAGCCGAACCCATTCATGCGGGAAACGGCCGATGGCGGCCTCGTCGGCAATGCCGCGCAGGCCGACGAGCAGGACGGGCTGGCCGCCCGCCTGCGCCGCCTCGGCGACAGCGGCGGGAAAACCGCCCGCGCCGCAGACAATGGCGATCGCCCCGGCCTTGTCCGCCGGATCGGCAGCGGATTCGTCCGCCGCCGGCCCGCTCACGCCGCGTCCCGGCGCGGCACGCAGATGGCTCGGTCGCCGCCGGCGCGCACGAAATCGAGGATCTCATGCACCTGTTCGTGATGCGCGAATTCCTCGGCGACATCGGCGATGCGCTCGGCCAAAGTGCCTTCCTCGGCGAACAGCAGGCGATAGGCGCGGCGCAGGTCGTGGATCGCCTCGCGCGAAAAGCCGCGCCGCTTCAGTCCGACGAGGTTGAGCCCCGCCAGATGGGCGCGATTGCCCATCGCCAGCCCGTAGGGGATGAGATCGTTCTCGAGCCCGGTCAGGCCGCCGACAAAGGCGTGCGAACCGACGCGGGAAAACTGGATCGCCGCCGCGCCGCCGCCGAAAATGACGAAATCGCCGACGCTGACATGACCGGCAAGCATGACATTGTTGGAAAAGACGCAATGGCTGCCGACGCGCGTGTCATGGCCGACATGCGAATTGGCGAGAAAGGCGCATTTGTCGCCAATGCTGGTGACGAGGCCACCGCCTTCCGTGCCGGGATTCATCGTCACGCCCTCGCGGATCATGCAATCCGCGCCGATGGTCAGCACCGATGTCTCGCCGCGATATTTCAGATCCTGCGGCGCATGGCCGAGCGAGGCGAACGGATAGACCTTCGTCCGCGCGCCAATGGTCGTGCGGCCGGCCACAACGACATGCGACAAAAGCTCGACGCCCGCACCGAGTTCGGCTTCCGGGCCGACATGGCAGAACGGGCCGATGCGGGCCCCCTGCCCGATCCGGGCGCCATCCTCGACGACGGCGCTCGGGTGAATGACGGTTTCGCGTTCATCCGCGCTCATTTGCCGTCGTCCATCACCAGCATGGCGCTGACCTCGGCCTCGCAGGCGACGACGCCGTCAACCTTGGCGACGCCCTTGTACCACCACATGTTGCGGCGGCGGTTGATCTTGGTGAGATGGAATTCGACGCGATCGCCCGGCACGACCGGCTTGCGGAATTTCGCCTTGTCGATGGTCATGAAATAGACGACCTGCGGCTTGGCGCCCTTCAACTGCGAATGCACGCAGAGCGCGCCGGCCGTCTGCGCCATGCCCTCGATCAGCAGCACGCCCGGCATCACCGGCCGCTCGGGGAAATGCCCCTGGAACTGCGGCTCGTTGGCGGTGACGTTCTTGATGCCGATGCAGGACTCGTCCGAATTCATCTCGATGATGCGGTCGACGAGCAGAAACGGATAGCGATGCGGCAGAGCCTTGAGCAGCTCGGCGATATCCATCGAATCCAGCGTTTTCGCCGCAGAATCGTTCATCTTGCTCAACCCCCGTTCAATCCTTGCCGCCCTTGCCGCGCGCCAGCTTGTCGAGCGCCGCATGCGAGCGGAACCAATCGCGCATCGGCCGCGCCGGCGAGCCGCCCCAGCGTTCGCCGGGCGGAATGTCGTTCATCACGCCCGATTGCGCCGCAATCTGTGAGCCCATGCCGATCCGCAGATGGCCAGTAATGCCCGCCTGCCCGCCGAGTGCGGCGAAATCACCGATTTCGGTCGATCCCGACACGCCGACCTGCGCGACGATCACGCAATGGCGGCCGACGGTGACGTTATGGCCAATCTGCACCAGATTGTCGATCTTGGCGCCTTCGCCGATCAGCGTGTCGCGGTTGGCGCCGCGGTCGATCGTGCAATTGGCGCCGATCTCGACATCGTCCTGAATGATGACGCGGCCGATCTGCGGCACTTTGAGATGCCCGCGCGGCCCCATGGCGAAGCCGAAGCCGTCCTGCCCGATGCGCGCGCCGGAATGGATGATGACGCGATTGCCGACAAGCGTATGCACCAGCGTCGCGCCGGCGCCGATCGAACAATCGCGGCCGATGCGCACGTCAGGTCCGACGCCGACATTTGCGCCGATGATCGTGCCCGAGCCGATTTCGGCGCGCGGCCCGATCACCGCGCCCGGATCGACGACGACGCCATCCTCCAGCCGCGCCTCGGGATGCACCGATGCGCCGGGCGAAACGCCTTGCGTGGCGAAAATCGATTGCGGCCGCATCGCCTCCGGGAACATCCGCGCCACGACGAGCGCGAAGGCGCGGTAAGGCTCGCCGGTCGTCAGCGCTATGACGCCCTCCGGCGCGCGCCCCGCATATTTCGGCTGGCACAGGCAGGCTGTCGCCCGCGTCGCCGCCAATTGCTCGGCGTATTTGGGATTGTCGAGAAAGACGAGCGTTCCCGGCGCGCCCTGATCGAGCGGCGCGACCGTCTCGATGGTCTGGCTGAGATCGACACCCTCGGGCGCCGTCGCGCCCGTCCAGGCGACGATATCTGCCAGGGAGGGCGTCACAGCGCGGCGGAAAAAGATCGGATCGCTCATGTGGGGCCGCCCGCAGAACCTTTTGAATGACAAAACGGCCGGCGCTCTCGCCCGGCCGCCTTCCGTCTGATGAATGTGCGGGCCCCGCTGCAAGGCGCGGCCCGCCGTTTGGGATCAGAACGTCGTGCCGCCCGAGAAGCGGAAGAACTGCGTCACGTCAGCCTTGTCCTTCGACAGCGCCCTGGCGAAGTCGAAGCGGATCGGGCCGAGCGGCGACTGCCAGATGATCGAGGCGCCGACCGAAGAGCGGATCTTCGTCGTGTCGCCGCCGACCGTGATGCAACCCGCCTGATTGAGCGGCTTGCCGCCGGGACCGGTCGGTGCGACGCAAGGCAAGCTGAACATCGCCGAGAAGTCGGTGCGGCCTTCATAGCCCCACAACGTGCCGGCGTCGGCGAAGACCGCGCCCTTCAGGCCGAGATCGCGCGGCATGCCGAAGATCGGGAACTGCATTTCCAGCGAGCCGCCGACATATTTCGTGCCGCCGAGCGCATTGCCCTGCGAGTTGATGCCCTTGGAGACGTCGCGCGGGCCGATGCCGCCCGGCGCGAAACCGCGCACGAGGCTCGGTCCGAGGTTGAAATTGTCGACGATGCGCAAGTCGTAATTGCCGAACGCCTTGACATGGCCGCCCTGCAGGCGGGCGATGCCGACGACGCTGTCGAACAGCTCGCGATAGGCGCGCGCGTCGCCAGTGGTGCGAATGAACTTGGAGTCGCCGCCCACGCCGGCAATGTCCTGACGCAATTCGGCATAAATGCCGCTCGTCGGGCTCTTGACGTTGTCAAGACCGTTGTAGGACAGCGTGTAGCCGACCAGCGACGTCAGCGTCGTGCCGGCCGCTTCCTTGAGCGCCAGCGAGGCTTCGCCGTTGGTCAAGCAATTATGCGTCTCGTCGATCGGGTTCGCGCCCGGCGTGCCCGGCGTATAGCCCTTAACCGGAATCGTACAATCGTTGTAGAGGCCGGTCTTCGGATCGTTCGGGATCTTGATGCGCGACTGATACAGCGAATAGCGCGGCGAGAACGTCACTTCTTCCGTGATCGGCAGACCGAAGCGGATCGTCGCGCCCGTCACCCAGTTCTCATAGTACGAATAGCGCGAGGCGTCCGTCTGCTTGTGGAAGACATCGAAGCCGGCAGCAATGCGCTTGTCGAGGAAATAAGGCTCGGTGAAGCTGAACTCGGCGCCGCGCGACCGCGTGCCGCCGGTGACGGCGAGACGCGCGAACTGGCCGCGGCCGAGGAAGTTCGATTCAGAAACCGACACTTCGCCGATCAGGCCGTCGGTGGTCGAATAGCCGCCCGAGATCGAGAACGAGCCGGTCGCCTGATCCTCGACGTCGACATTCACGATCACGCGGTCGGCCGCCGAGCCCGGCTCGTTGGTGATGCGCACCTTCTTGAAATAGCCGAGGTTGTTGAGACGACGCTCGGCCTTGTCGATCAGCACGCGGTTGTAGGCATCGCCTTCCGTCAGGTCGAACTCGCGGCGAATGACGTAATCACGCGTGCGGGCATTGCCGCGCACGACGATCTTCTCGACATAGACGCGCGGGCCGTCCTCGACGATGAAGTCGAGATCGACGGTCTGGGTCGCCGTATTGCGCGCGCCGCGCGGGCGCACCTGATTGAAAGCGTAACCGGCGCGCGCAGCTTCGCGCGACATGCCTTCGATGCTCTTCTCGACCAGCGTGCCGTCATAGACTTCGCCCGACGACAGGCGAACGCTCTTCTGCAACGCAGCGCCATCGACGCCGCCGATGCGCGATTCGACGCGGATCGCGCCGACGCGATATTGCGGACCCTCGTCGACGACGACCGTCAGGACATAGCCCTTCTGCGCCGGATCGTAGGTGGCGTCGGTGCTGACGACGCGGAAGTCGGCATAGCCGTTCTTGAGGTAGTAGCGGCGCACGCGCTCCAGATCGGCGGCGATCTTGTCCGGATCGTAGACGTCCGAGGTCTTCAGGAACGACATGAAATTCATTTCAGTCGTTTCCATCAGGTCGCGCAGCTTGCGATCCGAATAGGCCTGGTTGCCGGAGAAATTGATGGTCTTGACGCCGGTCTTGTCGCCTTCGTTGACGGTGAAGACGACGTCGACCTTGCCGTTCGGCAGGTTGACGAGGCGCGAGGTCACGGACGCGTCGGAGCGCCCGCCCATGCGGTAGATTTCCTTGATGCGCTGAATGTCGGCCTCGACCGCGGCGGCGCTGTAGGGGCCGCGGGTCTTCGACTTCAATTCGCCAGCGAGAACCTCGGACTTGATCTTGCTGTTGCCCTCGAAGGCGACGCGGTTGATGCGGCCGTCGTTCTCACGCACGGTCACAACCAGCTTGCCGCCCTGACGGCTGACGCGGACATCGGCGAAGAGGCCGGTATCCTTCAGCTTCTGCACGCCGGCGGCCTGATCGCCGCCAGCGAAATAGGACCGGATTGTCTCCGAATCGACGCTGCGATTGCCCTGCACGACAATGCTTTGCGCCTGAGCCATCGCAGCGCCGGCGACAACGGCGGAAAGGGCGAAGGCGGAGGCCGAGAGGCCAAGGCGGGCGAGAAGACCTCGATTGAGCAACATGTTAAGATCGGTCCCCGTCTCTAATGGCCGGCGTTTTCCGCCAGCCGTGGCGCCTGTGAGGCGCCTTTGAATTCCTAGACGCTCAAGAGCTTTCGCACCCGAGCATGCCACTGATGTTTGCTTCTACAGGGTTTGCGCCGAGGTGCAAATGCCGTTTAGCGACCCTGACCTTCTTTTTGAAACCACGTTGCCAACACGACACGATTTGAATGGATGCGGGGTTAACCTTGAAGGTTAACCCCGTCTTTATAGCGCCTTTTAGGCGAGTTTTTGCAACAGGATCAACCGAGATTCAGCCATTGGCGGGCGATGCGCGCGACGTCGTTGTAGGTGGCGAAGATCATCAGCGCGCCGACCAGCGTCATGCCGATCCGGAAGCCGAATTCCTGCACCTTCTGATTGAGCGCTCGGCCGCGCACCGCCTCATAGGCGTAGTACAGCAGGTGGCCGCCGTCGAGGAGCGGCACCGGCATCAAGTTCAGCAGGCCGATCGAGATGGAGAGAATCGCCGCCAGGTTCATCAGCGCCGCGAAGCCGATTTTGGCCATCTCGCCAGAGACTTCGGCAATGCGGATCGGACCGGAGAGCTGGTCGGCTGATTCCTTGCCGACGATCAGGCCGCCCAGATAAGAGCCGGTGCGCTCGATCACGAACCAGGTTTCGGAAAAGCCCAGCTCGACGGATTCGACCAGCGAATAGCTCTTGTGCGACCAATTGCCGGGCGCGCCATTGGCCGAAATGCCCAGCACAGCCGCGCGCGTCTTGCCGAACGGCGTGTTGATCTCGGTGCGGCGCGGCGTGGCGACGATGTCGAACTCGCGGCCCGAGCGATCGACGCGGAAGGTCAGCGCGCCCTCGGCGGCCGAAACGAAGCGCTGCAGATCGTTGAAGCTCTCGACGGGCTTGCCGTCGACGCTCAGCACCATGTCGCCGGGCTTGAAGCCGGCGACTTCAGCCGGGCTGCCGGCCTGCACCGTGTCGATTCGCGGCAGCAGCACGCCGCGGCCGTAGACATAGAAGGCGCCGGCGAAGATCACGACCGCCAGCAGCAGGTTGGCGATGGGGCCGGCGGCGACGATGGCCGCGCGCTTGTGCACCGGCTGGCCGAAGAACGTCACCGAACGCTCAGCGGCGCTCATGCTTCCCGCCGCCTCGTCGTCCGTCATGCTGGCGCCGTTGGCGTCGCCATGAAACTTGACGTAGCCGCCGAGCGGCAGCGCGGCGACGCGCCAGCGCGTGCCCTTGCGGTCGGTGTAGGCGAACAGCTCCGGGCCGAAGCCGAGCGAGAAGGCGTCAACCTTCACCCCGCACCAGCGGCCGACGAGAAAATGCCCGAGCTCGTGGAAAAACACGACGATGCTGAGCACGAAAATGAACGGAACAATATAAGTCAAAGCAGACCAGATATAAGCGAGGAAAGACATAACGCCTCCTTGACAGGCTGCCCGGCTGACGCTGCGACAAGCGGCGTCGGCGGCCCGCATGGTTACTATTTCGTTACCATGCCCAAGGAGATGGGTTACGCCAAGACGGTCGACAACCTTTCTCTGACAATATGGTCAACGGCGAGTGCTTCCGAGACTGTTTCAGGCTCGCGGGCAGTGCCGTCGCGCAGGGCGTCAGAACAGGCGTCCTCGACCAATTTCACTATATCATAGAATGAGATGCGTCCAGTTAGGTAAGCCTCGACGGCGACTTCGTTGGCGGCGTTAAGCACAGTTGCAAGTCCCTGCCCACCCCGCAACGCGTCGATGGCCAGCCGCAGCGCCGGGAAGCGCCCGAAGTCCGGCGCCTCGAAGGTCAGGCTGCCGATGGCGGCCAGATCGAGCCGCTTGACTGTCGTCGGCGCGCGCTCCGGCCAGGCCAGGCAATGGGCGATCGGCGTCTTCATGTCGGGACAGGCCAGCCCCGCCGTGACCGATCCGTCCATGAACGACACCAGCCCGTGCACGATCGACTGCGGGTGAACCAGCACGTCGAGACGGTCGGCCGGAACGCCGAACAGATGATGCGCCTCGATCAGTTCGAGCCCCTTGTTCATCAGGCCGGCGGAATCGATCGTCACCTTGCGGCCCATGGCCCAATTGGGATGCGCCAAAGCCTGTTCGGGCCGCGCCGCGGCGATGGCCTCGCGGCTCCAGGTGCGGAACGGCCCGCCCGAGGCGGTCAAGGTCATTTTCTCGATGCTGCGCGGGTCGGCCCCGCCGAGCGCCTGGAAAATGGCGTTGTGCTCGCTGTCGACCGGCAGAACCCGCGCGCCCGTCTCGCGCGCCTTGCGCATGAACGCGCCGCCGGCGCAGACCAGACATTCCTTGTTGGCGAGCGCGATGGTGCGGCCAAGCTCGAGCGCCGCGAAGGTCGGCGCCAACCCGGCCGTGCCGGCAATGGCCCCGAGCACGAGGTCGGCCGGCGTCACGGCCGCGGCCGCCACGGCGTCGGGCCCCGCCGCGGCCTCGATGCCGCTGCCCGCCAATCCATCCTTGAGAGCGGCGTAGGCGTCGGGATCGGCCACGGCGGCGAAGCGCGCGCCGAGG
>ERZ1645192.1018-NODE-1018-length-23671-cov-7.319868_pt1 | contig 23671 bp, 12 predicted proteins | sample MGYA00575354_ERZ1645192 | MGnify/ENA primary metagenome ERZ1645192 (study PRJEB40844, sample SAMN11349763) | freshwater sediment metagenome | isolation source: river sediment | host: Sediment | place: India: Faizupur Khadar , New Delhi | collected 2017-02-21 ... | reverse complement strand
CGTTCCGCGGGATCGCCAGCGAGACGTTCTTGAGGTTGTGCTGCCGCGCACCGCGAATGACGATCGAGTCCATGGCTACCCCCGGTTCCGCCGGACGGAAGGGGGCGGATTATCCCCCTGATCCGGCGATCGCTCGTGAACCGCCCGGGCGGCGTCGCCTCACGGCGTTCAGCTGCGAGGTGAGGACGTCGACGCGGCGAGGCGCCGTCTCGCGGCGGCCAGGGCGACCGTCTCCGCACGCCATTCCTGCCGATGGTCGGCGGGAAGGACGGTGCCGAGCGTCCGCCGCGTCGCGAGGCGGAGGCCGGCCCCGAGAAGGATGGCGGCCCGCGCCCGCGCGGCAAAGGCCCTTCCCTTCCTCTTCTCCGCCCAGGTGACGAGGTCGATCCAGAGCAGGCCGAGGTCGGCGTTCCCGACGACGTCTCTCCCGTTCGCGGCGATCGTTGCGCCGTGCAGGTGAACGACTCGGAACTGCGGGACGAGCCGGACCCTCCATCCCGCCTGGCGCACTCGCAGGCAGAGGTCGAGGTCCTGGCTGTAGAAGCCGAACGAGTCGTCGAGCGGACCGTGCGTGGCCCAGACCTCGGCTCGAAGCGCCATGGCGGCTCCCGGGACCCACGCGACGTCGATGGCTCTCGTCGCGTGCAGCGGCTTCAGGCGTCGCCACCCCGGGAGGCGTCCGAGGAGCGCCGGGATCCCGCTCGCCTGGGCGAAGAGCCAGGCCAGGCCTGGTTCCCGCCCCGCGCTCCACTGAGGCGACCCGTCGGGATAGCTGAGGGCGGCCCCGGCGATCCCGAGGCGGGGGTCCTCGTCGAACGCCTCGACGATCCTCGTCAGGCTCCCGGGCTCGACCTCCGCGTCGCTGTTGAGCAGGACGACGAGATCGCCTCGGGCTGCGGCGACGCCGCGGTTCACCGCGCTCGCGTATCCCGTCGGCGACTCGTTGCGGAGGATGCGGATGCTCGGTCGCTCCTCGAGCGCGGCGACGGTCCCGTCGCTGCTGCCGTCGTCCACGACGACGAGGTCGAGGCCAACGCCTTGCGGCGGACGCGCCGTGAGGATCGCGTCGACACAGCGGAGCGTCAGCTCCCGGGTGTCGAGCGTCGGCACGACGACCGACACGACGGAGACCGTCCGGCGGTCCGCGGACGGCTTCAGCGGACCTCCCCGAGGAGCGCCCCGTACAGCCGCTCCCTCTCCGCCGCCGAGGTCCGTGCATCCGCCCCCGGCCGACCACCCCGGAACGGCGGCACGGTCCGGTGGCCCGCCGCCAACCCATCGAGCGCCGCCGCGATCCCTTCGGCACCGTCTGCGAGCGGCACGACGATTCCTCCCCCTTCCGCCACGATTCGGTCCGCGATCGCCCCGAGATCGAACGAGACGACCGGGACTCCGGCGGCCCGGCATTCGGTCAGGGTGAGAGAGTACGTCTCGGGCCACACGGAGAGAAGCAGCGCGACGTCGATCTCCATCTCGCGCAGTCGCCGGGCGAGGCTGCCCGCCCTGTAGTGCCCCACGACGCGAGCGCCCCGGCGCCGCGCCTCGCGCAGGAGAGCCGGATCTCCGCTCCCGAGAACCGACCAGCGGACCGGTCGACCCGCGAGCGCCGATCGGCGGAGGAGCTCTAGGAGCACGGTCGCTCCCTTGTGCGGTCGGAACGCCCCGACGAACGCGACGCGAAGGGGCCCTTCGCGCCGGATCGATCGGGTCGGGGCCGCGGCACGCCCCGCCTCGTCCCCGGGTGCCGGAGGCTCGATGATCCGGCGCAGGCCGGAGCGGGCCGCGGGAAAGAGCTCCTCGTGCCGGCGAAGGAGGAAGCCGGAGGAGAAGACGACGGCGTCCGCCGCGGCGAGGAGGCCGTCAGAGTCGCGCCTCCAGGCTTCGACGAATCCCGCGGGGAGCTCCCACGTCGCCCCGAGACAGGCCGCACATCGCGCCGCGTCCCGCGAGTAGCCGCAGAACCGTGTGACGGGCTCCTCGATGAGGTGGGGACGAGGGCAGAAGAGAGCGAAGTCGTGCAGCGAGACGACGAGCTTCCATCCCCGGCCCGAGAGAGAGCGAAGCGCCGCGGGAGGCCATCCCGCGGTCCCTTCGATGTTGACGACGCCGGCCCCGACGAGGCGCGCGGCCTCGGCCACCACGTCCACCGCGGCGCGCGCGTCGCCCGACGGTCCGCCGTCCGTCGAAAGGCCCGGCCCACGAGCGCCGCACGGTGCGAGGCGCGCGCGCCAGGTCTCGCGCCCCGGCGCCGTGACGCGCAGGGTCCAGCTCCCCGACGAGGGCGCGAGGAGGGCCGTCGGTCGCCGCCGCCTCTCCTCGGCGAGCCGGGCGCGAAGCTGAGTCGGAACGCCACCCCAGCGGGGCGCGAACGGCACGGCGAGGACGTCGAGAACGGGGACCCGCCCCGCTTCTCTCGCGAGCCCCTCCGCCGGGATGGGACGCTCCGCGAGCCTCTCCGCGACCTCGGCCCCCCGCTCGGCGAGACGCTCGGCGAACCCCGGAAGCCCTTCGGACCGGAGGAGGTCGACGACGAGCCGTGCGTTCCCGGCGAGGCTCATCCGGACCTCACGCGGTCGACCGTGCGCTCCCGGACGCACTCCTCGTAGATCTCCTCGATCCTCTCCGCCGTCTGCTCGAGCGTCCTCACCGACGGCAACGCGCGACGCCACTCGGCCACGAGATCGGGCCTGGCGACGAGACGGTCGACGACGCCTCGAAGAGCGGCCGCGTCTCCTGGCGGGAAGAAGGCTCCACACCTTTCGTCGAACCGTTCCGGGAGCGCCCCGAGCCGGCTCGCGACGACCGGCACGCCGTGCGCCATCGCCTCGTCCACGACGAGACCGTACGACTCGAGCCCGACGGACGGTACGAGGAGGACGTCCATATCCCCGAAGACGCGCCCGAGCTCGTCGTCCCGGAAACGCCCCGCGAGCGTCACATCGGCGCCGCCTGCGGCTCCGAGGAGCCCCTGAGCGTAGGCCGGATCCGCCTCCGGATCGCCCCAGAGCCGGAGCCGCGCCGCTTCCGCGTCGACCCCGCGGAAGGCCGTCGCCGCCACGTGGGCCCCCTTGTGCGCCATGAGCGCCCCGATGAAGCCGAAGCGAAGCGGGAGGCGGGGCGCCGCCCCATCGTGTCCCATCGCCGGCCTCGGCCCCGGCAGCCCGTAGGGCACGACCTCCAGGCGCGCGTCTCCGGGCAGCCAGCCCGCCTCGGCCCAGCTCCGCGCGAGGAACTGCGACCCGGCGACGTATCGCTCCGCCGCGAGCGCTCGTCGCATCACGCCCGCGCGGAGGGCGTGGAGGAGGGCATTCGTCAGGGTCCTCGGAGGGATGTCCGTGAGAGGTCGGCAGGCCGCGCACTTGAGAGGCGACGGACCGGCGCAGACGGAACCATCCGCGTGAAGGGCGTTCACCCGGGCGCAGAGCGGCCACCAGTCCTGGAGCTGCATGACGATCGGCACGCCGCGTCTCCGGGCTGCCGCCGGGAGGGTCGCCGCGTGCCCTGCGAGGTGGTGGACGTGAAGGAGGTCGGGACGCGTCTCCTCGAGGAACCGCTCGAAGTCCGCGTGGAAGGCCCCGTCGTGGATCGCGTTCCGCGACAGTGGGTCCCGCTGGAGGAAGCCGTTCGTGACGAGCCTCACCCGGACCCCCCCGTCGACGAGCTCGACCGCGTCTCCGTTCCGACGTCCCGGCGCCGAGAGGCGAGCGTACGCCGACACCTCGCGCCGCCCGGACTGGAGGCGGGCGAGCGTCCGCGCGAAGACCTCGGTCCCGCCCACGGCGAATGGCGGCCAGCCGTGGACCAGGTGGACGACGCGCGACGGACCGCGTGGCGACCGGCGAGCAGGACGTAGCGCCGCGAGAACACCCGCCCGCGCCGGCGCGAGGGGGTCCTCGGCCCGGAATCGTGCGACGCGAGGAAGGAAGGAGGGGTAGCGCCGCGCGAGCCGGCGTTCCGCCGCCTTCGCCCGGCGGCGCGCTTCTCCTCCGAAGCTGCCTCCTCCCCGATGCCAGACGAACGTCGCGTCGTCGAGGACGTGACGGAAACCTCGCACCGTCGCGCGGAGGCACCAGTCGACCTCCTCGCCGTAGCCCGCCCCGAACCTCCGCTCGTCGAGGAGCCCGACCTCGTCGAGGGCTTCCCGCGAGAGGTAGAGGCAGAAGCCGACGCCCGTCGGGATCTCCGGAGCGAGATGTCGCGAGCGCTCCTCCACCAGCCTGCCGAACGAGACGACGTCGTATCCGGCGGAGATCGCGTTCTCGGCGAAGGGACGCGGCAGAGAGCAGAGCGTCGCGTTGTTCGAGAACGGGGTCGCGGAGGCCGTGCGGGGACGACACCGCACGGCCCGCGCGAGCTTCACGAGCCATCCCTCCGTGACCTCGGTGTCGCTGTTGAGGAGGATGACGTCCCCCGTCGCCTCGCGGAGGCCGACGTTCGCGGCCGCCGCGAACCCCTCGCGCGCCGGCCGCCGCACCAGGTGAGCGCCGTGCTCCTCCACGGCGGCCTCCGCGACACGGCCGGCCCCTTCGTCGAGCGGTCCGTCCGCCACGAGGACGAGAGCGTTCCGGGTGAGGTCCGTCCGGGACGCGACCGCCGCCAGACACCGCGCCAGGTCGGGTGAAGGGCCCCAGATCGGCACGACGACGGTCACGGAGGCGGCCGCTCCCGGCGCGTGGACGGCGACGTCAGAGCTCTTCACGCCGCGCGGCGTCTCCCTCCCCGAGAGCGGCCAGCTCCGCATCGACCATCCGCCGGACCAGCTCTTCGAAGGGCGTCTGCGACCGCCAGCCCAGCTCCCGAGCCGCCTTCCCGGCGTCCCCACGGGTCTCGCTGATCTCCACGGGGCGGACGTACTCCGCATCGCGGACGACGTGGTCCCGATAGTCGAGGCCGACCGCGCGGAACGCGAGATCACAGAAGTCGCCGACGGAGCGGGTCGTCCCCGTCGCGAGGACGAAGTCGTCGGGTCGCGGCGCGCCGAGGATGGCCCTCATCCCCTCCACGTAATCCGGCGCCCAGCCCCAGTCGCGCCGCGACGAGAGCGTCCCGAGATGCAGGTTCTTCTCGAGGCCTCTCGCGATCCGTGCCGCGCCCCGCGCGATCTTCCTCGTCACGAAGCTCTCCCCCCTGCGGGGGCTCTCGTGATTGAAGAGGATCCCGGCGCAGGCGAAGAGACCGTAGGCCTTCCGATAGATTCTCACGAGGTTCAGCGCGTAGAGCTTCGCCGCGGCGTACGGGTTCACCGGAGCGACGGGTGTCGTCTCGCTCTGCGGCGACTCCGTCGGCTCGCCGAAGATCTCGCTCGTCGCCGCGAGGAAGAACCGGGCTTCAGGGACGTTCTGTCTCATCGCCTCGAGGAGGCGGAGTGTGCCGAGCCCTGTGGTCTCGGCGGTGTACTCGGGGAGGTCGAACGAGACCTTCACGTGACTCTGTCCGGCGAGGTGGTAGATCTCGTCGGGCATCACCTGGCGCAGGAGCCAGTGGAGGCTCGACGAGTCGGTCAGGTCGGCGTAATGGAGCTTCAGCCGATCGTCAGCCCGCGCAGCGGCACATGCTGGAAGCGAGTCGAGTCGGCTCCGCTGGACCAGGCTCGACTGTCTCACCAGCCCGTGGACCTCGTGGCCGGCCGAGAGGAGCGCCTCCGCGAGGTACGAACCGTCCTGGCCGGTGATCCCGGTGATGAGAGTCCTCTTCATCCGTCTCGTCCCGACAGCTCGGCCGAGTCTAGCCCGTGCGCGACGAACGCGCCCGCCGGAGCCCGACGGGCCGGTCCCACGGGGCGCCTCGCGGCTGGCGCCCGCCTAGGGCTGCTCGCTCCCGCGAAGCGCCCGCTGGTGGAGCTTCCGCACGGCGGCGACGACAGCCCGATACGCCTCGTCGGCGCCCGCCTGCGTCTTCGGCTCGGTCCGGGAGAGAGGTCCGGCCTGAACGCCGACGGACCGGCCCAGGACCGCGAGCGAGAGCTCCGTACGCCCCTCGTCCCGAAGGGCCTTCGGGAGACGCCCCGGCCTCGCGGCGACGAGGGAATCCACGAGCTCGCGGAACTCTTCGTCCGACAGGCGGACGCTCACGGGTGAGCTCCACCCCTTCGCGTCCTTCTTCGCGACGCTCGTCGTGACGTCCCGCCCCTCGACCTGCGTCCGCCAGCCTTCGCCGCCCGCCTCGTGGATCCGGCTCACCCAGACCCGGAGCACGACGTCCGCGAGACGGCCGTCGGCGACCATCGCGAGGCCCTCGTCGAGGTCCTTCGGCCGCCCCCCCTTCGCCGCGGGCCCCTCACAGACCCGACGGACGGCCTCGACGAGCGCGTCGAGCGCCCGCGCCGTCCCGGGGTCCGGATGCGTTCGACCCCCTGCGGAGACGCTCTTCACGGTCTTCGTCAGCTCGCCGATCGAGAGGGTGACGGACCGCTCCCGTCTGTCCGAGTCCCGGGTGGAGCGTTCTCCGGCACCCTCCTTCGCGAGCGCGTCGCTCATGGCGCAGAAGCCCTCGTCCCGGAACGCCTTCAGGACCTTGACTCGCTCCGAAGGCTTCAGCCGAAACTGGCTCTCGCCGTTCCAGGTCGCCGTCCCGTCGGACCAGACACGGACCTCGCGGACCCGACGGTCCGCTCCGACGTCCTCGATGGCGACCTTCCAGGTCGATACCGTCTCGGTCGCCGTGAGGAGATCGTCGAGGTATCCGCCCAGGTCGGCGCCTCGGACCTCCCGGGCCTGGGCGGGGGCGGGGGCCGGATCGGCGGGTCCCTCGGCGAAGGCCGGGAACACGAGGGCTCCGGAGAGGAGCAGCGCGAGGAGAAGCCCGGGGCGGGAGTGGCGGAGGTCAGCAGGCAGGCGCATCGACGGCTTCCTCGTGAGGACGATCAGTACAGCTGGAAAGCGAAGGTGAGGGACAGGAAGACCGCCATCTCGGCCCGGCTCACCGGAGCATCGGGACAGAACCCCCCGCCGCCGCAGCCGGAGGTGATCCCCTCTGCTGCGAGCTGCTCGATGAACGCGCCGGCCCAGTGATCGGCGGGAACGTCGCCGAAAACGGTCCCGGTGGGAGACGGCGGAAGCCAGTCAGGCCCGTGCTCTGCGGCGAGGAGGAACACCGCCATCTCTGCGCGTGTGATCGGGCTGTCCGGGCAGTAGGCGTCCGCGCCGCAGCCGGAGGTGATCTCTTCCGCCGCGAGCTGCTCGATGAACGCGCCGGCCCAATGATCCGACGGCACGTCGGTGAAGACGGAGCCCGTCGGAGACGGCGGGAGCCACGCGGCGCCATGCCGGGCCACGAGGAGGAGGACGGCCATCTCGGCCCGTGTCAGCAGGGCATCCGGGCAGTAGGTCGTGGCGCCGCAGCCGGCGGTGACGCCGCTGTGCAGGATCGTCTCGACGTACGGGTAGGCCCAGTGACTCCTCGGGACGTCGGTGAACGAATCGCCGAGGTGGAGAGTCCAGGTCCGTTTCGCGCCGGTGGAGGTCGTTTCCTCCACCTGGGCGTCCCAGTGAGTCGCGGGCCGGACGGCCGGGACGGGGACCTCGAGCTCGTAAGCGTCGCCGGTCGCGCTGCCGCAGACCGCCGTCGCTCCCGCGGCAATGCTCCCGTAGTCGGCCGCCGCGTCATGGATCGAGTAGGTCCCGCCCGAGATCGAGACCGGGCCGAAGCCGGCGACGGCTCCGGTGAGCGCGGCCGGTCCGCCGGACGGGTTCCTCCAGGCCGGGCTCAGCAAGACCCGCTCCCCCGGCTCGAAGACTCCGTTCAAATCGGAGAGACCGGTGCTGGCGATGCGGTCCACCTCGAGGGCCACGGGTTCGGTCGCCACCACGCTCGTGGCCACGGAGGCCGAATCGTTCGCCGGGACCGGATCGGTGGAGCCGGTCGACACCGAAGCGGCATTCGTCATCGAAGCGCCCGCGGCGGGGACGATCGTGACGTCGACGGACGTGGAGACGCCCGCGTTCAAGGTCCCGAGATCGCAGGTCACCGTGCCGGCGTCGTGCGTACAGCCGGACGAGGCACCGGCGAAGGACGCTCCCGCGGGGAGGACGTCGGTGACGGTCACGAGGGAGGCCGCGGACGGTCCCAGGTTCCGGGCGGTCAGCGAGTACGTGAACGGAGCCCCCGCGAGAGCCGGGTCCCACGGCTCGTCGAGCGTCAGCGCCAAGTCGGCGCCGGTGCCCGCAGCCGTCACGCTCCACGTCTGGTTGTTCGCCGGGTTCACGTCGGCGAGGTCACCCGTGATCGTCCCCGAGGTCTGGATCGTCCCGCCGCTGTCGACGGTCGTGACGATGCTCTTCGTGGGCATGACACCCTTGACGATCGAGCCGAAGCTGCACGTGACGACGCCGCTCGCGTGGGTGCACTCCACGGGGGCCGAGACGAAGGAGACCTTGGGCGAGAGCGTGATTGTGGCGACGACGCCCGTGGCCGGGACGACTCCCGCGTTGTTGTTGGCCCGGACGAAGTAGGTCAGCGTGCCGCCGACGACCACGGGGTCGGGGGAGTCGACGATCTCGATCCCGACGTCGGTGACGTTGACGCTGGCGAGGGCGTCGATGCGACCCCAGCCGAAGGTGTTGTTCGGTACCTCGCTCCCCGGAACGCCGCCGCAGGTCTGCGAGCTCGTCCTCGGGACGGCCGATCCGGTGATCCGGCTCTCGACGGCCCCCACCTGTCCCTTCAGGGCGGGCATCGCGGAGAGGAGGAGGGCGACGTGTCCGGTGACGTGCGGCCCGGCCATGGAGGTCCCGCTCATCGAACCGTAGCCGCCCCCGGGGAGGCTCGAACGGATGCCGACTCCCGGCGCGGAGACGTCCGGCTTCATCCGCCCGGACCCGTCCGCCGAGACCGGCCCGCGGCTCGAGAAGGACGCGATGCCGTCGGACGAGTCCGTCGCCCCGACGCTGAACGCGGCGTCGTAGATCGCAGCGGGGGTGTTCACCGTCTCGCAGCTCGAGCCGTCGTTCCCGGCGGAGACGACGACGACGATTCCGGCGGCACGCACGTTCTCCACGACGGTCTTCAGGACGAGCGGGTCCGTGCAGCCCTCGCTCGCGGGACAGCCCCACGAGTTGTTGATGACGTGAGGGGCCTTCGCCGGGTCGGGGTTCAGGCCCGCGAGGTTCGTCGGGGCGACGAACCACTCGAAGCACTCGGCGTACGTCGCCGGCGTGCCGTTCCCCTGGTCCATGTTCCGGCAGCCGATCCACTTCGCCTGGGGCGCCATGCCGATCTGGTTGCCGGCGCCGTCGTCCCCGACGATCGTCCCCATCGTGTGAGTGCCGTGCTCGTCGTCGTCGCACGGGACGGGGGAGTTCGCGCCGCAAACGCCGCCTCCCGAGTGGATGGCGTCGTGCCAGTTGTAGTCGTGGGCGGCCGTCGTGCCATTCCACCCGCGGTACTTCCCCTTCAGCGCCGGGTGGTCCCAGTCGTAGCCCGTGTCCTGGCCGGCGACGACGACGCCCGCCCCCTTGAAGCCGAGGGCCCAGGCGCCCGGCGCACCGGTCTTCGAGACTCCCCACTCGATCGCCGCCGGAGCCTCGCCCGCATCGACCGGCCCCTTCGGCAGCGTCTTCAGCCTGACGCTCGGGTTCGCCGAGACCCGGGCCACTTCGGGACGCTCCGCCATGATCCGCGCGACCTCGACGTCGCCGCGGACCCAGATCATGTTCGCGATCCAGTAGGGACGCGCCTCCGCGCCGAGGTTCTTCAGCTCCTCGAGCACCGGGGCCTGCGTGCGGCTCGCCGTCTCGCGCAGGAGGCGGAACACCCGCTCGCCCTTCTCGTCCTTCGTCGGGAGGAGCGCGGCCTCCTCGAGAGAGGCCTGCTCCGCGAGGACGACGAGGAACTCCGCGCTTCCCTTCGCCTCGACCGTCGAGAGTACCCACGGGTCGACCTTGTCCAGCCACCCTTGCGCCTCGACTCTGCCGGGAAGCAGTCCGATCGACACGACGACGCCGAGTACGGCTGCCCGTACCGCGTTCCGCTCAACTGTGCGCATCGAAACCCTCCAGCCTGGCGCGCAGCGCGGCCGGGCCGGGGGAGTATAGCTTCCGACTTGCCGGGCGGTCGGGGCTTCCCGCGTGATCGCGGCCCCGATCAGGCCTGCTTCAGAGGCACTTCTTCAGGGAGGCCGAAGCCCCGCGCTTCGCCTTCAGACGGACCTCCTTCGAGGCTGCGGAATCGGGCGCACGGACCGTGAGATCCATCTCGTCGTCCGTCACCCGCCCACTGAACAGGGCTCTCTCGGCGGGGAAGCCCCCTTCGGGAATCGGCCCCCCTTCCGTCGCCCAAGTCCCGACACCGTTGAACCGACCGCTCTCATCGATGAAGACGGGCCCGACGATGCTGCCGTGGGCGCAGTCGGTCTCGATTGCGATCGCGCCGGCCGCGCTGACGACGACCTCGACGCCGGGTGCTCCCCACGCTCCCTCCGGCAGGCGGCTCGGAGAGCCGACGTAGACGGCCGGCACGAAGCTGCCGTCCCCCGTCCCCTCCTCGGGAGAGGCGCCGTCGTTGACGACGCCGTAGGCGGCCCAGGGACCTCTCCCGCGCACCCGGACGACGCGCACGTCGCCGCGCTTCACGCCCGCGCTCGCGAAGAAGCCGGCCGGCTGAGCCCACCTTCCCGGGCCGAGTGTCACGTTGAGCGGAGCCCCGGCGGGACCTCCGTGCTCGCCGTCGAAGGCCTGGAGCTGAAGCGTAACGCTCTCCCCCGACGGCTCGTTCGCATTCAGGACCGCGACGTTCGAGCGGGCCCCCTCGTCCGCACGGAGGCCCCAGATGAAGGCCTGCTCCGCATCGGCGGTGCCCGACGGGATCGGAGCCGCGAAGACGCCGAAGCGCCCCCCCTGTCCCCTCGTCAGGACGCGGACCCCCGCGAAGGCGTCCCGGACCCCTTCCTCGACGACGCGAACGCGGAGGACGCCGGCAGCCGTCTCGCCCGCCCTCGTCGCCAGGCCGCCGTCGAGCAGCTCGAGGACGTCGGGAAGGATCACCTGGCGTCCGGCCGGGACGGCGACCGGGGTCTGAGACACCTTGCCGGCGGAGGAGATGGAGTCGACGAAGCCGAGCAGGAAGGTCGCTTCCACGTTCCCGGGGTTTGCCAGGATCAGCTCGCTGCGGTACGCCGTCGAGTCGACGAGCACGGGGAGCACCCAGCTCCGGGTCTCAGAGCCCTCGGCGACGGCCGGGATGAACGAACCGTCGTTCGTCTCGTTGTCGTTCACGACGCCGTACGCGCCGAAGAGCCCGTCTGAGGAGATCCGCTCGACGAGAACGTACCCCTTCTCGAACGCGGCTGGCCCTCCGCCGAGGCCCGAGAGCTGCCGCCACGCGTAGGCCGGCAGGTCCTCACGCGCGGAGACGAGCGCGCGAGCGTCGCTCGTTGCCGAGACGAGCGTCACGCGAACCGAGACCGGGTCCGCCCCCGGGTTGTAGACCGCGAGGTTCGACCTGTCCCGGGTGTCTCTCCTCAGACCGAAGACGAAGGCGCGTCCCGCGAACCCCTCATCGGCGGGGACGGTCGTGAACGAGACACCCGCGGAACCGGAGGCGACGGGCGGCCGCGTCGGTGACGTGATCCGAGCCTGGACGCCGACGGGTAGCTGGCCCGGATTCAGACTGCAGATCCGTAGAGTCCCCGCCTGCGGTGCGTCCGGCGCGGAAACCTGGATGGAGACGCCGGCGCCTCTCAGGAGCTCGATCCCGTCGGGAGCGAACAGCTGCTCTCCGCCTGGGACCGTGAGGCGCCCCTCCCCCGAACCCTCGACGACTCCGAGGGAAGCCGTGTACCGGACGACGAGCTGCTGGTCCTCTTTCCCCCGATTCGAGAAGGTCAGCTCGGTTCGGTAGCGGGTCCCGGAGGCCTCCACGTCGAGGACGACCGGAAGGAGCTGACAGGCGCTGTCAGGCCCTGCAGCGTCCGCGGGAGAGGCCAGGAGGAGGGCGATCCCCAGGGCCAGCGGAGGTACGTTCGTTTGCATACGGAACCTCCTCCCGCTCCTCGAGCGGGCTCTCACGCACTGCGTCAGGGAGTGACCGATCGACGCCGGTTCTTTCTCCTCCTCCGGCATCCTCCTCAGAACAGAGTCAGCCCGAACGTCCCGGTGAGGAAGACGGCCATCTCTGCCCGCGTCACGGTGCTGTCGGGACAGTAGTCCCCTCCGCCGCAGCCGCTCGTGATTCCCTCGGACGCCAGGGCTTCGATATAGGCGGCCGCCCAGTGGTCCACGGGGACGTCGGTGAAGACCGTGCCCGTGGCTGCCGGCGGAACCCAGGCCGCGCCATGCTCGGCGGCCAGGAGGAAGACCGCCATCTGCCCGCGGTTGATCGGACTATCCGGGCAGTACGCGCCACCGCCGCACCCCGAGGTGACTCCCTCGGTTGCGAGCGCCTCGATGTAGTCCCCCGCCCAGTGGTCGACGGGGACGTCCGAGAAGACCGTCCCGGCCGACGCCGGCGGAACGTACGCCGGTCCGTGCTCGGCCATCAGGAGGAACACGGCCATCTGCGCGCGCGTGACGGAATCCTCGGGGCAGTAGGTCCCCGCGCCGCAGCCCGACGTGACGCCGTTGTGGAAGACCGTCTCCACGAAGCGATAGGCCCAGTGCCCGGTGGGGACGTCCGTGAAGCTCCGTCCCACGTGCACCGTCCACGTCCTCGCGGCGCCGGTGCTGAGGGTTTCCGTGAAGGTGAGATCCCAGTGCGGCGCCGGCCGGGTCGCCGGGTCGTCGAGACCGAGAGCGAACGGATCGGAAGAGGCGTCGCCGTCGGCCCCGGCGTCGATCGTCCCGTAGGCGGCCGCCGCGTCCAGGAGCGAGTACGTCGCGCCCGCCGGGCCGGAGAGGCTGCTCGCCGTCCCCGTGGCCGCGATCGCCGCGCCCGAGGCGTTGTGCCAGGCCGGAACGACCCGAACCTGCTCTCCCGGCTCGAGAACACCGTTGGCGTTCGAGGTCCCCGTGCCGAACGACTCCAGATCGACGCTCAGGCCCAGAGGCTCCAGTCCTCCGATCCCCGCGACGCAAGCGCCGGGGGTCTGGACGTTCGTCACCGCGACGTCGTCGATCCACCAGTTCTCGCCCGTCGCCGCGCCATCCGTCGAGATCCGGAAGCGGAGGCGGACCGTCATCCCCTCGTAGGCGCCGAGGTTCGCCGTGAACGACGTCCACGTCGTGTTGATCCCCGTGAAGTAGGTCCGCCCGGACGGCAGGTTGCAGGCGTCGCCCGTCTTGGTCGACGACGCCGGGTAGGCCATCGTGAGCCGCGCCCACGTCGCCCCGCCGTCGGTACTGATCTCGACCTGCCCCTTGTCGCCTCCGCCGATGTCGAGGAACCACTTCGCCCAGAACGTCAGCTGGGCCTCAGGACCGAGCAGCAGCGGCGGGGTCGTGAGCGGCGCGCACGCGTTGTTGGCCGCGGCGCTCTTGTAGACCCGCGCCCCCGAGTGCCCTCCGGTCGTCACCACGCCCCACGGCGCCGTCGCCGCCATCGCCGCGCTCCCCGTGTCGCCCGCGTCGTCGCTCCACGTCGCCGACGCGATCGGCCCCGTCGGGATCGCCGATCTCACGACGCGGTTCTGATCCTCCGAGCCGTTGCTCTCGTCGACGGCGCGCACCACGTAGTACGTCGGGACCCCGGGCGGCAGCCCGTCCGAATCCGTGAAGCTCAGCCCCGTCACGCCCGCGGCGATCCGGTTCCCGGGCTGCGGCTCGAACTCCGGCGTCGTCCCCCGGTAGACGTTGTAGGTCACCGGTCCGTCGCAGAGCGCCGTCGCCGCGGCCCACGACACTCCGATCGTGCAGGTCGGCACCGCTCCGTTGCCCGCGCTCACCGCCCCGCCGAACTCCGGGTACTCCATGCAGCTGCCCGTCGTCGAGGCCGTCGTGCACGCGCTCGCCTCCGTGAGGCAGTCGCCGCGTCTCGCCCGCACGCGGTAGGCGTACGTCACGCCCCCCGAGACGTTCGTGTCGATCCACGACGTCGACTCCGTCGTCGCCACCGGCTCGAACGTCGCGCTGCCGCACTCCCCGCGGCCCCGCAGGACCTCGTACTCGAGGTCCGCCCCGCCGCTCGTCCACGAGACGGTGATCTGGTTCGTCCCCGAGCCCGCCGCCGCGACACCCGCCGGAACCGGCGGGAACGCGCCGCCGCCGCAGAGCGGTACGGCGAGGTGGGCCGCCGTCGCGATGAACGCCTTGACCGTGGTGACGTAGAACGCGGGGTCCCCGCAGTTGGCGATCGTGTCGTTCGCCGTGTGGTAGTAGGGGTAGCTCCCGCCCTGCCCGCAGGACCCCTCGTTGTCGGTGATCGCGCAGATCGCCGACCAGCCGTGGTCCCAGAATGGCGCGTGGTCGCTGTAGACCATCGAAGCGCAGGGGAACGAGTTGATGACGCAGCCCGTGCCGTAGGCCGTGGCCGCCTCGGAGAGAAGCGTCCCGAGCCATGCCGAGGCGGAGTTCGTGTTGACGTCGAGGTTCTCGCCCGCCGCCGGGAGACCGTCTCCCTGCCAGCTCGTCATGTCCGCGTCGAGAACCGCGATGATCTGCTCACCGGCGGCCGCGGCCTGGCTCGCGTAGTACTCCGAGCCATAGAGCCCCTGCTCCTCGCCGGTCACGGCGATGAGCTTGATCGTCTTCTCGAAGGTGTAGGGGGCCATCGCCTGGGCCGCGGAGACGACCGTCGCCGCGCCGCTCGCGTTGTCGTCGGCTCCGGGGGCGGCGCCGCTCGACGGCACGTCGTCGATGTGTCCGATGATGATGACGACCTGCTCGGGGTGCGTGTGCCCGGTGATCGTGCCGATCACGTTCGGCGCGTGCCCGGACGTGTGGCTCTGCCGGACCGGGCTCAGGCCGAGGGTCTGGAAGGTCGCGAAGACGTTGTCGGTCGCCGTGACGCAGCCCGCCGACTTCGAGTACCGCGTCGTCGTCCCGTTGACGATCGCCTCCCAGTTGGCCTGGATCGTCGCCGCGCCGAGGCCGTCGACGATCGTCTGGACGACCGGGTGCGGGTCGACAGCCAGCTTCTCGCCGCGCTGCCACGACGCGTACGGCTCGGGGAGCGGTGCGCTCGGCCGGAGCGGGCGCAGCGGGAGCTTGCGGAGGAACCACCGCGGCGACTCCGCGCATTCGTCCGCGATCTCCCCGTGCGTTCGGAGGAGGGCCCAGGAGCCCTCGGCGAGGACGGTCGTCCCGCACGCGGCGAGGTCCGGCGCTGTCGCACCGGTCCGGAGACCGACCGAGTAGTAGGTGGAATCCGCCGCGTTCGCGTCGACGACGACGCCGGTCCGGCCGGCGGCCAGGAGCCTCTCTCCGATCGTCGATGCGTCTCCGAGAGCGAGGAAGAGCCCCTCGCGCTCGAGGACGAGCGGGACCCCGGCCGCGAGCAGGGCCTCGCGATCCGCGGGGCCGTCCCGGTCGATCCGTACGAGGGCCGGGCCCTGGGCCAGGGCGAGCCCGTTCATGAGAAGCGTCGTCGTCAGGAAAGCGACGGCCAGGCGGATCCGGTTCATGAGGCCTCCAGGTCGGGGACGATGTCGCGCACGCCGGGATGAGCGGCCGAGCAGTCCATGATAGCGCCGCGAGGGCGCGTCGGAGGCCTCGGTCGCCTTCCCGTCCCGACCCGGTCCTCTATGGTCCACGACGCGAAGGCGCGAGAGCGACGAACCACCGCGGCTCGTCTCGCCACGCCTGCGGCGGATGCTGTCGGAGATTGCCCGGCGCGCCGGAAGCTCCCGACTCCGCCGGCAGGTCTTCTCAGCCGTTCGGGTCCGGCAGCGGCGGAAAGCGAAGCCAGCGACGCATTTCCGCCGCGTCGAGCGTGCCCTCGGGACAGAATCGACCCGCTCCGCAGCCGGCATCGCGGACCTGGGCTCCGAGCAGACCGATCCACGCGGCGTACGGGTGCGTCGGATCGACATCGGAGAAAACCGGGAACGAAGCCGACTGTGACGCGTGGCGTGTCAGGCCGGCGAGCACGGCCGCTTCGGCGCGGAGCAACGGCTTCTCTCCGTCGCGCGCCGTCCGCTGCGCGAGCATGGCCGGGAGCGCGCGAAGCCGGTCGGTCGCGCCGCCCCCCTCCTTTGCGGCGGCGGCGGACGCGAGCGCGAGCGCTTCGCCGACCGTCAGGGGCGGGACCTCGGGACCGACGGAATAGCGACCGCGGGCGAGAGCGCTGCGGAAGAACGACGCCGCCTCGCTCCGGACCGGCGTACAGGTCGGATCGCACGCCGTCCCGGCGAACGCCTCCCACTCCGGCACGAGGGAGCCGTTGCCCACGCGGAGGTTCCAGGTCCCGGCGCAGGAGATCAGGGCCACGTTTCCGAGCGAGTACCAGGGCCGCTCGTAGAGGATCCGGAACTGCCCGTCACGCTCCTCCTCCACCGCTCCTCCCGACCGCGCCGAGAGGATCGAGCGACAGGGCGGAAGCTCCCCGCGGAGCAGCGAGGCCCCCTGCATGAAGGCTGGCTTCTGAACGCCGAGCGCGTCGAGGATCGTCGGAGCGACGTCGAGGAGCTGGGCCGTCCCGCGGACCCGACCTCGCGGTCCCCCGGGCGGGAAGACGAGGACGAGGGGGACCGGCGCGTCGAGCCGATACGCCTGTCCGTGGTCGGAGGTGACGATGACGAGAGTGCGTTCCCGGCGTCCTGTCCGATCGAGGAAGCCGAAGAGCCCCCGGACCCGATCGTCGAAGTCGAGGATCGCGTCGTCCTGCGCGTCCCGGTCCCAGTGACCGGACCCTGCCCCGGGCTTCGAGAAGACGGAGCGTCGCGGCGAGAAGACCGGTCCGTGGGTGCCGAGGAGGTGGGCATACGCGAGCTTCCGCTCCCCCGGCCCCTCCAGGAATCGGATCAGCGCGGAAAAGCGGTCGTCGTCGCTCTCGCGTGCCGCCTCGCCCGAGCTGACCTGCCGCTTCGGGTGCGGCATCGGCACGCCGAGGACGACGTGGGCGAGCCGCTCTTCGATCCGCGCCCACGAGAGGTTCAGCAGGTGCGCGGCGGAGTCTCCTGTGGCGTAGGCGACCTTGCGCGTGACACGCGGGTGCGCCATGCGGACGTTGCCGACCTCGTCGAAGCCGTCGACGATCCGGAGCGCGAGCGGGTCCGCGTAGTGCCGGACCCCGGCGAAGAAGGTCCGGTAGCCCATGCGACGGAGCAGCCCCGGGAGGTGCTCATACGAGTCGATCGCCCGGAGCGCGTCCGGAGGGTAGTGGACGCGGGTCGTCGTCGGCAGCTTGCCCGTGAGGAGCGACGTGATCGATCCCGTCGTCTGCCCCGAGTTCGTATACGCGCTTTCCACGACGAGGGCCGACGGCCCCAGCTCCCTGAGGAAGGGTGTCGTGTCGCGCGGGGCGCCGTAGAGGGAGGTCCGCGACGCCTCGAGGCCGTCGCCGCCGAGGATGACGACGTCCCATTCGCGGGCGACGCCACGCAGGGCGGCGGAGGCCGGCGCCCCGGCCCCTCCGGCGCGGACGAGCGCGCCGCCGAGGAGGATCGCGGCGGCGGCGGCGATCGCGGCCCCGACGACGCGCCAACGCCTCCGGGCGAACGCGCGCTCCAGCCTGCGTGTCAGCCCGTACCCGAGGAGGAGGAGCACGAGGACGAGGACGCCGTAGCCAAAACGGCTCGCTGGCGAAAGTGCGTCCCGGATCCCGCGCCGGAGAAGGGTCACGCTCGTCCCGTCGACGGTCAGCAGGGCCGTGACGGCGAAGAGGACCGCGGCCGGCAGCCGGGCGACGACCGCGAAGCCGGCGGCCGCGCCGCGCACCCGTCCGAGCGCGAGGAGGGGGCCGACGACGGCGATCGAGACGAGCGCCACGAGCGAGGTCGCCGTGACGAGGGCCAGGAGGCGCTCCGTGCGCGGGACCGTCAGGAGGAACGACGGCTTCGTCGCGAAGAAGAGCCACTCCGAGAGGACGAGGACGCCCGCGGCGACGAGCGTGGCCAGGAGGGTCCCCTTCGGAGAAGCCGGGGCTTGCACCGGGGGCTCCGAAATGGAGGACGCCGTCATGCCGGAGCGACTTGTCGTTCGACGGTCTCGCAGACGAAGAGGATGCGGGTGCCGCCGCAGAGGACGTGGCGTTCGACGATTTGGCCGCGCCGTTCCAGCGCTCGCGAGAAGGCTTCCTCCTGGTAGTCGGCGAACTGGTCCTCGCGGTTCCGGAGGAGCCGCCGCGCCATCGGGTCTTCCTTCGTCACGAACTCGACGACCAGCCGACGGCCGAGGCCCGCGAGCCATTCCGCCAGGTCGTCCGTGCGCACGTTCCCGTGGAGGACGAGGTGGTGGACGAGGGCGAGCGCGAGGACGACGTCCGGATGCCCGCGTGCCTCGAGCGGACCGCGTTCCGCCCGTCGCCACCCGAGGCCGGGCGACGGATCGGCCACGTCCCCGAGGAGCGGGAGAACGCGCCGATCGCCGGCAGCCTTCAGGTCGGCGTAGAGGCGGCCGACGCAGCCTGCGTCCGAATCGACCGCGACGACGAACGGCCCCGATTCGGCGGCGGCCCGCGAGTAGCGCCCCGTGTTCGCTCCGAGGTCCCAGACGAGCCGGGCCCCCGCGGCGGCGCACGTCCTCCGGACGACGTCCTCCTTCCTCCGGGCGTCGCTCTCGGAGTAGGTCGTTCGCGTCTCGTAGTCCTCCCACGCCGTCTCCGGGCGCGGCGAGGGCAGCGCCTCGATCGTCCGCCGGAGCGACCGGCTGTTCCTCCGGACGAGCTCGATCGAGAAGCCGGCGATCGCGAGCTCGGAGCGGACGTTCTCGTCCGTGGCCCGATAGCGCGCGTCGGCCTTCGCGTGGAGCCAAACGTGCGTGAGGACGCCCCGGCGGAGGAGGTCACGCGCCGAGAGCGCCTGCGCGCAGGTCCTCGGCGGGACGCCTCCGAGGGCGCCCCGGAGGAGGACGTGCGACGGGATCCCGCGGACGCTCTCCAGGAGAAGCGGGTTGAGGAGCTCCGAGCAGAACTGACGATAGCCGGCCCACGCCTCGCCCTCCCGGTAGGGGGCAATCGACGGGACGTCGATGAAGACGGGGGACGCGCCGACGAACTGAACGTTGTGGGCCGTCCCGTCCCGGAGCACCATCCCGCATCCGAGCGCTTCGTCGAGGACGTCGAGCTGGAGGAGCGCCGCGTCGCGCAGCATCTCCCACGACCATTCCCAGGGGTGGGAGACGAACGGCACCGGCGCGTGCTCGAGGACCGCGCGCCATCCGAGCGTCGCGAGGTCGGGCGGGACCTCCCCGGCTCCGAGGAGGCGGGTCTCGACGAGCTGCCCGCGCTCGCGGAGCCGGGAATAGAGGCCGCGTTCCTCGAGCGCCCGCCAGCTCGCGAGAGCCGCGTCGTTCAGCCCGCGGAAGACCCGGTCTCCGACGCGATAGACGCGGCCCGAGCGGTCGCGGAACGAACCCGGGTCCGGGATCATCGCGGCGCGTCGGGACCCGCCGTCCCTTCGTCGGAAGGCGGCACCCCCCGGCGCCCCGCCTTCCGGATCCCGCCCCAGAAGCGGCGCAGCAGGACGCCGCGGCCCGCGAACCCACCGAGGAACACCGGGAGAAGGAGGCTCGACGCGGCAGGATCGACGTAGGCGAGCGCCGGCCGGGCGAAGGCGATCGAGAGCGCGGTCGCGAACGCGAGGGGCGCCACCGCGCCGGGTCGGAGGCCACGGGTGCCGATGCGGATCACGAGATCAGCTCTTCGGCGTGGCTTCGGGTATCCGCGCGTCGACCGTGTTCGAGCGGAGGTCCGTTCCCGGGCGGAAGATGACGAGGCTCAATGACGAGCGTCCCTCGAGAAGCTCGGCCCCGCCGGCGAACGTCAGGAGCTTCGAGCTCCCGAACGTCGTCCAGATCTCGGTCGTGCCGTTCACGAGGACCTTGTCACCGGCCTGGAAGCCCCGGCCGATCATCCAGCAGGTGAACGTCCCGTCCTTCGGCGGGTTGACGCCGGCCTTCGCGAGCACAAGTCCGGACGTCGCCGCGTCCTGACCCACCACCTCCGGCGAGCCTTCCGTCGGTGCGCCCGATTCTTCCCCGGACGAGCAGCCCGTGACGAGCAGCGGGACGACGAGGAGCGCGCAGAGAAGCATCAATGAGAAGGCGGGCCGCCGGCAGAACGAGTTCATGGCAGGCTCCTTGAATCGAAGTGCCGGTGATGATCGCACGCGTCTCGCGCCGGGTCGAACGAATCCTCGTCCGAAGCCTGGGGCGTGACGAGCCGTCGCGACGCCCTTCCCCCGGGCGACTACGGCCAGGGGTGATCCGGCCGCTGGGAGCATCCCGCTGCGTTCCCGCGTGCCTACGGCGGAACGGTCGCGCCGAAGGTGTTCGGCCGCGCCTCGGTCCTGGGCGAACGACGACGAGCGAGAGCGACGTCCGCCCCGAAGGAGCTCCTCGACTCCCTCCGCGGACGAGGGACCCGGCCGGCGCTCCGGATCGAGGTGCAGCTCCATGAAGACCGCTACAGGGGCCGCCACGGTCGTCCCCGCCCGGATCCCGGCTCTCGCCAACAACGCACGCGCCCTCGCGAGCTCTTCGCTCGCGCCTCGGCACTGCGCCCACCTGCGTGGCCGCGGGGTTCAGCAGAGTCACCTTGTCCGGGAAGGGCGAGCGGATCCGCAGAGCCGGCCTCCCATCGTCAGACGCGCGGAGGAGGTCGGACCGGTGTCCACGCCCGCGCCGGCGCAGGCTCGCCGGCGGTGCATGCACGACGCTCCTCGCCCGGGAGCATCACGCCTCGACGGGGTCCTGTCGTGGGTCCTGCGCGGGCGGTGGCGGAGTGGTCTCCCCCTCGAGCGCCGCGAGGACGGCATCGACCCGCGCCCTCCAGGAATTCTCCGCCGCGAGCCCGCGGAGCCGCGCCCGTCGACCCGGGTCCCGCGAGTCGCCGAGAGCTGCATCGAGCGCCGCGGCGAGCTCCTCGCCGTTCCGGACGATCCGGACCTCGGGGAATGCGGCGCATTCCGGCATCGGCGTCGAGATCACGGGCTTGCCCCCCGCGAAGTACTCGAAGAGCTTCAGCGGCGAGGTCGCGTGGGTGATCTCGTTGACGACGAACGGGATGAACGCGACGTCGAAGCGCGCGAGGAGCGCGGGGATCTCCCGGTACGGCTGCGGCGGAAGGACGTAGACGTTCGGGAGCGCGGCGAGCCTCTCCAGGTCCGGAGCGTCGGCGAGCCTCTGGCCGATCAGGACGAAGCTCCAGTCGGATCGGCGTCCGGCAGCGGTCTCGACGAGGTCGACGTCGAGCCAGGAGGCGAGCGCGCCGTAGTAGCCGATGAGAGGTCGTCCCGCACTGAGGGCCGGACGCAGCGCCTCGGGCGGCTCGACGTCGGCGGAACGCTCCGCGAAGTGGTCCACGTCGACGGCGTTCGGGAGGTAGAGCGTGTCCGGCCGGGTCCGGCGGCACTCCTCGAGGAGCGGCCGGGAGACGCAGGTCACGATCTCCGCCTCCCGCAGCATCCGTTCATGGGAACGCCTCAGGACGTCCTGGTCGTATGGAAAGACCGCGAGGTCGTCGATGCAGTCGTAGACGATCCGCCGTCCCAGCCAGTAGTCGACCGACCCGGCGTTGTACGGCAGCGTCCAGAGGACGGGCTCACGGAGACCCGTGAGCCCTGCGATGGGGCCCTTGTAGAGGAGGAGGTTCTCCTCCACGTCCCGGAATCCGAGGAAGTCTTCTGCCGCGCTGTTCGAGCAGTCGAAGACGACGAGGCACCCTCGACGAGCCAGCGCCCTCGCAAGGTGGTGAGGACGCTGGACGAGCGCGATGTCCCAGCCGATCGTCGGGAGCATGATCACGACTCGCGGCGCGGAGCCGTCGGAGCGAGCGACGCGCTCGGCGATCTCCGCGCGAAGAGCCTCGGCCGTCCGGGCCTCCTCGCTCGCGACGTGCGCTTTCCAGAGTCCCCACTTCTGCTCGTATCGTGCCCTGTTCCTGTTGAAGACCTCGAGGTACCGGGCCTCTCCGATCGCCCCGAACGACGCCCGCCCCGCGTGGTGGACGAAGGCGTCGCGGGCGCAGACGGTCCGGAGGCCGAGCTCCTTCACGCGCCGCGAGTAGTCGTCGTCCTCGAACATCCCGACCTCGAAGCGTTCGTCGAGGGGACCGGTCCGCTCCCAGGTCTCCCGCCTCATCGCGAGGCAGAACATCGCGAGCATCGCCGTGTCGAGCGTCTCGCCGTCGTGCTCGCGGACGAAGGCGGCGGCCCACGCCGGGAGCTCCTCGAGCGACGCGTAGCCGACGGGGACGCGCCCCTCGTTGGCGATCTCGTTCGTGGAAGGGCCGAGGAGGCCGATCGTCGGGTCGGCGTGGAGGTGGCGAACGAGGGCCGCGAAGGCGCCCCGCGTCATCGCGGTATCGTTGTTGAGGAGGACGAGGACGTCCCCCGTCGCGAGCGCGAGCCCCTGGTTGTTCGCGGCGGCGAAGCCTGCGTTCGTCCCGTTCAGGACGAGGCGGACCCGTCCGTCCCGCTCCGCCTCCTCCCGGAGGAGCTCCGGCGAGCCGTCCGAAGAGGCGTTGTCGACGACGATCACCTCGAGGTTCGGCCACTCGTTCCGTTCCCTGAGGCTCGCGAGGCAGCGCGCGTTCCACTCACGGTTGTTCCAGGTGACGACGACGGTGGAGACCTTCGGGAACGCCGCCGCCACGGCGGGGACGAGCGCCTCGACCCGGTGCTCCCAGGTCTGCCCGCGGGCGAACGCGCGGCGCCGCTCCCGCTCCGCGGGCCCGTCGGAGGCGAGCGCCGCGAGGACCTCCCGCTCCATCTCCTCGGCCGTCGCGGCAAGGCGGACGAGGTCGCCGAGGGCGACGACTTCCGGGAGCGGGACGGAGACGAGGGGTCGTCCGGCGGCGAGGATCTCGTACGCCTTCACCGGGTTCGTCGCCTCCGTCAGCGGCGTCCGCCGGAACGGGATCAGGAGGACGTCCATCCGCGCGATCCACGACGGGAGCTCCGCGTAGGGGACCTCGCCCGGCATCTCGACGTTCGGGAGGGCCGCGAGGCGCGAGGTGTCGGCGGTGAAGGTGGAGCCGACGAGGAGGAAACGCCAGTCGGGACGCCTCTCCGCGAGGTCCGCGACGAGGTCCGAGTCGAACCAGTCGGCGATCGCGCCGTAGTAGCCGACGACGGGAGCCGCCCTCCTCTCCGGCGACGGGACGGCGGCGAAGGTCTCGAAATCGCAGGCGTTCGGCACACGGACGACGCGGCGCGCGTGAGGCGCGGCCTCGCGCTCGAGGAACGCCGACGAGACGACGACGACGTCGGCACCGGCGAGGAGCCGCTGCTCCTGCTCGAGCATCGCGGTCTCGTTCGTCGAGAACCCCGCGTGGAAGTCCATGCAGTCGTAGACGACGGGCCAGGCGAAGCGGGTCCGCGCCTCTTCGGCGAGAGGTGTCCAGAACGGGAGCTGCACGATCGAGGCGGTCGCCCCGAGCCCCTCCTCGCGGCGGAGGGTGTCGAGGGCCGCGAAGAGCTCCCCGGCCTCGGCCGGCGCGAGGTCCTCCCGGTAGACGTTCTTCGCCGGCCCGCGGAACGAGACCTCCCAGACGTTTGACCGGATCTTCCGGAGCTCGACGGGCGGACCGTCCTGGCGGAAGAGCTGGCTCACGTAGAAGACGCGGTGGCCGCGGTCGGCGAAACGGGAGAGGAGCTGCTGCGGGCGCTGGAAGCGGAAGCCCCAGTCGATGATCGGGAAGCAGA
>ERZ1645192.1017-NODE-1017-length-23682-cov-7.963516_pt1 | contig 23682 bp, 22 predicted proteins | sample MGYA00575354_ERZ1645192 | MGnify/ENA primary metagenome ERZ1645192 (study PRJEB40844, sample SAMN11349763) | freshwater sediment metagenome | isolation source: river sediment | host: Sediment | place: India: Faizupur Khadar , New Delhi | collected 2017-02-21 ... | reverse complement strand
AGGGCTGCAACCACCGTTGCAGCTTCTGCATCATCCCGTCGATGCGCGGCGACCTGGTGTCGCGCCCGGTCGATGACGTCCTGCGCGAAGCCGAGAAGCTGGTGCGCGGCGGCGTCAAGGAACTGCTGGTGGTCTCGCAGGACACCAGCGCCTACGGCGTGGACCTGAAGTACGCGCCCAGGCTCTGGCGCACCGGGATGTACGAAACCCGGATGAAGGCGCTGTGCGAGGGCCTGTCCGAGCTCGGCGCGTGGACGCGCCTGCACTACGTCTATCCGTACCCGCACGTGGACGATGTGATCCCGCTGATGGCCGACGGCAAGTTGCTGCCATACCTGGACATCCCGTTCCAGCACGCCAGCCCGCGCGTGCTCAAGCTGATGAAGCGGCCCGGCACGGTGGACAAGACCCTGGAGCGCATCCAGCGCTGGCGCGCCATGTGCCCTGAGCTCACCATCCGCAGCACCTTCATCGTCGGGTTCCCCGGCGAGACCGACGCCGAGTTCGAGGACCTGCTCGATTTCCTCGACGAAGCGCAGCTGGACCGCGTCGGCGCGTTCGCGTACTCGCCGGTGGACGGGGCGAAGGCGAACGAGCTGCCGGACCCGGTGGCCGAGGAGGTCAAGCAGGAGCGCCTGGCCCGTTTCATGGCGCGGCAGGCGGCGATTTCCGAGGCGCGGCTCGCGGCCAAGGTGGGGACCGTGCAGCAGGTGCTGGTGGATGCGATCGACGGCGAACTCGCCATCGCCCGCTCGATGGCCGATGCGCCGGAGATCGACGGCCTGGTGCAGGTGCAGGACGGCCGCGAGGCCGGCCTGGTACCGGGCGAATTCGCGATGGTGCGGATCATGGGCAGCGACGAACACGACCTCTACGGCGAAGTCGAGTACAACGCCTGAGCGGCGCGCGCATACTGCGGGCGGTCGAACAGGAACCCGCCATGCCCTCCGCATCGCACGCGATCAACCGACTCGCCAAATGGGCCTCGCGCGCCACCGGGCGCCCGCTGGGCTTCGTGCTCGCCTTGCTGGTCGTGCTGGCGTGGATCCTGACCGGGCCGCTGTTCGGTTTCAGCGATACCTGGCAGCTGGTGATCAACACCGGCACCACCATCGTCACCTTCCTGATGGTGTTCCTGATCCAGAACTCGCAGAACCGCGACACCGAGGCGATCCAGCTCAAGCTGGACGAGCTGATCCGCAGCACCCGCGGCGCGCACAACGCCTTGCTGGACCTCGAGGAACTGGAGGAGCGCGAGCTCGACGCGTTCCGCATGCGCTACATTGCGCTGGCCAAGGTGGCGCGGCAGGCGCCGCCGGACGACGAGGCCGCCGCCGGCACGCCGGAAGTCAACGACCTCGGCTGATCGCCGCGGCGCCGTTCACGCCCCGGGGTACTCGACCTCGACGATCGCGTAGCGCACGCTGCCGCCCGGCAGCGGCGCCTCGAATTCGTCGTCCACGCGCTTCTTCAGCATGGCGCGGGCGAGCGGGGCGTCGATGCTGATCCAGCCCAGCTTCGGGTCGGTCTCGTCGGGGCCGACGATGCGGTAGCGCACCAGCGCGCCGCTGGCGACGTCCTCCAGCTCGACCTCGGCGCCGAAGAACACCGCGTCCCGGTCCGACGGCGCGGCATCGACCACCTTCAGCGACTCCAGCCGCTTGCTGAGGTAGCGCACGCGGCGGTCGATCTCGCCGAGCTGCTTCTTGCGATAGGTGTACTCGGCGTTCTCCGAGCGGTCGCCCTCGGCGGCGGCGGCGGCCAATGCCTTGACCACCTCCGGCCGGCGCACCCGCCACAGGTCGTCCAGCTCGGCCTTCAGGCGGTCGTGGCCGGCGCGGGTGATCAGCGCGGTGCTGCGCTCCGCGGGCGGGCGCCAGCGTCCCATCGGGTCGCGCTCAGCGCTTGCCGCCGAAGATCCCGCCCAGCACGCCACGCAGTACGCGGGTGCCGAGCCGCCGCGCCTCGTTGCGCGCGACCTGCTGGACCACGCCGTCGCGCTTGCCGCCGCGCGGGCCGGTCGAACCGAACAGGAAGTCGTGCAGCGCCCCGCCGATGCCCCCACCGCCGGCGTCCTCGGGGCCGGCCTTGGCCTCCGGCGCCTGCGCCTGCCCGGCCTTGGCTTCGGCCTTCTTCGCCAGCATCTCCGCCGCGGAATCGCGGTCGACGCGGGTGTCGTACTTCATCCCGACCGGGCTGCCGGCGCGCACCTGCTGGCGCTCGGCTTCGGTGATCGCGCCCATCCGGCAACGCGGCGGCGCGATCAGCGTGTGCTCCACCGGCATCGGCACGCCCTTGTCCTGCAGGGTGGATACCAGCGCTTCGCCCACGCCGAGCTGGCCGATGGCCTTGGCCACGTCCAGCGCGGGATTGGCGACGAAGGTCTCGGCGGCGGTCTTGACCGCCTTCTGGTCGCGCGGGGTGAAGGCGCGCAGCGCGTGCTGGAAGCGGTTGCCGAGCTGGCCGAGGATCTCGTCCGGCACGTCGTCCGGGAACTGCGAGCAGAAGTACACGCCCACGCCCTTGGAGCGGATGATGCGGACCACCTGTTCGATGCGCTGGCGCAGCGCCGGCGGGGCGTCGTCGAACAGCAGGTGGGCCTCGTCGAACACGAACACCAGCTTCGGCTTGTCCATGTCGCCGACTTCCGGCAGCGTCTCGAACAACTCCGACAGCAGCCACAGCAGGAAGCTGGAGTACAGCTTCGGCTTCAGGATCAGCTGGTCGGCGGCGAGGATGTTGACCACGCCGCGGCCGTCGGTGGTGGTGCGCATCAGGTCGGACAGCTCGAGCGCGGGTTCGCCGAAGAACAGGTCGGCGCCTTCCTGCTCCAGCCGCAGCAGGGCGCGCTGGATCGCGCCGATCGACTGCGTGCTGACCAGGCCATAGGAGGTGCTGATGTCCTTGCGTTCCTCCGCGATCAGGCCGAGCAGGGCGCGCAGGTCCTCGAGGTCGAGCAGCAGCAGGCCGCGGTCGTCGGCCAGCTTGAACACGATGTCGAGCACGCCGGACTGGGTGTCGTTGAGCTCGAGGATGCGGCCGAGCAGGGTGGGGCCCATTTCGCTGACGGTGGTGCGCACCGGGTGCCCGGACTTGCCCCACAGGTCCCAGAACACCACCGGCGCGGCTTCGTTGCGGTAGTCGGCCATGCCGAGTTGGGCGATCCGCGCCTGCAGTTTCTCGCTGGGCGCGCCGGGCACGGCCAGGCCGGAGACGTCGCCCTTCACGTCGGCCAGGAACACCGGCACGCCGATCCGGCTGAACCCTTCGGCCAAGGTCATCAGGGTCACCGTCTTGCCGGTGCCCGTGGCGCCGGCGACCAGGCCGTGGCGGTTGCCGTACTTCGGCAGCAACACCACGTTGCCGCTGGTTTCGGTGGTGATGGCCTTGCCGACGAAAATGGGGTCCATGGGCGTCCCGGAGCGATGAATGCGTGCGCCCGATTCTATGCGATGCCCGCGGGTTGCCCCCCGGCGTCGCCGACGGCTACCCTGCGGGCTTCCCACGCCGTCCCCGCGAGCCTTGATGCCTTTCCGTCCGTTGCCGGCTGTCGCCGCGTTCGTCCTGGTCCTGTCCGCGGCACTGGCCGCTCCCGATGCGCAGGCGCTGTCGCGTCGCGACGAGGCGGCGGTGAAGGCGCTGCAAACCCGCCTCGACGCCGCCGAGAAGCGCTATCGCGATGCCCAGCTGGCCGAGGACGAGGAAGCCGGTGCAGCCGCCGCTAGCGCAGCATTGGGCGAGATCAAGGCGGTGGTCGAGGCCTGCGCGAAGCAGAAGGGCTGCACCCTGGCGCCGATGCTGGCCACCTACGAGCGCCTGCTGAAGGCCACCCCGCAGGACACCGGCGAGGGCGAGGACGGCGAGGACCCGATCGACGAACGCGACCTTGCCGACGCCGAGGTGCCGGCGAACGCGGATGCCGCCTCGCTGCTGAGCGAGGAGGGCCAGCGCTTCGTGAAGATGGTCCAGTTCAACCCGGCGGTGCAGGCCGGCATCCGCCGCTGGCTGACCGACATGCGCCCGTCGCTGATGGACAGCTACGAGAACTACCGCTACCTGCAGCAGCAGATGTCGCCGGCGTTCCGCCGCCACGGCCTGCCGGAGGCGCTGCTGTTCGGGATCATGGCCAAGGAATCCAACGGCAAGGTCCACGTCGGTTCGCGCGCGGGTGCGGTCGGCCCGCTGCAGTTCATGCCGGCGACCGGACGGCGCTTCGGCCTGGGCAACGACGGCACCGGCTTCGACACCCGCTACGACCCGCGCGCCTCCGCCGATGCCGCCGCGCAGTACCTGACCGAGCGCATGGCCCAGCTCGGCAACAGCATCGAGCTGTCGCTGGCCGGCTACAACGGCGGCGAGGGCCGCGCGCTGCGCGTCTACCAGTCCAGCGGCGGCCGCAGCTTCTGGGACATCGACGTCTACAACCAGTTCCCGGCGGAAACCAAGGACTACGTGCCGATGGTGATCGCCGCCGCGTGGCTGTACCTGCATCCGCGCGATTACGGGATCACCTGGCCGCGGGTGTACACCCGCCAGGCCAGCATCCGCCTGGCGCAGCCGGCGTCGCTCTACGAGCTGACCATCTGCCTGGGCAATGCGGGCTCGCGCGACGGCTACATGCGCGCGCTGCGCAACCTCAACCCGCGCTGGGACCCCGACAGCACGATGCCGGCCGGTACCGTGCTCGGCGCGACCACCTGGATCGCGCGCCTGTACGAGCGCCATTGCACGCGCGGCCAGCGCCTGCAGCTGGCGGAGCAACTGGTCGCCAGCAACGTGCAGGCGGCGCTGGTGCGGATCGGGCCGGTGACGCCGGCGAACGGCGACGCGGCGACGGCCTCCGCCGCGGTCGCGCCCCCGCCGCCGCCGAAGCCGGCCAAGCCCAAGACCCATCGCGTGGTGCGCGGCGAGAACCTCACCACCATCGCGCGCAGGTACAAGTGCGACCTCGGCGACCTGGCCAAGGCCAACAAGCTCAAGGCGCCGAAGTACGCGGTGAAGCCCGGGCAGAGCATCAGCCTGCAGGGCTGCGACGGCTGAGGCGGCCGGGCCTCAGCCGCGGGTGGCGAGCCGCTGCCCCAGCCGCACCGGGAAAAAAGGGGCCGGAGTGAATTTCCCGTCCACCTGATTCACCCGTTCGAGACCCGCGACGGGAAACTTCACTCTGGCCCCTTTTTCAAGGCGGACTGACCTTGGTTGCGCCGGACTTGAGAGCCAGCGGCAGCGGCGGTGCCTGGCAAGGAGCGAGACTTGCGGGGGCAGTCTTTCTTGAGCCTGCGACCTTCCCAAAGTGGCGTGCACGACTGAAAAAGTGCCGCGCACGGCTGAAAAAGCGCCGTGCATGACTGAAGAAGCGGCGTGCACGGCTGAAAAAGTGGCGTGCATGACTGAAAAAGCGTCGAGCACGGCTGAAAAAGTGGCGTGCATGGCTGAAAAAGCGGCATGCACGGCTGAAAGAGTGGCGTGCATCCATGAAAAGCTGACGCCCATGCAGCTGATGAGGGGCGTGAACCTCTGAAAGATCGCCTTGTGCGCCACATCCGGCGACGTGCGCCACTCAAAAAGGATCGTGCACCACCGAAAGAGCGCCGTGCGCGCCACACCTGGCGACATGCGCTATTGCCCGCACCTCGGTGCGCGCACATGATCGTGGCGTGCATGTTGCAGCCTCCCTGCGCCGCGATCTGGCGCAATTCGCTGCGGTAGCGCAGAGGGTCGGCGCCGCTGAAAAAGCACGGTTGCCAGTCATCGCCGCGCCGGATCGCGTGCTGCGGCGTGCCGGGAAGTTCGATGCGGCTTGGGCGGGGCATGGATGCAGCGTCAAGCTGGATTGCGTGCAAGCCGGTCGACGCAGCGGTTTCGAGTCGGGGGGCGAGGCATGGGAGTGTCGGTTGTGGGGCTGACGGATACCATGCAGGCATGCTTCAAGCCGGCGGCTTGGGGCAATGCCGCGCCTTGAGGTCGGAAACTGGGGGATTCAAACGGTAATTAACTGTGGCCCCTTATTTGGGTAGAGAGAGAGGCGAAGCGCTGCAGTGCCGGCGCTGCTCGCATTCCTTCACGAGACCCCCTAGCAATCTTGCAGCCCGGATTCCGTCACATGAAAGCTAAAAGGAATTAAGCATGTCGTACGAAATAAACTTCAGTAGAGTTTGTGGGAGTTACCTTTGGACAGGATTTCTGTTGGCCGTGTTTATTCCTCCGGAGTACCGGGGCCCTGCTTACTTAACACCGCTTCTTGAAAGAGTGCCGTTCGTGAGTCTTTTTCAATCCCCAGTAAATCACCTATCCTCAATTCCCATATTTTTCTTGGTGATGTGGATGCTTATGCCTGTTGTATTGTTTCTACTTGCCAAGCATCCGCAAAAGGACTTGCCAATTTATTCGAACAGGAGCGGGCTAAGGCTTGTTTATGCGACCGCAGTAGCGGTTGCAGCATTCTTGCTAATGGCGAGTGCATTCTATTTAAAGGTGGGAATTTCTTCAGGGGCGGCACGCGGGAGTGCTGTGATTCTTCTCGCGGCAAAATATCGAGTTTTTCTTGGCGTAGTGGGCAGTGCCTTCATGGTGACCACGGCTATCTTTACTTACATTTTATTTGTGCTCATGCCGAAACTTTGGTTTCGATATTTCTCTGATGACAATTTAAGGAATAAATAATGAACTGTTGAATCACTTGGAGAATCCCATGATGGATGAATCGCCCGGCGTCCCGCTGCACTTCACCCATCGCGGGGTGAACCGAGCGGCGACATTCCTCGATAATGAAGACTTCTCGGCTTACCGCCAGTTGCTGGGAGAGGTGCTGTCCGTCAGGGGCATTGCCCTGCATGACTACGTGCTGATGACCAATCACGTCCATCTGCTGCTCACGCCCCCATGCGCCGGTAGCCTGTCGGCCGCCATGTGCCAACTGGGCCGGCGTTACGTGCCCGCGTTCAATCGCCGGTATGGCCGGACCGGCACGCTATGGGAGGGGCGCTTCAAGTCCTGCTTGGTCGATACCGACCGCTACGTGCTGACCGTGCAGCGCTACATCGAGCTGAATCCGGTCCGCGCCGCGATGGTCGAGACTCCCGAGGCATACCGATGGTCGAGCGCGCGTGGAAGCCTGGGGCTGTGCGCCGATCCGTTGCTTTCGTTGCATAAGGAGGGCGGAGAAAAGCGTGCCGCAGTGAAGTTTCCCGCGGAGAAAAAAGGGGCCAGAGTGAAGTTTCCACTCTTGGGTTCTCGTACGAGTGGGTCAGTTCGACGGGAAATTCACTCTGGCCCCTTTTTTACTGGCCCTTTTCTTAGCCACGGGTGGCGAGCCGCTGCCCCAGCCGCACCGGGGCCTCGGCGACCAGCGATGCGGCGAGCGTCGCGGCGCCCTTCGGCAGCAGCACGATCACCGTGCTGCCGTAGTTGAAGCGCGCCATCTCGGCGAAGCGTTCCAGCACGATCCCGCGGCCGCGGTAGTCCTTGCGGGTAATGCTATCGGCGTAGGCGGGGATTTCCTCGCCGCTCCACACCGTTTCCACGCCTGACACCAGCAGGGCGCCGACCATCACCTGCACCATCGGCCCGAAGTCGGTGTCGAAATGGCATACCAGGCGCTCGTTGCGGGCGAACAGGCGCGGCACGTTGGCGACCGCGTCGGTGCCCACCGAGAACAGCCGGCCCGGCACGTGCACGGTCTCGCGCAGGGTCCCGGTCCACGGCATGTGCACGCGGTGGTAGTCGCGCGGCGAGAGGTAGATGGTCGCGAACAGGCCGTCGGCGAAGGGCGCGGCATCCACGTCGCTGCCCAGCAACTCGGCGGCGGTGAAGCCCTGGCCCTTGGCCTGGAAGATGCGCCCGTCGACGATCGCCCCGCACTGGCTGACGTGGCCGTCGGCCGGCATCAGCAGCGCGCGCGGGTCCGGGTCGGGCGTGCGCGCGCCGGGCTTCAGCGCGCGGGTGAAGAAGGCATTGAAGCTGGGATAGGCGGTGGGGTCGGGCTGCGCGGCTTCGCCGAGGTCGACGCCGAACTTGCGGGTCACCGTGTCGATCAGCCACTGCTTGATCGCGGGATGGGTCGAGTAGGCCAGCCGCCGCGCGGCGGAGGACAGCGCGCGATGCGGCAGGGCGTAGGTCAGGGTGGTGAGCAGGCTCACGGGGCGGCCTTGGTCAGCGCCTGCAGGTCGGCGGCGATCGCCTTGACGTCGAATGGCGGCTGGATCACGCCGGCCATCCGCGCCTGCGGGTCGAGCAGGACCACGGCGGCGGAATGGTCGAGGGTGTAGTCGTCGGCCTGGCCGCTCTTGCCGGGCACCTTCATGAACACCAGCGAGAGCGACCGCGCGAAGGCCTCCATCTGCGGCAATGGCGCGGTGGCCGCCAGCGAATCGGGATGGAAGGCGTGCGCGTATTGGCCTACCAACTGCGGGGTGTCGCGTTCCGGGTCGGCGGACACGAACAGCACGCGCGGACGGGTGGCGTCCGGGATCGACGCCCACTGCTTCTGCGCGCCGGACAGCTCGGCCAGGGTGGTCGGGCAGACGTCCGGGCAGTGGGTGAAGCCGATGAACACCAGCGTCCAGTGGCCCTTGAGCTCGTCGGCGGTCAGCGGGGTGCCGTCCGACTGCTGCAGGGCGAACGCCGGGAGCACGCGCGGGTTGGGCAGCAGGGTGGCGCTCTTCACTGCCGGCAACGTGGGTGCAGCCGGGTCCGCGTGGTAGCGCTGCGAAGCCCACAGGCCCAGCCCGGCGGCGGCCAGGACGACGACGGCGAGCCACATGGGGCGGCGGGAAGCGGATTTCGACATGGCGTTCGGCGATGGGGCAGGGTGGGCGACGCGCCATGATACCGGCCCGCCGCCGCTATACTTCGGCGCCGACCCGCGCGCGCGTAGCCCATGTCCCAGGAACTGCAGACGATCATCGACCTGATCCGCTACGGCGCGAGCCGGTTCAACGCGGCTGGGCTGACCTTCGGGCACAGCTATGACAACGCGCTGGACGAGGCCACCCAGCTGACCCTGCACGCCCTGCACCTGCCGCACGACCTGCCGCCGGCCTACGGCAACGCGCGGGTGACCGAGGCCGAGAAGGAAGACGTGCTCGGCCTGTTCCTGCGCCGGATCGAGGAACGCATCCCCGCCGCCTACCTCACCGGCGAGGCTTGGTTCGCCGGGCTCAGCTTCAAGTCGGACCCGCGCGCGTTGGTGCCGCGCTCGCCGATCGCGGAGATGATCGAGGCCGGCTTCCAGCCGTGGCTGGGCGACCGCGAGGTGCGCCGCGCGCTGGACCTGTGCACGGGCTCGGGCTGCATCGCCATCGCCATGGCCCACCACAACCCGGACTGGCACGTGGACGGCGCCGACATCAGCGACGATGCGCTCGCGCTGGCCGCGGAGAACGAGGCGCGCCTGCACGTGGGCAACGTCCGCTTCGTGAAGTCGGACCTGTTCTCCGGCCTGCAGGGCGAGCACTACGACCTGATCGTCACCAACCCGCCCTACGTCACCAACGACGAGACCGATGCCCTGCCGCGCGAGTATGCGCACGAGCCGGAACTCGGCCTGCGCGCCGGCGACGACGGCCTGGACATCGCCCTGCGGATCATGCGCGACGCCCCGCTGCACCTGTCGCAGGACGGCCTGCTGGTCTGCGAGGTCGGCGAGGCCGAGCAGGCGCTGGTGCGCCTGCTGCCCGAGCTGCCGCTGGCCTGGGTGGAGTTCAAGGTGGGGCAGATGGGCATCTTCGTCGCCGAATGCGCCGACCTGGTCGCGCACCATGCGTCGATCGCGCGCCTGGCCGCGGCCCGCGAGCCGCGTCGCGCGCCGCCCGGCGACTTGTTCTGAGCCCGCGCCGGTGACGCCGTGAACACCTTCGGCCACCTGCTGCGGGTCACCACCTTCGGCGAATCGCACGGGCCGGCCATCGGTTGCGTGGTCGATGGCTGCCCGCCCGGCATCGCGCTCGCGCCCGCGGACTTCGCGCACGACCTCAAGCGCCGCGCCACCGGCAATTCCCGCCACGTGTCGCAGCGCCACGAGGCCGACGAGGTCGAGATCCTCAGCGGCGTGTACCAAGGCCTGACCACCGGCGCGCCGGTCGCGTTGCTGATCCGCAACACCGACCAGCGCAGCAAGGATTACGACGCCATCGCCCGCCAGTTCCGCCCAGGCCATGCGGACTACACCTACTGGCAGAAGTACGGCGCCCGCGACCCGCGCGGCGGCGGGCGCAGCAGCGCGCGCGAAACCACGATGCGCGTGGCCGCCGGGGTGATCGCGAAGAAGTGGCTGGCCGATCGGCACGGCGTGCGCGTGCGTGGCTGGCTGTCGCAACTCGGCGACATCGTGCCGGCCGGTTTCGATGCCGGCGTCGTCGACACCAATCCGTTCTTCTGGCCGCATGCGCCGCAGGTCGACGCGCTTGAACGCTACATGGATGCGCTGCGCAAGTCCGGCGATTCGGTCGGCGCGCGGGTGACCGTGGTCGCCGACGGGGTGCCGCCGGGCTGGGGCGAGCCGATCTACGGCAAGCTCGATGGCGAGCTCGCCGCGGCGATGATGTCGATCAACGCGGTCAAGGGCGTGGAGATCGGCGACGGCTTCGCCAGTGTGGCGCAGCACGGGAGCCTGCACCGCGACGTGATGACGCCGGCCGGATTCCAGTCCAACCACGCCGGCGGCATCCTCGGCGGCATCTCCACCGGGCAGCAGGTGCTCGTCTCGGTCGCGTTCAAGCCCACCTCCAGCCTGCGCCTGCCGGTCGCGGGCGTGGACGTGGACGGCAACGTGGTCGACATCGTCACCACCGGTCGCCACGACCCCTGCGTCGGCATCCGCGCGACCCCGATCTGCGAGGCGATGCTGGCGCTGGTGCTGATGGACCAGGCCCTGCGCCACCGCGCACAGTGTGGCGACGTCGGCGATGTGTCGCCGCGGGTCCCGACCGGCCTCGCGGACTTCGGCGACAAACGCTAGCGGCGCGCCGCCGGCGGGCCCCTCCGGGCAGCAGCGCGCCGCACCCGCAACAGCGACTCCCCCATCCCGCGCGGCCCGCGAAGGGCCGTGCCACACGAGAGACGATCCCATGGCAGAGGCAACTTCAGGCAGTCGGTACACGGTGGCGGTGGTCGGCGCGACGGGCGCCGTCGGCGAGGCGATGCTCGCGATCCTGGCTGAGCGCCGGTTCCCGGTCGGGGAACTGGTCGCGCTGGCCAGCGAGCGCTCCGCGGGCGGCTACGTCGACTTCATGGACGACGAGGTGCTGGTGCGCGACCTCGCGACCTTCGATCCGGCCGGCGTCGACATCGCCCTGTTCTCCGCGGGCGGCTCGGTGAGCAAGGAATACGCGCCGAAGTTCGCCGCCGCCGGTGCGGTGGTCATCGACAACTCCTCGACCTTCCGCTACGACGACGACGTGCCGCTGGTGGTCAGCGAGGTGAACCCGGAGGCGACGCGCGAGCGGCCGCGCGGGATCATCGCCAACCCCAATTGCTCGACCATGCAGCTGATGCCGGTCCTCGCCCCGATCCACCGCGAATACGGCATCGAGCGGATCAACGTGGCCACCTACCAGTCGGTCTCCGGCGGCGGGCGTTCCGCGCTGGAGGAACTGGGGCGGCAGACGGCCGAATTGCTCAGCTTCCAGGGCATCACCCCGTCGCGCTTCCCTGTGCAGATCGCGTTCAACCTGATCCCGCACATCGACGACTTCCAGGACAACGGCTACACCAAGGAAGAAATGAAGCTGGTGTGGGAAACCCGCAAGATCCTCGGCGACGACAGCATCCAGGTGAATCCGACCGCGGTGCGCGTGCCGGTGTTCTACGGCCACTCGGAGGCCGTCAACATCGAGACCCGGCGCAAGGTCACCGCCGGCGAGGCGCGCGCGCTGCTGGAAGGCGCGCCCGGCGTGGAAGTGGTGGACGAGCGCAAGCCGGGCGGCTACCCGACCCCGGTGACGCATGCCTCGGGCAACGACCCGGTGTACGTCGGCCGCATCCGCGAGGATCTCTCGCACCCGCGCGGTCTCAACCTGTGGGTGGTCGCCGACAACATCCGCAAGGGCGCGGCGCTGAACGCCGTGCAGATCGCGGAGGTGCTGGTGGCCGACGGCTTGCCGGCGAAGGCCGCGCGCGGCTAGAGTCCACGCGGGTCGTTCGGGGAATGCGCGTGCTCGGTCAATTGCGAATCGCGGTCGCCGCGGCGTTGCTGCTGGCCGCCGGCAACGTGGCGGCACTGGGGCTTGGGCAGATCCAGGTGAAGTCGCAGCGCAACCAGCCGCTGCTCGCCGAGATCCCGATCATCTCGACCACGCCCGGCGAGCTGGAAGCCCTGCAGGCGCGCCTGGCCTCGCCCGAGACCTTCCGCCGGGTCGGCCTGGCACCGCCCACCGGCGTCGCTGCCGACCTGCAGTTCAGCCTCGGCAGCGACGCCCGCGGCCGCCCGGTGATCCGCGTCACCACGCTGAAGCCGGTCGACCAGTCGGTGCTGAATTTCCTGATCGAGGTCGATTGGGGGCAGGGTCGCCTGGTCCGCGAATACACCGCGCTGGTCGATGCACCGCGCACCACCAGTGCCGGCGTGCAGCCCGCGATCGAGGCGCCGCGGGTCGACGCGCCCAACGTCGTCCAGCGTCCGCTCGCGCCGACGCCGGCTGCCGAGCCGCCAAGTCCGGCGACCCCGGTCGCAGCCGAACCGGTCCGAGCGCCGGCCAACGCCATCCCGCTGCCGGCCGCCCCGCTGGCGAGTGCGGCACCAGCGGCGACGCCGGGCGAGTACGGCCCGGTCAAGCGCGGCGAAGCCTTGTCCAGCATCGTCGGCAAGCTGGACCTGCCGGGGGGCACCAGCCTCGACCAGGCCATGCTGGCCCTGCTGCGGGCCAATCCCGATGCCTTCCTCGGCGGCGACATCAACCGGTTGAAGCGCGGCGCGGTGTTGCGCGTGCCCGGCAGCGGCGAACTGCAGGCGGTCGAGCCCGACGAAGCGGCGATGGTGGTGCGCGAACAGATGCGCCAGTGGCGGCAGGCCCGTCGCCCGGTCGCCCAACCGAGCCAAGTCGATGCCGCGCCCCAGGCGGCCACCCAGGCGGCATCGCCGAAGCCCCCGGTACCGATGGCGTCTGCACCGACGCCGGCACTCACGCGCCAGGCGGCACCGCAGCCATCGGTGCCCAAGGCCGCGTCCCCCAAGGCGGTGGCGCAATCGCCAGGGCGCAGCGAAGCACGCTTGCAGATCGTCCCACCCACCGGCCCCGGCAAGGCCACCGCGACACGAACCGGCGCCAGCGCCGGCGGCGAGGGCAGCATGCTCCAGCAACAACTGCGCCAGAAAGACGAAGACATCGCGGCCAAGGCCGCGGAGATCGGCGAGCTCAAGGAGCGCGTCGCGGAACTGGAGAAGTTGCGCCAGGACCAGCAGGCGATGATCGCGCTGAAGGACAGCGAATTGGCGGCCGCACAGCAGCGATTGGCGGAGGCCAATGCCAAGCCGGCCGCCACGGTCGCCACCCCGCAGCCGGCTGCGGTTGCGGCGAAGCCCGCCGCGGAAGTGCGCCAACCCGTGCCCGAGGAGGGCAGTGCATCGTCCACCACGCCATGGTTGTGGGGAGGCTTGGCCGTGCTGGGCATGGCGGTGCTGGCGTGGCTGGTGATGCGTCGCGGTGCACGCCCCGCATCCAGGCCGCCCGTGCGCCAGCGGACGTTCGATGCGGATGCGCTTGCGGCGAGCTTGCGCGCCCCCAGCCTCGCCGCATCGGACCCCGAACCCGCCGATACCGCGGATGTCGCCGTGGCGGAAGAGGCAGGCGCTCCCGGCGTGGCGCAGGACGAGGCGGCGCCTGCCGCCGCGGCACCGCCCCCGGCGCGCAACGAGACGCCCACCTGGCATTCCGGTTGGGTGCAGACCGAGCCTCCGTCGCCGCCGCAACCGGTGGCGCCGGCACCGCGCTTCGTCGCGCCGGAGCCGGTTGTCCCCGCCGAACCGGAGGTGTCCGAACGAGGTCCCCAGGCATCGGCGATCGCGCAGGCCAAGGCATCGGTCGAACACCGGATGAAGCTGGCGCGCGCCTTCCTCGACATCGGCGACGACCATTCGGCGAAGCAGCTCCTGCGCGAGATCATGGACGACGTCGATCCCGCCGCACGGGATGAGGCGGCGCGCATGCTGCGTGAGCTCGGCTGAGGTCGCGCCGCGAATCGCATGCGCCTGGCGCTGGGGGTCGAGTACGACGGCAGCGGGTTTTCCGGCTGGCAGCGCCTGAGCGCGGCCGGCACGCAAGCCGCCGATGGCAGTTTGCAGACCGCGCTGGAGAACGCCCTGTCCCGGGTCGCCGATGCGCGCATCGACACCGTATGCGCGGGGCGCACCGATGCCGGCGTGCACGGCCAATGCCAGGTCGTCCATTTCGACACCGACGCACGCCGCGACGCGCGTGGCTGGATCCTCGGGACCACCGCCAACCTTCCGCCCACCATGGCGGTGCGCTGGTGCGTGCCGGTGGCCGACGACTTCAATGCGCGTTTTTCCGCCCGTGCGCGGCGCTATCGCTATCGCCTCCTGAACCGCAGCGCGCGTCCGGGACTGGGGCGGCAGTACCTCGGCTGGGAACGCATGCCGCTGGATGCCGACGCGATGCACGCCGGCGCGCAGGCGCTGCTCGGGGAGCAGGATTTCTCGGCCTTCCGCAGCGTGCAATGCCAGGCGACCCACGCGCGCCGCAACCTGCAGGCGATCTCGGTCCGCCGCGATGGCGACGACGTGGTGGTGGAGGTGCAGGCGAATGCGTTCCTGCACCACATGGTCCGCAACATCGTCGGGTCGCTGCTGGTGGTGGGCCGCGGGGAGCGGCCCATCGGCTGGATCGCCGACCTGCTGGCCGGCCGCGACCGGACTGTCGCCGGGCCGACCGCGCCGGCGCAGGGGCTGCTGTTCATCGGGCCGCGCTATCCGCGACAATGGGGCCTGCCGGCGGAAGTCACCGGCGACGAGTGAGCCATGCAGCGCGCCCTGTTCCGCACCCGCATCAAGTTCTGCGGCCTGACCCGCGCCGGCGACATCCGCCTGGCCGGCGAGTTGGGCGTGGATGCCGTCGGCCTGGTGTTCGCCCGGCACAGCAAGCGCCGGGTCGAGCCCGCGTCCGCGCGCGCGCTGCGCGATGCGATGGCGCCGCTGGTCGACGTCGTCGCCCTGTTCATGGACAACCCGGTCGATGAAGTGCGCGAGGCGATCGCGCAGGTGCGGCCGTCCCTGCTGCAGTTCCATGGCAGCGAGGACGATGCCTTGTGCCGCCGCTTCGGCCTGCCGTACCTCAAGGGGATCGGCATGCGCGGGCACGAGGCCGCCCTCAGTGGGCGCATGTTGCACGCGCGCTACCCGAACGCGGCCGGCTTCGTGCTGGACGGCCATGAGGCCGGTGCGGCCGGTGGCAGCGGCCAGCGCCTCGACCTGTCCGCGATCCCGCCGGACATGACCAAGCCGTGGGTGCTGGCGGGTGGGCTGGAGCCGGACAACGTGTTTGCCGCGGTGCGCCGGGCCTCGCCCTGGGGCGTGGATGTCTCCAGCGGGATCGAGGCGCAGCCCGGGGTCAAGGATGGCGCGCTGATGCGCCGCTTCGTCGAGGAGGTCCGGCGCGCGGACTGCGTCGAACTCGGCGAAGACGATGCGTTCAAGTCGTGCAACGCCTGTGGCCGCTGACGGCGCGGGCAGGGCTCGTGTAGGCTACCCGGCATGAGTTCCGTGCGCCGCAAACCCGCCCCGTTCGGCCGCTCCTTGCGGCGCTGGCGCCGGGTGCCGGCCGCGATGGTCAGGTGATGCGTCCGGCAGCGAAGCGCCACCTGTCCGCCGCCTGATCGGCTGCCCACGCTCCCGGAAGACTCAGCATGCCCTCCACATCGATCGATCCCGCCCCCGCCGCGGCCATCGACTACTTTCGTTATCCCGACGCCTCGGGCCACTTCGGCCGCTACGGCGGTCGCTTCGTCGCCGAGACCCTCATCGGCCCGCTGCAGGAACTGGCCGCCGCCTACGATGCCGCGCGCGTCGATCCCGCCTTCATCGCCGAATTCGAGGCGGACCTGGCGCATTACGTCGGCCGGCCCAGTCCGATCTACCACGCCGAACGGCTGAGCCGCGAGGCCGGCGGCGCGCGGATCCTGCTCAAGCGCGAGGACCTGAACCACACCGGCGCACACAAGATCAACAACACCATCGGCCAGGCGCTGCTGGCCAGCCGGATGGGCAAGACCCGGATCATCGCCGAGACCGGCGCGGGCCAGCACGGCGTGGCCTCGGCCACGGTCGCCGCCCGCCTCGGGCTGGAATGCGTGGTCTACATGGGCGCCACCGACATCGAGCGGCAGAAGATCAACGTCTACCGCATGAAGCTGCTCGGTGCGACGGTGGTGCCGGTGACCAGCGGTTCGGCGACCCTGAAGGATGCGCTCAACGAGGCGATGCGCGACTGGGTCACCAACGTCCGCGACACGTTCTACATCATCGGCACGGTCGCCGGCCCGGATCCGTACCCGCGGATGGTGCGCGACTTCAACGCGGTGGTCGGGCGCGAGGCGCGCGCGCAGATGCTGGCGGAATACGGCCGCCTCCCGGACGCCGTGACCGCCTGCGTGGGCGGCGGCAGCAACGCGATCGGCGTCTTCCACGCGTTCCTGAACGATCCGGGCGTGCGCCTGGTCGGCGCGGAAGCGGCCGGCGAGGGGATCGCCACCGGCCATCATGCGGCGTCCCTGGCCGCCGGCCGACCGGGCGTCCTGCATGGCAACCGCACCTACGTGATCTGCGACGACGATGGCCAGATCATCGAGACGCATTCGGTCTCCGCCGGCCTCGACTACCCCGGCGTCGGCCCCGAACACGCCTTCCTGAAGGACAGCGGGCGCGCCGACTACGTGGGCGTCACCGACGACGAGGCGCTTGCCGCCTTCCACCTGCTCGCCCGCACCGAGGGCATCCTGCCGGCGCTGGAGTCCAGCCACGCCATCGCCCAGGCAATCAAGCTGGCCCGCGACCTGCCGAAGGACGCGCTGGTCCTGTGCAACCTGTCCGGGCGCGGCGACAAGGACGTCCACACCCTCGCCGGGCGCGAGGGCATGACGCTCTGAAACGGCGCAACTGGCCTCGCCGGGCTGGTTGCGCGACAATGCCGGGTTCAGTCACCACCCCAGGAGTGCGGCCATGGCCGACGAACAGCAGGCCCCGACCGCGGCCGACCCGCAGAACGCGCAGAACCCGAACCAGCTGGATCCGGCGTTCTTCGATTGCGTCAACGAATACCTCGAGCTGACCAACAAGCAGTCGCAGCAGCAGGGCGTGCGCCGCATCAGCATGGCCAGCCTGTACGCGGCGGCGCGCTTCAATGCCCACGTTTACCTGGTCAGCGTGAAGCCGGTCCATGCCGCCGGCGAGCGCAAGGATTTCCTCGACTACATGACCACCATGTACCGCCGGATGCTGAACGAGCACCTGGACGGCATGGGCCAGGAGCGCGGCATCGACGTCGGCGAATCCGAGCTGGCGGCCGAATACGCCGCGGCGGGCGTCCAGGTCGGTCGCGTGGGACCGACGCCGGCGGGTGACTACGTCGCCTCGGCCGGCGCGGTGCCTCCGGCAGCCTCGAACGAATGACCCGGCTGCAGCACCGGCTCGAGGACCTGCGCGCCTCGGGGCGCAAGGCCCTGGTGCCGTTCGTGACCGCCGGCGATCCCGCGTTGGCGGCCACGGTGCCGGTCATGCACGCACTGGTCGAGGCCGGCGCGGACGTCATCGAGCTCGGCGTGCCGTTCTCGGACCCGATGGCCGACGGCCCGGTGATCCAGCGCAGCTCCGAGCGTGCGCTGGCGCGTGGCGTCGGCCTGAAGCGGGTGCTGGCGCTGGTCGAGGCATTCCGCGAGACCGATGCGGCCACGCCCGTGGTGTTGATGGGTTATCTCAATCCCGTCGAGATCCGCGGCGTGGCGACGTTCGCGGCCGCAGCGGCGGAGGCGGGCGTGGACGGCGTGCTGCTGGTCGACCTGCCTCCGGAGGAGGCCGACGAGTACCGCGCGGCCTTCGACCGGCACGGCCTGGCGCTGATTTCGCTGGCCTCGCCGACCACGCCACAGGCCCGCCTTGAGCGCCTGTGCACCCAGGCCGTGGGTTACCTGTATTACGTCAGTTTCGCCGGGGTGACCGGGGCCGACCGCCTCGACGCCGGCGATGCCGCCAGCCACCTGCAGGCGATCCGCGCGATGGCCCGGATCCCGGTGTTCGCCGGCTTCGGCATCCGCGATGCCGCAAGCGCCGCGGCGATGGCGGCGCATGCCGATGGGGTGGTGGTCGGCAGTGCGCTGGTCGCCACCTTGGAAGGGAGCGCCGACGAGGCCGATGCGGCCCGGCGCGCGGGCGACTTCCTGCGTCCGCTGCGCGGGGCGCTCGACGGCTTGCCGGCCGGCGCCTGAGCTAGACTTGCCGATCCGCGCGGCGCCGGTCGCGCCTGGCTGGAGCAGACCCGACCCGATGTCCTGGCTCAAGAAACTGATGCCCGCCACCATCCGCACCGAGACCGGCGCGGAGCGCAAGCGGAGCGTGCCGGAAGGCTTGTGGGAAAAGTGCGACCGCTGCGGCGCGGTGCTGTATCGCCCGGAGCTCGAGGAACACCTGGAGGTCTGCCCGAAGTGCGGCTTCCACATGGCGATCCGCGCCCGCGTGCGCCTGGCCAGCCTGCTCGACGAGGGCATGGGCCACGAGATCGGCGCCGAACTGGGGCCGGTCGACGTGCTTCGGTTCAAGGACCAGAAGAAGTACGCCGACCGCATCAAGGCCGCGCAGAAGTCGACCGGCGAGCGCGATGCGCTGGTGGCGATGGAAGGCAAGCTGAAGGGCCATGACCTGGTCGCCTCGGCCTTCGACTTCGCGTTCATGGGCGGCTCGATGGGCTCCGTGGTCGGCGAGCGCTTCGCGCTGGCCGCCGAGCGCGCCTTGGAACTGCGCTGCCCGTACGTCTGCTTCTCCGCCAGCGGCGGCGCGCGCATGCACGAGAGCCTGTTCTCGCTGATGCAGATGGCCAAGACCTCGGCTGCGCTGGGCCGCCTGCGCGCGGCGGGACTGCCCTATGTCTCGGTGCTGACCCATCCGACCACCGGTGGCGTCTCCGCCAGTTTCGCGATGCTCGGCGACCTCAACATCGCCGAACCTGGCGCGCTGATCGGCTTCGCCGGGCCGCGGGTGATCGAACAGACCGTGCGCGAGAAGCTGCCGGAAGGCTTCCAGCGCAGCGAATTCCTGCTCGAGCACGGCGCCATCGACCAGATCGTCGACCGCCGCGAGATGCGCGACCGCCTCGCGCACCTGCTGGCCCTGCTGATGAAGCGGCCGGCCCCGGCGGACGACGCGGAGGCCGCGTGAGCGCACGCCGCTACTTCGGCACCGACGGGATCCGCGGGCGGGTGGGCGAGGGGCCGATCTCGGCCGACTTCGTGCTGCGCCTCGGCAATGCCTACGGGCACGCGCTGGTCGCCGCCGCGCGCAAGGAGCGCGAGTGGCGCAAGCCGATGGTGCTGATCGGCAAGGACACCCGGATCTCGAACTACATGTTCGAGGCCGCGCTGGAAGCGGGACTGGTGGCCGCCGGCGTGGACGTGCAGCTGATGGGCCCGATGCCGACCCCGGCCGTCGCCCACCTGACGCATTCGATGCGCGCCGATGGCGGCATCGTGATCTCGGCCTCGCACAACCCGCACCACGACAACGGCATCAAGTTCTTCTCGGCACAGGGCGAGAAGCTCGACGATGCCACCGAACTGGCGATCGAGGCCGCGCTGGACGCGCCATTCCGCACCGTGGCCTCCGAGCGGCTGGGCAAGGCGGTGCGCACCCGCGACACCATCGGCCGCTACGTCGAGGCCTGCAAGAACTCGGTGCCGCGCGGCTTCAACCTCGACGGCATGCGCATCGTGGTCGATTGCGCCAATGGCGCGACCTACCAGCTGGGGCCGCTGGTCCTGCGAGAGCTCGGTGCGCGCGTGGAGGCGATCGGGGTCGACCCCAACGGCCTCAACATCAACGATGGCGTGGGCTCCACCCATCCCGAGGCGTTGGCCGAGCGCGTGCTGGCGTCCGGCGCCGACCTCGGCATCGCTTTCGATGGCGACGGCGACCGGGTGCTGTTCGTGGACGGGCTGGGCCGCATCCGCGACGGCGACGACCTGCTGTACGTGCTGGCCTGCGACTGGCGGGACAGCGGTCGCCTGCGCGGCCCGGTGGTGGGCACGCTGATGACCAACTACGGGTTCGAGCGCGCGCTGGGCGAGCGCGGCATCGGCTTCGTGCGCGCCAAGGTCGGCGACCGCCATGTGCACCAGCAACTGCTGGCGCACGAGGGCGTCCTCGGCGGCGAGGCGAGCGGCCACATCCTGTGCCTGGACCGTGCCAGCACCGGCGACGGTATCGTCAGCGCGTTGCAGGTGCTGGAGGTGCTGGGGCGTCGTGGCATCCGCCTGGAGGCGGCGTTGGCCGACCTTGGCAAGGTGCCGCAGAAGACGGTGAACGTGCGCTACGACGCGGGCCGCAAGCCGGCCGAAGCGGACAGCGTGCGCGCCGCGCTGCAGGCTGCCGAGGCGGCCGTGGCCGGACGCGGGCGCGCGTTCCTGCGTCCTTCGGGCACCGAGCCGGTGGTGCGGGTGACCGTGGAAGCCGACGACCCCGCCCTGGTCGATGCCACCCTGCAGGCCCTGTCCGACGCCGTGCGCGCCGCGGCCTGATCCCGATCAATCCCGACCTATCGCGGCGGTTGCAGACTGCCGCCTCCTTCGAGCGAACCCCAGCCATGAGCGAGCCCTACATCCCGACCCTCGACATCCGCCGCTTCGAGACCGACCGCGCCGCGTTCGTGGCCGAACTCGGCGCCGCTTACCGGGAGTGGGGCTTCGCCGGCATCCGCGGCCACGGCATCCCGCAGGACGTCATCGATGGCGCATACGACGCGTTCACCGCGTTCTTCGCCCTGCCGGAGGACGTGAAGAAGCAGTACCACGTGCCCGGCGGCGGCGGCGCGCGCGGCTACACCCCGTTCGGCGTGGAGACCGCCAAGGATTCCAAGTACTTCGACCTCAAGGAGTTCTGGCACGTCGGTCGCGAGGTGCGCGACGAGAAGTACGCCGAGGCGATGCCGGCGAACGTGTGGCCGTCGGAGGTCCCGGAGTTCCGCGCGCGCGCGCTGGCGCTGTACGACGCGCTGGACGGGCTCGGTTCGCGCATGCTGTCCGCGCTCGCGCTGGGCCTGGACCTGCCGGAGGACTACTTCGCCGACAAGACCAACAACGGCAACTCGATCCTGCGGCCGATCCACTATCCGCCGATCACCACCGACGACGTGCCCAACGTGCGCGCCGGCGCGCACGAGGACATCAACCTGATCACCCTGCTGGTGGGTGCCAGCGCCGAAGGCCTGCAGGTGCTCTCGCGCAAGGGCGAGTGGGTGCCGTACACGGCCGACGCCGACACCATCGTGGTCAACATCGGCGACATGCTGCAACGGCTGACCAACCACGTGCTGCCGTCGACCACCCATCGCGTGGTCAACCCGCCCGGCGAAAAGGCGCGCCAGCCGCGTTATTCGACGCCGTTCTTCCTGCACCCGAACCCGGATTTCCTGATCGACGTGCTGCCGAACTGCGTGAGCGCCGACAACCCGAGCCGCTACCCCGAGCCGATCACGGCGCAGGGGTACCTCGACGAGCGCCTGCGCGAGATCAAGCTGAAGTGAGCGCCAAGGCCGCCGCAGGGCGGCCTTGCTTGTTCCCGGTGGACCGTCGCGCGCCTTGGTGGCGCGTGCGGCTCACGCCATCCAGAAGAACACCGCGGCCATCCGCTGGTCGGCCAGCAGTTCGCCGCAGTAGGCGGTGGCGCTGTGGATCATGGCCGCGCTGTAGACCAGCAGCCGGTTGAAGCGGTTGGGGATGCGGACGTCCTCGACGAAGGCATCGGGTGGCACGAAGCGGGTGCCGAGCGCCTGCACCAGGTTGTCGTGCGGCTTGCCGACCGTATTGCCGCCGAGCTGGCCGCCCGGCAGACGCTGGCGGTAGAAGCTGGTGCCGCAGTCCGCCGGCGCCGATGGATTGAGGTACAGCACGCCGGCATACCGGCACAGGGCGCGCGAGTCGGTATGCGGTCGTGCGGCGGCCTCGCGCGCGCCGACCGCCTGCACGCAGTTGTGGTTCAGCGTCTTGCCATCAGGCGCGGCTTCGACCCACAGCTTGCGGCTTCCGGTCGCGTGCATGACGCGGGCCTCGATTTCGGCGAGCTCGCCAGGTTCGAGCGCCGGGATCGCGCGACGGCCCGGCCAGGTCTCGGCGGTATGCGGGAAGCCCAGGCTCCAGTCGGGCTTGGCCAGGCAGCGGGCACGGACCGTCCCCGCGTCGGGCAGGATGTCGTCGATGACCCAGTAATCGCGACCCTCGGTGGGCTTGCGATAGGGCAGGACGCGGGGCGCGGGCGGTCGGTTCATCGCGCGGACTATAGCGCCGTCGGCGCGGGGCGGTTGCTAGACTTGCGCCTTTCTTCGCAGGAGCCGCGCATGCGCCGCAGGATCGTCGCCGGGAACTGGAAACTGCAGGGCGACCGCGCCTTCGCGCGCACGCTGCTCGACGCGGTGGTCGCCGCCCCGGCGCCGGCCGGGGTGGAGCGCATCATCCTGCCGCCGTTCCCGTACCTCGGCGAACTGGCCTGGCAGTACGGCAAACATGGCCTGGCCTTCGGTGCGCAGGACGTCAGCGAGCACGCGAAGGGCGCGTACACCGGCGAGGTCGCGGCGGGGATGCTGGCCGACGTCGGCGCGCGCTACACCCTGGTCGGGCATTCCGAGCGCCGCCAGTACCACGCAGAGTCCAGCGCCGTGGTCGCGCGCAAGTTTGTCGCCGCGAAGGCCGCCGGGCTGGTGCCGATCCTGTGCGTGGGCGAGACCCTGGACGAACGCGAGTCCGGCGCCACCGAGGACCGCCTGCGCGAGCAGCTCGACGCCGTGTTCGAAGCGGCGGGCGCGGGCGCGATGGCCGACGCGGTGCTGGCTTACGAACCGGTTTGGGCGATCGGCACCGGGCGCACCGCCAGCCCGGAACAGGCGCAGGCCGTGCACGCGTTCCTGCGTGGCGAAGTGGCGCGTCGCGATGCTACAATCGCGGATTCGCTGCCCCTGCTGTACGGCGGCAGCGTGAAGCCGGACAACGCGGCCAGCCTGTTTGCCCAGGCCGACGTCGACGGCGGGCTGATCGGCGGGGCTTCGCTGGTCGCGACCGATTTCCTGGCCATCGCGGCAGCCGCGGCGGCCTGACTGCGCGCCACGGCGCGCGCGTGAGAGAAGACGAACGATGCTGTTGCAACTGATCACCGTGCTGTACGTGCTCATCGCGATCGCGATGATCGCCCTCATCCTGATGCAGCGCGGCGCTGGCGCGCAGGCCGGCTCCGGCTTCGGCGGCGGCGCGTCCGCCACCGTGTTCGGTTCCCGCGGGGCGTCGAACTTCCTCAGCAAGAGCACCAAGTGGCTGGCCATCGCGTTCTTCGCGATCAGCCTGGGCATGGCGGTCTATGCCAGCAAGACCGCGCGCCAGGGCACCGTGGACGCCAAGCCCGACCTCGGCGTGATGGGGCAGCAGCAGACCCCGGGCCCTGCCGCGCCCACCGCCGCGATCCCGACCGCCCCGGCCCAGCCCGCG
>ERZ1645192.1015-NODE-1015-length-23704-cov-6.020973_pt1 | contig 23704 bp, 25 predicted proteins | sample MGYA00575354_ERZ1645192 | MGnify/ENA primary metagenome ERZ1645192 (study PRJEB40844, sample SAMN11349763) | freshwater sediment metagenome | isolation source: river sediment | host: Sediment | place: India: Faizupur Khadar , New Delhi | collected 2017-02-21 ... | reverse complement strand
TTTATTATTTCACTTTCGCCGTCGCTTCGGAAGTAGCTTTTAGTAAAGCATCAACCGAGAGGGTATTCCCGACAGCTTTTTGCATCCAGTATTGCGGAATCAATCTCCCCATGGAATAGATGCGTTCTATTTCAGCACCTCTGTTTTTCACTTTGAAATAATCTTCTAATTGAAAATCGATTAAATGACCGAGCGGATAAGCCGAAAGATACAAAGGAGCATCTATCATGTGGGAATAAACGGCAAGTATGGGTTCGTCTTTACTGCCGAAAACGGGTGCATAATAGGTATTCCACACTTCTTTTGCAATATCAATCACTTGATCTTTTAGTTCCGTAGCGGTGGCATCGGGATGTTCGTACATCCATTGCCATACTTTCATATCGACCAGCGACACCCCCATGATTTCGTAGCAGCCCCAGAATATGTCTAAGGTATTCAGATAATGTGCTTTTTCATTGGCATCACCCATGCCTAACAAAGCCAAATCTTGTTGTTGGAACACAAAGGCCAAGGCTTCGGTAAAAGCGGTATTGGGAACACCGTTGAGGAAATAATTCGGTACTAAATGCAGAGAAATGGTTTGTTCCACATTGTGTCCGAATTCATGTACGCCGATATTATATCCTTTATAATCCATGCCTTTGGCACCGATACGGGTACGCAAGAGAGCATTGTCCGATTTCATTTGCGAGCCCCAGGCATGACCGGCACCCACCGAGGCATCCACATCCACATGCCGACAAATAAACTGTGCTTTTTCTTTGGTAAATCCCATTTTTATCAGTATCTGTGGTAAATCGGCCACAAAAGCCTCTTTGGTCGGATACTTGGCCATTACCTTCTTATCCAGTTCCGCCGGATCCATTTCGCTGCGGCTTTTAAAACCGTCGTACCAAATATCGTAAGGCTGTAAATCACGTCCCAATCGTTGTTTAATCAATGCCGCCACTTCTTTCACTTGAGGCGATGACACAAGGGCTACAAAAAGCTTTTCTACTTCTTGTTGTGATATTTCAAACTCCTGATCGAATTTACGGGAAATATAAGTTGGGAAGTACGTATAATACGGATCAGCGGCTTTCATGGCTTTGAAGTTATTCAATAAAAATTGATAGCGAGTATCACCTTCAGCAACTGCTTTTTGTTCTTTACCGTTTTTATATAACGTATTGCTATAAGGATTCCAAGTGAAATCACCTTTATTGATGACATCTTGGGGTATGCTTTGATAAATGATGTGTTTCATGACTTCATAAATCATTTGTTGTTTTTCCAAGCCATTGGTTTTATCGGCATAGTTCGACTTTAACTCATCGCGCAAACCCCAGTGGGTTATTAAAACCATATCTTTCGGAAATAAGGATTGCTGTTGCTTATCAACCAGCGAACCCATATAAATGTTATAATTTGAAATATAATTGTCGGAAGCGGCAGTAGCTTGATCTATCTGTTGTTGAGCGGCAGCAGGTACCCTTGCGGTAAACACATCTCCCAAACGGGCGTAACCCCATTCGGTGTCGTTCCATTTGTCCGCATAGCGAGTTTTTTCTTCCAAGGTATAAAAAGGGAAATTCAAGGTGATAATAAAGGCTATTTTATTGGCAAACATATCATCGCTAAAATGAGCCAAGCCGTTATAAGCTGCAAAAATCTCATCGACAGGTAATTTTTCATAACCTACCACATGGCTCGGACGCAACATCTCTATGCTAACGCGATTGTTATGACCGTAGATTGTTTCGAAATTACAACATAAACGCCGGAAAAGCTTTTCCTTTTCGTTTGCATTTTTGCAAAAATGGGTTATACAGAAGTCTTTAAACTCTTCTTTGGTGCCGTTGACTTCTTGCCATAAATCGGCGGTTTGCTTAACACCTCTCTCTACCAAATCTTTACTTAAAGACGTTCGTTTTGTGATTTCGGCAATTGTTGTTTCTATAGTCATTTTATCGATTGTTTTTTTGATTTCCGATTGATTTTTTTTCGACGAGCAAGCACTCAAAAGCAATATGCATACTATGGGGATAAGGTAGGTTTTCATGATTAAAAAAAGATTTATAGTAGTGATCTATTAGAAGTTAAAATTCAACATTCCTGTTTGAGCGGAAAACGAGATTCGAACTCGCGACCCTTGGCTTGGGAAGCCAATGCTCTACCAACTGAGCTACTTCCGCGTGGACTGCAAAAGTAATAAAAAAAATTATATATAAAATCATTAATAAAAATCATTTTATTAAAAAAAGTTTATATTTGCATTATAATTCACATCATTATTAATTAAATTGTTTTATTATGGAAACAACTGAAAAACATGAACAAGGAATGAAATTATTCCTTACGGAGAATGCGGAAAAAGATTTAAAAACAACCGCATCTTGGACGAAATTCTACGCCATTTTATATTTTATAGGTGTAGGGGTACTTTTTTTATGTGGCTTAATGATGCTTATTTTGGGCAAAATGGCTTTTTTCCCTTTAATGCATGAAGCAAACAGCATGATGCCAATGTGTGGAATAAGCTTCGGTTTTATTGGAATCATTTACATGATTTTGGGTTTACTCATGATTATTCCGGGCATGTTGTTGTATCAATTCAACCTTAACATTAAAAAAGCATTATGGAATAACAATGTAGCAACTTTCGAAGTGGCTGTTGCAAAAATGAAATCCTATTGGATATTTATGGGCATTTATGCCATAGCCATGATTGTTATCGCTGTTGTGATTGTTCCTATAGTATTAATTATAAGCGGAGTGTGTATGGCATAATTCTATTCTTTCATTTTTCATTTTAAGTATTTACAAAACACCATTCTAATTTTATAGCATGGAGTGGTGTTTTTTTTGCTCCTACTTGTACAAAAAAAAACTACTTTTGCAAAAAAAAATTTTTATGAAACAAGTAGATTTTCTTGTTATCGGTTCGGGCATTGCAGGTCTAAGTTTTTCATTGAAAGCCGCCAAATACGGCTCTGTTTGTTTGCTTACTAAAGATGTTGTTCAAGAAACATCCACCCGTTATGCTCAAGGGGGTATTGCTGCGGTGATGTATGACCCCGATACCTATGAAAAACACATCAAAGACACCATGGTTGCCGGTCATGAACTCTCCGACCCTGAAATTGTACGCATCACTATTACCGAATCAACAGAAAGAGTCAAAGATTTAATTCAGTGGGGTGTAGACTTTGATAAAAACATTTCCGGCAAATACGATTTAGCCCGTGAAGGAGGACATTCTGAGTTTAGGGTGCTGCATCACAAAGACATTACAGGCTTAGAGATACAGCAAAAATTATATGCTAAAGCGAAAGAAGAAAAAAACATTGAAATTCTTGAAAAATATTTCGCTGTAGAAATCATCACACAACATCATTTAGGGATTTCGGTTACCAAACATTCGAAAGATATTGTTTGTTTTGGTGCTTATGTACACAATCCACTTACCAATACAGTAGAAACCATTTTAGCAAAAACAACCATTTTGGCTACAGGTGGCATAGGCAATGTATATGGAAACACTACCAATCCCTCGGTCTCAACAGGTGATGGCATTGCAATGGTTCACAGAGCAAAAGGAGCTATACGGGGGATGGAATTCGTTCAATTTCATCCAACAACCTTGTACAATCCAAATGAACGACCTGCTTTTTTAATTACAGAAGCATTGCGTGGAGCAGGAGCCATTCTCAAAGACTATCATGGAAGCACATTCATGTCAAAATACGATGCAAGAGGATCCTTGGCTCCCCGCGATATCGTAGCCCGTGCCATTGACCATGAACTTAAGATTTCAGGAGAACATCATGTATATCTTGATGCCCGTCATATCGATAAAAGTGTTTTCTTTAATCATTTTCCAACTATTTACAGTAAATGTTTATCCATCGGAATAGATGCTACCAAGGATATGATTCCTGTTGTACCTGCCGCTCATTATTCCTGCGGAGGAATACTTGTTGATCAATGGGGTTGTTCAAGTATCGAAAATTTATATGCCTTGGGAGAATGTGCCTCTACCGGCTTACATGGCGCTAACCGATTAGCATCTAATTCCTTACTAGAATCTCTTGTTTTTTCACATCGGGCTTGCCAACATGCTTCTCAAAAAATCGCTACTCTTTCATTCCAGGAAGGCATTAAAAATTGGAATGCGGAAGGCACCGTTTCTAATGAAGAAATGATTTTAGTAACACAGAATATTCGTGAATTACAATCCATCATGAGTTATTATGTGGGCATTGTCCGTTCCGATCAACGATTGGAACGTGCCTATAAGCGACTTAACATTATTTATCAGGAAACCGAAACCTTATATCAGCACTCTGTGATAACCAAACGTATTTGTGAGTTACGAAATATGGTGTGTACCGCTTATTTAATTATTAGGGAAGCAATGAAACGGAAAGAAAGTTTAGGATTACACTACTCTATTGATTATCCCCCTAAAGAAAACTTATAATTTTATTTCATCAAAATTTTTACCGTAAACACTATTTGCTTTTGCAATGGAAATAAAAGCACTCTTATCTACATTTTTAATGATTTTAATAATAATGCGTTTATCCGGTTTATGTGCAATAACCAATAAAATATCTGATTCTTTCTTTGAATAAGCTCCATAGCCTTTAATAAACGTTGCCCCTCTATTTAACTCTTTATTTATCTGATCGGCAATTTCATTATTTTTTTCTGAAAATACCATAATTTGATAGGTTTGTCTAAAACCATCCAATACCAAATCAGAGGCAAAAACATAGGCTATCATCACAACAAAACTATACACGAGTTTCTCAATTGACCCAACAATAAAATAAGAAGAAGAAACTATTATAATATTCACATAAAGGGTTACCCTTCCATAGGATATATTGCGATATTTACCAATCATGAGAGCAATAATATCCGTTCCGCCTGTATTCCCTCCATTATTTAATGCCATTCCTACTCCTAATCCTGAAAGCATAGCCCCTATCAAAGAACAAAGAAACATATCGTCAACCAAAGGTTCAGGGAAAAGTGGTTTCATGATAGAAAAAGCAAGCGATAACATTACACTACAAACAATGGTCTTTACAGCAAACTTTTTCCCCAAAATTTTTAGTGAGATTAAAACAAGTATCATATTCCCAACAAAAACAGTAACACCAATGGGAATTACTTCCGTTGCAAAATATAAAATAGCTGCAATACCACTAATACCTCCTCCTGTAAGTTTATGGGGAATAAGAAAAGCTGACCAGGCAAAAGCAAAGATAAATAAGCCTAATAAAATAAAAAAATAATTTTTTATTTCTGTTAATAGTTGTATACCGGTAAATGGCGTCTTCATAACAATCTATTATTGAATATTTATTCAAAAAGGTACCTCTTATTTATGATTTTTCTTCAATGTCTATTTCAACATCAGCACTTGGATTTTTCTTAAATTCAGTTTCTTTACTATCAAAAGGACGTTCTCCGAAGACATGAACTAAGTCTTCTCTATATATAACTTCTTTATCCAGCAACTGTTGAGCCAATTGAGCCAATTGTTCCTTATGAGTTATTAAAATCTCTTTTGCCCGTTGATAAGCGATATCAATCATTTTATGTACTTCTTCATCAATTAATTTCGCTGTAGTTTCACTATAGGGTTTCGAAAAAGAATATTCACTTTGACCGGAAGAATCATAATAACTGAGATTTCCGATTTTATCGTTCAGCCCATAATACATAACCATTGCATAGGCTTGTTTGGTTATACGTTCCAAATCGTTGAGGGCACCGGTTGAGATTTTCCCGAATACAACTTCTTCAGAAGCTCTCCCTCCGAGGGTAGCTGAGAGTTCATCCATTAATTGATCCGTATTGGTTATTTGCCTTTCTTCGGGTAAGTACCAAGCAGCACCTAAGGATTTCCCGCGAGGTACTATCGTAACTTTCACTAAAGGAGAAGCGTGTTCTAAAAACCAACTGACAGTAGCATGCCCGGCTTCGTGAAAAGCTATTACTTTTTTCTCTTTAGGAGAAATAATTTTACTTCTTCTTTCCAATCCTCCAATAATACGGTCGATAGCATCCAGAAAATCTTGTTTCTGTATTTCCGTTTTATTTTTACGAGCGGCTATTAATGCTGCTTCGTTACATACATTGGCAATATCAGCACCCGAGAAACCGGGGGTTTGACGAGCGAAAAATTCTAATTCTACATCTTTCGATAACTTCAATCCCCTACTATGTACTTGAAAAATTTCCTTTCTTTCCTCTACATCAGGTAACTCAACGTGTATCTGACGGTCAAAACGACCTGCACGCAACAAAGCTCTATCCAATATATCAGCTCTGTTTGTTGCTGCCAGCATAATAATACCGGCATTGGTAGAGAAGCCATCCATTTCGGTGAGCAATTGGTTTAAGGTGTTTTCTCTTTCATCATTAGCACCTGTCAATGCATTACGACCACGAGCACGTCCTACGGCATCTATTTCATCAATAAAAATAATACAGGGTGCTTTTTCTTTGGCTGTTTTAAACAAATCACGCACGCGGGAAGCCCCAACACCGACAAACATTTCTACAAAATCGGAGCCAGACAATGAAAAGAAGGGCACTTTAGCTTCACCGGCTACAGCACGCGCTAACAATGTTTTACCTGTACCCGGAGGACCAACCAACAAAGCACCTTTGGGTATTTTTCCTCCTAAGCTGGTGTATTTCTGCGGATTTTTTAAAAAGTCGACAATTTCAACAATCTCTTCTTTTGCACTTTCCAAACCGGCAACATCGTTAAAAGTAACCGATGTTTGGGTGTTTTTATCATAAAGTTGGGCTTTCGATTTGCCAATATTAAAAATTTGCCCTCCGGCTCCACCTCCGGCTTTTCCCATTCCTCGCATAGACCAATAAAACAAGCCGAATATCAATAGAAAAGGTAAAATCCATCCTATAATTTCCCAACCCCAGCTTTTAGAATTATCGGTTACTACAATGATACGTTTATAGTTATTTTCCAACAAAGACTTTTCTTCGATGGTCTTTCCTACGGTATCTCGGCTAAAAGATCTATTTTCAGCATCTTTTATCTCCTGGCTAAAGGTAGCAATGTCTCCGATTTCTATAAAATAGTGAGGACCCTCTTTGCTGCGTTCGAAAGCTTTTTTATAGGCAGAATCCGAATTGATTTGTGATGCTTTTAAATAAATCTGGGCTTGTTCTTTTTGTTTGAGAATTACAATTTTCTCGATGTCGCCTTGGGCAATCATCTTTTCCAGTTTTACATTATCAATAGATTCCATTGCCGGCTTCCATCCCCACATTCCAATGGCAATGATGGCTATAGTCAACATTCCATAAATCCAATAAAAGTTAAAGCCCTTCTTTTTTTCGTTGGGAGATTTAGGAGGCATTTGTGATTTATTGTCGCTCATATGTTATTATCTCTTAATTTTTAATTATTTTGTTGTACGGATAATAGATGCTGTATCGTTCCAAAGATTTTCCAAATCATAAAACATACGTTTTTCATTTAAAAAAATATGTACGATGACATGAAAATAATCTATCAATATCCATTGTGCATTTATTTCTCCTTCTATATGATTTGGCAAAATTTGCAACTGTTCTTTTACACTTTTAACCACATGCTCACACAAAGCATTGGCATGTACATTGGAAGTGGCAGAACAAATCACGAACGTATCAAATAGCATACCCAAATTATTAGGGAAATGCATTTCTGTGATATCTTCTCCTTTTTTTGATTCTAAAGCTGAAACAATAAATGAATGTAATGTTGATGTACTATTTTCCTTAAGATTATTATTTTTCTTTGAAACGCGTTTCGGCATATTTTTTTTTTGCAAAAATACTAAAATAATTAATAGTAAATCAACCTTTACAAATGTTTTTACTATATTGTAAAACAGAAACACTTGTCGTATATCATTTCCCTTAATAAGAAAAAAAATCACATAAAATCAGTCCAAGATGATGCAATATTTACTATTTTTGCAAATTATAAAACATGCCTACATATGAAGATATTTAAATTTGGAGGTGTTTCTATTCAAAATGCGGAAGGAATTCGTAATGTAACGAATATATTGAGCTCCTATTCCGGAGAAAAAATTATTGCCGTTATCTCTGCTCTCGGAAAAACAACCAATCTTTTAGAAAAAGTTGCACTTAGTTTCTTTACAAACAGTCCTGACAAAATGTCGCTTTTCAATAATGTCATTGCTCAACATGACACTATCCTCTCCGAATTATTTGACACCTCCGATCAAGATGCTTTACTCGATATACATAGCCAATTTCAAATGCTTAAGAACTATTTGAGTAAAGAATCAAGTGAAAATTTCGATTATGAATACGACCAAATTGTTTCTTTTGGAGAACTTTTTTCTTCTAAAATACTGTTTTATTTCATCAAGAAACAAGCTATTTCTACACAATGGCTGGATGCTCGCAAACTGGTAATCACGGACACTAGCTATAGAGAAGGAAATATTAATTGGGAGAAAACAGAGAAAAAAATTCAAAAAACCATCAACCGACATTGGCAAAACAACAGCAACAGCTTATTGATTACACAAGGCTTTATTGGTGGCAGTCCCGAAGGAATTGTTACTACGTTAGGGAGAGAAGGTTCGGATTTCAGCGCTGCTATTTTTGCCTTTTCATTGAATGCCGAAAGTGTTACGATCTGGAAAGACGTAGACGGACTCTTAAATGCGGATCCGAAACTTTTTCCCGACACAGTGAAATTAGATAAAATACCCTATTATGAAGCCATTGAATTAGCATATTACGGCGCCAATGTGATTCATCCCAAAACATTGAAACCTTTACAAAATAAAAACATCCCTTTGTATGTTAAATCATTCCTAAAACCAGACGAAAACGGAAGCACAGTACATCTTTTCGATAATAAAAAAATGATACCTTGCTTTATCAAAAAAACAAATCAAATATTATTATCCATCTCTCCTAAAGATTTTTCGTTTATCGCAGAAGAAAATCTTTCTACTATTTTTGCTATCTTTGCTCACTTTGGATTTAAAATCAATCTAATGCAAAATTCTGCAATTAGCTTCTCCGTTTGTGTCGACTATAGAGAGAATCTTTCACAACTCATAGAAGAACTACAAACAGAATTCTATGTAAAATACAACGAAAATGTAGAACTCCTAACCATACGCCATTATACTAACCATTCATTTGCCGATAAAACCAATGGAAAAAAAATCATACTCGAACAAAGAAACAGGACTACCTTACAACTTGTTTTAAAATAGTCTTGTTGTTGATTTGGTAAAAATATCGCATAGTTATACTTTAATAACAACTAAACAATGTATAAAAAAGAAGCCTAACCAAGGCGTAGTTGTAACAAACTACTACTAATTATTGTATAATTCACGGATTTCCATATTGTAAAAAAAACGTAAATTAAAAAAGTTTTTCTTAACTTATAAACATTTTTTTTTTACTTTTGCAGACTATTAATTTTTAAGTGTAATAAAACATATAAAAAGACAAATTTTTAGATTATGGCAGTTATAGGAAAAATCAGAAAGCATTCCGTAATTTTATTACTAATTGTTGCAATAGCATTGTTGGCATTCATTTTAGGTGATTTTATTAAACCCGGTAATTCAGGTTTAAAAGAATTTATCACCATAGATAATGATGAAATCTCTTATTATGATTATATGGATAAATATAATTATTACAGTGGGTTACTCAAAGACAATAATGCTGAAAACGTTGAATACGAAGCAAACAACTATACTTACAACGAAATGGTAGATTCTATTATTTTGAGTAAGCAGTTAATACCTCTTGGCATAAGTGTAACCGCCGAAGAATTAAACGAACTGATGGCCGGCGATAATCCGCATCCCGATGCCCGTCGTTTTTTCGGAGGTCCCGAAGGAAAATATGACAAACAAATAGCACAAGGATTTCTTGCCAATATGGACCAATACGACTCTGCCGTAGTAGCTGCCTATTTGTATTGGGAAAATGCGATTGAAAAACAAACTTTATTAAACAAATATTTAAATATGCTTGGAAAATCTTACTATTTACCCAAAGTTTTCGCACGTAAGATGCAAGAAGAAAGTGAGATGAAAGCTCAAGTTCTACTAACACATATTCCTTATACCAATGAATTAGTTTCAGACGATAAAATAAAATTTACCGAAGACGATATCAAACAATGGTATGAAAAGAACCTATATCGTTTCCCGCAAGACCAAGAAATGCGAAACATTGATTATGTTATTTTTGAAATAAAACCTTCCGAACAAGATTTACAAGAAATAGAAAATGACGTACGTCAAAAATACGCTGAATTCGTTGCTTCAGCAGAGCCAGAAAAATATATCAATAGCATGGTCGATTCTCGTTATGACAGCACATTTTTCAAACAAAATAAATTGCCGTCACATATTGATACTTTATTGTTCAATGCCCCTATCGGCACATTGGTAGAACCTTTTATCGAAGGTGATTATTGGATGTTTGCCAAACTATTAAATGTAAAAGATCGTCCTGATTCTGTTCATGTTAATTTTATTTTTGTTGCCAAAGAAGGCATGCAAAATGCTCCTAGAAAAGAAGCAGAATCGAAACTTCTTATAGACAGTGCTTTTATGGCATTATTATCCGGACAAAATTTCTATGAGGTGGCTAATCAATTTTCTGATTTTAAACCCAATCCACAAAACGACTCTGCTCGCATTTGGTTAATAGACAGTAGTAGTGAAGTTTTCTTCGATAGAAGTACAGCTCAATCATTATTTGATACCTTATACCAACATGTACCCGGTACTATGACCAAATACGAAAGCCAATATGGAACTTGGATTTTTATTGTCAATCATCGTACTAATTTTGAAAAGAAAATACAAGTTGCAATAGGTAAAAGAATTATTGAAGCTTCTACTGAAACCTTTGATAATATTGAGAGCGCTGCCAACAATTTTGCTAACGGTACCGATAATTACGAAAAATTTGATAAGAAAGTCAAAGATTTAAATCTGAATAAAAGAAACTTTGAACGGCTAACCGCAATGGCATACACCATCCCCGGCATCACTTCTAATGCAAGAGAAATTATTCGTTGGGCTTTTGATGAAGAGACTGAAAAAGGTAATGTTTCCAATGTATTCCATCTGGATGATATTTTCGTTGTTGCTACGCTTAAATCCATTTATCCAGAAGGAAATATGGATTTAGAGCAAGTAAGAACATTTGTTGAAACAATGGTAAAAAGAGATAAGAAAGCAGAAAAGCTAAGTTCTTTATTAACAGCCTCTATGGCGAAATCTAAAAACTTACAAACAATTGCATCCCAATATAAATCCACTGTAGATACCGTGATGGTAACTTTCAATGATCGAAATTTTGGTCACTACGGACCGGAACCCGGACTTATAGGGAAAATATTTGCCCAAAAACCTCAAAGTGGCATACAACTTATGAAAGGTGATATGGGCATGTATGTTATCAATGTGGTAGATGTTAAAATACCATCTTCTCTTCAAATGGATGATAATCAATCAAAAAATACAGAAATGCAACAGCAGCAACAAAGCATGATGTACCAAAATAAAGTGCAAAATTCAAGCATGCCAGCCTTGAAAAAAGTATATAAAATTGTGGATAATCGCTATAAAGTATTTTAATAATTAAAAAAAAATAATAATGAAAACAAAATTAACCCTATGTGTTGTAGTATTACTAAGCTTGATAGTAAGTTCCTGTGGAGATAAAAACTCTCCGGAAGAAGTTGCAGAAAAATATTATACCCATTTATTAAAGGGAGAATATGAAGAAGCTAAAAAATACCTTACTGAAGAAAATCAAAGTTTTTGTGATTTGTTATTAACAGTAACTAAGGAAGATGATAGAGCTAAATTGGCAAAAACTGACGTATCCATAAAAAATATCACATGCGATATAAAAGATGACACTACCGCTATTTGTTCGTGTGAAATTAAAACAAAGCTTGAGGATGAAGAAAAGACCATCATAGAACCGGTCAAGTTGAAAAAAATTGATGGTACTTGGTATGTCAATCAAGGCAAAGAAAGTTTGATGGGAGATGAAGAAGTAGTTCGGGATGTTCCCCAACCTACTTCCGAAGAAGAAATATTAACAGTTGATACTCTCGAAACAGAAGAAAACGTCAAAAAGATAGAATAAACTGTGGTTGATTGTAAGTTATAAAAGCTGTTCATTGAACGGCTTTTTTTTTATAGGCTCACGATGTTAAAAAAGAAACTATTTATAGTATGTTTACTCATTATTCTTCTACTGTGTATATTTGTATACCTTTATCAAAAAATAAGTAATCAGAGAGAGCAAAAAAATACTTACCAACTAAACAGCTATGAACTTTCACTGCTCAAAGAAGGAGATCTCATTTTTCGACAGGGATTTGGATTGATTAGTGATATCATTGCCGGTAGAACAAAAGAAAACTATACAGTTTCTCATTGTGGTATTTTATACAAAGACTCAAACAATAAATGGATAGTGATTCATACGGTATCCAATACCTTAGCTGAAATTGACGGTATGCAATCTGATGATCTTAGTAAATTTGTGAAAAACAGTAAAGAAAACTCAATTCTGATACTCCGTTACAAAAACGCTTGCGATAGCACCAATGCACTCATCAAACAAAAATCTTTCTATTATCTAAACAAACAAATAGCTTTTGATGATGCCTTTACTATGGAAGATTCTAGCGAATTGTTCTGTACGGAATTAATACGTAAGCTATATCTGGATGTTTATTATATAGATATCTACAAATTACATACTGAAAATGCCTATGATGAACTCGATTTTTCTCCCTTTTGGGACAAGAACACTTTTGAACCTATCCTTTCACACCAAGGAAAGAAAACAGACTAAATAGTCAAAATAGTGTACAAAATTTCCAAATAAATTCAGTGTTTTTAGCCAAACATATTAAAAAAAATATACTTTTGCAAACCCTTAAACAAAAAGATTGTTTAAAAAAAATAATTATAAAAAAATGTATAGATTAGTATTATTACGACACGGGGAAAGCGTATGGAACGAAGAAAATCGATTTACCGGATGGACAGATGTGGATTTAACACCCAAAGGGATGGAAGAAGGAAGACAAGCCGGCAGAATTATGAAAGAAAAAGGCTTTATTTTTAAATACGCCTATACTTCTTATCTCAAAAGAGCGATTAAAACCTTGTTTCTTGCTATGGAAGAAATGGATGAGTTATGGATACCCGTTGAAAAAACATGGAGATTAAACGAAAAACATTATGGATTTCTACAAGGACTCAACAAAAAAGAGACCGTTGATAAATATGGAGAAGAAAAAGTATTATTATGGAGAAGAAGTTATAACATTGCCCCTCCTCCTATTCCGGAATCTGATTCCAAACACCCTTCCCATGACATTAAATATAAACTTCTCCATGAAGACGGTTGTACTCCCGGTACGGAATCATTAAGGGATACCATTCATAGAATTATCCCTTATTGGCAAAGTGAAATTGTTCCTAAACTAAAAGTTCATAAAGAAATCATCATTGGAGCTCATGGAAATAGTTTACGTGCTATAGTAAAACATGTTAAAAATATTAGTGACGATGATATTGTTTCCTTAAATTTACCTACAGGAATTCCTTACGTTTTCGAATTTGATGATGATATGCATTTAATCAAAGACTATTTCTTGGCAGACGATGACACACTCAAAGCCTTAATGGAAGAAGTAGCCAACCAAGCGAAAAAATAAGAATAACTTATAATGTCTAATCAATGGGTCATTCCGGATGTACATGGTTGCTTCCACACCTTGAAAAAGTTGCTGGAACAACAACTGCATATATCCAAAGAAGATGAACTTTACTTTTTGGGAGACCTGATTGACAGGGGTAAATATTCAAAGCAAGTCCTTGATTTACTCATACAATTAGAAAGTGAAGGGTATGCTATCAAAGCCATAAGAGGAAATCACGAAGACTATCTTATCAAAGCATATTATAGTGAATTATCGCATAAGCCAAGATTATTCGGGAAAGCAAACAGCAAAGACTTTTTGTTTTGGCAATCCGTAGGCGGAAAAGAAACCATGGAGAGTTTCGGAGTAAAAAAAATGAAAGACATTCCCCTCCATTATATCGAATGGATAGAGAAACTCCCCTTTTATTATCTTACCGAAAAGTATGTTATTGTCCATGCCGGATTGAATTTTTCTAAAAAAGACCCTTTTGAAGATACCGATTTTATGCTTATCAATTCTAATTTTATCGTTTCTCCGAATAAAATCGGCAACAGAACCATTATACACGGACATAGACCACTTACCTTAGAAGGAATTGAAACACTTATCAACGAAAGAGACAACTTTCATTACTTCTGCCTTGACAATGGTTGCTATTATGATGAAGATGAATTTTACGGAAAACTCCTTGCTTTCAATTTACAAACTCTGGAATTGGTCGCACAAATAAACATTGATAACTAATGAGAATCGATATACTTACACTTTTCCCGGAAATGTTTGAGGGTGTTTTTTCATACTCTATACTGAAACGTGCCCAAGAGAAAGCTTTGGTAGAAATACATCTTCACAATATACGAGACTATTCGACCGATAAACATCGCAAAGTAGACGACTATCCCTTTAGTGGTGAGTCGGGCATGGTCATGAAGATAGAACCCATCGCCGCTTGTATTGAACATTTACAAAAAGAAAGAGTGTATGATGACATCATTTTTTTAACTCCCGATGGAGAACCCTTTCACCAATCGACAGCAAATCAATTATCGATGAAAACAAATATACTGCTCTTGTGTGGGCATTATAAAGGGGTTGATGAAAGAGTCAGAGAGTTGTTCATCACAAAAGAAATCTCTATAGGCGACTATGTCCTTTCCGGTGGGGAGTTGCCGGCAGCAGTGCTCTGTGATGCCATTGTCCGTTTGATTCCGGGTGTATTAAACGATGAAACTTCTGCCCTCTCCGATTCTTTCCAATATGAATTATTATCTCCTCCCGTTTATACCCGACCTTACGATTATAAAGGACATCGCGTACCGGATGTTTTACTTTCCGGGAATGAAAAGTTAATAAATGACTGGAAGTTGCAAAAAGCAATCGATAGAACCCAAAAGAAACGTCCCGACTTATTAAAGGACAATGAATGATATACCCAATTGCTAACACATACTATCATGAATGAGAAATTATCGATGGAAGAATTACAACGGATAGACGTAGCAACATTCAAACAGAGTGAAAAGATGCCTCTTGTTGTTATCCTTGATAATGTACGCAGCATGAACAATGTAGGCTCTGTTTTTCGTACGTGTGACGCTTTTCGCATTGCTCATATCTATTTGTGTGGCATTACAGCTCAACCTCCGCATAAGGAAATAGAGAAAACCGCACTCGGCGCTACCGAATCGGTTGACTGGAGTTATGTAGCATCTACTGCCACTTTAGTAAAAGAATTAATAATGAATAACTATCAAGTTTATGCCGTTGAACAAGTAAAAAACAGCATCTTACTGACAGATTTTACCCCCGCTTTTTCACAAAAAACTGCCCTTGTCTTCGGCAATGAAGTGATGGGAGTAGAACAAGGTGTTATCGATCTGTGTAACGGATGTATTGAAATTCCGCAATTAGGCACTAAACATTCTTTGAATATCTCAGTGAGTACAGGTATTGTTCTCTGGCACCTGTTTTATAAGTTAACAAAAAAATAAGAAAGAACATGAATACACATTCAAAAATTACTTTTCCTCCCGCAAACATTTTAAATCCTCTACCGGTAGTGATGGTCAGTTGCGGGAGTCATCCGGAAGATTATAACATCATAACCATTGCTTGGTGCGGCACCATTTGTTCCGAACCTCCCATGTGTTATGTGTCCATACGTCACGAACGCCATTCCTACGACATCATTAAAAAAAATAAGAATTTGTCATCAATCTTGTATCCGAAAATCTGACCGCTATTACCGATTGGTGTGGTGTGCGTTCCGGAAAAAAATACAATAAGTTTGAAACCATGGCAATCACGCCTATCACTGCAGAAAAGGTGAAAGCTCCCCTAATTGACGAATCGCCCGTAAACATTGAATGTGCTGTTAAAGACATTATTCCCTTGGGAAGTCATGATATGTTTATCGCCGATATCCTTGCCATACATGCCCGTGAGGATTTACTCGACAAAAAGTCAAACGCTTTGAAATTAGACAAAGCGAATTTAGTATCCTATAATCACGGACATTATTACTGTTTGGGTAATGAAATCGGCAAATTCGGCTTCTCGGTAGAAAAGAAAAAGAAATAAAGCTCAAAAACACCTATTTCTCAGCATGCACAATGATTTTTTTGCTGATACTTTGCGTGTCGTTATTAATTGTTAAAACATAGATTCCATTTTCTAAGTATGACACATCTAACTGAAGTTCATTCGGAAACGAAGCATATTGCTTAAGTAATCTTCCCGAAAGGTCATATAGTTGAATGATTTCATTGCCTTGTAAGCCATTAATCCATAATTGTGCATTTGTGGGATTCGGAAAACATTGAATGTTGCTTTTAACAACTTCCGGTAAAGAAAGCTTTTCTTTATTAATATAATGCACTTCTATACTATGGCAATAATTATTAATGCTGGATAATGAATTATTATAATACATTGTCAAGTCTCCATTCAATTCACGCCAGGTATTTGCTTGCAAGCCACCGAAAGATTTTGCTTCTATGGCGTTATTATACATATCATATACATATTCTTCTTTGAAATCATTGTACCAATTATCATTCAACCAAACTTTTCGTGTTCTCGATAATAAACTGCCATAATCATTGTATATTATTTCTAACTGAGAACTATTTTCCCAATCCGTTGCCGTTTTGTCCATATAGAGAACACTTAACGTATTTTCTACATAATCATAACTTGCTTTCCAATTCTCTTTCCATTGAGACGAATACGTAAGCCAATCACTCTTAAGTTCAAAGAGTTTATTCCCCAATGCATTATTGGTATATTCAATTTTAAAATTGTTTACCCATTTATTTTGATTCCATAATTGGTAAACCAACAATAACACATTCTCATTCTCATCATAAGTATAAAGGTATTGTTCATAAGGCTCTCCTTCAATAGAGTAAATTTCCACTAAGATATTCCCATTTGTATCGTATTCGTATTCATACTTATAACTTTCTTTTGGAGGGCTAACAGTATAAGAATAAGTTACATTTTCTAATAAGTTATTCTTTGCATCGTATTTCATAAGATTTAGTTTAACGGTATCCCACTGTATCATATTCCATCTGCAATTGCAAAGCGATACCTCATTGTGATTTTCATCGTATTCGGTAATGGTTTTTGAAAATATTTTCCACATATTGTCTTCAAACATTTCATACGTTTCTGTAACTACTAAATCATTCTCGCTATAGGTATAGCTGTATCTTTCTATTTCAACCCAATCTTCTTCCCATTCAAAATAGTGCATTTGCGTTAATCTATCCTCATTATCATAAGTATAAACATTTTTTTGGACTTTTACCCAAACGGTATTACTTTGTGCTTCTGTTTCTTTTAACACCGGATATCCCTTTTTATTATAGGTAAATACTTCTCGTGTGTAAACAACATCATCAATTTCATAAATATAGTAACCATACACTAAGGTATCTGGCAACCAATAGGCATCAGCAGTTTGATGACATACTTTTTTTGAGGGATTTACTAAAGATTGTAATGCTTGTGCATTAACAAAAAACATGTATGAACATGCTACTAATAAAATAACTATTTTTTTCATAATTACTACATTTTATATTTTTACTATTACTATAGACGCAATAAAGTAGGAAAAAGTTGCCTTGAATTTATAAAATCATCAAACTTCCCCCATCTATGAGCGGACCTTTGTATAATTCAATGATTTCATAACCGAGCTTGTGTAAAAATGTCCTAACTTTTCCCCCTTCGGGAAAGTAGTCAAGACTTCCGTAGACGAAAAGTTGTTTTCCATAAACACCCATACACCCGCCTATAAAACCGTTTTTAAAGCCTTTGAGGAGAATGCCCTCGGGTTTTACATAACAGTAATTCAATTTATTTTTCGATAAGACAGCGGCTATACCTTCGTCAGAAGTAAGAAAAGAATCATCTGCCAAAGGGAGCAAGGAACATCGCGTATACCCTTGTTTTACATGAATATACTTTCTGTCACCTTGCCGGTTTAGTATTGTTTTATCTGTAAAATTCCTATTATGGATCATATACGTATCCGTTACAACCGCATTATAGGCTGTTGAATTATGTTTCAATTCGCCTACAGGCGTTAATCCAAATTGGAAATCAACAGTATAGTTTTGTAAAGCTTGTACATATTCCTTGGGTGTATTGGGTGCAATGATAAGCTCGTTGTTGATTTGACAAAAGAAAATATCGGGGTGTCCGGCAATAGCATCATAGGTAATATCGCTGCCGGTAAACGCGATGCAGTCGCCCAAGAGTTGTAAGGTTTGGATAAGTTTCTCGGGCAAACGTGCATCGTTTATTATCAGCATTTTAATGAATAGTATAGGAAAATTCCCTTTCGGAAAGGGTGTTGTCGGTAAGGAATGTCAAGGTGTTAAATTGCATCAACAGATTGTTTTTATTTTGTTTTTGATATCCTATGGCAGCATTTAGTTGCGATGGATGTACCTTAATAACGATAGCTTCGCCTTTTTGTTTTCCCAATTGTAGCCTAAATTTTTCTTTCCAGAGGGCACTCATAACCAATTCTTTAAAAGAAACATGAAAAGGTCCGGCAATCAAATTAGTTCCATTAATAAGCCCTTCCGAGGGATGTAAGCCCATGCGCAAGATAATAAGCCCGTGTTTTTCAAAAAGCTTCATCAAGTCTTTACTCCAGGAAATGGCTTCTTCTAAGCGAAGTGGAATGTATTGTTTGGCATCATACAAATCCGCCAAAAGGGTATCTTTGATAACCAAGGTAGGATAAATGCGTGTGTATTTTGCCCCCCATTCTATAATCTTTTTTGCCGTCAGCATGGATTTTTCATAGCTGTCGCCTGGAAGTCCTATCATCATTTGCAAACCGAGTTCAAAACCCTGTTCACGTATCATCCGGGCAGCCATTTCTACCTCTGCCTTGCCATGCCCTCTTCCGGCTTGCAGCAAAACCTCATCATCCAGGGATTGTGCTCCCAACTCGATGATTTTAACATGATAATGTTTTAAATTATCCAATATCTCTTCCGTAATATAATCGGGACGAGTCGACAACTGTATGCCTTCTACCGCTCCCTTCTCTACATAAGGTTTGGTAATTTCCAGGTATCGGTTTTGTTCAGTAATCGTCATACCGGTAAAGCTCCCCCCGAAAAAAGCAATGCGTTTATGAGCCTGCAAAGGCATGGTTTGCAAATACGCATCAATGGTAGTTTTGATATTCTCGGGATCAGGAGAGGCTTGTGTATCGGCTATATGGTATTGATTGCAATACACACAGCGAAAAGGACAGGCTTTCTCGGGAATGAAAATCGGTATAGTATAATGTGTTTTCATGCAAACAAACGAAGGTTTTGTTTCAAATAGTCTGCACTGAGATTGCCTTCGTTAAAGAGCAAATCTAGGATGCTTAAGTTGGGAATAAAAGCTGATTTATCATTAAACACCTGACGATAAGCATTGAGGTTTCGAAATGAATAATCGGGTGATAGGCATTTTTTAGGATTAATAGCCTGGCGCAAATCCCTGCATCCGGCAGAAGTTTCTTTTACATAGCTTTCCGTTGGTATCATACGTATTTGCACATGGAGCAATGAGCCTATCACTTCGAGCATTTGGCTGTTAAAATCGAGCAGGAATGTTGTTTCCCGTGTATAAAACACCTCAAAATAGTCGCGGTAATACAGAAAAAAAGGGCTTTTGTTATAGGCTGTTTCTATCGTTTTCCAATGCGCCCGTTGCCAGTTTTCGGAATAATCTATTTTTATATCCTTGATAGGACAATGATTCGGAAGCAATTTGCTAACCGGAATGCTCAGGGCATGTACTCCACCGGCAGTAGCAATCAAACAGCGGTTGCGATAGGTTTGCCTGATATAATGCTCCTGCACCTCCAGGTAGGTTTTCTTTGCCTGTAAGATGGCAATAAAATACTCTACCGGAGGTAAATAAGCTGTAGAAAGAAGAACCGCTTCGGATGATTCCTTGGTTATCATTTGCAATAAAATTAAACATTGCAAAAGTAGCGAATAATTGTATAGAACACTTGAAAAGAAATTGATTTTTTCGGTCTAAAGAGAAATGGCACACGGATGATGTGATGATTTGCTGATGTGGTGATGTGGTGATATAACCGCAAAGGGCGCAAAGAATTCTGCACACAGATTTCCACGAATTAAAAAAAGCTATCAGCTGTCAGTTTTTTAGCTCCTTGCATCATTCCTCAAATGAAGATGGGAGATGATTAAAATGACATTGGGAAGTCTTGCAAAAGTTCTCGCCGAAACTCAAAATAGTTCTCGCCGGAACTCTATACACTTCCCGCCGAAAGTCAAAATAGTTCTCGCCGGAACTTTAAACACTTCCCGCCGAAAGTTTATTACGAGCTCCCAACAAAACAAAAAGCTACACCCTATCTGTTTCATAGGATGTAGCCAAAAACTTTAAAACATGAGCTTATCTATAGAAATGAGCTTCGTTTGTTGAAGCAAATCGTTTACATTTTGGGAGGCTTGAAAGCGTAGATTTATTTTCTGAACACAAGCCGAACTAACTTCCTCACATAACACCATTCCGGTAGCACTGAGGGTTAAACGGAAAGAACCTAATTCTGAAAACTCGATGATTTTTCCTTCCGCTATTTCACGCAACAATATTTTTTGAAACTGATACAAAGCCATTTCCGCTTCTTTAGGATTCATGGTGGTTTCATCTGCCATTAACATTGCCACATCCTTTTCTCTAAGTATTCCTACACTTTTAAGCACCGGATACCATAATTTAGGACCCTGAGGGTCTTGCAAATTTACACGTTGTGTAACATTATAATACAAAGACATATTAAATAAATTTTAGTGAATATATAAAATGAATTACTGTATAAATCTTATGAAATGAAAAATAAGTTGAACTTTTGATAGTATGATGGATTTGTTTTGCATAATATGTTTTATTTAGTCTATCTAATTACCTTATTCGTAAAAACCGGAAAAAAGTTTCATAAAAATGAAAGAAAAATAAAAATATTTTCTAAAATATTGAAAACAATTTTATATACATTTGCACAAAAAATATCCCCTTAATGATGAGAAGGTACAGACTGTTCCATTTAAAGAAACTATTGAAAACTATAGTAAGTGTTTCCCTACTTATAGCATTTACTACTTTATTTATGGGAGTTACAAAGAAACATAAAAAGAAAGTTCCTGACCTATTAATTCAAATAAACGACACTACATTTATTGACAAATACGAAATAAGCATACGAGATTATGCGCAATTTCTACTCGATAATATGTATAGGATTGACTCATTGCTGCCCAACCCAAACAATGTAAATTGGTATGATGGATTTTGGCACTTCTACGAAATCTACGGCATTACTGACACAAGTATACAATATCATGTTGCTTTATGGTGGAAACCTATCATAAATATCTCAAAGAAACAAGCCGAAGAATACTGTGAATGGCGAACAAAAAACTGGCAAAATAAATACGAACAATTCTCGCGCAAAAACAAAGGTAACTATTATAAAAATATCGTTTTCCGGCTTCCTGATTATGACGAATGGTTACTGGCCGCAAGTTGTGGACTTGATACAGCTTTATACCCGACAGGAAAATCTAAAAAATTTAGACAAAACAGCTTTCCTATCTGTGTAGAATACTTTAGCCAAGAAGAAAAAGAAACGGGGGCAATCATACCAAGAGGGGCCTCCGAATCATGGCAATTCGGATTGCAAAACGATAAAGGAATTTTTAATATGTGCGGGGATGTGGCAGAATTTATCCGTGATAAAGAGTTTGTTGCCGGTGGTAGTTTTCGTGATTCTTTACATGCGTGTAAAGTCTCAAGCATTAATGCCTTTAACAAACCTAACAATCAGACCGGTTTTAGATGTGTAGCGATAATCAAACCATGATAATGTAATGAACGGAAATATTAACTTATCCCCCTAACACCTTATAAATAATTAAGAAACCATGAAACTTCATTCGACCGTAATTTTCGTAAAAGATATTGAGAAAACAAAGAAATTCTATACACAATACCTTGGCTTTGAGATTGAGCATGATTTCGGGAAAAATGTTATTTTAAAATCCGGTTTAAGCATTTGGGAAATTCTTCCTGAACATATCATTAACAAAGAACTTTTAACAACCAAGGAAGTTAACAGATTTGAATTATACTTTGAAACCGATGATATTGAAGCAATATTCAATGATTTGGAAAAGGCAGGAGTTCATTTTCTTCATAAAATTCACGAAGAAGCATGGGGACAAAGAACCTTCAGATTTTTTGACCCCGACAAGCATTTAATTGAAATAGGCGAAACATTGGAAGTATTTGTTAAAAATATGAGCCAAAAAGGATTAACGGAAAGTCAAATAAGTAAAAAGACAGGTATTCCAACAGAAACAGTATGCAACTTATTAGACAAATCTAAACCTTCAAATAACAACTAAAACCGGCATTACGAATGGAAAAGAAAACTATCCTCAATCCTTTATATATAATAAGATACTCTCATTTTAAAATTTTCAAAATATGACACAACACATAGACCCCCAAACGGGGACAACTGATCGGTTGAAAGGACTTTATAAAATCGGGGGAATAATGGCACTCATTATTGTACTGTTAATTCCTGTTCAAATGTTTATTTTTATCGCCTGGCCACCTCCCGACAATGTATTGGATTTCTTTAATTTATTTCATAAAAACCCTCTATTAGGACTTCTTAGCCTTGACTTACTGTATATAGTAAATAATATTTTATTAATATTCGTTTATCTTGGTCTCTATGCGGCACTCCATCGGGTAAATCAAGCCTCTGTGTTGGTGGCAGTAATTCTTGGGCTTATCGGTATTGCAGCCTATTATGCTTCAACTGTTGCATTTGAAATGCTTGCATTGAGCAAACAATATGCACTGGCAGAAACAACAGACTTAAAATTTCAATGCCTAACATCAGGACAACTCTTGCTGCTTACCTACAAAGGAACTGCCTTTGACGTATATTACGTACTCAATGCCATTACGCTTTTAATACTATCTCGTGTTATGTTTTTAGATAATACATTTAGCAAAGCATGCGCTATATGGGGATTAATATCCGGTATCTTAATGCTGATACCGACAACTGCCGGAACCATTGGACTTGTATTTGGAATTGCTTCTTTAATCCCGTGGTCAGTATTTTCAATTTTAATCGCAAAGAGACTTTTTCAATTGCATAAAGAATAATTATATTAAAACGAAGTAAAGATGAATCAAAAATCAGTAACATTAACCCGTTTACAAAAATACGTTCAACCGGTTTCTTTTGGTGATTTAAAGAAAAAAATTCATGAATTGGTGAAATAATTACCCTATTCACATCTCTTCCGCAATGTCTCTGATACCATCATATCAAATAACTGATGAATATCC
>ERZ1645192.1014-NODE-1014-length-23712-cov-13.838526_pt1 | contig 23712 bp, 21 predicted proteins | sample MGYA00575354_ERZ1645192 | MGnify/ENA primary metagenome ERZ1645192 (study PRJEB40844, sample SAMN11349763) | freshwater sediment metagenome | isolation source: river sediment | host: Sediment | place: India: Faizupur Khadar , New Delhi | collected 2017-02-21 ... | reverse complement strand
CAAACTCCCGTCCCAATTTATTTATATATACACCGCTTGGATATCAGTGATATTCAATTATCCACCTAGGATAGTCCCTTGAGTTTGTACACAACTAGAAAATTCTTTAGCTCAGAGTATCTGTCAATTGTTCCATACAGAGTGAATGTACTCTCATCAACAACAAAGCGGGATGGGCTTATTCCATCAAATATATATTTTGCAACAGGATTGCCATCCAAATCGTAAACCTCCAGTGTCGTTCCGCTAAATGTCTTCCTGTGCTCTTTCCAGGATTTTCCAAAAAATACTGTGTAAAAATATCTCTTACCAAAATAGCCATAAACATAGGTGGCTTTTACATCATCTTCATTTTCCGTTGTTATATCAACAGTATCATCAAACTTATAATTAATGCTTCTTATGAGTTTAAAGTTTGTATCCAGAAAGTCAATCTTCTTTTTCCAGCCATAACACAGAGCAATACGACTCTCATTCGCATATACTCTTCCCATATCGGGATCTGCATATTGGTCAAATATATCAGGATTCCTATATTGTTTAACCATTATTGGACCTTTTTTGTTTATAGACATAAGCCACAAACTGGGAGCCTGATATTCTGCATCAAGTGCATATAATGTGTCGTTTATGAAAGCCGCCGGAAACATATTGTCTACCGAATCGCTGTAATTTCTTCTCTCTTTCAAATTGAAAACACCATCTTTGTTAATCCCAAATCTGTAAATTACTCTTCTTATATCATCACTAATCAATATATCTCCACTCTGTACATTATGGAGTATCGGGAGAATGAACTCACCAATTTTGTATTTCCATGGGGTTGAACTCTCTTTCAATTCTTCTCCCTTAACACCAAAGATGTTTACAAGTTTTCTTTCAGAAAGATTGTAAAAGTGAAAGATGCTATCCTCCTTCTTAGAGTTCAATAAAACTAAAAAAGGTTGCTTAACCTCAATCATAAAAGGATCTACAGAGCCCTCCAATGGCATCAGCTCCTGAGTTACTCTCTCCTCAATAGGAAATTTCGATTCTCTCATATTGCAAGATTGAATAACGAAAAATCCGAGGAGTAATAATACTGATATTCTCATTTTATGAAAATTAATTGTTTCTATACCTAGCTAACGAATATAGTGAAAATTATTTTCAAATGTAGTTCTTAATGACAATAATACTTACACCTCCTGGATGTTGTTAACATTCATCTAAATATAAGCTTTGTACTCCTTCTGCAAACTGCCTCTGCAGATACCTCGCGCCCGAGGAGGGAGGGGACCCCGTTTACGGGGAGGCGTATATGCAGAGGCAGTTTGCAGAAGGAGTTAGAATATTCACTATTTTTGATCAACTATGAAGAGTGTAAAAATATCCACAGTCCAGTTTGAAAATCGCTCCGGCGATAAAGAGTATAACCTGGGAGTTATTGAAAAATTTGCTGCAAAAGCGGCAGCTGAAGGGGCCGATGCAGTAGCTTTTCACGAATGTTCTGTGACAGGCTATACTTTTGCCAGAAACCTTTCTCACTCGGAGATGTACGAAATCTCTGAGCCAATTCCTGACGGCCCTTCTGTTAATCGGCTTAAAGAAATTTCTGCAAAGTACGGGATAGCTGTGCTGGCAGGGCTGTTTGAAAGGGACGAGGTGAACGATATTTATAAGGCTTATGTGTGTGTAGATGGAGGAGAGGTGGTTGCAAACCACAGAAAGCTGCATCCCTTTATTAATCCTGCTATCAAACCTGGAAACTCCTTTACAATTTTCAAACTGCGAGGATGGAAGTGCGGGATTCTTATCTGTTATGATAATAATGTGGTGGAGAATGTGCGTGCTACCAAACTGCTTGGTGCCGATCTGATTTTTATGCCTCACGTGACTATGTGTACCCCTTCGTCAAGGCCCGGATCGGGGTTTGTAGATGCAACCCTTTGGACGGATAGGGTGGGGAATGCCGAAATTCTCAGGAGAGAGTTTGACGGTCCCAAAGGTAGGGAGTGGCTGATGCGATGGCTCCCCTCAAGGGCTCATGACAACGCCATCTATGCAGTTTTTTCTAATCCCATAGGAATGGATGACGACCAGTTAAAAAATGGTTGTTCAATGATACTGGACCCATACGGAGAGGTTATTGCAGAGTGCCGTGAACTTGGTGATACAATGGTCACCGCTGAGTTGACATCTGATAAGCTTACTCTTGCAGGTGGTTATCGATATACTAAAGCAAGGCGACCGGAACTCTATTCTGAAATTATTGGTAAAGACCATACTTCAGAACAGAAGGTAGCCTGGATGGAGCAAAAAAAAGGCTAACCAATACTTTTGGTCAGCCTCTTTGCTTATGTAATATACTATGAGGATCTATTCAGTATAGTACTTATAAAACAAACCTATTGACTCAATTCCCTTGTAGAACTGGCTCAACAGATAGCTCTCGTTTGGCGAGTGGATTACATCTCTCTCAAGGCCGAATCCCATTAGTAGTGGGTTAGCATTCAGAATCTGCTGAAGGTCTGCAAGAACAGGTATACTTCCGCCACCACGATTAGGAACCGGCTCAATGCCGTAAACTTCGTGAATAGCTCTGTGGGCAGATTTGTATACATTTGAAGATATAGGGCAGAGGAAGCCCTGACCACCATGGTGAGGTGTAACCTTAACCTTAACACCTTTTGGAGCCAGAGTCATAAAGTGCTCTTCAAAGAGTTTTGCAATCTTTTTATTGTCCTGGTTAGGGACAATTCTCATGGAAATCTTTGCAAATGCTTTTGATGGAAGCACTGTCTTGGCACCTTCGCCGGTGTATCCTCCCCAGATTCCATTTACATCAAGGCATGGGCGGATTCCTGTGCGCTCCATTGTTGAGTATCCGGCCTCTCCTGTAACGGCATCAATATCCAGGAACTCCATGTACTCCTTCTCATCAAATGGTGCTCTTGCAAGCATCTCGCGCTCCTCTTTAGTGAGTTCAACAACATCATCGTAAAATCCTTTGATTGTAATTCGGCCCTTGTCGTCAATAAGCTTATCTATCATTCCGGCAAGTACGTTAATAGGATTTGCTATTGCGCCGCCGTAGTGACCTGAATGAAGATCTTTGTTAGGACCGGTAACCTCAACCTCCATGTAGGCAAGCCCTCTCATGCCTACATTTATTGAAGGAATCTTTTCATCAATCATAGTTGTGTCAGATACAAGAATATCATCACATGCAAGCATATCTTTATGAGCTTCTGCCCACTCAGGAAGGCTTGGTGAACCAATCTCCTCTTCTCCATCAATGATGAATTTTACGTTACATTTGAGTTGATTTGTCTTTACAAGGTATTCAAAAGCCTTAACGTGCATAAATCCTTGTCCTTTATCATCATTTGCACCTCTTGCATAGATTGCCCCATCTCTTATCTCCGGCTCAAAAGGAGGGGTTTTCCACAGGTTAACAGGATCTGCGGGCTGAACATCATAGTGAGCATAAACCAATATAGTAGGGAGCTTTTTGTCAATTATCTTCTCTGCAAATACAACAGGGTGTCCTTTGGTAGGGTATACCTGAGCTCTTTCGCATCCGGCTGCAAGGAGAAACTCTGCATATTTCGCAGCTGCTTTTTCCATATCCGGTTTGTGAGCGGCCATAGAACTAACAGATGGTATTCTCAGGAGCTCAAAAAGTTCTGAGAGAAATCTCTCTTTGTTCCGGTCAATGTAATTTTTCATATTTGTTTTATTTGATAATGTATCTTACTGTAAATCCCAGGTTTGGTACTTTTAATCCTGAATTTGATATCAGCTGGATTTTTGGATTCCAGTCTGCTGAGAGAGCGAGGGGGATATTATTGAATTTGTATTCAACACCTCCAATAAAATCAATCCCTATCATAAACTGTTTGCTGTACAGTCCGGCAACATGGACCCCTGCGGAGGCACCTGCCCCTGCGTATACATAGAGACCGTCAACATTTACATCAAAATGGTACTCATACAGTCCTGTAGCTTTGATTTTCATCTCATCTTGTTTAACAATATCAACATCCAAGATAGCTTCAAGTGCTCCTGGCTGGCTTATAAAGTGCTTAATACTGGCTCCCAGGCTTGTTCCTGTTCTGAGACCGATTGCTGTTTTGTAGTTCTGTGAAAAAGCAGCAGTTGAAATTAAAAGCGCTGCTGCAGCTATAATTATTCTTTTCATGTTAAAAATAGTTTACGGTTTTATCTTCAAGTTCAGACAGCAAATTATTTGCCAGTCTGCTTGCTCCAAGGCGAAAATAGTGCGGATTCAGCCACTCTTTACCAAGAATTGAATCTACTATTGCATAATATTTAACAGCATCTTCAGGAGTAACTATCCCTCCGGCAGGCTTGAATCCCACCATTCTTCCTGTTTTTTTATGATACTCTTTAATGGCTCTGCACATTGCCTCAGCTGCCTGAGGAGTTGCTGCAGGCTCCATTTTTCCGGTGGAGGTTTTAATAAAGTCTGCTCCGGCTTCCATTGCAAGCATTGAGGCAACCTCTATTTGCTCAATAGTAAGGGCTCCTGTCTCCAGAATAACTTTTAAATGTGCATCCCCGCAAGCCTTTTTAAGCTCTCTGATCTCCTTTGAGGCCTCCTCCATATCTCCGGCAAGAAAATGGCTTAGAGCAAGTACAATATCCACTTCGTCAGCACCATGCTCAACGGCAATTCTGCACTCCTCTGCCTTTACAGAGAGAAAACTTTGTGAGCTGGGGAAAACACCACCAACAACAGCAATTTTTACCCCTTTAGCAGTGAGCTTCTGTTTAACTGCAGAGGCAAAGTTAGGGTAAACACAAATTGCTGCCACATTTGAATATTTATTCCAGTTATCAGAAAATGAGTTCACCTTATCCACCATTTTCTCAATTTTCTCTTTTGTGTCTGTTGAATTGAGGGAGGTTAGGTCTATCAGCCCCAAACAGGCCGATAGTACATCTCTGTTATTCCATTTTTCAAATGCTTCCATTTTTGTTTAAATTCTCTTTAGTGTCTATTATTATTGTTACAGGTCCGTCATTGACCAGTCTTACCTTCATCTCTGCTCCAAATATACCGGTTTTTACCTCTTTTCCCAACTCAACGGAGATATTATTTACAACATATTCGTATAGTGGAATAGCTTTTTCCGGTCTTGCAGCCCTGATGTATGATGGTCTGTTACCTTTGCGGGTTAAGGCATGGAGTGTAAATTGACTTACGAGCAGGACTTCACCCTGAATATCCTTTAGTGATAAATTCATAACACCATCTGCATCATCAAAAATTCTAAGTGAGGGGATCTTTTTTATCAGATAGTCTGCATCTTCAAAAGTATCCTCCTCCTCAATTCCAAGGAGAATCATCAGCCCCTTTCCGATGCTACCGGCAAGTTTGTTATTTGCATCAACCGATGCCTCCTCAACTCTTTGTATAACAACTCTCATGTTTAACCGCTTATGGTGATTTTAAACCCAAGACTTTTAAGTGGGGCTGCTATCTGTTCCATCTCTTCAACTGAAACTTTTGAGAGATTTTTAGCGGGAGTCTCCCTGTCAATGGTGTAAATCATTATCTCTCTCGGCTCCAGTTCAATAGCAAGCTTTCGCCAGGCAGAGACCTCTTGAGGCGTAGTATTGTCTATAACAACCCCTTCGTGCTCTCCTCTTAGGAACATTGTTTGTAAAACAAACTTACCTTTGTATGGTTCAAGGTTTTTGACCATTTCAGCAACGCTGTATTTGTACTGAGGTCTGTCAATATCAATAACTGTCTGATCAAAGGCAGAATCAAGCTTAATTATAGCATTGTCAACACTTAAAAGAGCCTCTTTTACCTGAGGAATATGAATCCTGCTACCGTTGGTAAGAACTGATACTTTAGCCAGCGGAAAGAGTTTTCTTCTAAGCCTCAGGGCCTCACTGATTATTGACGGAAACTGCGGATGAACAGTGGGCTCACCATTTCCGGAGAATGTTATAGTATCAATTCTCTCATTTAGATTCCTTATCTCTGTTAGTTTAGATTCAAGGGCTTCACAGAACTCCTCGTAAGTGGGGAGCCTGGTGTCCTCTTTACCGCCGGAGTTGAATCCGCATTCGCAGTAAAGACAATCAAAACTACACACCTTACCATGTCTGGGCAGCAGGTTAACACCCAGCGAAGATCCAAGTCTTCTGCTGTGAATGGGGCCAAAAACAATCTGATCAAATAAAATTGTAGCCATTTCTGTAATTATTTAAGCCAATCTTCTGCTGGTGCTCTCAGGCAGCAGTCTGAAGTTTTCAATTTCCAAATTTTCCAGTAGTACTATTCCGGGTCTCTTGCCTGTTTCAATGGAGCCCAACTCACTCTCCTTTCCAAGGAATTTTGCTCCGTTAATAGTTGCCCATCCAATAATCTCATTCAGGGGAACAGAGGGAAAATATCTCTGAATAATTTTCATCTCTTCTATCATTGAGAGTACTCTATTGCTTGACAGGCTGTCTGTTCCAAGTGTAATAGCTGCCTTTTCCCGTCTCAACATCTCTACAGGAGGCAATGCCTTATGGATAAAAATATTTGAGAGAGGACAGAGAGCCCAGAAAGGGTTGCTGAAAGTTTTAGTTGCAAGTTCTATGCTGTTTTTGTCTGTAAAGGTATTATGGACAAAGAGGGCATTCCCCTCAATTTTTTCTCCCGGTATTCTATTCTCCCCTTTTCCCCTGATTACATCAATAAAATAGCTCATCGGCCCCTCCGGATTTATCTCCGGAGTACTCATTCCCCGGCTTTTGTAGTCATCTGCCAGAGGCCCTTTTCCTCTTCTGATAAGCTCCTCCTCTTCCCAACTCTCCTGGTTGTGATAGGAGATATACCCCGAATCCAATGCTGCTATTGAAGATCTTCTTAATAACTCCCTGCTCATAGTATAGCATGAGTGAGGAGATGGAGAGGCATCAATTCCGCAGGAGAGAGCCGTGCTTAATAGCTCTTCAAGCCCCTTCATTATATTTGTCGCATCTCCGGACTCTGAGCCAAATACCTCAAGAAAGGATCTTGTATACACGGGAGAGGATGCTTTAACGCCAAAACTCTCGTCACAATTGGAAATATCGGCAACAGCAGATACTCCCTCTTTGTGCATTTTATCCATTTGGGCCTTTATTGCCTCTACTCTTCTCTCTTTTGGGGCACTCTCTCTCTGAACTCGGATCTGCTTAATAAATCCTGCCATTCCGGACTCCTGCGAAAAAACCCCCTCAAGGTGAGAGAGCTCTATATGGCAATGGGAGTTAACAAATCCGGGAATAATAACTCCTTCATAAAATTCTGTGCAGTCGCTCTCTTGTTCCAGAGCCCCTGTCTCTATTATTGTGCCGTCGTCATCCAGCTTTACGAACCCTTTCGGGAGCAGATTCAAGTTTGAGGTCAACAGGTATTTTGCGGCGATCGTTCTCATATAAAAAAAATGGTTTTGTTTTGAGCCTGATATTCTCTTTCCACCAATGGAAAGAGACAGGCGAATCGTATCTGACTGCAGAGGTGTCCGGAGCAGCCCTTTCCCAGGCTTCGTCCATTTCAGGGAAGAGTATCCATCTCAGGGATCTGACTCCCGCATCTCTCTCCTCGTCCGGTTTTAAGTCAATGAGTTGTGTAGAGATTACAATTCTAAGTGAATCTACTCTTCTTACATCTGAAAGCCTTTTATTTACTCTGTCCAGCTCCTTCTGAAGCAAATTCTGTGCGTCGGTATATATAGTTCTGAGTTTTGAGGGGCGCTCTACATAGTAAGATATGGTTCTGAGGTAATCCTCCGTATCATATCCGTATTTGTTTAATATTGGTTCATAAATAAGAAGAGAATCAGCCCCCTCGGATAACTCCATATTGCTGCTCATGTATTTGTCAGACAGATATATCTCAGAAACTATCCGGGTCATTTTTCCGCGCGGAATCAATCCTCCGTCGCAAGAGGAGAGCAGTAGCACCGAGGCCAGTAATACTAATGGTAGTTTCATTTACGGGATAATCTGACAAAATGCAAAGTTAATTTTTATTATTATTTTTGCCTAATATTCCTTTAAATGCAATCCATATATAATATGAAGAGAGTCCTTGTTTTAGGTTCCGGAGGAAGAGAGCACGCCTTTGTTTATGCCCTTTCTAAAAGTCCGCTTCTGGACAAATTGTATTGCGCCCCCGGAAATCCCGGAACTGCATTACTGGCTGAAAATGTCCCTTTGAAAATATCAGATTTTAAAGCTATTGCATCTCTGATTAAAGATGAAAATATTGATATTGTTGTTGTGGGTCCTGAAAATCCCCTGGTTGACGGGCTGAGAGACTATCTTGAGGAAGAGGGGATACTGGAGAGAACAATTTTTGTTGGTCCCGGCAGGGATGGAGCACAACTTGAGGGTAGCAAGGAGTTTGCAAAGGAGTTTATGAAAAGGTGGTCTGTTCCAACAGCAGCTTACAACACATACAGCAAGGAGGGAATTGGTGATGCTTTTAATTTTCTTGAAACCCTCTCTCCCCCTTATGTTCTCAAAGCCGATGGTCTTGCTGCCGGCAAAGGTGTCGTTATTCCGGAGACAATAGAGGAGGCAAGGCGTGAACTTAGCGAGATGATGAACGGGAAGTTTGGTAAGGCGGGTGACAGAGTGGTTATTGAGGAGTTTCTGAAAGGTATAGAACTTTCGGTTTTTGTCCTGACAGATGGAAAAAACTACCTTATGCTCCCCTCTGCCAAGGATTATAAAAGAGTGGGCGAGGGGGATAAAGGTGCAAACACAGGTGGAATGGGTGCAGTATCTCCTGTCCCTTTTGCAAACGATGCATTTATGAAAAAGGTGGAGGAGAGGATTGTCAAACCCACGCTTAAAGGTCTCTCTGAAGAGGGGATAAATTATTGTGGTTTTATTTTTATAGGTTTGATGAACTGTAAAGGAGATCCTTATGTAATTGAATATAATGTAAGGATGGGGGATCCTGAAACCGAGGCGGTCTTACCTAGAATTAAAAGTGATCTGCTTGCACACTTTATCGCTATGGGTGAGGGGAAACTTAACAGTGAGAAGATTGAAATTTCTGAGGAGAGTTCTCTTGCTGTGGTTACAGTGTCAGGTGGTTATCCTGAGGATTACAGAAAAGGGGTGGCAATATCAATTGAAGATGGAATTTCATCAACACTTTTCCATTCAGGTACTGCTCTTGAAAACGGAGCTCTTGTTACTTCCGGAGGAAGGGTAATGGTTGTGTCGGCATTGGGAGGAGAGATCAGATCGGCCTCTGAGAAAGCATACAGAGATGTTAAAAAGATATCTTTTGAAGGGATGTATTACAGAAGGGATTTGGGTGAGGATCTGCTGAAATACAGAGATTGATATGAATAAAAGAGGTAAGAGGTATTCAGTAATACTTAACCCGGCTGTTCTTCTTGTGCTGTTGATTGCATCCTGGATATCTGCCGGATTTATTTCAGTCCCTTATACAGGTGGGGAGTGGATTCCTGCTGTTATCTCTTTTGCTGATATCTCTCAAATGGGAGAGTCTCTCTCAAGATATATAGCGACTATGCTTCTGATTGCAAATGCAATCTCTTTATATGCTATTGGTCTGAAGCGTCTTACAACCGGTGCAAATAAATTTTTGCTTCCGGTAATATATCTGCTCTTTGTGATGATTTCCCCGGCCTCCTTAAGATTCTCCGGGGCAGCAGCTGCAGCTCCCCTGGTTTTGTGGTCTCTTTACTTTAGTGTATCATCAAAGCAAAGCGATTTACATTTCTTTATTTCCGGTTTCCTTGCTTCAATAGCTGCTCTCTTTGAACCTACACTTGGTCTTCTGGTTTTATTGGCTGTTTCAGTGGCTTTTTATTCAAGGGGAGTTAACGCAAGATCACTGGTAATGATGCTTACTTCAGTTTTTTTGCCATTGATATTTGTGATTTCAATCAGGCATCTGCTTTTTGACGATGCACTCCTCTTTGCAGAGCTCTATTTTGAGGAGTTTATAAATATATCTCCGCTGGAGTTTACCATAAAGAGTTTTGCTGATCTGGTGCTCTATGTTGCGATAAGTATTGTTCTTATATCTGCCATATGGCACATATTCCAGAAAATGAGAGGCTACAAGATAGAGAAGGCAAGAGCAATCTCCAGATTTACACTTATGTTACTGACAATTATTATTGTAGTCTTCCTGTTCCCGGTAAATTCACTCTCAATTGCACCGGTTATCTCAATTCCTGTTTCTGTAGTAATTAATGAGTATCTTCTTAATTATGATAAAAGCAACAAGCATAAGATTCAGTGGATTATCCTACTTGCACTTATGCTTGTTGCCAGAATATCGGAAATTATCCGCTAGAGAGTTTTCTATAACTTTCTGCCCGGATACTGTTTTAATGCAACTTCAAGACACTCCATTGCAGCTTTAAGGTCTTCAATTTTAAGAACATATGCAATTCTCACCTCGTTTGTTCCTCTGCCTGGTGTAGCATAGAAACCGGCAGCAGGTGCAACCATAACAGTTTGTTTATTGTATTCAAACTCCTCAAGTAGCCACTGAGCAAATTTATCACTATCGTCAACAGGAAGTTTTGCAACTGCATAAAAGGCTCCCATAGGTTTTGGACAGAATACACCCTCCATCTTGTTCAGGGCTTCTATAAGAACATCTCTCCTTTTCATATATTCGTCCCTGACTGCTTTGAAATACTCGGGAGGAGTGGCAAGTGCTCCCTCAGCTGCAATTTGTCCGTAAGCAGGAGAGCAGAGTCTTGCCTGAGCAAACTTCAGAACGCCGTTCATCACCTCTTTGTTTTTTGAAACAATGCAGCCGATTCTTACGCCGCAGAGGCTATATCTCTTTGATACGGAGTCAAGCAAAATTACATTTTGCTCAAGACCCTCAAGGTGCATTGCAGAGAAGTGAGGTTCGTCTGTGTAACAGAACTCTCTGTAAACCTCATCTGAATAAAGGAATAACTGATGTTTCTTTACTATTTCACCAAGTTTGATAATGGTCTCTTTGGTGTAGAGAGATCCTGTAGGGTTGCCGGGATTACAAAGTATGATACCTTTTGTTCTTGGAGTTATATATTTTTCAAATTCGCTTACATCAGGGAGTGCAAAACCTGTTTCAATTGAAGTAGATACAGGAACCAGCTTTACATCGTTCTGAAGTGAAAGGGCGTTGTAGTTTGTATAGAATGGCTCCATTACAATAACTTCATCATCCGGATTACAAGTGACAGCAAGAGCAATCTGAAGAGCCTCACTCCCTCCCGTTGTAATATTGATCTCTGATGGAGTTACATCGATATTTATTGACTGGTAGTATTTGGCAAGTCCCTCTCTGTAAGAGGTTATGCCGGCTGAATGAGGATATTCAACAAGCTTAAGCGTGTTGTTTTTTACCGCATCCAGAGCTTCGTTAGGTGAAGCTATGTCCGGCTGGCCGATATTAAGATGATATACCTTAATACCTCTTTTTTTAGCAGCCTCTGAATAGGGAACAAGTTTCCTGATTGGAGAGGCAGGCATAGCCTTGGCTTTATTGGAAATTGTAAGCATTATTATTAGTTTTATATGGTTATTTCACTAGTTCTTTCAAAAAACCCTCAATTTTTGGCTGCATCTGAGCAGTTCTAGCCTGATAATTGTTTGTGAGAATAGCGAAGTAATACATTCCTCCACCTCTTTTCTCTGCATATCCTGCATAGCATCTTACACTTGAAAGCGATCCGCTCTTTGCGTGAAGCCTCGCCTTTTGCTCTGGTGTAGCGTCTTTTATAACATTTTCCAGTGTTCCGGGACCTCCCGGTTGTGGCAAACTGTTAAAAAACACTTCAAAGTTATCGTTTTTTTCTTTCAATTTGGAGAAATAGTTGGAGAAAAATCTTGCAGATACATAGTTTTGCCTTGATAGCCCGCTACCGTCATCCTGTACAAAGCCTCTGTCAGGAAGCCCCATTGAGGAGAGAAGTCTCCTTACCGCAACTGCAGAGGAGTCGTATGATCCGCTTCCTGTGATAACTTTACCTAAAGTCTTGAAAAGGGTCTCTGCGTAAAAATTATTGCTTATCCTGTTGGTAACATTTGCAATTGATGCGAGTGGAGGAGAGAGGGTTTCACCTATAAAATTAATGTTCTCCTCTTTTTCAAGTTTATAACTCTCTGAATCATATACGAGCGGGTTGCTTCTTACTCCCCTTCTCATGAGAAAGAGTCTGAACTCTTCTGCGCAAGCGAGTGCCGGAAATTTACAAGATCCGGTTAAAACTACAGGCTCTCCGCCTAAAGGCAGAGATCCGGAGTATTTCACAACTCTGTCAAGTTCTGTAAGCCTGAGGCTGGTTGAGGGGCGGCTGCTCTGTATTCCTGTTTTGATGTTATTTATAATTTTCATTCCGGGAACAACAGGCCATACAGATACAAATTCTGCATGGTCACCTGTTTTTTCTCCCGGCTTGAATGTAAATTCCTGAAGGTTCTCCATAAATGAGAGGCCGGATGTTCCGCTTCCGTAGTAGGGGCCTAAATTGCTTACTGCCCATCCTCCGGGAACAATTTCATTTGCAAAGAATCTGTCGTCTCCTATTATGTTCCCTTCAATTCTGTTTATTCCTGCAAGTTTTACAGCATCTGCCCAAACTCCAAAAATTGAATCAATGGGATAGGCAACAGTGTCTTTTGAACCAAGAGTGGGGTCACCGCCTCCTACAATATAGAGATCACCTTTAAGTACACCATCTTTTACTATTCCGGTATAACCTATTCTGGTCTTATATCTGTATTCAGGCCCTAATACTTTCAGGGCGAGGCCTGTTGAAATTGTCTTCATTGTTGATGCGGTAAGGAGTGGGTAATCAGGGTTCCAGGAGGCTACCTCTCTCCCTTTTTCGTCCATAACCATTATCCCAACTACTGCGTTGGAAAAGAGGGTGTCTTTTTTTAAATTTTCAATGTATGTTCTTATCCCCTTTTGTGCATAGGAGGTGCCGGTTATGGCGAACATTACCAGAAGTGTTGCAAAAGCTTTAGCAGGTTTCATCTCTTGAGATTTTTTTGTGTGTGGCAAATGTATAAAAATGGGGGAGTGTTTTCAAATTTTAGTTACATTTGCCCGCAAATAACCCCCAACCCCGTCAATATAATATGAGCAGCTTCAGAAAAAGGGCGCTAGACGAGTTTTCTATGCACAAGCCCGAACGATTTTTCGTTGAGAAACAACCGGTTTCAGAATTTTTTGGTAAAAACCTCTTCGATATTGAAAAAATGAGGAGGTATCTTTCAGCAGAGGCCTTTGATGCTGTGCAGGATGCAATTTCAGAAGGAAAAAGAATAGGCCGTGAAGTGGCTAATCAGATTGCTTCCGGAATGAAGGCCTGGGCTGTAGAAAACGGAGCTACTCATTACACCCATTGGTTTCACCCTCTTACTGATGCTACGGCAGAGAAGCATGAGGCTTTTGTAGATCCTTCAAAGAACGGAGGGGTGTTTGAAAATTTCAGAGGTGATGCTCTGGTTCAGCAAGAGCCGGATGCCTCCAGTTTCCCCAATGGTGGTTTGAGAAATACCTTTGAGGCGAGAGGCTACACTGCATGGGACCCAACATCTCCCGCCTTTATTATTGATCAGACTTTATGTATTCCATCAGTATTTGTATCATATACAGGTGAGTCTCTGGATCAGAAGACACCACACCTTAAATCTTTACAGACTCTTGACAAGGCTGCATCTGAATTGCTTGACCTTTTTGATCAGAAGGCCTGCAGGGTAAATGCTGTTCTGGGTATTGAGCAGGAGTATTTTCTGGTGGATGAGGCCCTCTTCAGGGCAAGGCCGGATCTTATGTTGTGCGGCAGAACACTAATCGGCCATACTGCAGCGAAGGATCAGCAACTTGAGGACCACTATTTTGGAGCAATTCCATCAAGGGTTATGTCATTCATGAAGGATTTTGAAACAGAGGCCTACAAACTTGGAGTTGTCCTTAAAACCAGACATAACGAAGTAGCTCCAAATCAGTTTGAATTCGCTCCTTATCACGGTGAGGCAAATCTCTCTGTTGATCAGAATCTTATGATGATGATTCTGATGAGAAAGATTGCAAAAAGACATAAACTGAAAGTACTGTTTCATGAAAAACCCTTTGCAGGTATTAATGGTTCCGGCAAACACTGCAACTGGTCTCTGGTAACTGACAAAGGGGTTAACCTTCTCTCCCCAGGAAAGACACCGGGTAAAAATCTTCAGTTTTTAAGCTTTTTTGTATCGGTTATAAAAGCAGTTTATGAACACCACCATCTTCTGATGGCTAGTGTTGCCAGTCTTAACAACTCTCACAGACTCGGGGGAAATGAGGCTCCGCCTGCAGTCATGTCGGTCTTTGTGGGGAGAACACTCTCATCTGTGCTGGACTCAATTGAAAAAATGGTTTCAGATAATATTTCGGCAGAAGAGATTAGCAGCAGCCTTAATGTAGTTGGGAAAATCCCTGAGATTCTTCCGGACAACACAGACAGAAACAGGACATCCCCTTTTGCATTTACCGGCAACAGGTTTGAATTCCGTGCAGTTGGATCATCTGTAAATGTTGCCTCTTCAATGTATATCTTAAATACTGCCGTGGCTCAGCAGCTTATTGTATTTAAAGAGAGGGCCTCAGTAAGGATAAATGGCGGAGCTACTTGTGAAGAGGCTATTCTTGAGACAATAAGAGAGTTTATTGCAGAGTCTGTTCCGGTGAGATTTGAGGGTAACGGATATAGCAAGGAGTGGCAGGAGGAGGCTGCGAGAAGAGGATTAAGGGGTATATCAAATGTTCCTGAGGCATTTAAGGCTTTTCTTGAGAAGGGGAGTATTGCCCTTATGAAGGATATGGATGTGCTCTCAGAGAGAGAGGTGGAGGCCAGGTACGAGGTGATGAACGAGATATATATAAAGAAACTTCAGATTGAGGCAAGGGTGATTGGAGATCTTACCGTAAATCATATAATACCAACCGCAATTAAATTCCAGAATACTTTAATCGATAATGTAAGGGGGATAAAGGATCTTTTTGGTCCTGAAGAGTACAAGGTGATGTCTGAAAGGCAGTTGGTGGCTATAAGAAAGATCTCAGGTTATATTCAGCAGTTGCGTGAGGATTTTCATGATCTTGTTGAGGCGAGGAAGGAGGCCAATAAAATTGAGAGTTATCCTGAAAGGGCAATGATATATTCAAATACGGTTTTACCTTACATGGAGAGTATCAGAAAGATTGTGGATAAACTTGAGATGGTTGTAGATGATGAGCTCTGGCCGTTGCCTAAATACAGAGAGCTCCTCTTTTTAAGATAATTATGTTAATTTTGAAATATGCTCAGAGAAGAGACAGAGGCTAAAAAATATGCAATGAGGGGGGTATCCTCATCAAAATCAGATGTTCACAAGGCAATTGAAAAGATTGACAAGGGCCTGTTTCCTGGTGCTTTTTGTAAAATTGTACCCGATTATCTCACCGGGGATGATGAGTATGCACTTGTAATGCACGCCGATGGTGCAGGGACCAAGAGCTCTCTTGCTTATGCTTACTGGAGGGAGACTGGTGACCTTAGTGTCTGGAGAGGGATTGCACAGGATGCTGTAGTGATGAATACAGATGATCTTATATGTGTGGGAGCAGTAGATGAGATGGTGCTATCTTCAACAATCGGGAGAAATAAAAATAAAATTCCGGGAGAGGTAATTTCTGAAATTATCAAGGGTACAGAAAATTTTGCATCACTTATGGCCTCTTATGGAATTAATATAAGGCTTACCGGAGGAGAGACAGCTGATGTAGGCGATCTGGTAAGGACAGTTATTGTTGATTCTACAGTTTGTGCCAGGATTAAAAGATCTAAGGTTATTGATAATTCAAACATTAAGGCAGGGGATGTTATAGTTGGGCTGGCTTCCTACGGAAAGGCTGTGTACGAGGATGAGTATAACGGAGGAACAGGCAGTAACGGACTGACATCCGCCAGACACGATCTCTTCTCCTCTTATCTGGCAAAATCCTACCCGGAAAGCTATGATGCTGAGATTCCTGAAGAGTATGTTTATACAGGTTCTCTGAAACTGGACGATATTGAGCCGGAGAGCGGAATGACATATGGGAAACTGCTTTTGTCTCCAACAAGAACATATGCGCCTGTTATTAAAGAGATTCTTTTTGCTTCAGGTGAAGAGATTAGCGGAATGGTTCACTGCTCAGGTGGTGGTCAGACAAAGATTCTGCATTTTATTAAAAATTTGTCAGTAATTAAAGATAATATGTTTCCGGTACCTCCTCTTTTCCGTGCGATTCAGAGGGAGTCAAAGACTGAGTGGAAAGAGATGTACAAGGTGTTCAATATGGGGCACAGGATGGAGATTTATACAACTCCCGAGTCTGTTGAGAGGATTATTTCAATTTCTGAAAAATTTGGAATTGAGGCCAGGGTGATAGGAAGGGTAGAGGCATCTGACGAGACTGAAACTACAATAATTTCACAATATGGTACATTCAGGTATGTTAAGTAGAGTTATTACTCTTATTTTAGTTCTGATTTTTGTACTTCCGGCTTGTTCCGGAAAGCGGAACAATCCTGTGGGAATGTTTGATTCAGGCACAGGTGGACTCACAGTGCTTGAGGCATTTCTTACTTTGGATGAGTTTAACAATATAACAGGCGAGCGCGGAGCTGACGGAGTTCTTGACTTTTCTAAAGAGGATTTTGTATTCCTTGCAGATCAGGTCAATATGCCATATGGTATATACAACTCTCAGGGGAAAGGGGAGCTCCTTAAAGAGCTTGTGGTTAATGATGCCAGATTTCTTGCCTCAGATCCTTTTAATTCAAAAATTATTGTAATTGCCTGTAATACAGCTACTGCAAATGCTTTAACTGAGGTTGCCGGATATCTTGACAGTGAGAGAGAGGGGACAAGGGTTATCGGGGTTATTAATGCAGCAGCAGAGGAGCTTTTCTCAGCTTCAGGCGGAGAGAGACTATCGGCAGTGGGTATTATGGCCACGGAGGGGACAATTGCATCCGGAGGTTATGAAAGAACAATAAATGAGATATTCTCAGCCGGCGGCGCTGTGGTTCCTGTAGTGGTGAATCAGGCCGGCTCCGGTTTTGCTGAATCTGTTGATCTTGAAAGGGATTATACAGACCTGTCGGCTTTTGAGACAAGAGAGAATTACAGAGGGCCGCGTATGGGCGAAGGTGATGGTTTCATTAATTTGAAGCTGCTTGGTGCCTATAATTTTGATAATTCCGGAAATGCTTTACTAACAAAGGTGGAGAATGGCAAAATAGTTGATATTCAGCTTAATTCTTCCGGAAACTATGCAAGATATCATCTTGTATCGCTTCTTGAGAAGTTCAGGACAATGGAATCAGGAGTAAAGCTTGAAAATATCATACTAGGTTGTACTCACTATCCATACCTTTTGGATACAATGAAATTGATGATAACTGAGCTGAGAGATTTTAAAGAGGGTAATGTCTATCCATACAGAGATTTGCTGGCTGATGAGGTTAGATTTATTGACCCGTCAAAATATGTTGCTATTGAAACATACGAGGCTCTAAAGGAGTCCGGATTGCTCTCTCAAAGGGGTAATAATGGATCTCTTAAAACTTTTATAAGTTTGCCAAATCCTGCTCTTCCTGCAGATAAACTTGATCCCAGGGGAGGTTTTACATTTGAATTTAAATATGGGAGGGAGCTTGAAGGCTTAAGAGAGACCTATGTAATAAAGGAGCTCTCAAAAGATCTTATCCCGGCTGAGAGCCTTGAAAGAATTGAGAAAAGATTGCCTGCAACATTTGGCATAATGAAACTATCTGATAAAAAATGATCTTTAAGAACACAATTTCTCCGGAGGAGATAGAGAAACTAAAAAATGCAGAATTCACCGGAGAGGTGACTATAATAGATAAAAATGACGAATCGTATGAGAGTGCAATTGCATATCTTGCATCTCAGAAGATAATTGGTTTTGACACAGAGACCAAACCTGTTTTTCAGGCTAATGTAAAAAGAAACAGTGTTGCCTTACTACAGCTTGCAAGCGGAACAAGGGCCTTTATATTCAGGCTCACAGAACTGGGAATGCCCGACTCTTTGTGTAAAGTGCTTTCGACGAAAAAAATAATAAAGGTTGGGGCCGCTGTAAATGAAGATATTCGGGGGCTTCAGAGATATACAAAGTTTATTCCCAGGGGATTTGTAGATCTTCAGACCATAGGTAATAACTGGCTTATAAAAGAGAAGAGTGTGAGAAAGATGGCAGCGATAGTACTGGGTGTCAGAGTATCCAAATCTCAGCAGCTCTCTAACTGGGAGGCCGATGTGCTTTCTGATGCGCAGGTTAATTATGCTGCAATTGATGCCTGGGTTTGCAGGCAGATGTATCTGAAATTGCTGAGTACTCCTAAACCGGAAAATGAAGATGAAAAAAAGAGTAATACTTAGAAGGGGAAGAGAGGAGTCCATACTGAGATTCCATCCATGGGTCTTTTCCGGAGCTATTGTCAGGAGTGAAGGTGAGATTGCAGAGGGAGACATTGTTGAGGTTGTATCTGCAGCGGGAGGAACACTTGGTTATGGCCATTTCCAGGTTGGTTCAATTGCTGTAAGAATGCTCTCCTTTGGTGAGAATGTACCGGGAAAGAGATTCTGGACAGAAAAACTTAGTGCTGCATATAGTTTAAGAGTGAGCGCCGGTGTAGTAAGGGCTGATAATACAGCCTACAGACTTGTCCACGGAGAGGGTGATATGTTGCCGGGTCTTATTGTGGATATATATGGCAAAACTGCTGTAATGCAGGCACACTCTGCAGGGATGTTTCTTGCCAGGGAGGAGATTGCCGAGGCTCTTAGAGCTCTTTACGGAGATAAACTCACAGCGGTATACGATAAAAGTTCTTCAACTGCTCCTTTTAAAGCCTCTCTGGATCTGATGGATCAGTATCTTTATGGAAAGAGGGAGGGTGAAGAGATTGTAAAGGAGAATGGTTTGCTCTTCTCTGTTGACTGGATTCATGGCCAGAAGACAGGATTTTTTCTTGATCAGAGAGACAATCGTGAATTGTTAGGTAAATACTCCTCAGGAAAAAGGGTTCTTAACCTCTTCTGTTATACAGGAGGTTTCTCAATCTACTCCCTGGCTAAAGGTGCAAAATCTGTTGACTCTGTTGACAGCTCTGCAAAAGCTATGAAGATGCTTGAGAGAAATATCGAAATTAACAGAGAGGCAGGATTAATTGACAAAGATATTGTACATAATTCGTTTACAGAAGATGCTATAGACTTTCTAAGGGAATCTTCCGGCAACCGCTATGACCTAATAATTGTTGATCCGCCTGCCTTTGCAAAACACAGAGGCGCTATGCAAAATGCCCTCAGGGCATATCAAAGACTTAATGCAGCTGCGATTTCAAGAGTCGCTCCCGGTGGAATAATATTTACTTACAGCTGCTCTCAGGTTGTTGATAAAATTGCATTTGCCGAGGCTGTTTTTTCTGCTGCGGCTGCTACCGGCAGAGTTGTAAGAATTCTGCACAGACTTACTCAGCCGGCAGATCATCCGGTTAGTATATATCATCCGGAGGGGGAGTACCTTAAAGGATTAGTTCTTTATGTAGAATAAACTGATTAACAAGGTTCATTTTTATGGAATCATTGACAATATTAAAAGGAGATAAAGATTCGGTATACGAATCACTATTGCCTCAAATTTTAGCACTTACAGAGGGGGAACAGGACCCCATTGCGAATATGGCCAATATTTCAGCTGCCCTTAAAGAGGCATTTGGCTTTTGGTGGGTTGGTTTTTATATTGTAAAGGAGGACTCTACCGCATATGGCAGTTCACTTGTGCTCGGTCCCTTTCAGGGTCCGGTAGCCTGTACAAGAATTGCTTATGGCAGAGGAGTTTGTGGAACCTCCTGGAAATTGGGAGAGACTATTATTGTTCCCGATGTGGATAGATTCCCTGGTCATATTGCCTGCAGTTCTCTGTCAAAATCTGAAATAGTTCTTCCTGTAATGAAGGATGGAAAAGTGATAGCTGTTCTTGATATTGACTCTGATAAGCTCGGGGATTTTGATGAAAGAGACAAAAGGTGGCTTGAGTTGCTTCTCTCCTATGATATCTCTCTCTGATGAGCAGGTATTTACTCATACTTGTTGTAAGTATCCTTACCGGGTGTACATCTGGTTTAAAAGGGCCAGGTACAGGTGTGAGCAAAGAGTTGGCAGATAATAGATTTAACAACATTTCCCAGGTAAGATACAAACTCCATTTTTCAATACCGGACCATATTGATTCCTTAGTGCATGGTAAAGCTCAAATCAATTTTGAACTCAAGAACCGGGAGACTCTCAGGCTCGATTTTCTTCACGATTCAATCAATCCTGTTAATAGTCTGATTGTAAACGGAGTATTGGTTAAACCGGAGATCGTTGATGAGCATCTTGTTATAAGTAAAAGGGTACTAAAAAAGGGGAAAAATGAGGTTAAAGTTGATTTCCTTGCCGGGGAACAATCGTTAAACAGAAGAGAGGACTTTTTGTACACTCTTTTAGTCCCGGACAGGGCCAGAACACTCTTCCCTTGTTTTGACCAGCCTGATATTAAGGCAGTATATGAACTCTCTCTTGATTTGCCTGAAGGTTGGGTTGCTATGTCAAATGCACCATCGGCATCAAGAGAGGCAGATTTTATACGATTTGCCCCGTCTGATCCTCTGCCTACCTATCTTTTTTCATTTGTTGCGGGTCTTTTTAACGAGCATACAGTAAAATCAGGTGAGAGGAGTATTTCAATTTTTCACAGAGAGACTCTTCCCTACAGGATTGCGCAGTGCGATACAATAGGTTCTCAAATTTTTTCTTCTCTTAATTGGCTTGAAGATTATACAGGAATTGACTACCCCTTTTTGAAATACGATATCGCAATAATACCGGGCTTCCAGTACGGAGGGATGGAGCATGCCGGGGCTACACTTTATGCAGACAGAACTCTTTTTACAAGTGAGAATCCTACAGTAGCGGAGAGATTTGCAAGGGCAAAACTTATTGCCCACGAAACTGCCCATATGTGGTTTGGGGACTATGTGACTATGAAATGGTTTGACGATGTCTGGACAAAAGAGGTATTTGCTAATTGGTTTGCTGCCAGAATAGTAACGCCGCTCTTCCCGGAAATGGACCATGAACTTGCATTTACAGACAGCTATTTTCCTCCGGCTTATGAAGAGGACAGAACTGTTGGGGCAAATCCGGTACAACAATCTCTGGATAACCTTAACAATGCCGGATTGGTTTATGGAAATATAATCTATAACAAGGCACCTGTCGTTATGGAGATGATGGTGAGGATGATTGGTGAAGAGAACTTCAGGAAGGGGATACAGGAGTATCTCAGGAAATATGCTTTCTCAAATGCCACCTGGGATAATCTAATTGAGATACTGGATAGCTATACCGAGGCAGACCTTAATATGTGGAGCAATGTATGGATTAAGGAGAGAGGCAGACCTGAATATAAAATATCTGCGGCTGAGAACGGGGGTGTTAAATTATTACAGAAAGATCCTTTTAACAGGGGATTAGAGTGGGAGCAAGAGATACTCAATATAGTATCTGAGGATGGATTTATATATCCCAATGTAGACGGTAAGGCTTATGGTCTTTTTATAACAAACTCCTTTAATAATGATATTTTGCTGGAAAGATTGCCTCTTTTTACCCCATTAACAAGAGGTTCTCTCTTAATAACTCTATACGAGAATATGGTTGCAGGCTATATCAACCCTGAGAAATTTTCAGAGGCTATATGCAATATTCTTCCTGTTGAAAGTGACAGGATTGTTTTTAACAGGGCTGTTAATTACCTTGCCGCAACAAATGTCAGGTATCTTCATGGAACTATTGCATCTCAACATGCCTCAGACCTATTGTGGAAGATCTCTTTATCAGCAAAAGAGGGAGACTTAAGATTAACAGCTTTCAGGTCACTTATCCGTTTTGCATGGGGTGAAAGTTGGGCTAAGCTTCTTTATGATATTCTGAAAAATCCGGCTAAATATTCTGAACTTAATCTCAGCGAGAGAGATTTTATCAATCTTGCATACGAAACGGCACTCAGGAATCCTTTGTTGTATGATGAGATAGGTAGGGTTGCACTCACTTATATAAATGGTAAGGACAGAATAGAGGAATTCAACTTTGTATTCAAATCCATTTCACCAGATAAATCTGTAAGAGATTCAATGTTCAGAGCTCTTTTAATGAAAGAGAACAGAGTAATAGAGCCGCGGACAATAAATGCACTCAGCTATCTGTGTCACTACTCCAGGTCAGAAGATGCTGTTGAATATATTACTCCTGCTTTGGAGATTCTTCCGGAGATTCAGAGAACCGGGGATATCTTTTTCCCAAGAAACTGGCTCCAGGCGTTGCTATCCGGACAGAGAGGGGATAGGGCTGCTTACTATGTTTTGAACTACACAAACAGCGCAGACATTCACCCGTTACTGAAGGGTAAGTTACTTCAGCAGGCAGACCATTTGTTTAATAAGGCAAAAAGAGATGAGTAGGCAGAAAAAAGCTGTTATTATGGCCTCTTTTGTGGTCTTCTTTTGGGCCACGGTAGCAACTGCATTCAAGCTTGCACTTGCCGGAATGGCTGCAGTAACACTGCTTTTAATTTCATCTCTTACTGCTTTAATTGTATTCACAATATATCTGGGGTACACCCGAAATTTGGTTAATACTATTAAAACTCTTAAAGATAAGAGGGTTGTTCTCAATTCTCTTTGGCAAGGTGCAATGAACCCCTTTATATATTATCTCATACTTTTTAAGGGTTATTCTCTCCTCCCTGCCCAAATAGCACAACCTATGAATTTTTCCTGGCAGGTTGTTCTCATTTTGCTGATGGCAATCTTTATGAAACAAAAGATAGGAGTTATTCAGGCGTTAGGTGTGCTGATAAGCTTTGCCGGAATAGTTATGCTTTCACTTAATGATGGTGCTGATTCTTCCGGCACACTTTCAATTGCCGGTATTATATTTATATTGGCCAGCACAGTGATTTGGGCTGTATACTGGATGTTAAAAATTGACAATTCAAAAGAGCCGGTTGAGGAGCTTTTCAGAAATTTTCTAGCCGGATCTGTTTTCCTTCTTATAGCATTTCTTATATCACCGGAACCTTTAGAATTTGGTGTTCCTCTATATGCAGCTGTATATGTAGGGCTGTTTGAGATGGGAATAACTTTTATATTATGGAATAAGGCCCTTAATATTGCAACAAACAGGATTGTTGTAACTCAGATGATTTATCTGGCACCAATGCTCTCTTTTTTAATTATTAACCGTGTTTTAGGTGAGCGAATTACACTCCTGACAATTGCAGGATTAGCCCTCATTGTTTCAGGAATACTGGTGAGCAACATGAAACATAAAAAGGTGTTACAACATAGCTGATTTTGGATGTATGAAAAAAATTCATACATTTGCATCCCCTAACCGGTACCATGGCCGAGTGGTTAGGCAGCGGTCTGCAAAACCGTGTACAGCAGTTCGAATCTGCTTGGTACCTCAAACAGAGAGAAGGCCAACTAAAAAGCAATTTTTAGTTGGCCTCTTTTTTTTTTCTGAAATTGTTTATTTACAACTCTTCAAAATTCACATCAGAAAATGAGC
>ERZ1645192.1012-NODE-1012-length-23759-cov-44.754809_pt1 | contig 23759 bp, 21 predicted proteins | sample MGYA00575354_ERZ1645192 | MGnify/ENA primary metagenome ERZ1645192 (study PRJEB40844, sample SAMN11349763) | freshwater sediment metagenome | isolation source: river sediment | host: Sediment | place: India: Faizupur Khadar , New Delhi | collected 2017-02-21 ... | reverse complement strand
TGGTCGGGAAGCCGGGATTTGAACCCGGGGCCCCAGCGTCCCGAACGCTGTGCTCTACCAGACTGAGCCACTTCCCGTTACCGTCGTACTCTATAGAGGAGAATTCACCCCGAAGTCAAGAGGATGATGCTATCTCCCGCCCTGCTCGTAGGTGATGAACGGCTCGCGCACGACCCGGTGGTCGAGCAGGGTGTTGACGTTGACGGGGTACTGACCCTTGTCGAAGCTGAAGAGGTCCTCGCCCAGGCGCTTCATGGGGATGGTGACCTCCACCTTGGCGAAGATCTCGCCCCGGTCGTTCCTGCCCGACTCGATGGCGTCGTTCCTGCCCCCGAAAAAGACCGACACCGCCCGCACCGGCTTTACCTCCACCATCAGGCTCATGCCCTTCATGTCGCTCCGGTCGTCCCCCTTGTAGTAGTAGGCGCCGGGCCACACGACCACGAAGGGGGCATTGGGCACCGGGATGCCGAAGGACAGGTCGATACCGGGAATGGCCGTCTCCCCGTCGTGCTCGTCCGAAAAGGGGAGATAGAGGTTGAGGTGGCCGGAGAAGTTCCGGTGGAAGAACTCCGCCCCGGCGCCCAGGCGCTTGTGGCTGTTGTCCGTGGTGTAATCCAGGAAGATGTTGTACCCGGCTAAAGCCTGCCCCCCGAGCACCGGCAGCCGCGCCCCCACGCCCAGGTCAAGCCCCGCCTCGCTCCTTTTTATGAGGAACGTGGGGTTGGCGAAGACATACAGGTTGTCCATCTGCCCCAGGGAAACGAAGGCGTCTGCCAGGTAAGCGGGCGCCGACTCGTCGGCCAGCCTGAGCCCGCCGCCGGCCCAGATCACCCCGGGCCCGTCGGCGGCGCTGGCGGGCAGACACCAGAACACAAGGATCCCAACCGCGAACAGCAGCATCTTCTTCATCGTACAACCTCCCCGATAAAATTCTCAAGCACCTCGACCATGCCAGAATGCTTGCAAGTCCTTACATATATCCTCTGGTTTCAGCGTGGTCAACGACTCATCGTGCAGCATCTTCATATAGTTGACCTGGCTGGTGTCCAGCGGCGGGATGCTCACCCGCGGACAGATCCTGATGTGGGGTACGAACAGCGGGTTCCCCCCGAGGAAATACAGCGACATGTTCAGTGAGCCCATGTTGAGGGAATCGATGTATTCCAGCACGTTGAGGATCCCCTGCACGAGCTCCCGCAGGGTCTGGCCCGTGACGTCCCCCGGCCTGAGCGCCTCGTGGAGGATGCCCATGACGTCGAAGACCCCGAGCGGGGCGAAGGCCGCCAGCCAGGTGACGCCCTCCGCCGCGGAGATGCAGCGCTCGGCGTTCTTTTGCTCCTCGTCCCTCAGGTCGGCCCAGAAATCCCTGCCCGTTTCCTCACGATACCGTGCAAGGCAGGGCACGACGTGGGCGTAATAGTTCGTCGAAGAGCTCGAGGCCGTTATCTGGAGATGGGGGTGGATGATCGAACCCCCGGCAAGGGGCATGTAGTTCCAGTTCACGGACTGAAAGACCATTTCGGGCTGCCTGATCACGACGTCTTCGAGATATTCGAAGCAGCAGGACAGGGCGTCCCCCAGGATGCGGGGGGTGAAGGACCGCAGGGGCAGGTAGTGCTCCCTGCAGATGATGCACACGGCGCCGTTTTCGTCGTACGGGAAGACGTTGGGCACGCAGAGCGCTTCGCCCCGGGAATACCGCTCCCTGCTCACCAGGTCCGGGTGGAACTTGGGGGTGACGGCCTCCACCACCCCGGGGCAGAACGGGCAGAGCCCCCGGGACAGCTCCACCTGACGGGATACGTCCGCCCGGAGCACCTCTTTCACGGGGAAATCCAGGATCCGGCTCGTTCTGCCGGTGAGCGGGTCCACCCGCACCTCGGAATACCGCTCCGTCGCTGAAAACCCCTGGGCAGGATCCAGAAATTTCGATGTTTTCAGAACCTTGACAAATTCCATCCGCAGCACCTTGACAACAGCCGATGGAGCGCCGGCACTCACGTGAACGTTCCCATACCCCGGGCCGTTCATGGGCAGCACGATACGTTCAGCCCTTCAGGGATTCCATACTATATGAGCCCCGGTGGGTCAAGGTCATCACGCCCTGCCGCCTTCCTCCCCCCGGTTCGGCCTGCTTGATAAGACGGCTTCGAGCCTGTATAAGGAGAGCGTGAAAGGAAGGTGACGTGGACCCGCTCATCGCACGCCGGCACATGGTGAAGGAGCAGCTCGAAGCCCGGGGCATCGACGACCCCCGGGTCCTGGCGGCCTTTCTCGAGGTGCCCAGGCACAAGTTCGTCGAGGAATACCTCAAATACAAGGCCCACGAAGACTACCCCCTCTCCATCGGATACGGCCAGACCATCTCGCAGCCCTACATGGTCGCCCTCATGACGCAGTCTCTTCGGCCAGAACCTGAAGACAAGATCCTCGAGATCGGCACTGGCTCGGGCTACCAGGCGGCCATCCTTTCGCGGCTCTGCAGGGTGGTCTACTCCGTGGAGAGGATCAGCGCACTCGCTTCCCGGGCGCGGAAGACCCTCGACGAGCTGGGGTACTACAACGTCCACGTCCGCCTCGGGGACGGCTCCCAGGGTCTCTCAAAGGAGGGCCCCTACGACGGCATCGTGGTCACCGCGGGGGCACCCCACGTCCCCGGGATACTCGTGTCCCAGCTGGCGGTAAACGGCAGGCTCATCATCCCCGTGGGCAGCGAAACCCTCCAGGAGCTCAAGCGCATCACCAAAACGAAAGAGGGCGTAAAGGAAGAATCACTTGGGGGGTGCAGGTTCGTCAAGCTCATCGGCAAGAACGGGTGGGAGGGCTGACCTCACTCGCCGCCGACCTGAACGGGAACCGTGCTCGACGTGTTCGTGCCGTCCCCGAGCTGGCCGTAATAATTGTCGCCCCAGGCCCACAGGCTTCCGCCCGACCTGATCCCCGCGCTGAAATACCACCCGGCGCTCACCGTGACCCAGTCCGCCGCCGTGCCGACCTGCACGGGCACGGCGCTCGACGTGTTCGTGCCGTTGCCGAGCTGGCCGCTGCTGTTGCAGCCCCAGGCCCAGAGCGTACCGTCCTCCCTGATGGCAATGGTGTGATACAGCCCTGCGCTGACGCTTTTCCATGTATGCGCGTCATCGATAAGGACCGGCTGCAGCCTGTTCGTCTGCGTTCCGTCCCCGAGCTGCCCGTAGTCGTTGAGCCCCCACGCCCACAGGGATCCATCCGCCTTGATGGCGACGCCATGGTTTCCTCCGGCGCTGAACTCTCTGGACCAGTCGGAAGCACTCCCCACTTCCACGGGTGACTCCTGGTCAACGGTGAAGCCGTCCCCGAGCTGCCCGCAGTCGTTGTCTCCCCATGCCCAGAGCGTGCCGTCGGACTTGAGCGCCAGGTAACTGGTGTAACCCGCGTGAACAGCGGCCCAGGTGTCCTCGGTGCCGATCTGGTTCAGGCCCAGGCGTGGATAGCGAACGGGGTCATTGTGGAATATGCTGTCACTCTTGTCTCGTATCACTCCGCATGCCCACAGTGTGCCATCGTCCTTGAGAACGGCCGTACGGCAGCCGCCGGCGCTCACGGAGGCCCAGTCGTTTATCGCGGTAACCATGATGGGCGTGTTGTTGCTGTAGTCCCAGAGAGGCGGGTTTGCAAGCTGGCCGTCAAACCCGTACCCCCAGGAGTATACGGGGCCCTTCACTGCCATGACGGCAAACGTGTGCAGGTCGCCGGCAGCCGCTGATTCCCACTTGTTCGAGTCCACCTGCACGGGAACGTTCTTGTTCACCCAGGTGCCGAGGCCGAGCTGACCCTTGGCGTTCGCGCCCCAGACCCAAAGCGTGCCGTTGCTTTTCACGGCAGCAACGTGGGCGCCCCCGGAGCTTACCGTCGCCCAGACCGGCACCTCCTCAGGTTCCGCATTCCGGCTGTCATGGTCATCGTCTTTCCAGGGCCAGTTGCACCCCGCCGCAATGCCCAGGACAAGCATGAGAAGCGTCAGTGCTGCAAACCGTTTCCTCAATCGCATCATCTTCCTCGTACTTTAGATGGGAAAAGTGAATGCAGTTCTCCCCTTTGTTACAATGCAATATATATGCAAAAGCAAAGCTTGTAAAATCAAAGTATATTTCTGCACCGGCATAGGAAATACAGGGGAACTTTGGAAAATGTTTTCCTGCAAAGAGTAACGATGTTTACCATCTCCACCCCATCGAGCGGGGCTGGCTCTCGAGAAGCGGTCGGGCTGGCGGCCGGTTGCCCCTCAGCAGGTCCCGTTCCAGCGGGAGAAGTTCCTGAGCAGGGCAAGTCCCGGCCCCCCGCTTTTTTCCGGGTGGAACTGCGTGGCGACCACGCTGCCCCGGGCGATGACCGAGGCGAACTCGATGCCGTAGGACGTCCGGGCCACGGCAAACCCTTCGCCTGCCGGGTCGGGGTAGAAGGAGTGGACGAAGTAGAACTGGGCGGACGGGTCCACGCCCTCGAAGACGGGGTGGGAACGACACCTCTGGAGGGTGTTCCACCCCATGTGCGGGATCTTCAGCCCCGTCCCGGAAAACCTCCTGGCCTTGCCGGGTATGATCCCCAGGCAGCGGGCGCCGTCCTCCTCGCTTTCCTCCAGGATGATCTGGGTTCCCAGGCAGATCCCCAGGAAAGGGGTGCCCTTTTCCACCACGGCGTGGATGATCTTGTCGAGGCCCAGGGAGGCGAGCGTTTCCATGGCCTTCCCCGCCGCCCCGACACCGGGGAAGATCACCCGCTCAGCACCGAGGATCTCCCGGGCATCGCCGGTGATGGCGCATTCGAGGCCGAGGTACTGCAGGGCGCGCGCCACGGAGCGCAGGTTCCCGGCACGGTAATCGATGATGGCGATCACTGGTGATCAGGTGGCGATCCACGCGCCCAGGTAAGCGAGCACGAGCCCCACGATCAGGCCGAGGGTCCCGAGCTGGAACCTCGTCTCGGCGCTGGAGAGGAGGCCGAGAAACTTGAGGAACCCCCCGTCCTCGCCCTGGGAAGGGTTCATCATCTGGGAGACCGTCCGGATGGTGTCCGATATCTTCTTGAAGGTCCCCTCCCTGACGATCAGGGCGACACAGCTTGCAACAACGAGGAAATAGGCGTTCAGCAGCAGGAAAATCCCGAAAATGAACCCGGACAGGCCTACCCTCTCCTGGATGTTTTCCGTGGAGACCTCGAGCTGGATCGGGACCCCGGATCCCCCCATATCGCTATGGTGGCCGCATCCCGCCAGGGCAAGAAGGGTAAGGGCAAACAGAACAAGCAGACAGATCCTCGTCTTCTGCACAAAAGGCCTCCCGGATTGAATTTAGGTCGATTTATACCTGCATTCGCGCTTTACTGTCAACAAGGTTTAAAGTCGGCCCCGGCCCCCTGCCGATGTAATCGTAAGATTATATTCACGAGAGGAGCCTTACGTGGGTGACTTTGACGATCTCATCGAAGAATTCGTGACCGAATCGAGAGAGCACATCGCGGACATCGAGGAAGACCTCATCAAGATCGAAGCGGACCGGGAAAACGTGGACCCTGAAGTCATCAACCGGGTCTTCCGGGCAGCCCACTCCATCAAGGGCTCCGCGAAGTTTCTCGATCTCGCCAATATCGGCGACCTGGCTCACAAGCTCGAGGATGTCCTGAACCTCATCCGCTCGGGCAAGATCCTCCCGTCGAGCGCGGTGGCCAACCCCCTCCTCCTGGCCGCGGACATGCTCAAAACCATGTTCGAGGACGTCACCTCGAGCAACGGCATGGACATCTCGGGGCACACCAGGGCACTCCAGGCCATCATCGACGGAACCGGCAAAGCCCCGGAAGCGGCGGAGAATCCCCTGGCCCCCTTCGGCGTCGACCGGCAGGTGCTGGACCGGAAGCTCGCCACGAGCCAGGTGTTCCTCATCACCCTGCCCCTCGGCGAAGCAGAGCTTTCCGGCTTCGTGAAGGGCCTCGGGAACCTCGGCGAGGTGCTCGGTTCGTGCAGAAAGGACAAGGGGGCGTGCTCCATCCTCTTTTCCACCATCATGGAAGGGGACATGATCCCCGCGGCCTTAGGGATAGGCCAGGAGTCCTTTATCCAGGTCACCGCCGCCGGGCGGGGTTCCGATGAGCAGGGCAAACCGGAGGTGGAGCCCCGGAAAGCACCGGAAACGGTAACCGCGGGCGGCAGGGAAGCGGCGCCCGCCCCCAGGGCACCGGGGAGCGTCCGCCGTGAAGACGCAGGGCATGCGGAGCCGCGAAGGACAGCGAAAGAGGACCGGCCCCCCGTCATGAAAGACAACACCCGCGTGAAGAAAGAGGAAGACGAAGGCGGCGGCGACAGGGAAGAGGACAGCACCTCGTTCATCACCTTCTCGCTCGAGAGCGAAACCTATGCCGTGCCAATCCAGGCCATCGAAGAGATCATCGGCTGCCAGGACATCAGCCTTCTGCCCAATGTGCCCTCCTTCATCAAGGGTGTCATCAACCTCCGGGGCGAACTCGTGCCCGTCATGGACCTCCGGCTGAAATTCAGGCTCGCCCCGAGGGAATACAACCCCCTCACGGTTTTCCTCATCGTTCGCGTCGAGGAACGGGTCATGGGCCTCGTGGTGGACAACGTGGCGGACGTCCTCGTCATAGACCCGGCCAGGGTCCAGAAGACCCCGGTATTCTCGGCGAAGATCACCACGGATTTCATCGAGGGCGTCTACAAGGATGCGCAGGACCAGATGGTCATCCTCGTGGACGTCGCGGCGCTCGCCAGACCCGAAGAGTGGGACGTCGCCGCCTGAGAGCCTACCCCTCTTCCCCGGGCACCGTGAAGATGTGGAAGAGGAGCCCGAGCATGCCCAGGGTTATGTAGGTGTCCGCCAGGTTGAAGGTCGGCCAGCGGTACTTCCCGATATAGACGCTCAGAAAATCCACCACCTCGCCATAGACGAACCGGTCGGTGAGGTTTCCCAGCGCCCCGGCGATGATCAGGCCGAAGACCAGCTTGAGCAGCCAGGACTTCTCCTGCGCCCGGAAAAAGACCACGAACATGGCGATGAATGCCGCCACCGTGATGCCCAGGAAGAACCAGGTGCGGACGGGCTCGGGTATGCCCTGGAGCATGCCGAAGGCCGCCCCGGTGTTGCGCACGTGGAGGATGTCGAAGAAGCCGGGGATCACGGTGAAGCCCGTGCCCAGCTCGATCTGCCGCACGATGACCGACTTGGAGATCTGGTCGGCGGCAAAGCAGGGGAGGACGAGGAACAGCGCCCAGGCAAGGAGCGGTGCCTTCCTGCGCCCCCGGGGCTCCTCGACGATCTCGCGGTGAAGCTCCCCTTCGCCCTCTTCCTCGAGGGGCTCTTCGCTTTCCCAGTCCTTGTACTTGTCTGTGTGCTTATCTTCCCGCCTGCCCCACACCTGAGCACCCCTTCGATCCGACCGGGCTTATGTCCGCTCCCGCGCCGCTCTTTCAGGGGGAAACCCCGCGCACCCCCCTGATATACGATGAATCCCCGCCCTCTCCCTTGACGAGCGGGGATCGCCGGGCCCTGCACCCCGAGACCCTACTACCCGAGCTGTTCGGCGCAGCGGCCGCACACCTCAGGGAACCCGGGGTCCTTCCCGATGTCCTCCCGGTAATGCCAGCACCTGGGGCACTTGCCCCCCGGCGCTTTCGAAACGCCGATGCGCATCAGGGGGAAGTCCTCGCTCCCGCCCGCCGTACCGTCGCCCTGTTCCACGCTCACACCCGAGCAGATGAAGATGTCCTCCAGCGAGGGGGCCACGGCCTCGAGAAAGTCGTACGTGGGCCCTTGGGCGGACAGGGTGATCTTCGCGTCGAGGGGATGGCCGATGACCTTGTCCCTGCGGGCGGCCTCCGTCTCTTTGGAGACCTCCTGCCGCAGGGCGATGATGCGCTCCCACCGGGCGGCGAGCCCATCGTCCACCACAGAGGCGTCCACCTCGGGCATCGTCGACAGGTGCACGCTCTCCTCCTTGCCCAGGAACTTGGGCATGTGGTCCCAGATCTCTTCCGCCGTGAAGGCAAGCACCGGCGCGAGGAGCCTGGTCAGGTCCATGACGATCCGGAAGATCGCGCTCTGGGCCGACCTCCGGGCCAGGGAGTCCCTCTTGTACACGTACAGCCGGTCCTTGAGGATGTCGAGGTAGAAGGCGCTCATGTCCACCACGCAGAAGTTGTGCACCTGCTGGTAGATGGCGTAGAACTCGTACTCCAGGTACGCCCTGCGCACCTTCTCCACCAGCTTCGCCGTGACGTGGAGCGCATAGCGGTCGAGCTCGGCCATGTTGTCGTAGGGAACCAGGTCCTTGTCCGGGTCGAAGTCGTGGAGATTGCCCAGCATGAACCGGGCGGTGTTCCTGATCCTCCGGTAGGTCTCCACCAGGCGGCTCACGATCTCGCCCGAGATCCTGATGTCGTTCTTGTAGTCCTGCGCGCTCGTCCAGAGCCTGAGGATCTCGGCGCCATACTTGGAGATGATCTCCTGGGGGGAGATGGTGTTGCCTAGTGACTTGGACATCTTCCGGCCCTCGCCGTCCACCACGAACCCATGGGTGAGCACGCTCTTGTAGGGGGCGGTGCCCCGGGTGCCCACCGAGGTGAGCAGGGTGGAGTGGAACCACCCGCGGTGCTGGTCCGAGCCCTCGAGGTACATCTCCACGGGCATGTCGAGGCGCTGGTCCTTCTCGCAGACGGCGGCGTAGCTCACGCCGGAGTCGAACCACACGTCCACGATGTCTTCCTCCTTCGCAAGCTCGGCTGACGAGCATGCGGGGCAGGTCGTGCCCGGGGGCAGGAGCTCGGATGCGGTGTGGGTGAACCAGGCGTCCGACCCTTCCTTCTCGAAGATGTCCCCCACGTGGTCGGCGATCTCCTCCGTCATGAGGATCTCGCCGCAGCTCTTGCACACGAACACCGGGATGGGGACCCCCCACGCCCTCTGGCGCGAGATGCACCAGTCGGGCCGGTTCTCCACCATGTTGTAGATCCGGTCCCTGCCCCAGGAGGGTATCCACTTCACCCGGTTGATCTCGTCGAGGGCCTTCTGCCTGAGGCCCGTCTTTTCCATGGAGATGAACCACTGGCTCGTGGAGCGGAAGATGATGGGGTTCTTGCAGCGCCAGCAGTAGGGGTAGGAGTGGCCGTAGGTGGAGACGTCGAGCAGGGCGCCAACCCTCTTGAGGGCGTTGTTGACGCCCTCGTTGGCGTCGAACACGTACTGCCCCGCGAACTCTTCGACCTCCTTGGTGAACCTGCCCTCGTTGTCCACGGGGGCGTAGACCTCGAGCCCGTAGACCTTGCCGATCTCGTAGTCCTCCTCGCCGTGGCCCGGGGCGATGTGGACGAGCCCGGATCCCGCCTCGAGGGTGACGAAGGGGGCGAGGATGAGGAGCGACTCGCGGTCGTAGAGCGGGTGCTTTGCCTTCAGCCCTTCGAGCAGGCTTCCCTTGAACCTGGCCAGGGTGCTGAACCCGCTCACCCCGATGGCCTTCATGACGTCCTCCACGAGGTCCGTGGCCAGAACGAGCACGCCGTACTCTCCCGTTTTCACCGCCGAGTACTCGAGGTCCGGATGAAGCGCGATGGCGAGGTTCGCGGGGATGGTCCAGGGCGTGGTGGTCCAGATCACCATGGAGGTGTCGTCCCTGACATCCTTGAGCTCGGGCACCTTTTCCGATATGTCGGAGATCATCCTGAACCGCACGAAGATGGCGGGGGTGGCCTGCTCGTTGTACTCCACCTCGGCCTCGGCCAGGGCGGTCTTGCAGGTGGCGCACCAGTAGACGGGTTTGCGGGCCTTGTAGATGGCGCCGCTGCCGATGAACTTGCCCAGCTCGCGCACGATGGTGGCCTCGTAGCCATAGTCCATGGTGACGTAGGGGTCGTTCCACACGCCAAAACCGCCCAGGCGCTTGAACTCGTCCCGCTGGATGTCGAGGAACCTGTACGCGTACTCCCTGCAGCGCCTGCGGATCTCCGCCTTGGACATCGTGGCCGCCGCATCCCTGCCCACCTCGATCTCCACCTGGTGCTCGATGGGCAGCCCGTGGCAGTCCCAGCCCGGGCGGTAGAAGGTGTCGTAGCCCATCATGAAGAGCGATTTGACGATGATGTCCTTCAGTATCTTGTTCAGGGCTGTGCCCAGGTGAATATGGCCGTTGGCATAGGGCGGTCCGTCATGGAGTATGAACTTCTCGCGCCCCCTGGACCTGTCCATGATCCTCCCGTAGATGTCCCCTTCCTCCCACCGCTTGAGCAGTTCCGGCTCCCTGACAGCCAGGGATGCCTTCATGGGGAAGTCCGTCCGGGGCAGACACAGCGTGTGCTTGTAATCCATCCTGTCCTCCTTGGTGATTCACGAGTGAAGAATCTATCCCAGTATCGGAAGGAATGTCAATGCCTCGGATGCCCGCGGAACGTTCTCACCGGGCCGATTCTACACGGCGCAAGAAGGTGTCTTCCCGGCAGTGAGACACGCGGAACCTAGGCGGCGGCGCACCCCTTTCCGCACGGCCTGAGGATCATTCTTGAATTGCCGGGGGACAGCATTTGAGGTAGTATGCTGCATCCGCCCTTGGGTGCTGGGCTGCCCGCTCCGGGGACAGGGCGAGAATCGCCTTGACTTCCGCCCTGCATGCATAGTGAAATACTGATATGAACCACGGCCGCGCGGCCGGTTTGGACCATCTGAAAATTCTGTGAAGGAAGGTGTGCCATGATCGCATATCAGCTCACGGTTCCCGTGGACAACACCCCGGGCAAACTGGCAAAGGTCTCCGGCGTCCTCACCAGGGAAAAGATCAACGTCCGGGCCATCACCATCTCCTCCTTCGGGGAGCGGGGGTTCTTCAACATCCTCGTCGACGACCCCAGGCTCGCCCAGAAGGCGCTGGCAAAGGAAGGCATCGAGGCGAGCCTCAAGGAGATCATCGCCGTGCTCATCGAGGACAGGCCGGGCGGCATGGACAAGCTCGCCCAGCTTTTGGGCGCCGAAGGCATCAACATCGAGAACGCCTACGGGTTCGTGCTCGAGAGCAGCAAGACCGCCGTGTTCGTGGTGCACGTGTCCGAGCTCGAGAAAACCCAGAAAATCCTCAAGGAGCACAAGTTCAAGACGTTGAGCGCCGAAGCCCTGGCCACCATCGAGCCGTTCCACTACATGAAGTACTGATCTTTTCGGCCCCGGTTGCCGGACAGAAAAAAGCCCTGTGGCATCCACAGGGCTTTTCTTTTTCCCTCGAACCCTTCCCTATTTGACGAGGCTCGGCAGGAAAGTCGCGATCTGCGGGAAGGGGATGAGGAGGAAGGTCAGGAGGATCATGGCCAGGAGCAGGGGCAGGGCGCCCTTGAAGATGACGTGCAGGGGCACGTCCCTGGCCACGCCTCCCACCACGTAGACGTTCACCCCCACCGGCGGCGTGATGACGCCCATCTGGGTGACGAGCACGATGATCACCCCGAACCAGATGGGGTCGAACCCGTAGTGCAGCACCACGGGGTAGAAGATGGGGATGGTGAGCATGATGAGCGCCAGGGAGTCGATGAAGCACCCGCCGATGAGGTAGATCAGGATGATGAAGCTCATGATGGCCCAGGGCGGCAGGTTGAACGACGAGATCCAGCCCGCGATGTCGTAGGGGATGCGCGACACGGCGAGAAAGTGCCCGAACACCGTGGCGCCCGCCACGATGACCATGATCATGCAGGATATCCTCGTGGTTTCCTCGAGGGCCTGCACGAACCCCTTCCAGTCGATGTTGCGCTTGGCGACGGCCACCAGGAGGGTGGCGAAGGCGCCCATACCCCCCGCCTCCGTGGGGGTGAAGAGCCCCATGAAGAGCCCGCCCATGACGAACACGAAGATGACCAGGATCTCGAGCGTGCCGGGCAGGGACGCGACCCTTTCCTTCCAGGAGCTCTTCGGCCCCTTGGGTCCGAGCTCGGGCCTCAGCGTCACCCAGATGAGGATGGCGGCGATGAAGAATATGGTCAGGATGATGCCGGGCAGGATGCCCGAGATGAACAGCTTGCCGATGGACTGCTCGGTGAGGATCCCGTACACGATGAAGATGACGCTGGGCGGGATGAGGATGCCCAGGCTTCCGCCCGCCGCCACCACGCCGGTGGCCAGCTCGGGCTTGTAGTTGTAGCGCTTCATCTCGGGCAGGGTCGCCGCCGCCATGGTGGCCGCCGTGGCGTTCGTGGACCCGCAGATGGCGGCAAAGGCCGCGCACGCTCCCACCGTGGCGATGGCGAGCCCCCCGGGCAGGTGGCCGATGAACTTGTACGCCGTGTCGAAGAGCCGCGACGAGATGCCCGCGTGGAAGGCGATCTGCCCCATGAGCACGAAGAGCGGGATCACCGTGAGGTTGTAGGACGAGAACACCGCGAAGAAGTCCTTGGCCATGAGGCTCAGTGCCGAGTCCACGGAAACGATGGCGCTGAACCCGACGAAGCCGATGAGGGCCATGACGAAGCCCACGGGAATCCTGCTGAAGATCAGGACGACCAGCGCCAGAAGCCCGATGATGCCGATTATTGTTGGACTCATTCTATCTCAGCCCCCTTGAACTGACGCAGGAACTCCACGAACAGCACCACGCAGAGCATGCCGCACCCCACCGCCACACCGTAGATGAACGGGTACACCGGCATCTGGAGCGTGGGGGAGACCTCACCGGAAAGCCTCAGGCCGTGGGCGTAGACCGCGCTCTGCCACGTGACGACCCCGAAGAGGGCCAGGGAGACGAGGGCGTTGACCGCGTACACGACCACCCTCACCAGCCGGGGCATCTTCGCCATGAGGATGTCCACGGAGATGTGCCCGTTCTGGATCGAGGTGTACGGCAGCGAGAACGAGATGATCGCCGAGCCCACGAACCCCACGAGCTCGAAGGTCCCCGGGATGGGGCTGCCGAAAAGCCGGCCGGCCACGTCCCCCACGGTGAGGAGCATGATGAAGGCCACCGCGAAGGCGGCGACCAGGTTCACCTTTTCCGCCAGGGCATTGACGAACTTCTCTATGCGCAGAAAGGAAATCATGTGAGACTCCCCTGGACACCGGGGCCGGCCCCCGCTCTCACTGCCGGAGGCCGGCCCGCCCATCCATGTCTTGATTGGCTATTTGCCGGACTTTGCGATCTTTTCCTCCAGGGAGGCGACGTACTTGTCACCCTCGAGGCCCTTTGCCTTCGCCGCCTTGACGTAGTCGTCGATGACGGGCTTCACGGCGGCCTTCCATGTGGCCGCCTCGGCTTCGGGCAGGCTCACCACGGTGTTGCCGAGACTCCTGACGAAGGTCAGCCCCTCGGCGTCGGCGTCGTCCCAGACCTTGCCCTGGATGGCGACGTACTCGGCGCTCACGTCGGTGAACACCTTCTTGACGTCCTCGGGCAGCGAGTCCCACTTGGCCTTGTTCATGACCACGAACATGGCCGTGGTGTAGCCGATGTTCTTGCAGTCCGTGGTGGACTTCACCACCTCGCCCTGCTTCCAGCCCTTCATGGTCTCCATGGGGGCGAAGGTGCCGTCCACCACGCCCTTCTGGAGCGCCTCGTAGGTGCCGGGCTGGGGCATGGCCACGGGCACGCCGCCCAGGGCCTCGACGAGCTTGGCGCTCAGGCCCGTGGAGCGGATCTTCATGGCCTTGAGGTCCTTGAGGGTGCTCACGGGCTTCTTGGTGTGCAGCAGGCCCGGCCCGTGGGCGTGGATGTAGAGCACATGCACGTCGTCGAGCTCCCTGGGCTTCACCTCACTGTAGAACTCGTTGGCGATCTTCGTGGCCGCCGTCCCGTTGGGGTACCCCAGCGGCAGGTCGAGGGCCTCCATGACCGGGAACCTTCCCCTGGTGTAGGCGAAGCAGGACATCCCGAGGTCCGAGATCCCCTTCACCACGCCGTCGTAGCAGTCGTTGGCGCTCGTGAGCGTCCCGCCGGGGAACACGTTGATCTTCACCGCGCCGTTCGTGCGCTTCTCGATCTCGGCGGCCCAGTCCTGGGCGGCCTTGCACTGGGCGTGGGTGGGCGGGAAGAAGATGCTGTACGTGAGCTCCACCACGTTCGCCTTCGCGGCTTCGCCCCCGGTGGCCGCCCCTTCCTCGGACTTCCTGCCGCACGACACGCAGAGCGTCAGGGCAACGAGACAACAGATAAGACTTGCTCCTAATTTTTTCATGAACCCTCCTCTTGTGCGCTTCCTTTTTCAGTGAATTCTGCTTCTAATTGCAATCCGCTTCGCCTCCCGGGAGCATGGCAAGAGCCCGCCCGTCCCCCGGATTGAGGCGCTTTCCCCTAACTTTTCCCCTCGCCCTCCCCTGCCCGGCCGACGGGTGCGAAGTCGGCATTGCACGAGGGGCACTTGACGTTGTCGGGGTAGACCATGCTCCCGCACTCGGAGCAGACCGATATGGTGCCCTCGGTCATGCCGGAGATGGTCCCCCGGCACGGCAGACCCGCGATCCGCTTGAGCAGCACGATGACCTCCGCCAGCGCCCCGAAGAGCACGTACAGGGCGACGCCCGGCACGAGGCTCCCGATGCCCAGCCCCAGGGGGAGAAATCCCCCGGTGAGGATGGTGAGGACAATGCCCGCCAGGCACGCCACGATGCCCGCCACGAGGAATATCCGGGCGACCACCGGCAGCGCCGCCTCCTTTCCCTCCGTGTCCCTGAAGGGCTGCGCGACGATGCGGGCCATCTCCCTGCCCTGGTCGAGGTCGAGCCCCATGGCTAGAGCCCGTACACCTTCTCCCCGGGCAGCACGGTGAAGCCCGCCTTCAGGAGCACGTCGATGGCCTGGTCCGTGGAGTCGAACCGGAAGATGATGACCGCGTTCTCGCCGCTGCGCTCCACGAAGGCGTACATGTACTCCACGTTGATGCCGCTGCCCGTGAGCAGCTCGAGGATGCTGTGGAGCCCGCCCGGCCTGTCCGGGACTTCCACGGCCACCACGTGGGTCTTGCCCACGGCGAACCCCGCCGCGTTCAGGACCTCCTTGGCCCTGGCCACGTTGTCCACGATGAGCCTCAGGATGCCGAAGTCCGAGGTGTCTGCCAGCGACAGGGCCCGGATGTTGATCCCCGCGTCCTTGAGCGCCCCGGTGACGCTGGAGAGGCCGCCGGGCTTGTTTTCCAGAAAGATCGAGATCTGTTCCGCCTTCATGGGAAACCTCCTAGATATTCCTCTTGTCCACAACCCGCTGCGCCTTGCCCTCGAACCTCTGCAGGGACTTGGGCTCCACGAGCTTCACCTTCGCCGTGACGCCGAGATAGTCCTTGACGTCTTTTTTGATGCGCTTCTCGAGGCTCTGCAGGCCGCGGATCTCGTCGGAGAAGACTCGCTCGCTCACCTCGACCTGGATCTCCAGGGTGTCGAGCGACCCTTCCCGGTCCACGATGAGCTGGTAGTGCGGCTCGAGCCCTTCGATCTCCATGATGACGCTCTCGATCTGGGAGGGGAACACGTTGACGCCCCTGATGATGAGCATGTCGTCGCTCCTGCCGGACACGCGCTCCATGCGGACGAAGGTCCTGCCGCACGTGCACACCTCGGGCATGAGCCGGGTGATGTCCTTCGTCCGGTACCTGATGAGGGGGAAGGCCTCCTTGGTGATGGTGGTGAACACGAGCTCGCCGGTCTCGCCGTAGGGCAGGACCTCGCCCGTCTTGGGGTCGATGATCTCCGCGATGAAGTGGTCCTCGTAGATGTGCAGCCCGTTCCTGCCCTCGATGCACTCCATGGCGACGCCCGGGCCCATGACCTCGGACAGGCCGTAGATGTTGAGCGCCGTGATGTCGAGCTCCTTTTCGATCTGGGCGCGCATCCGCTCGCTCCAGGGCTCGGCGCCCAGGATGCCCACCCTGAGCTTGAGCGCCTTCATGTCGACGCCCATCTCCTTGCCCGCCTCGGCCAGGAAGAGCAGGTACGAGGGCGTGCAGCAGATGGCCGTGGGCCCGAAGTCCTGCAGGAGCATGATCTGTTTTTTCGTGGACCCGCCGGACATGGGGATGACGCTCGCACCGAGCTTCTCCGCGCCGTAGTGGGCGCCCAGGCCCCCGGTGAAGAGGCCGTAGCCGTAGGAGTTGTGGATGATGTCGTTCCTGGTGAGGCCGGCGGCCGCGAACGAGCGGGCCATGAGGGTCGCCCAGGTGTCCACGTCGCGCTTCGTGTAGCCCACCACCGTGGGCTTTCCCGTGGTGCCCGACGAGGCGTGCAGGCGCACGATGCTGGTCATGGGCACGCTGAAGAGCCCGAAGGGGTAGTTGTCCCGCAGGTCCTGCTTGACGGTGAAGGGCAGGCGCTTGAGGTCGTCGAGACTCCTGACGTCCTCGGGGGCCACCCCGGCGTTGTCGAAGGCCTTCTTGTAGAACCCCACGGTGTGGTAGACCCTGCTCACCACCTGCTGGAGCCTCTTGAGCTGCAGGGCCTCGACGGCCTCCCGGGGCAGTGTTTCGAACTCCTCGTTATAGATCATGGATTAACCTCCCTTAGGCTGCGCCTCTTATGCGTGTCTCCCCCGCCTGAAGCCCTCGATGTTGGCTGTGCGGATCTTTTCCTTGAGCATGGAATTCATGGCCTCTATCCAGAGGGACTCGTCGGCCTCGAGGAAGGTCGAGAGCCTGCCCAGCAGGATGGTGTTGACCCCCTTCGGATTGCCCATATCTTCAGCGATCTTCGTGCCGTCCACCATCACGATGGTGTCCGTCTTTTCCCGGAGCACGGGCAGGATGTCCGGGTAGGGCTCCCCGCCCGAGATGACCGAGGGGGGGGCGAGCCGGTAGCGGTTGATGATCACGGTGGCGCCCTTTTTCAGGTACTGGACGTAACGGGCCGCCTCGAGCTCCTCGAAGGAGAGCAGGACGTCGCAGGCGCCCAAGGGGATGAGGGGCGAGGACACGTGCCTGCCGTACCGCACGTGGGACATCACGCTGCCCCCGCGCTGGGCCATGCCGTGGATCTCCGATTTCTTCACGTCGAAGCCGGCGCGCATCATCACGTCGGAGAGCATGTCCGAGGCGAGGATGATGCCCTGCCCGCCTACGCCTGTCATGAGCACGTTCATTTGCCACCTCCGATGGCGCCCTGGGCGCACAGCTCCCCGCACACGCCGCAGCCCACGCACGAGCTGTTGATGGAGGACTTCTCGTCCCTGAACTCGATGGCCGGGCACCCGAGGCCTATGCACACCTTGCAGCCGATGCACTTCTCGGGGTCGACGCACAGGGGCTCACCCGGGACCTTTTTCGATCTCAGGAGCACGCAGGGGGCCTTCGAGATGATGACCGAGGGGCCGTCGTGGGCCAGGGCCGCCTTGATGGTCTTCCTCGTCTTCTTCACGTCGTAGGGGTCCACGGTCTTTACCCACTCGATGCCCAGGGCCTTCACGAGCTTTTCGAGGTCGAGCCTGATCGTCTGTTCGCCGCCGATGGTGACGCCCGTGCCCGGGTGGTCCTGTGCCCCGGTCATGGCCGTGGTGGAGTTGTCCAGGATCACCACGAGGGCCACGCCGTGGTTGTAGGCGAGGTTCGTGAGCCCGGTGATGCCCGAGTGGTAGAAGGTGGAGTCGCCGATGACTGCGGCGATCTTTTCTTTGCCCGGCCCGAAGACCGTTGCCATGCCGTGGGCGTGGTTGATGCCCGCGCCCATGCACAGGCAGGTGTCGATGGCGGAGAGCGGGGGGAGGAAGCCCAGGGTGTAGCACCCGATGTCGCCGGCGATGAAGGCCTTGTTCCGGCGGAGCGCCCACAGGAGGCTCCGGTGCGGGCAGCCCGGGCACATGCTCGGCGGCCTGCCCGGCAGGGCGGGCTTTCTGAAGGGCTCGGGGGCAGCGCCTGAGATGGCGGCCCCGATGATGTCGGGGTTCAGCTCGCCGCACAGGGGCAGCCTGTCCTTGCCGCGGCACGCGATGCCCAGGGCCCTGATCTGGTCTTCCATGAAGGGGTCGAGCTCTTCCACGACCCAGAGCTCGTCGACCTTCGAGGCGAACTCCCTGACGAGCCTGTCGGGCAGGGGGTACGGCATGCCCAGCTTCAGGAAGGACGCCCCGGGGAAGGCCTCCTTCGCATACTGGTAGGCGACCCCCGCGGAGATGATCCCGATCTTCCCGTCGCCCATCTCCACCGCGTTGAGGGGCGAGCTGTTCGCATACTCCTTCAGCTCGAGCAGGCGCTTCTCGATGAGAGGGTGGCGGACCCGGGCGTTGGCGGGCAGCATCACCCACTCCGCCGGGTGCCTCTCGATGGAGGGGACGGGCTGACCGGCCACCTCGCCCATTTCCACGATGCCCATGGAGTGGGAGATCCGCGTGGTGGTGCGCAGCATCACCGGCGTCCCGAACTGCTCTGAGATCTTAAACGCCTCCTTCGTGAAGTCCTTCGCCTCCTGCGAGGTGGTGGGCTCCAGCAGGGGGATCTTGGCGAAGCGCGCATAGTGCCGGTTGTCCTGCTCGTTCTGCGAGGAGAAGAGCTCCGGGTCGTCGGCGCTCACGAGCACGATCCCGCCGCGGATGAGGGTGTAGGGCAGGGTCATGAGGGGGTCGGCGGCCACGTTCACGCCCACGTGCTTCATGACGGCCATGGCCCTCGCGCCCGTGTAAGAAGCGCCCGCGGCCACCTCGAGGGCCACCTTTTCATTGGGTGTCCACTCGGCATGGATGCCGGGGTATCCGGCAGCGATGCACTCGAGGACCTCCGTCGAGGGTGTGCCGGGGTATGCGGCTGCGAACCCCACGCCCGCCTCGTACGCCCCCCGGGCAATCGCCTCGTTCCCACTCAGAATCTTCTTCATCACGTATTCCCCCCGGCCACCGGTGTGAGTTCCCGGGCCTGCTCCGGCAGCTTTCGCCCGGATCCGCCCGGACAGCACGTGCCCTTTTGGGCACCGCCTGTTCAACCAGGCTTGAAAACCTGCGTATAATAAAAAAGGCCATGGATTTTGTCCACGGCCTTTTTCCTGTCCGGTGAGCGCCCCAGGCCTATGGACACGAGCTCCTGCGATAATAAAAGTAAAAGTAATAGGCCGTAAGCTGATCGCTCTGCGTCATAATGACAGAGTATATTCTACAGAAGCGTCCGGGCTGTCAAGCTTTTTCCCGTTACCCCGAAGATGCGCACCTGCACGGCGAAGCGTGCTCTCTTGCCATGGGCCGGCTGAACGCTATTTATGTGGATAGTACCATGGTCCGTGTTGAACGGTAGAATACTTCAATGAAAGGCGGTTCCGCATGTATCAAAGACTTGGGGCTGAGTTTTTCGGAACATTCTGGCTGGTTCTCGGTGGTTGTGGAAGCGCAGTCATAGCCGCGGCTTTCCCGGACCTCGGCATCGGACTGCTCGGCGTAGCCCTGGCTTTCGGGCTGACGGTGCTGACCATGGCGTTCGCCGTGGGTCACATCTCGGGCTGCCATCTGAACCCTGCGGTCACCTGCGGGCTGGTCGCGGGCGGGCGGTTCCCCGGAAAGGACCTTGTCCCCTATGTCCTGGCTCAGGTGCTGGGAGGGATTGCAGGGGCCTGCGTCCTGTACGCAATTGCAAGCGGCGCCGCCGGTTTCGATGTTTCGGCAGGTTTTGCCAGCAACGGCTACGGCGAGCACTCTCCCGGGGGTTATTCGTTCACGTCGGCCCTGGTTTGTGAAGTCGTCATGACATTCATGTTCCTCATGGTCATCATGGGCTCGACCGACGAGCGGGCCCCCAAGGGCTTTGCCCCCATAGCCATCGGCCTGTGCCTCACCCTCATCCACCTCATCAGCATTCCCGTGACCAACACCTCGGTGAATCCAGCCCGGAGCACCGGGGTTGCCTTGTTTGCCGGCGGCTGGGCAATCCAGCAGCTTTGGCTATTCTGGTTTGCCCCTGTGGTCGGGGGCATACTGGGGGGTCTTGCCTATCGACTTCTCGGACGATCACCAGAATAGGATGCTGAGCGCCCGGGGCCGGGACACGGGAAGTGCCGGGAAGAATCCCCCCGCTGTCCGGGGATCACGAGGGATTCTTCCCCCCTGTCGACCCACGCGGGCGCCTTCCCCTTCACAGCGTTCCGACCGGCACGGATCGCGGCCCCGACGAAACCGCATCACCCGTGCTTCTGCTCTATGTCCACCTCGAAGGTCATGAGGAACATGCTCACCATGACGTAGCACCCCACGACGATGGCGAGCTCCACCATCCGGGCAGGGGAGAAGTGCCCGGCCAGGGCCTTGAACGTTTCCTCGCTCGCCTTGCGGCGGGTCACCATCTCCTCGGTGAACCCCAGCACCAGCTTCTCGACCTCGGAGAAGACCGGCGACGTCGAGCCCACGGCAAGGGCCCGGATCTTTTCCTCGGGCATGCCCATCCTCCGGGCCATCTTGTGATGCTGGAACACCTCGTACTCCGAGCCGCAGAGCAGGCCGGTCCTGATGATGGCCATCTCCCGCAGAAAGGGGTCGAGCCTGCCCTCCGCCAGGAGGGCCGCCACCAGGGTCACGAACCCGTTGAGGACCGGGTAGGCCGCGTGCGCCATGATCCGTATGACGTTCAGCTTGGGCGCCCTGCCGACGAGCTCCATCTTGTCCTGGTCTTTTTCATCCAGTTCATAATAAGGTATCCGGGCCACGGGAACCTCCAGGCACATTTAATGTGGTGAATTTTTTATATACATCATTTCCCGGGGCACCGGCAAGAAGCGAGGGGGCCCCCGGGAGAATCCTTCCGGGGAAAGAATGCATCTTGACATGAGCTTCCCTGTTCCGATAGCGTGCCACACTCGAAGAGATGGAAGGTGATATGGACCGTGCAGAAGTGTGGGTCGCCCTCGACCTCGTCCCCGGCATCGGGCATTCCCGGGTGGTCAGGCTCCTCGAGATCTTCGGGAGCCCCGAGGCTCTCCTCTCCGCGCCGAAGGAGGCGGTGAGGGAGACCGGGGTCCTGACCGCCGCCCAGGTGAACAGCCTGTCCAGAGGCCCGGAGCCGGAGGGGGTGAGAAAGGCCGTGGCAGCCATGAAGGCGGCGGGGGCGCACGCCGTGGGGATCACGGACCCCGGGTTTCCCGGGCTGCTCAGGGAAACGGGCGATCCCCCCTTCGTGCTGTACCTCAGGGGCTCCCTCGAGGAGATCGAGCCTGCGGTGGCCATCGTGGGCACCAGGTCCCCTTCCCGGTACGGCAGGGAAACGGCCATGAGCATGGCCCGCTCCCTGAGCGCCGCGGGGATCACGGTGGTCTCGGGCCTCGCGCGGGGCATCGACACGGCGGTCCACACCGGGGCGCTCGAAGGGGGCACGAACACCGTCGCCGTGCTCGGAACGGGCATCGACGTGGCCTACCCGCCGGAAAACGCGGCTTTAGCAGACAGGATCGCCCTGAGAGGAGCGGTGGTCACTGAGTACCCCCCGGGCACCCCCCCTGACCCGGGCAACTTTCCCCGGAGAAACCGGATCATCTCCGGACTGTCGGCGGGGGTCGTGGTGGTGGAGGCGGCCATGAAGTCCGGCGCCCTCATCACCGCCCGGTTCGCCGGCGAGCAGGGCAGGACCCTCATGGCGGTGCCGGGCATGGTGACGAACGTGCGCTCCCTGGGCCCGCACCACCTCATCCGGCAGGGCGCGGTCCTCGTGAGGAATGCCGACGACGTGCTCATGGAGATCGCCCCCCAGGTGAAGAGCGCCCTTCGCGTCGACGGGCACGAGGGGCGTGAACCCGACGGGATTCTGGACCTCATCGAGGGCGGCCCCCTGAGCATCGAAGACATTGCCAGGGAGCTTGACCTGGACATCATTGAAACTACTAAGAGGGTGAGCATGCTGGAGCTCACGGGGAAGGTACGGCGGATCGAGGGAAGCAGATTCGCCGCAAGGAGCACGAATGGGTAAATCACTCGTAATCGTGGAATCGCCCACCAAGGCGAAGACCATCAAGCGCTACCTCGGCAGGGACTTCGAGGTGCAGGCCACCATGGGCCACATCAAGGACCTCCCCAAGAGCGTGCTCGGCGTGGACATCGATTCGGGCTTCGAGCCCAGCTACAAGGTGAAGCCCGAAAAGCGCGACGTGGTGAAAAAGCTCCGGAAGCTCGCCGAAGAGGCCGAGCGCGTCTACCTGGCATCGGACCCTGACCGCGAGGGGGAGGCCATCGCCTGGCACATCAGCGAGGAGCTCAGGAAGGACGACCACGCCGTGGGCAGGATCATCTTCCATGAGATCACCAAGAAGGCCATCGACCAGGCCATCAGGGAGCCTTTGCCGCTGAACAGGTCGCTCTACGAAGCCCAGAAGGCCCGGCGCGTCATGGACCGGATCGTGGGCTACACCATGAGCCCGCTCCTGTGGAAGCGCGTGAAGCGCGGCCTCTCCGGCGGCAGGGTGCAGTCCGTGGCGGTGCGTCTCATCTGCATGCGCCAGGAAGAAATAGAAAAATTCGTCTCCCAGGAATACTGGACCATCGACGCCGATCTCCTCACGCCCGGCGGCGACGCGTTCTCCGCCAGGGTGGTGGACCCGAAGGAGATCCCGGACGAGGCGGCCTCCCGTGCCGTCGCGGACCGGATCAGGAACGCCCGGGGGATCTCGGTGGAAAAGGTGAAAAAGCAGGTCAGGCAGAAGAGCCCCCTGCCCCCCTTCATCACCTCGACCCTGCAGCAGGCCGCGTCCTCGCGCCTGCGCTTCTCGGCGAAGAAGACCATGATGATAGCCCAGCAGCTCTACGAGGGACTCGCCCTCGGGGACAGCGAGGTCACGGGCCTCATCACCTACATGAGGACCGACTCCCCCACGGTCTCGGGCGAGGCCCTCGACCAGGTGCGCTCCTACATCCCGGAGGTTTTCGGCGGGGACTACCTGCCCCCCAAGCCCCGGCTGTACCAGGCCAAGAAGACCGCGCAGCAGGCCCACGAGGCCATACGGCCCACGGATGTCACCCACACCCCCTCCACGGTGAAGGCCCACCTGACCAAGGACCAGCACGCCCTCTACGAGCTCATCTGGCAGCGCTTCGTCTCGTCGCAGATGGCCAACGCCGTGTTCGACCAGACCTCGGTGGACATCTCCGCCGGCGGGGTCGGCCTGCGGTCGAGCGGCTCCATCATGCGCTTCGACGGCTTCCTGAAGGCCTACGGCCAGCAGGACGAGAAGGACACCCTGCTGCCCGACACCATCGCCGAGGGGGACGCCCTCACCCTGAAGGACCTCTGCGAGAAGCAGCACTTCACCCAGCCTCCCCCGCACTACACCGAGGCCAGCCTCATCAAGGAGCTCGAGGAGCGGGGCATCGGCAGGCCGAGCACCTACGCCCCCATCATCTCCACCATCCAGGAGCGCGGCTACGTGCGCATGGAGCAGCGCGCCTTCGTGCCCACCGAGCTCGGCCGTGACGTGAACGAGCTCCTCGTGAAGCACTACCCCCACATCCTGGACATCGGGTTCACCGCGAAGATGGAGGACTCCCTGGACGAGCTCGAGGACGGCAAGACCGACTACCGCTCCACCATGAGCTCCTTCTACCAGACTTACAGCAAAGAGCACGAGCAGGCCGCCGTCGAGATGACGAACCTCAGGGCGTCCCACCGGCCCTCGGGAGTCACCTGCGAGCTCTGCGGCAAGGACCTGCTCATCAAGCTCGGCAAGAACGGCTACTTCCTGGGCTGCGCGGGCTACCCCGAGTGCAGGAACACCCGGGAGTTCACCCGGGACGACACCGGCAGGATCCACTCCGTGGCGTCCCCCGTGCCCGAGCCCACGGACATGGCCTGCGAGAAGTGCGGCTCTCCCATGGTG
>ERZ1645192.1011-NODE-1011-length-23778-cov-21.208237_pt1 | contig 23778 bp, 18 predicted proteins | sample MGYA00575354_ERZ1645192 | MGnify/ENA primary metagenome ERZ1645192 (study PRJEB40844, sample SAMN11349763) | freshwater sediment metagenome | isolation source: river sediment | host: Sediment | place: India: Faizupur Khadar , New Delhi | collected 2017-02-21 ... | reverse complement strand
GCGATTATTACGGCTTCCGGACGGATGGGATCATCATCCGCAATGGTACTGTCTATCGGGACATCCCCGCACGAATTGGGCTGGCGTTTTATCGCGATGGCAGCATGCTAATTTATGATGAGACGCAAACCAGCGCAGAGGAATTGGTGGAAAACGGCGTATGGAACACGCTTTCCTTTGGGCCGGCTCTGTTGCAAAACTCAGATATTGTTGAAAACCTTGGGAGCGTCGAAATTGACAACAATCTTGGCAATCACTCCATTCAGGGTAGCAATCCTCGAACCGGCGTGGGAATCATCAGCGCAAACCATTTTGTTTTTATTGTGGTCGATGGACGCAGCCAGGGTTACAGTCGCGGTTTGACGCTGAATGAATTCGCCCTCCTCTTTCAAAGTTTGGGCTGTACAGATGCCTACAATCTGGATGGAGGCGGGTCTTCAACCATGTACTTCCACGGGCGTGTGGTCAACAATCCGTTGGGCCGGGGTCAAGAACGCGGAACCAGTGACATCCTGTTTATTGCAGATTGAGATAACCTAAGGCCTGGGGGTACCAATCCGTTATCTATACAAAGAGGCTGATGCCCCTGCAGCAGCCTCTCAGCAGCAGTGCTCGAGACTTGATCTACACGAGCAAGGGGATCAGCAGCATGGCGTTTGAAGCCCAGCTTAACGCCCCGCCCACGATCAAAATTATGGGCAGCCCAATGCAGATGCAAAGCACCAGCAGAACAATCAGGACGATGGCCCAGACCGGGAAGCTCTTTTTCTCAGCTGAAGGGGTAGCTGCGGTTCGGGTAGGGCCGGCAGAACTGGCGCTCTTAAACTCACCACTCTGTTCTTCGGGGCCGGCTTGTTCTGGCGTGTAAAGTTCACCGGTCCAACGGTCTGCATCTTCCGTGCTGGGCGGTGTTGGCCCACCCCAACGTTCTGTTTCTGCGGCTGGTTGGCTCAGATCCACTTTTGTGGCTGCCACTTCTTCGCCAGCTTTTTCAACGTCCTTTCGGGCTTCTTCCCAGGTTCCTTCAATGGTTTCAGAGGCTTCTTTCAGAACGTCTTCCGTTTTTTCTTTGGCAGTGTGGGCTGCATCCTCCACGGCTTTCCAGGCATCCTCCGCTGCGTTTTTGACATCTTTGCTGAATTCGTCGGCAGAATCTTGCAGATTGTTGTCCATTACTTCCTTCCTTTCATCCAGGAATTAAAGTTGAAACGATTTTGAATATTATACTTTACTGCTGCTCCTCAAAATGAGGGCAAACCTAAAGATCAGGCTGATCGGGAGTTCATTTGCGGAGCAGTCCGACGTGATTCTGCCATAGGAAAAAGGTGACCCATGAAAAAACTTTTGAACGAATTCAAAAACTTCTTAATGAAAGGCAACGCCCTTGACCTGGCGATCGGCATCATTATTGGCGGCGCGTTTGGCGGCGTGGTGAACTCATTGGTTAACGATCTGCTCATGCCACCACTTGGTTTGCTGCTCGGCCGGGTCAACTTCAGCGATTTATATGTACAGCTGAACCCTTCCGCAGTCCCGCTGGAAGCATACACGCCATTGGCGGCAGCGCTTGAGAAGGGCGCTGTTGTTTTTGCTTATGGAAAGTTTTTAACCACCCTGCTTAACTTTGTAATCATTGGGCTGGCAGTTTTTATGTTGGTCAAGGTGATGCGCAAAGCTGAAGAGCGTGCTTTTGGCAAGGCGACCGAACAGCCAGCCACAACCACCACCAAGCCCTGCCCGTTTTGCGCCACAGAGATCCCTATGCAGGCGACCCGCTGCCCGCATTGTACATCCCAGCTGGAATAAGCCTTTAAAGCGGCTTACTTCGCTGGCCAGTATGACCGTAAAAGTTGGGCTGATGCTGCGGCTATGTTAAAATAAGCCGCATGCGCGATCAAATTTACCTTGCCGATAACCTCACCGTGCTCGAAAAGCTGCCCACTGAGTCGATTGACCTGATTTACATCGACCCGCCATTCAACACTGGCAAAGAGCAGACCCGCCAAACTATTCGCGTTCAGCGGGATTCGCAGGGTGATCGGACCGGTTTCGGAGAGCAGCTTTACCGCACCGAGAAAGTGGGCAACCACCATTACAGCGATCGATTTGATGATTATGTCGCTTTTTTGCGCCCGCGCTTGCAGGCAGCCCACCGCCTGCTCAAACCCACGGGCAGCCTGTATTTCCATATTGACTACCGAGAGGCACATTATTGCCGGCTCCTGTTGGATGAAATTTTCGGGCGTGAAAATTTTCTAAACGAAATCATCTGGGCTTACGATTTTGGCGGCCGGGCCAAGGACCGCTGGCCAGCGAAGCACGATAACATTTTCTTTTATGCCAAACAGGCTGGGCACCATACATTCAACCTGGAAGACATCGACCGCATCCCGTATATGGCGCCGGGGCTAGTCGGTCCGGAGAAGGCCAGCAAGGGCAAATTGCCGACCGATACCTGGTGGCACAGCATTGTTGGTACGAACAGCCATGAAAAGAGCGGCTATCCCACCCAGAAACCAAAGGCGATTCTCGAGCGAATCGTGCGGGCATCGTCCAACCCGGGTGAACTGGTACTCGATTTTTTTGCCGGCAGCGGCACAACCGGAGCGGCCTGCCTAACCCTTGGCCGGCATTTCATCCTGGTAGATAACAACCCGCAAGCATTTAAGGTAATGCGGCAGCGCTTTGCTGGCATCGACTCGATTGACTGGATTGAGGGACTGGAATGACGGAACCGTTATCTGAGTTGCCGCTTTTTGACTTTGATCTGACGTTGCCTGCAATCATCGAGCCTTCGGCGGTACTCGAGCCTGCTGTTGTGGATGGCTATTTGGTGATGTGTTTTTTTCAGGAAGTGATTGAAAATATCGCCAGCCAAAAAGAAGCCCGCCTGGTGCACACCCTGAGGTCTGAAGCGCGCGAATTCCCCATCTTCGAAATTGACCATCGCGGCAAGCAGTTGGCCTTCATGCACGCCGGTTTGGGCGCGCCACTTTCGGCTGCCCTGATGGAAGAGGTGATCGCGCTGGGCTTCCACCGTATCATGGCATGTGGCGGCTGTGGTGTATTGAACGCCTCATTGGCAGTAGGGCACTTGCTTTTACCTGTTGCAGCCATTCGTGACGAGGGAACCTCCTATCATTATCTGCCGCCTTCAAGCGAAGTGGCGGCTGACCCCGAAAGCATCCAGGCATTAGAAAACACGCTTTGCGCACGCAATATCCCTTACCTTAAGACCAAAACCTGGACTACAGATGCCTTTTATCGCGAAACAGCGGCTCGGGCAGACCGGTTTAGAAAAGCAGGCTGCCTGGCAGTGGAGATGGAGGCGGCCGCGATGATGGCCGTCGCCCAGTTCCGTGGGGTGAACTTTGGCCAGCTGCTCTATGGCGGAGATACGGTGATTGAGGGAGCATGGGACCGCCGCGAATGGAACCAGCGCAGTGAAATCAGAGAAAATTTATTTTGGCTAACGGCGGAAGCCTGTCTTAGCCTGGGAAAGAGCTAATTTATGCCTGTTTTCAGCGAACCCATTTTTTCAAAACTGGCCAACCGCAGCGTTTCGGTATTGGATAGCGGCCCGGATGTGCTGCTGCCCAGTTATGACGGCCTGGGTCTGGCTAACCTTCCGGGTACCATCAGCCATTGGTTAGGCGGACCGAAACTTGGGCTTCCGCTCCTGGATGATTTCATGCTGGAAAAGTTGGGGCAGCATTACCGGCGGGTAGTGCTGGTGTTGGTGGATGCACTCGGGTACAACCAACTGGTACGCCTGATGGGCGAAGGAAAGGCTGACTTTTGGAGCCGCGCCCTGGGGAAGGGGAAGCTTTTCCCGCTCACCAGCATTTCACCCAGCACCACGGCTTCAGCTTTGACGACCGTCTGGACCGGGGCAGCGCCCAACGCCCACGGCATCATCGGCTATGAAATGTGGACGCAGGAACTGAGTATGGTCATTAATACCATTCTCCATTCCCCAACGACTTTTGCCGGGTCAGCCGGCAGCCTCTCCAGCTCGGGTTTCAACCCTACCGGGTTCCTGGGGCGCGAGACTCTGGGCAGCCTCCTGGCCCACCGGGGAATTGAAAGCCAGGTTTTTCTGCCCGGCAGCATCGGCAACTCTGGGCTGTCGCAGATGCACCTGAGCAGTACCCAGCTGCACAGCTACATTGGCGAGAGCGACCTCTGGGCAAACATGCGCGATTTGCTCAACACCAGGCCAGCTGGCCGCCAGTTTATCTACGCATATTGGAGTGATGTTGACTCGCTCACCCATCGTTATGGCACGTACGATGAACGCGTCACGCTGCAGCTGGAAAGCTTCAGCCATGGCTTGGAGCACATCTTGCTTGAAGGTTTGCATGACCGGGCCCGGGCTGACACACTTTTCCTTGTCACCGCCGATCACGGCTCACTGACCACGCCAATTGATGAAGCGTATACGCTCAGCAATCACCCGGCGCTTTGCGCCAATTTAGTGATGCAGCCTACCTGTGAGAGCCGGCTGCCTTTCCTTTACATCAAACCGGGCAGCGAAACTGCCATTCGCGATTACTTCGAAATGGCCTGGCCGGGCCAGTTCAGCCTCTACTCGCGTGCAGAAATCCTTGAAGCCGGATTGTTGGGCCAGCAGGATGCACATCCGGACTTGGCCAACCGGGTGGGTGACCTGGTTGCCGTTCCACATGGGGATGCGTATCTGTGGTGGGCGCATAAAGCCAACCTGATGAAGGGCAGGCACGGCGGCTTGCACCCCGACGAAATGCTTGTGCCGCTGTTTGCGGTCAGCCTCGATTAGCGAGAGCCTTTTTTCGGTACTGCAAATTCAATCTCGCGGTAGCCATACGCATTGATGACCCGCGTATTCATAAATTTTACTTCCCGTGGGATCAAGGGGTTATAAAGGTGGATGTGGCCGTGCAGGAAAAGCGCTGGCTGGAAGGTCTTGATGAGCCACCGAAAAGCCTGAACCCCACGGTGCGCCCGATCGCTTTCGTCTTGAATGCCAGCCGGCGAACTGTGACTAATAAAGATGTCGAGGTAGCGGCCGTAGCGCAGTTTATTCAGAATCAGGCGGGGGGTTAGCTGAAGCACCCAGATCCACATTTGAAGCTGAGTGTACTGATGATCGCCCTGGTTGTAGCGCAGGCTGCCTTCAATCCCGGCCAGGATTAAATCGCGCTCTTTATCGTAAACTACCCGCCGATGCAGGTTGGTGGCACCCCATGGCTCGGAACGCACTTCGCCACTGGCATCGATGATTTTAGTGACATGATTGCCCTGTACGTAATACATGCGAATATCGAGCATGGAAATAACGTATTCCAGGTAGTAGTGTGGCAGATCGCCACAGGCGATCACGAGATCTACGTTTCCAAAGCGTTCCCGGATTTTTGTATTGTAAACGGCTGGAATTTCGACATCGCTCAGGGCCAGGATTTTCAATGCATGCCTCAACCCAATGCCACCACCATGGCAACTGCCATCCCATTTTCATTGGTGATGGAGACTGCCCATTCCCGCAGCCCTTTTTCAGCGGCAATAGTCTGGGCCAGGCCATGCAGGGTGATCTTCGGTTCGCCGCTAAGCTCATGAATGATTTCGAAATCTTGCCAACCCACCCGGCCGATGCCGGTTCCCAACGCTTTTGAAGCGGCCTCTTTGCATGCAAAAAGGCTGGCCAGGTTTTGGTTGTCATCACCAGCCTGAGCTTGTTCAGCGGAGGTGAAGACCCTCTGGACGAAGCGCGCCCGGATGGCCGGGTTGACTTCAGCCAGGCGGCTGATCCGCACCAGGTCGACACCGCAGCGGATCATTCCAGCGCCCTTCCGGCCGAGGTAATGACCAGCCGGTCCAAGGTCCAGTATCTCTGGGCAACTTCAAGGATGGCTTGCGGTGTGACCGCTGCCAGTTTATCGGGCAATTCGCGCAGGTAATTCAACCCAAGGTTGAAGCGCTCAATGCTCAGCAATGTGCTGGCGATCCCGGCATTGGTCTCAAGGGAGAGCGGCAGCCGGCCCAGTGCCTGCGACCGGGCATCATCCAACTCATTGGCGCTGACCTGCTCACTGGTGAAGCGCTCCAGCTCCTGCAGGATGAGCTGTAAAGCCTGGTCAAGGTTTTCAGGGTTGACTCCGGCGTTGACCTGCCATGTCACCGGGCCGATTCCGCTCTCCAGGGTGCTCTGGGCATAGTACGCGAGGCCTGCTTTTTCGCGCACGCTCTCACCAATGCGCCCCATCATGCCGAACTGACCCAGGATATCGTTCCCCATTATACAGGCGTCGTAGTCAGGGCCAAACGATGTTGGCGCCAGCGTGCCGATAACCAGATCGGTTTGGCTTTTTTCGGCCATGGTGACATGTTCGCGCCGCCCCTGGCTTGGAGGGATAAACAGCGGCAGGGCAGGTGGGCGCTGTTGAGCGGAATTTTCCCACTGCGCCATGGTTCTTTGAAAAGCCTGCAGGGTTTCCTCTGGTTCGATCCCGCCGGAGACTGCCAACACCAGACCGCGTGGTCCGTAATACGTGCGATGAAATGTCTCAAGGTCGGCACGGGTTATGGATTGAATGTCGGCTGCGAAGCCTGGGTCGGGCACCGCATAGGGGTGAGCGCCATAAAAGAGACGGTCGAAAGCCTGGTCAGCCATCTCGGCGGTATCCTGGTTCTGGATGGCTATAGCGGTCAGGAGTTGAGCGCGCACGCGGCGGATGTGCGCTTCAGGAAAATCCGGCTCAGCCAAAACTTGCGCCAGCAAGCCGAGCAGGGTGGCAAAATCTTCCCGCAGGCAATTGCCCGAAAAAGTGGCTGAGAGTTTACCTGAACCGAATGAAAGCGAAGCCCCCATCGACTCAATCTGGTTATGCAAATCGCGGAAAGGCAGGTGCTTGGTTCCGGCGTTCAGCATGCTGGCGGTGAACCCAGCCAAGCCGGCTTTGCCTTGGGGGTCGGCAACTGATCCAGCCGGCAGGTAGCCCCGAAAGTAAACCGCCGGGCTGCCGGGGTTGGGGCGGGTGATCACAACCGACCCGTTGGGGAATTCCGTCCGAGAGATGTCATCCGCTCCAGGCAGATGGGCTGTAAATTTATTTTCTGCGCTCATCCTAAGCCTTTCCATCGGGATGGTAAATGCCGACGACACGCTGGTCTGCACCCAAATAGCGCTGGGCGGCTTCTCGGACCTGCTCGGGGGTGACCCGCGCCAGCATGTCGACATAGTTGGTGAACCAGTCATAACTGGCAAAGGTATCGGCATAGCCCATCCAAAAAGCCTGATTGGTCACGTTATCACTCCCATACGCGAACAAAGCGCGCGCCTGTTTGACGGCCCGATCCAGTTCATTTTGAGAAACCAGTTCATTGCGTAAGGCCTCCAACTGTTGGTCGAAAGCGGCCAAAAGTGAGGCGGGTTCAACCTCCGGGTGAAGGGTCAGGTTGAAGGTGTAAGACCCCGGGTCAATGCTGGCGTTCAAACCGCCGTAAACGGCAACCGCCAGGTGGCTCTCAATCAGGGCCTGATAGAGCCGGCTGGTGCGATTGCTGATGGCGCCGCTGCCGAACATATTCAGGCTGGAAGGGCCAGCCAGGAGGCTGTCCAGAATGGTATAGGCAAAAAAATCTTCCGAGTCAGCTTTGGGCGTACGGTAAGCCACCTGTAAAAAGGTCGCTTCGCCCGGGCCACTCATTTCCACACGCCGTTCACCGACGATTGGTCCTTCCGGCTGGGGGATGACCGCTTTGGTCTCGCCCGGTGCAATATCGCCGAAATATTTGCGGACGCCATCGGCAGCTTCTTCCGAGTTAAAGTCACCAGCGATGCACAGTGTGGCGTTGCCCGGCTGATAATAATTTACATAGTGTTGCCAGAGGTCGTCCCGCGTCATCGTCCGCAAGTCCTCCATGCTGCCGATGACTTCGATCCGGTACGGATGATGATCGAAGCTTTTGAATTGTACAGCTTCGCTCAGCCTGAATTGGGGGTCATTTTCTGAGCCTTCCCGCTCGGAGATGACCACCGTCCGTTCTGTTTCGGCTTCCGCAGGGTCAAACAAGCTGCCATGCATCCGCTCCGACTCAATTTTGAGTGCCAGGTCCAACGCGTCAGCTGGAAGAGTCTCAAAATAGGTCGTCCAGTCCTGGCTGGTAAGCGCATTCCAGATGCCGCCGGTACGTGCAATGGCGTGATCCATTTGCTGGGCCGACATGCTGCGAGTACCTTTGAACTGCATGTGTTCCACCCAATGGCTGAGGCCGGTCTTACCGGGCAGCTCATTGCGGGAACCTACGTTGTACCAAACCCAACTGCTCACCAGCGCGGCGGAATGGACTTCTTTCAGCATTACTTTCAGCCCGTTGGGAAGGTGGAAAACTGTCAAATTATCATTCATAGAATCCTCAACATTAGGCAAGGATTATAACAAAATTGCCAGGTGGGATGCTGTATACAGGTTTGACAGGCAGGTCGCTGCGGGATGAGAAGACCTCAGGCCCGGTTACGTGGGGTTTGGGCTACGGTCGAGCTTTGGGCGGGCGCGCTGGGCGGAACCGGATTTGCATCAGCAGGCCAACCAGAATGATGCCCATCCCGATCAGGACCCCGCGCGATTGCAGCGTTCCCAGAAAGATATCGGGCAGGCGGTTGGTGCCGAAGCCAAAGGCATCGGCCAGGGCAGTGAAGACGCAAATGACATAACCCGTTGCGACGACCCGACTGCCAAAATCAGCCATTAATGATTTTTGGCTGGCGGCCCAAAACGACCCGAGGGTGAGCGTGGCTCCCCAAGCCAAAAGGCCCAAACCGATCAAGATGGTGATGATTTGAAAAAAACCGATCGAAATTCCGCGATCCAGCCCGAACATCCCGGGAGCTAAACCCAATAGAAAAGTGATAAAGCCCAATAGGGTCAGCGTGAGGCCCAGCCTGGCGCGAAAGCGTGGGAAATTGCCCGTAGCGCGGTCGGGTTCAGCGGGGGTGTCAATTTTGAGGGAATGTTGGTGCTTTGCTTCAGCCATCAAAATCCTTTATTCCGGCAGACCTGATTCTAACACACGTACGAAATTGCCGGAATCAATCGCAGCAATATCCGCCGGGCTGTAACCCCGGGCTGCCAGCAGTGGATTGATTTTAGGCAGGTCAGCAATGGTATCCAGTTCGCGGGGGACGGCTTGAACCCCAAAACCGCCATCGAAGTCAGTGCCAATGCCTGCATGAGCAGCATCTCCAGCCATCTGGCAGATGTAATCAATTTGGTCAGCTACCAGGTCGAGCGAAATCGCATCGCGTCCACCTTCGCTGGCCCAATTCCAGGACAGAAATCCGTTTAAGGGGACGACACCTACCACGACTCCGCGTTGCAGCATTGCCCGCAGCAGATCATCGCTGAGCAGGCGGTTGAAGCGCGCTCCCCGTACCAAAGCGGCGGCGTTGGAATGGCTGGCGATGATTGCACCCGAGAAACGTTCCAGGCTTTCAAAGGCAGCCTGGGCATCCATGTGCGAAAGGTCCAGGATAAAACCATATTCTGACATGGCGTCCAAAAGCTTTCTACCCTCGGCCGTCAGGGGTCCGGGTTCACGCGTGCCGCCACAAAAGCGGTTGCCTGCCCAGGCTGGTCCAATGATTCTTAGGCCGGCTTCCCACCAACGTTCCAACTCATCTGGGGAACGGAGGCCTTCGGCTCCTTCCATCAGCGGCACAAGGCCCACCGGTTGCGGGTCGGCGGACTGCTGCCAGGCGCTCAGGTGGGCACCCAGTTCACGCTGCGTGCGGAGCAAACGAAATTTATCGGGGTGTTGGTCACACAGCTGGTGGTAAAGTGAAAGCTGGCTAAAGTATAACTGATTGGCTTCGGCGATTGTGCCATAGACCTGAGTATCCGGGTAACTGCCGGAAGCTCTCCGGGATGGGGTAGCGAAAAGCGTGCTGAAGATGATGGCGACGCGCGCCTGCTGATATTCAGGAAAACCCAGCAGCGTATCGCCGTTATATTCGGGTATGCCGCTGCCCGCTTCAAGTTGGCGGGTCACTGCCGCCGGCCGGGTGTAATCGCGCTGGAAAGCAGCCATGTTGTAGGCTAAATCTTCGTGAGCATCTAAAAATAGGTTCATGAGATAAAAAAAGCGCCGGAATAAACAAAATTACTCCGGCGCGTTAGTTCGAAATGATTAGGCTTCGGGAGCCGTATCGTTTTCGGCTTCATCCGCCTCAGGGGCTTCGGCAGCCTGGGCCAGACCGGCGCCAGTGATGTTGCCGATGGTCTCACCTTCCGAAGAAGCGCCCAGCTCGTAATCTGCTGCGAGGGTTTTCCAGTCCATATCGGCATAGGCGGCTGAATCCACCCGGCGCATGGAGAGGCCGATGCGGTGGTTTTCTTCATCAATTTTGATGATGCGCAGTGTGACCACTTCGCCGACCTTGAGTACTTCCTTGGGATGTTCCACCCGTTTTTCACTGAGTTCTGAGATGTGAATCAGACCTTCCAGATCGCCCGGCAGCAGCAGTTTGGCGAACGCACCAAAAGCCGTCAGGCGGGTGATTTCGCCTTCGACCAGTTGACCGATCTTGAGCGCCTTGATTTGATCAGCCCACGGGTCATCTTTCAGCTGGCGCATCGAGAGGCCAATTCGGCGGCGGTCTTTATCGACGCTGATGATTTTCACCGTGACTTCATCGCCCACTTTAAGCACCTGGCTGGGGTGGGAGAGATGTTCCCAAGAGATTTCGGAAAGGTGCACCAAGCCGTCGGCGCCGCCAATGCTGACAAAGGCGCCAAAATCAGCCAGGCTGGTCACCCGGCCAGTGCGGACGTCGCCGATCTTCAGGTCGTCCATCACTTTTTCGCGGATCATATCGCGGGTTTCTTTGCTGGCTGCGCGTTCACTGAGGATCAGGCGATGACGCTCACGGTCCACCTCAATCACACAGACTTCAATCTTCTCGCCAATCATTTCTTTGTACTTGGCTTCCGGAGTTTCGCCTGTGATGGCCAACCGGCGGCTAAAGCTGATCTGCGATGCGGGGATAAAACCACGGATCGTGGCGAGCGGTACCAAAAGTCCGCCTTTGTTGTAGCCTACGATCGCGGATTCGAAGCTCTCACCGGATTTCAACAGCGCTTCAGCGTCGATCCAGCTTTGCTCTTCAACGGCTCGAATAAAAGATAATACCAGGTTGCCGCTCTGATCTTCAGGAGTGACGACGTAAACCGGAATAGCTTTGCCAACGCTGAGTGTTGCCAGAATGTCAGCAGGAATGGCTTCATATTCTTTGCCCGTGATGATGCCTTCTGATTTTGCACCGACACTGACCAAAATCTGCCCTTCAGAGATGCTGGCGATGATGCCGTCCCGAATTTCACCGGCTTTTGGGAAGTCGATGTTCAACCCTTCATTGTCCAGCAGGTCGCCCATGAGGCTTTCCATGGTTTCTTCCGGCTCATCCTGGGGTTGAGCTTGCGTACCAATACCATCATTTTCTGTCATTAATGAGAACTCCGATTTGAAATTTGAGCTTGATTATAGATGCAACGGGGAATTCTTGCAACCCGTTTTTGAAATATCGCCAAAAACTCGGCGATTCCAACTCATTTTCCCTGGTTTTGCACGCTTCAGCGGGCCAGTGACCGTTTTCTCCCATGTTGACCGCTATTTAATCCTGCTCTACTGGTGGGTAATCGCCATAATCCAACACATCGCGGACGCCAGTTTGAGGGTTGGGCGGGCTAACAATGCCTTGCTCTTCCAGTTTTTCAATCAAGCGGGCGGCGCGGGTATAGCCGATGCGGAACCTGCGCTGCAGCATGGAGACGGAAGCCCGGCCTTCCTTGCGGATGAGCGATAGGGCGTCGGCACTGAGCGGGTCTTCTTCCGGATCTTTTTGGAGTTCTTCCCAGAGCGGGCTTTGCTGCAGTGGTATATGTGCTTCGTCGTTAAAAACCGGCGTCCCAGGCAGTTCTGGTGTGGTGTCTGCAGCAGCCTGAGCTCGCCAAAAGTCGGTCAGGTCTAAAATCTCGTCGTCTGAAATGAATGCCCCCTGCAGCCGAATTGGGGCGGGTGCATCAGGTGGCTGAAACAGCATGTCTCCCTTGCCCAACAACCGTTCGGCACCCATCTGGTCCAAAATGACCCGGCTGTCGACTCCACTGGTCACCGCGAAGGCAATACGGGCTGGGAAATTGGCTTTAATCAAATTGGTAACAATGTTAGCAGAGGGACGCTGCGTGGCGAGGATCAGGTGGATGCCAGTTGCACGCGCCTTCTGCCCCAGCCTGATCAGTGACTTCTGGGTTTCTGCGGGAGAGAGCATCATCAGATCGGCCAGCTCGTCAATGACCACCAGTAGATAGGGCAGCCGTTTTCGCCCATCGCTGGCGGCGGCTTGGTTATATTCTTCAATATTGCGCACGCCAACCTGAGAAAAAAGCAGATAGCGCAAATCCATTTCGCGCAGAGTCCATTGCAGCGCACCGGTGACCTTCTCAGGGTCAACGATTACCGGCGCCAGCAGATGGGGTATGCCATTATAAGGGGTTAACTCGACCCGCTTCGGGTCAACCAGCACCAGGCGCAGCTGGTCGGGGGTCATCTTGAGCAGATAGCTGGATAAAATCGAATTAACACAAACCGATTTACCGGAACCGGTCGTGCCAGCAATAAGCAAATGTGGCATGTTGACCAGGTCAGCCATGTATGCCTGCCCGGTGACGTCTTTTCCCAGAGGCATCTTCATCAACGATGAATCCTTGGTAAAGGAAGGGCTTTCGACCAGTTCCAACAGGGGAACGAGCGCGGTCTTTTGGTTTGGAACCTCCACCCCGATGTAGCCCTTGCCCGGCACGGGTGCCTGGATGCGAACATTGGTGGTCTTCAATGCCAAGCCCAAGTCCTTCGAGAGGCGGGCGATGTTGCTCACCCGGACGCGCGTCCGTCCGCTGCGGGTTTCGATGAAATCGGGCTGGATGCCGAACATGGTCACTGTTGGGCCATGCCGGATTTCAACAATGTGCCCAGGCGTACCCAAAGAACGCAAGGTTTCCTCGATGACGCGTGCACGATCTTCATCTGACTCTTCGCTGAGCGGGGCCTGGCTGACCGGAGCCAATACATCCTCCGGATCAGGCAGCGTCCAGGTTTTGGGCCCACTTGGGAGAGGTGCGCTTTCAGCCTTCGCTTTGCGGGAAGGGGCTGCCGCCTGGTGTGAGGCTGTGGCAACAGTTGCCTGGTCGCTGGGTTGGTTAACGCTCGTGCCAGCAGATGGCGGAGTGGGTATTTCAGCGCGCTGCTGGGCCGCTCGCTGCTGCCGGGCTGCACGCAACTGGCTGAGCCAGCTGCCGGCCAGTTTCGACAGGCGGGTTGCGCCAGCAGTGAGTGAAAAATGAAAAAGTAGCACCAAAGCGCATAAAACGACCGCCAGCCATAGCACCACAGCACCTGGCCGGCCAAAAGCACGGATTAAAAAGTTTACAATCGCGCTGCCGACTGACCCGCCTGGGACGCTTTGACCGGCCAGCGTTCCAAAGAGCAATTCGAAGCCGGTCAGAATGGTTAAAAACAGCAGCACTACCCCAATCAGGCGGTCGCCAGCGACAGAGGGCACACGTTCTATCTTGGAAAGCAAAAACCAGGCTCCGCAGCTCAGCAGCAGAAGTGGCAGCAAGTACGCTCCCCAACCGACCCAGCCGATGAGGCCGGCGCTGATACTGCTGACCAGGGTGCCAGTATTGGAAGTGAGCAAGGCCAGCAAAACCAAAACCCCCAGGGCGAGCAATCCCACCCCGGCCAAATCCATGCGCTGCGCCGCGGTCAAAGGCCGCCGAGGCTGTGGGACGGGGCTGCTCGCGCTGCTGCGTGGCTTAGAGGCTTGACGCGTCGAGCTAGTTTTGGAGGCTGATGAAGACGCTTTGCGGGCGCGGGAGGGGGATTTGTTGGCTTGCTGAGCAGCCTTTGGCGCCGGCCGGCGGGTACGGCTCTTGCTTGTTGTTTTTTTTGTTGAAGTTGACCGGCTGGCCATCGCTGCTCCTTTGCGTTTGTGGGGTCGCAGGGAATTATAGCATGAAGGCTTTTCCTGGCTTTCGGTCCCAAGCAAAGCGGCCTGCCCGCGGTGGGCTTATTCCGGAGCCAGGCCGCAAGGCGGTTATCACCTATGGCTGGTTTTTGATCGTATTGGTAAACGTACTTGACGCCATCTCTTGGCATGTTTATAATTTTTTCAGCAATCCACTTACGGGGCTGTTCAGTTGGACAGTCCTTATTACAATTGAATATGAAAGGAGCAAGATCCTTCGATTGGTTTTTTCTGCCCTTTTGTGTTTTTCCAATACTTCTGTTAACTTTACGTGTTCAGCACGCAGGAGCTTTATCCTGTCAATTCCCAATTTTTTAGAAATGGAGAAATGATGAAATCAATGCTTACCCGTATCATCGCGTTGGTCCTGGTTTGTTCTTTGTTTACAGCCCCGGTCAGCGCGCAAGTGACGACGCCCACCAGCCCCAATCGGCCGATTGTGGACAAGTCCACGCTCTCACCTGTGGAGCGTGTCGATAAAGCCAACCTGCTTTCGTTGGAGGCTTCTGAGACCTTCAGCGCGGTTGAAGAGCCCAAAAGCGCCAATGAGCCGGCGCGTTATGTGGTGATCCTGCCGGACGAGCCTCTGGCGACGTATAAAGGCGGTCTGGAAGGGTTGGAAGCCACTTCGCCGGCAGTAGCTGGCGGGAAAGTGCACCCTGAAAGCAAAGAGAGCCAGGCTTACCTCAGTTACCTTGAAGGGAAGCAGAATGAATTCCTGCAGACTGCCGGTGACATTTTGCGCCGAGCGCCTGAAGTCTTGTTCCGATATCGCTATGGTACCAATGGCTTCTCAATGATCCTTACGCCAGCGGAGGCTGAAACGCTGGCCGCTCAGACGGGAGCGCGTGTGTTGCTGGCTCCGATCGAAACTCCAGATACCGACGAAGGCCCGTCCATGATTGGTGCTCCGGCGATTTGGGCTGGAGAAACCGCTGGTGAAGTCGCCACCAAGGGCGAAGGTATTTTGGTGGGCATCATCGATACCGGAATCAACTTTGACCATCCCTCATTTAGCGATGAACCCGCTGACGGTTACACCTATAAATGGACCGGCGATTACCTGGGCGTCTGTGACCCAGTTGATGGTGATCCTGATTACGCAACAGCCTGCAACGACAAAGTGGTTGGGGCGTTCACTTACGTGGCCAACGAACCAGTCGAGACTGTCTCTCCGGAAGATTCTGAAGGACACGGTTCACATACCGCCTCAACAGTCGCCGGCAACACCGTGGAAGTTGAATTCCAGGGTGTGACCACGACGATCAGCGGTGTCGCTCCGCACGCTCAGATCATTGCTTTTGATGTGTGTGTACCAGAGGAACCCAATGGCGCCTGCTATGGCGATGCGACAGTTATGGCGGTGGATGATGCCATTGCCAACGGTGTGGATGTCATTAACTATTCCATCTCCGGTGGCGCGGACCCTTATAACGATCCGGTTGAGCTGGCCTTCCTCAGTGCCACTGAAGCTGGCATCTTTGTTTCCACTTCTGCCGGCAACGCTGGCGATACCACCGGCGAGTCATCCGTGGCGCACCGCTCACCGTGGGTTTCTACTGTGGCTGCAGCGACGCATGCCCGCATTTTTGCCAATGAGTTGGACATCACCGGCCCAGGAACTGTTCCACCTGCACTGGTCGGTTTGGGCGCCTATCAATCGGGCACGCTCATTACCAGCGACCTGGTCAACTTGCCCATCAAGTATTCGCCTACCAATATCAGTGGCTGTGCAGCCTTCCCTGCCGGCTTTTTTGCCGGTTCATTGGCACTGGTTCAGCGCGGGACCTGTACTTTTGCTGTGAAGGAGGCCAATGCCCGCGCTGCCGGCGCGACATATGTGTTCATCTTCAACAGCCGCCAGGGCCCACCCGTCGGCATGTCGGGCGTGGTTTCCGCCTCAATGCTTAGCCTCGAAGATGGCATGGCTATCAAGTCCTGGATTGACGCCAATCCGACGGCTACAGCCACCTTCCATGCAACCACCAGCCGGATTGTGAACCCGCTTTGGCAAGATATAGTTGCCGATTTCAGTTCCTTTGGCCCCAATACCACCTTTGATGTGTTGAAGCCTGATATTACCGGCCCGGGTGTCAACATCCTGGCGGCGGTGGCTGATGGCACAATCAGCCCTAGCCCCTCCTATGAACTGGATCTTTATCAGGGCACTTCCATGTCAAGCCCGCATAACGCCGGTGCGGCCGCTCTGATGATGGCCCTCCATCCGGATTGGACGCCAATGGAAATCCGCTCGGCAATGATGATGACTGCCCATGACGGCCTGCTGGCGGACCGCTCCGCTTGGGGAGAGGGTGTACGCCCGGCGACCGCCCAGGATGAAGGCGCCGGCCGGATTGCTTTGGCCGATACCTCTATGGTAGGTTTGGTTCTCGATGAAACCATTGCAAACTTTGAAGCAGCTGACCCAGCTTTGGGCGGCGACCCCGCGACACTCAACCTGGCAAGCCTGTATAGTACGACTTGTGTCGGTGAGTGCAGCTGGACCCGCACCGTGCGAAGCGTGCTGCCGATTAGCGCTGATTTCAGCGTGACCGCTCCGGAATGGGTTGAGGTTACACCAGCTGCATTTACATTGGCGGCTGGGGCAACTCAGGAGTTGACGATTACGGCTGATGTTTCTACTTTTGCGTCTGATTTCTGGCAATACGGAAAAATCATCATTGAGACCGATGCAATCCATCCCGGTCCGTTTACCTCTCTGCTTCAAGAGAGTTTCGAAACGTGGCCCTTAACTGGCTGGACGATTGGGTCAGTGGATGAATCTTTTGGAGAATGGCAAAGCGGAATTGCTGGAGCAGAACCAAACCAAACTGGTGGATCCGGTGATTTTGCTGATGCAAACGCTGACTTCTCTGGTGGCGCCATGGATACCTGGATGATTTCACCGGAGATCGAGCTGCCCGCAGGCAACTTGAGTTTCCTCACGTTTAGATCCGATTTTAACGATTACAACAATTTCGATGATGGATATGTCGACGTTACGACAGATGGCGGGTTAAGTTGGACCAACGTCCTGCACTATGAAAAAGCAGATTTCCGCGGACCGCGCCTTGAAACGATAGACTTGACTGATTTTGCCGGTCAAACCGTTCAAATTCGCTTCCATTACGTCGCTCCGGATTGGGACTGGTATTGGCAGGTGGATGATGTTAACGTCCAAACTGCATTGCTGGATGGCGGCCTTGTGGCTGATGCGCATATCCCACTGGCGATACTACCGACTGCCAGCAATCTGCCGGAATTGGTAAAATATCCCTCTCACCGCGATGCGGCGTCCGAGACGATCAGCGATTTGCAGGCGGTTGAAATCACGGAGGGTAGTGTCTATCAGGCTGGTCTGTCTAAAGCTGAGCTTGAGACCTTCACGCTTGACCCCGACCCGACGCCCGGCGATCCGATGGACGACCTAAGCCAGGTTTTCGTTAAGAAACTGGATATCCCGGCTTATACCATTCGCCTGGTCGGCGAAATTACGGCTTCAACGTCGCAGGATATGGACATGTTCCTGTATTGGGACGCAGATGGCGATGGCGAACTTTCAGGCGCAGATTACCTGGTTGACCAGAGCGCTACTTCGGCAGTCCTGGAATACATCAATGCACCGAAAGATTGGGTCTATTATAACGAGGATGATACCTACTTCCTCCTCGTTCAAAACTGGGCCGGCGCCGAGGATGATAGCGTCACATTGGCAGTCGGCATGGTTCCGGACACTTTCTCCGATGAAAACTACATGGTGACAGTACCCGCTACCAACCCTGCTGGGGCGCCCTTCTCAATTGATGTAACCTGGAATGTAGATAGTGACCCCGGCGACCGTCTCTATGGCTATTTTGAAACCTATGCTTACGACGGCTTAGATGGATTTTTAGGCGGCACGGATATCGATATTCAGCGCCTGGAAGATGATGTGGTGAAGACCGCCGACGTGAGCTCAGCTTTGCCAGGGGACGTGATTACTTACACCATCGCGGTGAATAACTTCAGCACTGAAGACGTAACCTACACCCTGGAAGACCCCCTGCCCGAAGGTGTGACTTACGTCGCAGGTTCGGCAACCGGAGGAGCCACTTTCGATGAGGCCACTAACTCGATCGTTTGGGAAGGCTTGATCCCTGCGGGTCATTATGGTTATGTGATGAGCACCAGTGCCGGCAACCCAGCATGCGCGATGCCGCTGGCGAACAGCGGGGCGTATGTCAACCTGCAGAGCCATGGGCTCCCGTCAAATAGCGGTGTTTCAGGAGAAGCCACCTGGTCTTGGACGACGACCGGTGACCCGATCACTTACTACAATCAAAATGTGGGTAATGTCATCCGGTTCACGGATGATGGCTATGCCTATCTGGAATCTTTTAGCGCAAAGCCATCGACTAACACAGATATCCCGGATCCGGCATTGCCGAACAATTTGTTATCTATACTGTGGCGCGACATGGCTGTCGTTTATGATGCTGCTACCAATAAAGGGGTTACGCTTGCGAACCTGACCTCCGGCGGGATCCCGAACGGGCATATCATCGAATATGACGATGTTGCGGTGAAAGGCCAGCCTACACAAACCTATGACATGGAAGTTTTCATCAATAAAGCTGTGGATGATGCCGCAGGCCAATTTGAAGTTGTGCTGGCTTATGACAATATCCTCGGCCCCAAAGATATCGGCACCATCGGCATCGAAAACGCAACCGGTACAGAAGGCCTGAAATTTGCCTACAATGACGCGGCGTTGACGACGTTGACCAATGGCATGGCGATCTGCTTCAACTGGGAATACATCCCGACTGCTCCCAAGCTGATAACCTTCCAGGTGACGGTTGATGAGACCCACCCTGGTGGTGATCTGACCAACCAGGTGCAGCATTCCAACGACCAACCGGGCACAATGCCCGAGTTCGCCCAAGCGGTTGTTACCATCGAACCCTTTAAACTAATTTACCTGCCAGTGATTTTCAGGTAAACCTTTGGGTTGACGGGGCTGGCTTGAAAAAGCCAGCCCCATTTTATTTGAGTTTTGAACGCTCCAACACATCTGCGTCCCTTAGCCATTGGCCAGAAGCTTCGCTAAATCCAGCAGCTTGGTTCCACAAAGGTAGGGGTAGTCGGCAACAGCGCATCAAAGCCTTGCCACAAAATTAATATGTTATAATCCCAGCAAATCAAATCAGCAGAAAACTTTTAAATCTAATGAATTGGCATGCGTGGGATTGGGTAGTCCCCCTTTAGAGGTATGAATCCTGGTTATAAATTGATGTGGAGCACGACACCTGTCATATAAGACTGACAGCTTCTTCGAGATTCCACGAAGCAAAAAAAATTAGATTGTGAGATGACATGGATATTTTTGAACTTGAAACCAAGTCGATTAAAGAACTGAAAAAAATGGCTGAAGACCTGAACCTTCCGAAGCCCATCCGGCTGAAGCGGGAGGGCTTAATCGTGAAGATCGCCCAGTCCTTGGCGGAAGCTGAGGGGATTGAAATGGGCGGCGGCGTGCTCGAGATCATGAATGAAGGCATCGGCTTTCTCCGCCAAAACTATCGGGTGAGCCCAGAAGATATTTATGTGTCTCAGGCCCAGCTGCGGCGCTATAACTTGCGATCCGGAGACCTGGTCATCGGTCAGGTGCGACCGCCGCGCGAATCGGAGCGGCACTTTGGGCTGCTGAAAGTCGAATCAATTAACGGACTTCCGCCGGATGATTCGCGTAAACGCCTCAAATTTGAGTCGTTGACCCCCATCTTTCCTGACTTTTTGTTAAACCTGGAACACGACCCGCACAATCTCTCCACCCGCATGATCAACATGGTCGCCCCGATTGGCGGCGGACAGCGGGCGATGCTTGTGTCTCCGCCCAAGGCCGGCAAGACCACCATCCTGAAAGATATTGCCAACGCTATCAGTATTAACCATCCACAGGTCCGCCAAATCATGTCCTTGATTGGCGAGCGGCCTGAAGAAGTTACCGACATGGATCGCTCGGTTGAGGCTGAAGTGGTGGCCAGCACTTTTGACGAACCTACCAGTGCCCACGTCCGCATGGCAGAAATTTCTTTGGAGCGGGCCAAAAGACTGGTTGAGAACGGGCTGGACGTGGTAATCCTGATGGATTCGCTTACCCGTCTGGCACGGGCCTACAATATGGTCGTCAACCCTTCCGGCCGGACGCTTTCAGGTGGTATGGACCCTTCGGCGCTATACCCTCCGAAGCGGTTTTTTGGAGCCGCGCGCAATCTGGAAGATGGCGGCAGTCTGACCATCATTGCCACCGCAATGGTCGACACTGGCTCACGCCTGGACGATGTGGTGTACGAAGAATTTAAGGGCACCGGCAATATGGAGCTGCATCTTTCCCGCCGCCTGCAAGAGCGGCGCATCTTCCCGGCAATCGACATTGAACGGTCCTCCACCCGCCGCGAAGAACTTCTGCTTGGCAACGAAACCTTGCAGCGCGTCTGGCTGATGCGCCGCATGTACCTGCAGATGATTTCTCCGCCTCCCCAGGGCGCCGGCATGGACACGGCCGTGGCGACCGAGGCTATTTTACAGCGCATGGAAAAGACTAAGTCAAACGCGGAGTTCCTTGAGGGTCTTACGGATATGTAATTCCGGTTTGGGTTAGAATTGCGGTATGAAATTCACATTTAAAAGACAGCCTTCAGCGGATTTGCCACGGTGGAGTGGAATTGTTTCCTGGATGTTAGCCTTGCTGGTCTGCGCTGGCCTGGTTTCCTTCCTCTTTTGGCAGCCAGACATTGCTCAGTCCATGGACAGACAGCCATTGCCTGATGTCGGCCAGCAGGGTGTCGAGCCTACCGCTGGCGCAACTGACCTGCAAGCGTTGCTGCCTGCCTTTGCCCCCCAGACCGGCGCTCCGGCGGCACTGACGCGAGTGGTGCAGACCCACACCGAAGTTCAGCAGGAACTGCGCAGCAAGCCGATGACATACCGCGTTCAAAGCGGCGACTCCGTCTGGAAAATCGCCAATGATTTCGGTGTTTCGATTGAGTCAATCTACTACGCCAATTATGACATCCTCTACGACCAGGCCGATAACCTCATGCCCGATCAGGAACTTACCATTCCGCCAGTCAGCGGTATCTACCACCGCTGGCGCTCCAGCGATACTTTTGAGTCGGTCGCATCAAAGTATGGCGTTACTGTACAAGACATCCTGCTGTTCGTCGGCAATGATATCGACCTTGCCAACCCGCAAGTAGAACCGGGCACTCAGGTGATGGTCCCGGGCGGCAATCGTGAGTTGATCGTGTTTGGGCCTTCCATTGTTGGGGTTGACGCCTCAGGCAACAGCATCTCGACCTTTAACGGCCCGGGGGCCTGTTCCACCGGTGTCGGTTTGATGGGCAATGGCTTTTTCATTTGGCCAACCGCCGTGCACTACCTGACCGGAAACGATTTTGGACCCGGCCACAATGGCATTGACCTGGGCGCCGGCGCTGGCTCTGCCCTTTTTGCAGCGGATAACGGCACGGTAATTTATGCCGGCTGGATGAATGGCGGTTATGGGAACTTTGTCGTCATTGACCACGGGAACGGATTTCAAACCTGGTATGAACATTTGGAAAGTCTGGGCGTGAGCTGCGGAGAGAATGTATTTCAAGGCAGCGTTATCGGCGCGGCCGGCACGACAGGTAATTCTACCGGTGCCCACCTTCACTTTGAAATCCGCTACGCCGGTACGCCGGTCAACCCCTGGGATTACCTGCCCTGAGAATGTTATAATGGCTGACGCGCCCCAGTAGCTCAAAAGGACAGAGCAAGGCACTCCTAACGCCTAGGTTGGGGGTTCGATTCCCTCCTGGGGCATGAAAAAAGCTGGCATGCAGCCAGCTTTTTTATCAGAAAAAACGGTTTAGACGCCTAAAAGAAGTCAATCTGATCGTCGTCTGGATCATCGGGAGAACTGGGAGAATCCCAATCTTCATAGCCACGGTTCTCATCGTCGTCCTCTTCGGTTTTTGTGCGCACCCAGACGTGAAGCATGTCACCTTCGTCGGTATGAAGGGACCGGGCAGCGATAATCTGTGACTGACAGGGCAGACCAATTTCATCATTGTATTCGAGGAACATCGGCAGATTATTCCGCCAAACCCGGTCGCAGCGCTGGAGCAGTTTTTCGCTGTTGAAAGCGCGCAGTGTGGTGAAGGCGATATCGTACAACACCGGCCCTTCCACCACGCTCGCCAGCCAACCCGGCCCGCCAGAGGCTTCGCTGCCGCGATGGACAATTTCAAACGTAGGGGTAGGCCCTTCAATGATGGTGATTTTATTGTTGATGTTTTTCACAAGGCGCTATCATACCACAACCCCTGACCAGAGAAAATTAAAGATTCAATCCTTCAAATTGTTTTTAAGGTCGGGCAACCGGTTGGTTACAATCAAAAAAGGCTGGCTAAAAAGGCCAGCCTTGTAGCCTGTGGTTTAGAATTTATTGACCAGCGTCAAAGTTCCAGAACCAGTTATAGGCAAAGACCGTGCTGCTCTGCAGACGTATCGAGATGCGATCCAAACCGGCCAGGCTGGCGGGGATGGGGAAGGTAGCTTCCATTGTGCCGCCTTCACCGCTGTTGAAGGTGGCCGCTTCTACGCCTGCGATGCCCATCGTCCACATCTTTCCCATCAGCACCGTGAATTCGGTATCTTTGGGCAAGTCAAATGCCCTGATCGAAACGGTCTGATCGCGCTTCACAGCCGTGATGGCGAAACTCGGGTAAACCACAGCCACCGGCGGGGTAGGCGGTACAGGCGGTTCCACGATGCCGTCTGCGACGTTCCAGAACCAGTTATAAGCGTAATAACCTAATGTGCCCTCCAGGCGGATCGAAACCTGGCGGTAGTCCTTGAGTTCGGCGGGGATATCGAAAGTGGCTTCAAAGCTGCCGCCTTCGCCTGAATTCAGCCGGGCGACTTCGATGCCGTTGATCCCTTGCGTCCACATTTTTCCCATGCGGACCGTGAAGTCAACATTCTTTGGGAAGTTGCTGGTAACAATCGTCACGGTCTTGCTTGGGTCAACAGACTTGATCAGGAAGGTTGGAACCGGCTCGGGTTGTGGCGGAACCGGCGCCGGGGGCGGGGTAACATCCGGCCAGGTGCCGTTCTCCGCATCATTCCAGAACCAGTTGTAATAATAGTAACCACCGGTTGTGCTGTCGATGCGGATGGAAATCATTGCCCTGCCTTTGAGGGCATCAGGGATGGCAAAGGTAGCCAGGAAGGAGCCGCCTTCCCCCGATTTGAAAGTGGCGACTTCGATGCCATTCACACCGCGCGTGTTGTATTCCCCCATCCTAACCACAAAATCGAAGTTGGCCGGCATGTCTTTGGTCAAGATTGTGACGCTGACGTCGGTTTTGACTTCGCTGATGGTGAAGCTGGGATAAGCTGCGGAAACGCTGCGTACCCCCACGAAGAGAGGCAGCAAGAGCGTCAGAGCCAGCAGGATAATGGCAAATCTCTTGGTTTTCATCTTTCTCCTTTTTTACTGAAGAGCTGTATCAAAACTGCAATTCTATGCAAATAAGACGAATGTTTCAGGCGGAATGTTCCAAATGTGAGTGCCTGCTCTGATTATAACCAACTATGACCCATTTTGAGGCGATGTTTGACCCGGAAAATGATTTGGTTACGTCAGAAAACATCCTGACGGGTACTTGCATTTCTTGGCAAAGCAC
>ERZ1645192.1010-NODE-1010-length-23793-cov-9.334106_pt1 | contig 23793 bp, 25 predicted proteins | sample MGYA00575354_ERZ1645192 | MGnify/ENA primary metagenome ERZ1645192 (study PRJEB40844, sample SAMN11349763) | freshwater sediment metagenome | isolation source: river sediment | host: Sediment | place: India: Faizupur Khadar , New Delhi | collected 2017-02-21 ... | reverse complement strand
AGCGCAAGCGGTAGTCCTTCCACTTGGCGCGTTTGATTTCGGCTGCCATGCCCGGTGAAATGATGCTGCCGAACACCCAGACCTCGGCGCACTTGCTCATGAGGGCGTTACCGAAGAATAATCCGAGCTGGCGTTCCTTCGGGTCGTTGTCGTTGAGGAACTGCGGAAACAGCAGGTGCGGCGCGATAGGAATGTAGCCCTTGTCCACAGCAAACCGGCTGAAGCGCTGCGCCGACGCGATATTGCCTTCCACATCTCCTGAAAACGGAGAGCAGATGTAAACAATAGGCCGAAATGCCCGCAGTGCACGTTCTTCCTTTTCAACAAGTGTCATTGCCTCATAAGCGGTAGGATCGTAGTAACCCTCGCTGTTCAATTTGTTTATGCTCATAAGGCTATCCCTCACTCTTTTCTTCCATTTTGAGCTTGTACCATTCCAGATACCGCTTGCGCTGCTCATAATCCGGCACCGACACAAGCAGTCCGATATCAACCTTTTGCAGTGTGTCGAGCATCATAATCTGGCTGTCCGAAAGGTACGGACGGATGCTTTTGCCCTTTTCAATGCCGTTGGCGAGTCTGAATTGCTTTGCCGTCAAGCCCAGCACGATGCGATTGAGCATATCGCACTCGTTGCTGAAATGGTAAGGCCTGGGGTGGTCGTGGAGCAGTTTGATGTTGGCGGTAAGGAGCGGAAACTCCTGCCGTGCTGAGACGAGCGTCCTGATGAAGCTCTCCATCTCATTGAAACGACGGATGTACAGTTCCTTGAACTCTGCAGCCTTTTTACCGCGATACCCCATCGCGAGGAAAACAAAGCCATCGCGTGTCATACAATAAGCGGGCTGTTTTTTTCCCTGCGCGTTGCGGTAGCTGGACTCCTCAAAGTTTAGGAGTCGGAACGTATCCGAACAGTCCAGCTCTCGTATGTCCTTCAGAACATTGTCATGCCGTTTTTCAAAGGCCTGCGCCACAAACAGACTGTCAACTCTTGCAGTATCATGGGTGTCGGCAAAGATGCCATACTCATCCTTTGGAATCAGCTCTTTCATACGGCACCGCCTTTGCTCCTGATTTTTCGGCTGCATTCGTCGCAGTAGACCGCCGTTCCATACAGGTCGCTTTCACTATCCGAGAACAGCTCCGCAAGATCAACGCTCACCTCGTCGCCGCAGCCGGGACAGCGTGTGAAGACGTTCTCGTCCGTGACCTCGGTCTTGACCGTTTTGCCGTCCGGCAGCTCCGTTTTGATGTAGAACATAATCTTTTCCTCCAGAAAAATGATAGGCTGCACCAGCCTCCATTAACTAAAGGACAAGCGCAGCCTATAATCCGTAGTGGTTTTCAGTCTTTTTTATAGAAATTGCATTCGAAACCGTCGGCGCGGAGCTTGAGACCGGGTGCCCACGGTGGTGTTCTGCCCATCTGCTCACATACTGCTTCCAGCGACATCCGCTTATCGGCGTCGATGACGACCTCGTCATGGATATGTGCCACGATGTTGCAGCAGCGCAGAGTTTTCATGGCGTAGCAGAGAATGTCGCGGCTGGTGGCTTGCGTGATGTTTTCCACGAACTTGGGCCCGTATGACTCCAGCCGCTCCCATTGCTTTGTACTGCCCACACCCTCGTAGGTCACGCAGTCCGAGCCGAACTGGTTCATGCCGATGCGGGGCTTGATGTAGGTGAGCTTCCTGCCCGACGGCAGTGTGATGAACAGCATTCCACTTTGCCACGAGAATCTAATGCCGCGTACCTCCGAGTTGATGTGTTCCCGCACTGCCCGCATGACGGCTCTGTCCACATCCAACCAGAAGCGCACGATGTTCGGGTTTGCGCTGCGCCATGCCGTCACCAGCGGGTGCAGCTCGTCCTCGGTCAGACCCATGTCCAAAGCGCCCATCGCCTTCAAAGCGCCAACCGACCCGCCATAGCCGAGTGCCAATTCGGATATTTTGCCTTTCTGCCGCAGGTGACCGTTTACGCCGTGTTTCTCGACGGGAACGCCGAACATCTGCGATGCCGACGCGCAATAGATGTCACCACCGCTCTCGAACACCTTTAAGCGCCAGTCCTCACCGGCAAACCAGCTGAGAACCCTCGCTTCGATGGCGCTGAAATCCGCTACGATGAACTTGTTACCAGAGCTTGGCACGAACGCGGTACGAATAAGCTCCGACAGTACCTCCGGCACGGAGTCGTAGAGCATATCCAGCGCGTCGTAATCGCCACTGCGTACCAGAGCGCGGGCTTCCTCCAAATCTGGCAAGTGGTTCTGAGGCAGGTTTTGTAGCTGCACAAGCCGCCCCGCAAACCGACCTGTCCGATTGGCTCCGTAAAACTGGAACATCCCACGGCAGCGACCGTCCGCGCAGGCGGCATTTTCCATTGCCTGATACTTCTTTACGCTGCTTTTCGCGAGTTGCTGCCGGAGTGACAGTACCTCGCCGAGTGGAGCGGGAGCGGTTTTGAGCAGCTCCTTGACAGCTTTTTTGCCGAGAGTGTCCGTTTCCAGACCGTTGTCCGAGAGCCACTGCTTCATTTGCTGTACCGAGTTTGGATTGTCCAGCTCAGTCATTTCCCGCATGAGCGCCATGAGCCGCTCCCGCGATTGGCTATCGATGGCGATTGCCTCACGTACCATCGTCATATCAACAGAAATGCCACGGTCGTTGATTTCTTGGTCGATGTGGTATTCGTCCCATACCTCGTCCGGCACAGGGAACTTCGCCAACTTCGCTTGAATCGCCAGCTCAGTTTCCACGTCGCGCTTATTGTAGGCTTTGAAGGTTAACCACTTGTCCGGCGCATCGGTCGGCAGGTTTCGTGTGCGCTGCCCGTTGGCTTCGGTCGGTTTACAGGGACGGCAGAAGAAACGAATCAGGTCTTTGCCCTCTGATAGTTTCTGCTTCTCCAAGCCCAGCACCGCTCCCGAACCTTCAAGCGAAAGCGGCAAGCCCATGTACGCCGACCACACCATAGAGCATTTCCACGAGGTCGAGTCGAGGTATTCGCTGGTCGGCAAGCCGATAAATCGAGACAGGCAGACCCGCTCGAAGGATGAGTTGAACGCCCATTTCTCGACGGTATCATCCATAAGCGCTGAAAGGATAGCCTCCGGCACCGTTTCGCCAGATGCTATATCGACCACCTTCACGTCGCCGCCGTCCACGGAGTAACCGAAAAGCAGGATGCAGAAATCCGGCGACTCAGCGTAACGGTAAACGCCAGTCTTGTTCAGGTCGGCGCTGCTGTACGTCTCCAAATCCAGTGATAGTGTTTTCATACGCATTTGTCCTTTCATAACCCAAACAGGGTGGCAGATTGCTCCGCCACCCGCCGGGGATCAGTTGTTGTTAGGCGAGAAAATCCTCGTCGTCATCCGTCGAGAAGTCACTCTCCGCAGAGGCTCTGCCGCCGAGCGGTTCGCCGTCACGAAGCTTCTGAAGGTTGTTCAGACCACAGGCAATGCCACGATTGCCATTCGAGTTGAAAGCGTAAAACGTGATACTGGCTCTGCCGTACACGCCGGAATACACCTCGCTGCGGGTGAGAATCTCGTTGCGATCCGCATCCACGATACCGGGCGCGTTCGTGGCATTGGCGTTGATGAAGTAGCTGTTCCTGTACGCCTCATCGTCGGGTCTTTCAGTGTCACCATCCCTAAGGGGCAGCTTAAGCGATGTCATCGGAGGCACGGACTTGCCATTACCACGGAGCTTTGCCTCCCCCTCATGGTAGGCAGCATCCAGAGCGGCTTTGATTTTTTCGAGCGTCTTGGTATCGCTCTTGGGGATAATCAGAGAAACGGAATACTTCGGTGTGCCGCCATTAATCGACTTCGGCTCCCATGCGTTGACATAGCTCCAGCGGGTATTGGGTCCAGTAATGACCTTCATCGGGTTAGTAACATTTTTAGACATATTAGTTGTCCTCCTCATAATCATTAAAATCTTGTTTTGCCGTGTGAATCGCCGGTCGTTTATCGCTCTCCGGCACGAGCGTTGGCTTGCCTTGCGGCTTTTCGATAAGTCCGCTGAGCAGCTCCTCGAAGCGAGCTTTGCCCAGTTGCTTTTGCATTGCGGTGATACCCATGACGCTGGTTTCATAAGGGTCAAATCCGGCTTCCGTGACGGTCTGCGCAACAGCGTCCTCATTGATGTAGCGGCGATTACTGCGCCCTTCGACCAGCTTCCAGCCTGACCACGCCTTGCCGCTTATGGCGGCTTTGAGCGCGTACTCCCGAATGTCGGATGCCCACGAGATGAGGTCGTCGAGCTTGCCAAGGATGTCCTCAATTTCATCGTCGGTCAGCAACGGCGGCAGCTTGAAGTCGTATTTCGCAAGCTCCAGATTGTGCGTCGCTCTGGCGCGGCAGTCGTTACGAGCCTTGCAAAACTGACACCACTCGCCGCAGTTGTAGCTGCCCTCTCCGGCATAGGCAAGCTCGGCGGTGGGCTTCAGGACCTCCTCCGCCCACTTGTAAAGCTCGTCCTTTGAGAGGGTGTAGGTGCTGATGTTGTCGCGTCTCGGCTGGAAGATGGTCATGCAAATCGTGTCGATGTCGTACAGAGCGTCGAACATCTCGATTGCGCCGAGGCCATACAGCATCATCTGCGGGTTCTGTTCAGCCGAGACCATAACGCCCACGCCGTACTTAAAATCTGTGACATACAGGGTGCCGTCGGCAATGAGCACGAAGTCGCCGGTGCCGTAGCCACTTTCCACATACTTGCTGAAATCCAGCCGCTGCTCGATGAGCGCCACAGGGTCTGAGCAGGTCTGCTTTGCCGTGGTATACAGCTCCAGACCGTAGGCTGCGTACTCGTCGGCACAGGCTTCCATTTCAGCATTGTAGAAGTCGAGATTTTCCGTTGGGTCTGCGGCTTCCATACCCAGCGCCTTTTTGAGCTTGTACTCACAAAGCTCATGAGCGCAGGTACCTTCACGGGCATAATCGCTGCCTATATCGTCGTAGCTCTCGCCCAACCGTGCCGATGGCGGGCAGTGTAACCAGCGTTCAGAGCTTGACGCAGAAAGTAAAGCGTGATTACCCATTGCCCAGCCCCTCCGCATCCGCCATCAGTGCCAGATACTCCGCAGGGGCGATGTCCGACAGCTTTGCCGCGCCGTGCTTCACCAGCAGCTCCCGCACCTGCGCCGTGTATCCGCCGCGTGACTTTTCAGCAAGCGCCGCCCGTACCTGTTCCAGCGTGAGCGCCGGTTTCGCGGCTTCAACCGTCGGCTGCGCTTCGACCTCTGTGCTATTGTCGCTGAACCGTTCCCGAAGTGAATCCGCGACGCCGATGAGCGCATCGCCGCAGCGTCGCAGCTCGTCAATCGCTTGGCTGAATTCGTTCATCTTGCCCATGAGGTCTGCCTCCTTCCTTTGAGCGTTCGCCCTGCCGCTCCAGCAATGCCAGATTTCTGGCAAGGCGTTTTGACACCACGCTTATCGCATACAGAACGCCGATGATTTCGTCATCGACCTCGATGCCACGACACGCTGTGCCAGTGGGATTAGATTTCGTATCCATCTACTGTCCTCCGTTTCCGGGGGCTTTCTCGCCCCTCACTATCTAAAGGACAGGGAGGGACGAGAACCCGTAGTGGAAAATCAGCCTTTTTCAAAAATGCGCTTGAGTTCAGGATTAGTGCGCAAAATGCCGCGCAAACGCTTCTCGCGGTAATACACACCGTCGACTGTGATGTGGAGCTTGTTAGCGATGTCCTGCTTCTTATCGCCGCGCACCATGCATTGCCACAACACACGGTCTTCGGGCAAGAGGTTGTCCAGCACGCTGATTAAAATAGAAAGCAGTTCGCGGTCTTCCATAACAGCCCCGATATCAGCCTCTTCGTCGGCAACATCGAAGCGGCTCTCCATTTCGTCGTCGCCGTCCTTATTCCATGACCTGTCCAGCTCGACAGTGCGGCGGGTGTTGCGTTTGGTGCAAAACTCGCAATCGTGGTCGCATTCGCTTTTATCCTTCAGGACACACTCGGTTTTGCTTATCTCGTAGCGCTCCGCTGCCTTGAGATCTGCGGCGTTGCGTCTGCCGAGCTTATCCCCATCCGCAGTACGGGCGAGGCGAACAGCGTATCCGGCTTCCGGGTCATAGAACCAGCGCTGCTTGTACGGATTGGTGGTATCAGGCTCTTCCGCTGGCGCGAAGCAGACCTTTTTGCTGACTGGTATGTATTCACCGTTTTCGTCCTGCGCGTAGAAATGCTTGTAATAAAGTTTCTGATAGTGCTTCATAATTCTTTCCTCCTGTGATTTTCAGATGGCTCGGTGGGAGCCGATTCGGGTGGTTTACGGACTCGAACCATCACGGGAGGAGGACGCGCGCGTTGAAAAATACACACTTTTGTTACCTCCGCCTGTTGTATTTAGCGGAAGCTCGTGTTATAATGAATAAGTCTGATTTGCTATGAGCTGAAATGAATTTATCACAGCAAAAAAGCCGATACCGAACTTCCGATATCAGCCTACCGTGAAAAGGATTTGCTCCGCATTTGCGCGGATTTTGCTTGCAATTTACAGCGAGTTACAAACGATAGATTGAGAGTTACACAACAGAAAAAGAGTGAAAACCAATGGAGGAAACGCCGATGATGAGACTGTGTTTCGGTACGTTCGCGCACGTGCTACAGCTATGCAAACTCGATGTCGTAACAGACCCTCGACTAGTTGGTACGATGACACGAACGATAGACCCGAACTGCGAATACATAAAAAGTGAGAACGCTACATCAGTACACCGTCTTTTGAATTGCACTGGCAATCTTTCACCGGGAAACCTTTCAGAAAACGGCTCTGGCGCTATGCGTCGCCCCGGTAAGAGCCTCAGTAACATCCTTTTGCTTGCACCGAAAGCGGACAAAGCCGTAGTAGCTCAGAAGTTTGCAGATAGTGTCGTTGGCTTATTGGATGAGGACAAAAAACTGAATGCGGTTCTTGCAATATTGGAATTGATACGGGCAGACGATGTAATCGATGATGACAGCCCTTCCGGCAAAAAACGCAGCTTCGAAAAATATACTGGAACAACAAAAAACGCCCTGCTTTCGCAGAGCGTTTACGTGCTACCTGATTTTCTGGCTGGTATATTTTTATACACGGTTGCTTCCGGCGTGACAAATACGGTGGGAAGAGAAACCATACCCACTTTTACCCTTGAGTATGTCCTCGAACTTGAAAATGCAGCTAATATCGAAGTTTCCAACGGAAATTATAGGACCGACGATGTCGTTGTTGAAGTTACGGAAGAACCATCCGCTGCATCTCACGACGAAGTATTTTTATCCTACATGAGTAACGTGAGAACAAAGTATAGCACAATTAAGACATTGCTATATAACGACCAACCCAAGCCGTTTTATGATTTCTATGTGTGCAACAATATTACTTGGCGTGAACGCGTTGAGGGGCAAAGAGCACCTTTTCGAAGGACGCTAATAACTGATGCCAACATTAAAAAACTGTCTGAAATTTCCCGCTTCATTTTTATCACTGGAGCTGGCGGACTTGGCAAATCAATGATGATGCGTCATCTTCTACTCAACTCAATTGACAATTATAAAGAGTTTAAGCTAATCCCAGTTTTCATTTCATTAAAGGATTTCGATAACACATCCGGAAAGTTGTTTGATTATATCTTTACAAAAATCGGAGATTTTGACAGTGAGATTACAAAAGCAGATTTTGCTCATGCATTAGCTGCCGGGCGTTGCCTCTTGTTATTTGATGGATTGGATGAAATCGGCATGAATAATGTAGGCTTTTTTGAGAGGCAATTGAGTTCATTTACTGATAGATTCCCTGCAAATTGCTATGTGATTTCTTCGCGTCCATACCAGTCTTTTGTTTCGTTTGAACGGTTTAGTGTGTTGCGTCTCTTGCCTTTTAGCCTCGACCAAGCATTACATCTTGTTGACAACCTCGATTTTCGCCCTGACGACCCATCAATAAAAGCAAAGTTCCGGTATGAGTTGAATGAGCGGCTATATCGGACGCACAAAGCATTTACAGAAAACCCACTTCTCCTCACGATTATGCTTATGACATTCGAGATGTTCGCCGAAGTGCCGTCCCAAATGCACATTTTTTACCGAGAGGCTTTTAATGCCTTGTCTCGTACTCATGACGCAAGCAAAGGTGCCTACAAACGAGAGTTAAAGTCACAGTTGTCTGTTGACGCATTTGCCGATGTCTTCGCAGAGATATGTTTCAGAACATATTGGGATGAGAAGTTCGAATTCTCCATGCCCGAATTTGAAGGTTACTTTCAAAATCTTACTTCTCTATATGCGAAGCAAACTACAGCAGAAGACTTCATGTATGATTTGTGCTACAGCATGTGCTTGATGTATTTGGAAAGCGGCAAGTACTACTTTACTCATCGCTCCTTTCAGGAATATTTCAGTGCCGTTTTTCTATCCCAGCAAAAGGATGCTGTAATCAGTAAATTGGGCGATTTCTTTGAAAAGCGTGAGCGCAGAATGCGCGGCGACCAAACCTTTATGATGCTGAATGACTTGATACCTGAAAAGGTTGATGAGTTCATTTTTATTCCATACTTGGAGAATCTTTTTAGCGACTGCGATAATGGAGAGGGCTATTGGACATTCCTTGAGAAAATGCATCCAACCATAGAGTATGATATCGGCGATGTTCCGATTATTACGTATAATCCACCAGCATCATTTTTATTCACTTGCTTATTATCATTCTTAAAACCGCCCAACGAGACATACTACCAATTGCGTGATTTGCCCGAGTACGACGAATTTATAGAAACAACTTTTTACTGGTTGCAAGTAGGTAATGACGAGGACGAAGTAGATATCGTTCAAGAAAGTAGAATTCCAAGCGAATATATTGATGCCCATGGAGAGCCGGATGTCGCAGGTCATCATTTTTCCGCAGAATTAGCTACTATATTGGAAGACACGGATTGCTACAGCGCATTTGTAAAGATGCTTGATGATGACAATTTTGTTTATAAAATACAATACCGTCAAGCCCGCGAATGTCTTGAGTTCCTCAAGTCGAAGCAAAAGAAATCGGACGCGTCGCTGTTGGATTTGCTTTGATTCAAACAGTATCCACAATAATCGAAATAACTCATACCAAATCATATCAACCCATTGTAATTTACGGATAATCGTGTTATAATAGCATAGCATGGACTGTGCGCTGAATGAATAGGAGGAACAGACATGACTACCGAACCCGAAAAATGGTCAAGCCTTGAGGAAATAGCCGAGCACCTCGGTGTGAGCAAGGATACCATCAGAGCATGGATTAAGAAAGGTGTTATCCCACACCGCCGCATCGGGAAGCAGTACAAATTCAAAATTTCAGAAGTTGACGCATGGGTCGATAGCGGCGAAAGCGCAAAAATTGAATGATTAGATGATGGGAGGTATGCACGAATGGGCGCAATTATTAAGCGACGAGATTTCCCGGCGGTCATCAAACAGGCGCGGCAAGGCGTGTTCGTGCTGGCTCCCAAGGTGACCGTGCCGATAGCAGCTCCCGTTTTGAACATCGGGCTGTTGCTCGGCGAGAGGATGTATAAGGTCAAAGCTGATGGCTCCTCATCCAGCATCACAAAAGAGCTGGATGCCATCTTGGGCGAGAAATACCGCGATATCACACTGGAAAACACTGATATTTTGTTTTCTCCCGAATACGGGCTGGATGTCATAAAGCTGCTTTTGCAGCTTGGTAGGAATCAGCGATTCTATCTGCCGTGGCCGGGCAACGTGGATGGCGAGATGCTGACATACTCCGAACCGGGCAAATTCGACTACAAGGAATATAACATCAAGGACTATGTGGACACCTACATTGTCTTGAGATAGGAGCAAAGATTATGAAATACAGAGAGCTAATCCAATTTGACCCTATTGTTACGGTCATTGAATTAAAGAGCGCCGATGACAGCGCAAAAGCAAAAGAACTCGTGCGCAGCTACGTCATGAGCGACGATATGGCAGACCTTGTATCGGCAAAAATTCTCTCTCAATTGGGGCTTACGGACGTCGTCGATAATAAGGGCGTTTTGCTGGTCGGCAACTATGGTACAGGTAAGTCTCACTTGATGAGCGTGATTTCTGCCATTGCTGCCGATTCGTCATATCTTGACTTTGCACAAAATGAAAAATTCCGCGAAGCCGCAAAGCCTATCGCCGGTAAGTTTGAGGTGCTCCGTATCGAAATTGGCAGCACTGAAGCATCGCTCCGCACGATTATCACAAGCAACATCGAGCAGGATTTGGCGCGTCGCGGCATTACATATAAGTTCCCCGACGTCGGAAATATCACAAATAATAAAGATGCGCTCGTGGCAATGATGGCTGCCTTCGCCGGTAAGTACGGCGATAAAGGCTACCTTATCATCGTGGACGAGCTGCTCGACTACCTGAAAGGACGCAAGGATAACGAGCTGATGCAGGACATCGGTTTCATGCGTGAGCTTGGCGAGATCATCAAGTCCACAAAGCTCCGCTTCATCAGCGGCATTCAGGAGGTCTTGTTTGAAAACCCGACCTTCCACAACGTATCAAATTCGCTGCTGAAGATGAAAGATCGCTACGAACAGGCGCTCATTCGTACCGAGGACATCGCCTATGTCGTGAAACAGCGCATCCTTCACAAAACGCCGGAGCAGCGGGCAATGATTCGTGAGCACCTGACGCCGTTCTGCCCGCTCTATCAAGCAATGGCGGAGCAGCTCGACGAGTATGTGGATATGTTCCCGATTCATCCTGCCTACATCAGTACGTTTCAGCGCATGGTCATCGTTGAGAAGCGCGAAGTGCTTAAGACCATATCAGAAACCATCGGTGCCATCATTGACAAGGATATCCCCGACGGACAGCCGGGAATTATCTCTTACGATACATATTGGGAGCGTATCAAGGGCGATCCTGCAAAGCGCGTCGAGCCAGCCATTCACGAGGTGTTGCAAAAGAGCGGCGTGTTGGAGGACATCATCCAGCGCTCCTTCCCCAAGCCCGCGTATAAACCCATCGCCTTACAAATAATCTCTGCACTCAGTGTTCACAGACTGACGACCGTCGTGCTCGATGCGAAGCTCGGCTTGACGGCGCAAAACCTGAAGGACGACCTGATGCTGTATATTCCGCTGCCTGTGATGGAGGAGGATTTCCTGCTCACGACAGTTGAAACCATCATGAAGGACATCATGAATACCGTCAGCGGTCAGTTCATCGAATATAACAAGGACAACGGTCAATACTTCCTCGACCTGAAGAAGGATGTTGACTACGATAAAAAGATACAGGAAAAAGCCGACTTTCTCGGAGAAGACCGCCTAAATCAGTATTTCTATACCGTTATGTATGATGCCGCCGACTTGCAGCTCACCGAGCACGTCACAGGGCGCAAGATTTACGAGTACCGTATCAACTGGACGGAAAAGAACATCTTCCGCGAAGGCTACCTCTTTATGGGGCTGCCCAATGAGCGCCCGACCGCGCAGCCCCCGCAGGATTTCTATGTATATATGCTTCCGCTGTTCGGCGCAAAGCCCATCGAGGAGCCGCAGAAGGATGAGGTATACGTCAAGTTCCAAAGCAGCGCAAAATTCACGGAACTTCTGAAAGCCTATGCCGGAGCCAGAGAGATGGAAGCCATGTCCGCGCAGGGTGAGACTCGCTCCACCTACGCAAAACGCGCCACCACTACTCTGCGAGATCTGCGGCGTTATCTTGAGGAAAACAAAACCGTCTGCTTCCAGATTTCGTACCTCGGTATTGAAAAGCCTGTGCTGGAATACCTGCGCGGTGCTCGCATGAATGAGATTACCGTGCGCGACGTCATCAGCATTGTCGCATCCAAAGCGCTCAATGCTTATTTCAACGACCGTTATCCAAACTACCCAGTGTTCAAGAAGCCTGTTACAAAAGACAATCAGGCAACCATGCGGGCAGAAGCCATTAACGCCATCGCTGGAAAAGCGACGCAGCTCGGTTCGTCCCTGCTTGAATCGCTCGGCTTGCTCCTTGACGGCAAGGTCAGCGTCGAGCATTCCAAGTACGCATCCCACTATCTGCAGCGTCTCGCCAAGTTGCCGGAGGGCGGCGTACTCAATTCGTCTGACATTATGACCTCGCTTAACGGTCAGGAAATGGTGGACGAAAAATTCAGACTGAGCGTTATCTGGACGTCTGTCATCTGGACGGCGCTCGTATATAGCGGGAACTGCGTACTCGTGGGTCCTGACAACAAACGCTACGACGCCTCCAATGTGGAAGAGTTCATCAAAAATCCGACCGTTACCTACGACTTCAAGCGGCTCGAAAAGCCCAAGGCTCCTGCCGTTCAGCTTCTGCGCCGTCTGTTCAATACCATCTCGGTGCCGGAGGGACTTGTCGTCAATCCGAACACTTGGAATCAGGGCTGGGAGGAACTTTATAAACGCTGTAAAGCACTCAGTGAGGAAACCTTCCGCTACGATCGGCTTTTCAAAGGCTCTCTGTACCTCTGGGGTGATCAGATCGTGCCGACCAACCTCGCGGAGAAGTACTGCCGCGACATGGAAGCGCTCCGCACACTTTACAATGATGTGCAGAGCCGCTGGAGCACGCCCGCAAAGCTAAAGAATTTTGACTACACCGACGATAAGCTCGACGCGCTTTCACACGGCATCGATGCATTGGCGATTGCCCATGTCATTGAAGAATTCAAGAACACCGTCGGCGACATCATGCAATACCTTGCCACGGCCGAAACAATGGTCGGCGGCAATGCGGCGCTGAAAGCTCGTTTTCAGGCGGCAAAGGACAAATACCTTGCCATGCGTGAGAAACTGCTCGATGTGGATTACGACACCTACAGCACCGATGCTTTGATGGATGAGCTTGAGGCGCTGAAGAAGGATTACATCAATTTCTACCTTGAGCAGCACAAAGCCTATCGCCTTGATCTCGCCGGACTCAAACGCAAGCAAGCCATTATTGACGGTGAGCAGATGAAGACGCTGGGGCAGCTGCTTGCGGTAAAAGATATTCTCTCGACCGGCCAGTATCAGGAGCTTTTGAACGTGCAGCTAAACGGTCTGAAGCCCTGCTACGAATGCACGGCCACAGAGCTGCAGTCTGCTCCGTTCTGCTCTCACTGCGGCTACAAGCCCGGCGACAAGGACAAGCCCGTCGCCGGTAAGCTCGACTATATCGAAGAGCAGCTTTCAAAGCTGGTCGATTCGTGGACTGCCGCCATTGTCGGCGCTGTTGACGATCCGATGCTGGACGAGGATAAGGCGCTGCTGTCAAAAGATAAGCGTAAAATCATAGATGCGCTGGTTTCCACGCGAAAGCTGCCAAAGGTCGTAACGCCGGAGTTCGCCGCTGCCGTGAACGAGCTGCTTTCCGGCTTGGACAGCGTCGAAGTCGATCCGCAGAGCATGGAGCACGAAATGGTCTCATGGGGACCCGTGACACCTGCTGAATTCAAAAAGAAGATGACCGCTCTCATCGAGAGCTATATGAAAGGTCATGACGAAGAGAAGACGAGACTTGTCGTGAAGACAAAATTTAAAGATGAGTCTGGGGAGGCATAAGGATATGGAAGAGAGAAAACTCACAAAAGAAGATATTGACAAGGTACGCAATATCGAGGGCTTCCCCATTGGGTCGGACGAGGACATAATTGCCCTCTCCCGTCCTCCGTATTACACCGCCTGCCCGAATCCGTTCATCGCGGATTTTATAAAAGAGCATGGAACGCCCTATGACGAGGCGACGGACGACTATCACCGTGAGCCGTTTGCCGCCGATGTCAGCGAAGGCAAAAAAGACCCTGTTTATAATGCGCATAGCTATCATACAAAGGTGCCATACAAGGCTATCATGCGTTATATCCTTCATTACACAAAGCCGGGTGATATTGTGTTTGACGGCTTTTGTGGTACTGGTATGACTGGGGTAGCAGCACAGATGTGCGGTTGCCCAGATGCGGGTTTCAAGTATCAGCTTGAGCAAGAAATGGGTGATGTTACATGGGGGGCCAGAAGAGCCGTTTTGGTTGACTTGTCTCCAGCTGCTACATATATTTCGTCTGTATACAATACTCGTGTCGATTTAGACGCCACAAGAAGAACAGCAATGAAGTTGCTTGATGAATGTAGAGAACAACAGCACTCTATAACGCTCCGAATACGATAAATCATTATCTTTTTCTTCTTCCGGAAGTTCATCTAATGCTTCATCGTAACTTGCTACGATTTCGGATAATCTTTCTTCCGCTTTCTTAAGGGCTTCTACGGCTTCACTCATATACCTTGCCTGAGCGAGTTCAAATGGTATAACATGTCCAATCCATCCCTCCTGTACTTCTTGATCTTTACCATTGGGTTTTAATAATGCCAAACTAACGTAATATGCAAGCTTTTCGTCGGTTTCTACAACATTAGGAGTACCAACATCCCCTATTCTTGTCATAAGAATATCGCCCTTTTCTGGACGCACCTTATAATCCCTTTCGTAGGCTTCTTCTGATATGTATTTTTCAGATGTCATTGTTGCTATATTTTCAACAGAGAGAAACATAATTCCCTCATCTTGATAGTCTGGTGTTTGGTGAACTCCATCATGTACTCCAGCCACATCGGATAACTTACGCTGTTCCCAAGAATATGTTTGATTTTATTCGCGTTTGAGAATATAATTAGAATAACTATTAATTGCAACATATAGGTGGAGAATGCATGAAATATAAATCAATTCGAGAAATGGCGGATGAATGGGGAATATCCAAAAGGCGTATACAGGTGCTATGTTCGGAAAACAGAATCGAAGGCGCAGTAAGAATAGGTTATTCGTGGGCAATTCCAGCAGATGCCAATAAGCCTGAAGATGCAAGAATAAAGAGTGGAAAATACAGAAAAAACAAGAATGATGACAAATCATAATTGGTTTATAGGAGGGATTACAAGATGTATGGAAAAGCTATTGATTTCCTACCTGCTCCTTTATCTTAACCCTTGTGAATGCCCTCAAATGCTTGATTTTACAGGCTTTGAGGGCATTTTTAATTTGAGAGGAAACTATCGTAACTTATCATAAAATGGTGTAATTTGATGAAAAAAGTGTGTAGTAAAGTGTGTAGTAATTCGTAGGAAGGATACGCTAAATATCAAGAGTGGCAGTTGATTCGTCCATGTGTTTGTAGAGATACAGATGCATGGACTTTTTTATTTTGGTTACCGGCACAGATGCCGGAGAAAGAGAGGATTATATGACAGAGAAGATTAGAGAATACAGTATGAACGGAGCACTGATTATCGGTGTGGATAATGGCTACGGAAATATGAAAACAGCCAGAAGATGCTTTAAGACAGCAATTGCAAAGTATGACAGCGCACCTGTGTTAAGCAGAGATTATATCGAGTACGATGGTGGATATTATGTCATTGGAGAGGGAAGAAAGGGTTTTGTGGCAGATAAGCAGACTGATGACGACAATTATATGCTGACACTTGCGGCTATTGTAAAGGAACTGGAAGCAAGAGGAATGACAGACTCTGTAAACAGGGCAAGGATTCATCTTGCAGTTGGGCTTCCTCTGAAATGGGTGCAGGCACAGAGGGAGGACTTTAAGAGATATATGCTTAGAAACAGCAGTGTGGAGGTCGGCTATAAGGACAGACTTTATTGTATTGAGTTTGCAGGATGTACGGTTATGCCGCAGTGTTACTCGGCAGTGACAGAGAATCTGAAGGATTTTGCAGGTGTAACGCTTCTTGCAGATATTGGAAACGGTACCATGAATCTGATGTATCTGAATAACGGTAGACCAATGGAAAGCAAGGCATGGACCGAGAAGCTTGGTGTGTTCCAGTGCTTTCAGAAGATTCACAATATGGTGCAGGACAAAACGGGAGACAATCTTATGGATGATGTAATTGATAATATTCTCCGTAGCGGAAAGATTGAACTGCCGGATCCCCATGCATCACTCGTGGAAAAGGCTATTTGTGACTATGTGGAGGAGATTTTTCAGAAGCTTCGTGACCATGAATATAATGAGAAGCTGATGAAGGTTTACTTCATGGGTGGCGGAGCAAGGCTGGTTGAAAATTTCGGCGAGTACAATCCTGAAAATACAGTCTTTAACAATGATATCCGTGCTAATGCAAAGGGCTATGAGTATTACTGCTATATGCTTTTAAGACATCAGGAAAGAGCAGGCAGAAGGTAGGTGAGGCAATATGACAAAGCACTACAGGAATCACAACATCCGTTTCAATATGACGGATGAGGGAGGCGTGCAGGCGTGGGAACGCCTGCATTCCGCTGAAGTGGAACAGGACTTTAAGTCGCAGAATGCTTTTGTGGTGGCTGCGATTAATGATTATTATGAAAGGCATCTTGCCAAGAAAAACGATCCATATCTGGAGAGTCGGGAAAAGGAAGATGCCTTTGCAGACAGACTGGTGCAGACTGTGGAGCAGAAGCTTCTTTCAAATCTTCCGGCACTTGCAGCCATGTATCAGATGCAACAGCAGGCATTTTTTCAGGCGGGACTGCAGGCTGGTGGGATAATGCCTTATCCGTATCAGCAGGGAAATCCGGGAGCTGAGGCATCGGTGGGGGTAAAGCTAGTTACGGAACCGATACAGGGCAGTGAACAACCGATAGAAGTTGTAAAGCAAGAACTGTCGGAGCCAGAAGAGAATGAGTTTCTGGATTACTCGTTTGGTGTGTAAATTATGGATTCGTGTTGATTTTCAATTGATAAAAGAAGAAGTGGCATGATATAATTAACCACACAATGAGTGTGTGAGATAAAGGTTCAGATACCACTTCGAACGGTGGAAGAGTGGGAAGCGGGTCGAAGAAAGCCTCCTGAGTATATTCCACGGTTGAAAAAGTATCAGATTATGTATGAACAGCAATTTGGGAAGCAAAACAAGAAGGAACACGATGATACTGTTTGAGGTCACAGTTTGTGACCTCAGAATGAGTACACAGATTGTAGACTTGAAGTCGCAATTTGCGACTTCAAAAATGGATTGGAGGATTCGATGGCAAAAGATAATAGTGAATTGATTGACGTAAATTCAGATGTAAAGGATAGGGTTATGGAAGTGAGTCATATTCAGAGTCTTATATATGTTATTAGAGGAAAACAGGTAATGCTCGATAGTGACTTGGCAATTTTGTATCAAGTTGAAACAAAAACTTTTAAGAAACTTTGAATACTATTCGGAGGCCCCCTATCTTTCCACAGAAATCGCATCCGCTATGGTGGAAGGGGTTCAGAGTAAAAATGTCGGAACAGGGGGGGCAGTGATTCGTCGGGAGCAGTGAATCAGGAAATGCTGGAACAGCTTCTTGCCGCATTAAATGCACCGAAGAAAGTTTGAAGGAGACCAGCTATGAATGAGAAAGGAAGAAACCCGGTGTTGCCGCCGGAGATATGTATTGCAGACGGGGAAGCCCATGTATTCGGAAACAGGCTGTATGTGTACGGAAGCCGGGATTTAGACGACACAACGTATTGCAGTGAGCAGTACAATGTTGGTTCCACAGAGGATATGGAACACTGGACGGTTCACGAAAAGTCCTTTGATGGAAATGATGTGCCGTGGATTCATGATAAAAAGGGAAAGGACTATCCGGTAACGGATATGGATTTGAAAAATCCGACGCCGATGTTTCAGCATATGATAAGTACAATGCCGGCATTCATCCGATTCCTGATTAAGATTTCAGGGAAGAAAAACCTGAACATGGGAAAACTGATGCCAAACCAGCAGTATGTGTTTGCACCGGACTGTATTGAGAAAGACGGAAAATACTACCTCTATTTTTGCATGACAGGCAATTCGGAAGGCGTTGCGGTTTCCGACAAACCGGAAGGTCCGTTTGAAAATCCCGTACAGATGCCCAGCGGGGGAATCGATCCGGTAATCTTTATTGGTGATGACGGGAAAGCCTACTACTATTGAGGACAGTTCCGTGCTTGCGGCGTACCGCTGAACGAGGATATGGTCTTCTTTGACGATGAAAACGTAGTACACCGGATTGTCACAGGGGAAGAACACGGTTTCCACGAAGGAAGCTCCCTGCGGAAGCGAAACGGCATTTATTATTAAGTATATCCGTGTGTGTACCGGGATAAAAAACTGACCTGCCTTGCCCTATGCAACGTCGAAAAGTCCGTTAGGGCCATTTACTTATCAGGGGATAATTATTGATAATGCCAAATGCGACCCGAAATCCTAGAATATACACGGCAGCATTCAGGAATATGAGGGGCAGTGGTATGTGTTCTATCACCGTTCTTCGGGAAACAACGAGTATCACAGATGTTTATGTGTGGAAAAAATCAATTTCAATGGGGACGGAAAACTTACGGTTTTGGCAGATGGAAAAGCAATTGCGGAAGCAGAGCCGGGAACCTATGAAATCAAAGTAACCTGTAAAGTAGATGTGGTACTGCATTCCGTGACCATTCAGTAAAGGAAATGCAAACCTATTCTTACAATAAATAACTCAAAACTATAATACGAAAAGAAAAATATATGCTATCTTTATCCAAAAGAGAAAGATTTGCAGGAGGATGAAACATGGAAACAGCAAAAATAAAAGAATTGGTCTCCAAAATGACTCTGGAGGAGAAAGCATCTTTGTGTTCCGGGCTTGATTTCTGGCACACAAAAGGAGTGGAACGTCTCGGAATCCCTTCGGAAATGGTATCAGACGGACCTCACGGACTCCGCAAGCAGGACGATAAAGCAGACCATTTGGGAATCAACGACAGCATTCAGGCTGTTTGCTTTCCAGCGGGATGTGCAACCGCATCCAGCTTTAACCGTGAGCTGGTGACAAAACTTGGAGAAACACTGGGGGAAGAGTGTCAGGCAGAAAATGTAAGCGCAATCTTAGGCCCGGCTATGAACATTAAGCGTTCCCCGCTGTGCGGACGTAATTTCGAATACTATTCAGAGGACCCGCTTGTGTCAACGGAAATGGCAGGTGCGCTTGTCCACGGCGTCCAGAGCAAACATATCGGAACAAGTCCGAAGCATTTTATGGCAAATAACCAGGAATATCACCGCTTAACAAGCTCTTCAGAAATGGATGAACGCACCATGCGTGAAATTTACCTTGCTTCTTTTGAAGGAATGGTAAAGAAGGAAAAGCCGTGGACCATTATGAACGCATACAACAAGCTGAACGGCACATACCTTTGTGAAAACAAAGAAATGCTCACAGATGTGCTCCGCAGGGAATGGGGATTTGACGGCTATGTAATGACAGACTGGGGTGCGATGAATGACCGTGTGGAAGCTCTGAAAGCAGGCTGCAATCTGGAAATGCCGTCCTGTGAAGGCGCTACGGATGCGGAAATCGTTGCCGCAGTACAGGACGGAACACTGGATGAATCTGTACTGGACAAGTCCTGTGAAGAATATTTGAATGTTATTTTCAAATATGAGGAAAACAGAGACAAAAACGCGGTATTTCAGCATGAAAAAGACCATGAGACAGCCCGGGAAATCGAAGAGGAGTGTATTGTGCTTCTGAAAAATGAGGATGCGCTTCTCCCGTTGTCCGCAGACAAAAAGGTGGCTTTTATCGGCAAATACGCCGAGAAACCACGCTATCAGGGCGGCGGAAGTTCCCACATCAACAGCTTTAAAACAGAATCTGCAATGGACGCCGTAGAATTTCTCGCAACTGTAAAAAAGGAAAACATCACATTTGCCAAAGGCTTTGATGATGTTGAGGATAAAGCGGATGAAGCATTGGCTGCAAAAGCCGTAGAGGCTGCTGCAAATGCGGACGTGGCGGTAATCTTTGCCGGACTGCCGGACAGCTTTGAATCCGAAGGGTATGACCGGAAGCATCTTGGGATGCCGAACTGCCAGAACGCACTGATTGAAGCGGTGGCGGAAGCACAGCCGAACACCATTGTTGTGCTTCACAACGGCGCTCCGGTAGAAATGCCGTGGCTCGGAAAAGTAAAAGCCGTGCTGGAAGCCTATCTGGGCGGACAGGCTGTGGGCGGTGCAGTGGTCAATGTGCTTTACGGAAATGCAAATCCAAGCGGACGATTGGCGGAAACATTCCCACTTCGGATACAGGATACGCCATGCTATTTGAATTACGGCGGAGAACATGACAAATCGGTTTATTCAGAGGGCGTATTTGTGGGATACCGCTATTACACATCCAAAGAAATGGAAGTCCTGTTCCCATTCGGATACGGATTGTCTTATACGACCTTTTCTTACGGCAATCTTACGGTGGACAAAAAGGAGTTTAAGGAAAGCGAAAAACTGCTGGTATCCGTAGACGTAACAAATACAGGCGCATGTACAGGAAAGGAAGTCGTACAGCTTTACGTAGCGCCGAAGGGCGGAACAATCATCCGCCCGGTACGGGAGTTAAAAGCATTTGAAAAAACAGAACTTGCACCGGGTGAGACAAAAACCGTCACCTTTGAACTTGACAGCAGAGCCTATGCATACTGGAATACGGAAATCCATGACTGGCATGTGGAGACCGGAGCCTATGAAATCCAGATTTGCCGGAATGCACAGGAAGTGCTTCTGTCAGAGGAAGTACAGGTAGAATCAGAAACCGTCCTGCCGAAAGTGTATACCCTCAATTCCACAATGGGAGAAATCATGGCAGACCCGAAAGGAAAAGCCATATTGGAACAGGCAATGGGTGAAATGGAAGGAATGGACGGCGAGAGTACAGAGGAACAGATGCAGGATGATTCCGGAGTGATCAACGACGAAATGATGGCGGCAATGATGGAAGCCATGCCGCTCAGACAGATGCTGAGTTTTGTACCGGGAGTGACAAAGGAAGCACTGAACCAGCTTGTTGCAGCGCTAAACGCAGCAGAATAAACATACAGATCTACAAAAAAATACCGGGACAGGGGATTCAAGTTTCCTCTGTCCCGGTGGTTTTCTAGGACCACCAGGTGTCAGGCACTATTAAATTATGTATCATTAAGGTCGGCTGGATCGGATACCGGGCTCTGGTTCTCGGCGCCGTGACGGAAGGATATTCCGCTGTTGAACAAGGATTATTTAACAAACAACTCCCGCAGTGCTTTTCGGAATTCGAAGAAGAACAGTACTGCAGTGAATGTGACCGCCAAGAAGTCTGCAATCGGCTCAGCCATATACACAGCCATTGTCTGGTTGCTATGTAAGATTTCCGGCATGATGTAGATCAACGGAATGAGAAGGATGAATTTTCTCATAACTGCAACGATGATCGATGCTTTAGCTCTTCCGATAGATGTAAATGTCATCTGGCAGGCAATCTGGATACCGAACATAAACAGACATGCCAGATAGATGCGCAGCGCTTTTGCAGTAAATGCAAGCAATGTGGCATCGGAGGTGAACATTCCTGCAAATACCTGCGGGAAGATCATGACGCAGAGCCACAGGAAAACGGAGTATGTCAGACTGACCTTCAAAAGAAGTTTAAAGGCAGATTTGACACGATCCACATTTTTGGCTCCGTAGTTGTAGCTGATGATCGGCTGTGAACCTTGTCCGACTCCCTGCAGCGGAAGCATGGCAAACTGCATAACACTTGTCAGGATTGTCATTGCACCAACTGCGATATCTCCACCGTATTTCAAAAGAGAAGAGTTGAAACAAACGGAGATGATACTTTCACTTGCCTGCATCACAAAGATGGAAGAACCGAGAGCGAGTGAAGGCAGGATAATCTTAGACTGAAGTTTCATATTGCAAACTTTCAGTTTCAATGTTGTCTTTTTTCCAAACAGGAACGTCAGAACCCAGATGCAGGAGCAGGCCTGAGAAATAACAGTGGCAAGGGCAGCACCGCGGACTCCGAGTCCAAATCCAAAGATGAAGATCGGATCCAGGATAATATTGGTAACAGCACCGATCAATACGGAGAGCATACCGGTTTTGGCAAATCCCTGAGCTGTGATAAACGCGTTCATTCCAAGTGTGAGTTGTACAAAAAGCGTTCCGATAGCGTAAATGTTCATATAGGAAACAGCATATTCAATCGTGTTCTCACTTGCTCCAAAAGAAAGCAGGAAAGTCCGGTTTCCAATCAGAAGCATGATAGTAAGGATCGCAGATATGATGAGCTGTGTGAGAAAACAGTTGCCGAGGGTTTTCTCAGCAGACTCTGTATCTCCCTGTCCCATGAAAATAGATGCGCGCGGGGCCCCACCGTTTCCGACAAGGGCAGCGAATGCCGCTACGATCATGATCAGTGGCATACAAACACCTACGCCGGTCAGTGCAAGAGCACCTACATTTGGAATGTGACCAATGTAGATACGGTCTACGATATTGTAAAGCATGTTGATCATCTGTGCTGCAACGGTAGGCAGTGCCAGACGCAATAACAATTTACCGATAGGTTCGGTTCCTAAAAAATTCTTGTTCTCGTTCATTTCTCATTCTTCCTTTACAAATTATTTGTCTGAGTTTTGTTGCTGCATTTTGAATGCATTTTTTGCATTTTCCATCAGTTTCCGGTTCAAAAATTCCAGCTGCTCTTCCTCTTCTTTGGAAAAACCATGGAAAAGCTCTGTACGGAATGTCTCCTTTATCGTATCAATCTCATTTGTGATTGGAATTGCATCCGGAAGCAGCTCAAGATGAATCCTTCGCTGGTCATTTTCATCCGGAATCCGTTTCAGTAAAGATTTTTGAATCAGCAGTTCTACAGCCTGAGAGACATTTCCCTTGGAAAGCATCCGTAGTTCTACGATGTCAGCAGCTGTGTCACGACCCGGATTATTATAGAGAAAACTGATGATCGTTGTCTCAATCAATGTCAGCTTATGCCGTCCGCATATTTCTTTCAGCATACATTCGTACAGTTTGTTCAGTTGCCGGAATTGTACAAGAAAATGGGTTGAATTCATTATCCAAAACTCCTTTTGTGTTCAGATACAGAATGATTCGATTGATTTCGATCAAAATGTGTCACAGAACAGTTTTAAATAAAACAGTTCTAAAAAGAACTTTTAATTGTAATCATACGCACAAAAAGAGATTTGTCAAGAATAATATGAAAAATAGATTGCTGATCTCGGACAGATCTGCATACATTTTCCGCAGCGGATACATTCCGAACTATTCGGATTCTCATAGACTTTCACATTTATATCGTACCACCAGGTGTCAGGCACTATTAAATTTCAGAATCTGGTACAGATGATCGTGAAGAAAGCATACGGCATGGCAAAACAGATGAATATTCCGGTGCTTGGTATTGTAGAGAACTACAGCTATGTAAAATGTCCGGACTGTGGAAAAGAACTGAAAGTATTCGGGGAAAGCCACATTGAGGAAATTGCGGCAGAACTTGGCGTGCCGGTATTAGGCAAGATGCCAATCGACCCGGCAATCGCAGAGGCAGTGGAAGAAGAGCGGTTCTATGAAATGGAGAATCCGTATCTGAAAGATGTGGAATTGTAAAAATTATATAATTGTGTTACAAAATTATAATAATAAATTTATATTTATAATACGGAATACTCTTCAACTGTTAGAATAGTTAAAAAATGAACAAGCTGCATTAGGGAGGTCCGTATGAAAAAAATATCTTTAAACCAGGATTGGCAGTTTGCCAAAGGAACCATAACAATGATGGAGTTAATGATGGGAGACGCAGGAAATATAGAAAATATTGATTTGCCCCATGATGCCATGATTTATCAGGAAAGAACTCCGGCAACTGCGAATGCACATCAGACAGGATTTTATCCGGGCGGTGAATATAC
>ERZ1645192.1009-NODE-1009-length-23795-cov-7.052022_pt1 | contig 23795 bp, 16 predicted proteins | sample MGYA00575354_ERZ1645192 | MGnify/ENA primary metagenome ERZ1645192 (study PRJEB40844, sample SAMN11349763) | freshwater sediment metagenome | isolation source: river sediment | host: Sediment | place: India: Faizupur Khadar , New Delhi | collected 2017-02-21 ... | reverse complement strand
AGGGACTGGCGAACGAGCGTGGAATCGCGCAGGGCATCAAAGACTTCGGTGCGGGATTCGAACCTGGTCAGGGCGTCGAGGCCGCCGAGAGTGCGGAACTGGTTAGCGGTGAAAAGGGTCATATCGCCCTCGACAAAGCGCTTGAGGGCGGTGGAATCCTCAGCCAGGAGTTGGGCGGTGGCATCGAGCCATTTCTGTTCGCTATAGCGGAGATTAAAGCGGGAGGCGATGGAATCCACGGTATCGCCGACAATGGCCTCGCGTGTGGGGAGCGGCTTTTTGCCGACGGCGTTATAGACGAAGGCAGGGGTTGGCGCGGGGACGCCGTAAGAGATGATGAGCTTATCGGGCGAGTAATACATCTCCGGCCGGTGATAAAAGCGCTCGTTCATGATGGTCTCGACCGCATCGTCGTCCTCATCGGCGACAGCCTGGCTGAGCGCGGGGTCTTTGGCGGCGAAGTCTTTGACATCGCGCTCGAAAGAGCCGCGAAAGGTCATAATATCGACCTTTTCACCGTCCGGCCCAACGATGCGGACTTCCTCACTGACGAGGGTATCGACGCCTTCCCATGTTGGGATTTCGCGCTGGGGAGCGGCTTGCGGCTTGCCATTGCCCTCGTGCATGGGGTCGGCTGTGGGAGTCGCGGGCGGGTATGATGGGGCGGGTGCTTTGGCCTTGCGCTCGATGGGCAGCTTTAGTGGCAGGGTGTAATCGTAAACTTCTTCGAAGTATTCGGCGACGGCGCAGAAATCGAGCAGGAAGAAATGCTTCTTTTCGTATTCGGTGTTGCCGATCTTGAAGGTGAACAGCCGGGTGCCGCGGCCTTTGATCTGGATGTATTCGGTGGGGGAAAAGATGGGACGCATCAAGCCGATGTTGAGGAGGTCGCGGCAGTTATAGCCGGTACTCAGCATATCGACAGAGACGGCGATGCGTTCGGCGCGTTTGCCGTCGCGGAATTCCTTTGCGATGGAAGAGGCATCCGGGATGCGGGAGGTGATGACAACGGCGATGCCGGGCTGGAGGTCGTTGAAGATCTTAGCCAGGGCGGTGGCGTGGTTCTGATTGACGGCGAAAACGATCGATTTGCCGATGGCGCCGGACGGATCCTTCTGGGCGTTCTTGAGGAAGGCCTCGCACATGATGCGATTGCGGGTGGGGGTGAAAATTTTCCGCTCGAGGTCCTGGATCTTGAAATTCTCCTGCTGCTCATTGATGACGACGGCCCAACCGGAAGCCTCGAGCGCCCGGGTGGTGATATCGGAACGGAGGTCGAAGATTTTGGGGAGACAGAGGAACGGGCCTTCCGGATCTTTGACGGCATCCACGATGTCATAGCGGAAGGTGGGAAAGCCGGGTTTGCAGCCGAAATAATTGTAGGTATCGCGCAGGAATCGCGCTTCGAGGGCTTTGGGGTTCTCCTGCTGGAGGGCGTCGAGGTTGATGTTCTTGAGGTAAGCCCGGGGCGTGGCGGTGAGGCCGATGCGGGTGGCCTGGAAGAACTGAACGACTTCGCGGGCATCGCCATAGATGGAGCGGTGCGCCTCGTCATTGACGACCAGATCGAAATAGAACGGGGTGAACTCTTCGCGGTAGCGGCGGTCCACCATGAGCGATTGGATGGTGGCGACGACGACGCTGGAGCCGAGGAGTTCGCCGGGCTTGCGCCGGGCGGTTTTGAACAGGACGGGTTTGAACTCCGCGAGGGCGACGTTGAAATCTTCCAGGGTTTGCTTCGCGAGTTCGATGCGGTCAACGATGAACAGAACGCGCTCGGCGTTACGGGTCTGGAGGAAACGGCGGATGAGGGCGGCGCAGAGCATGGTCTTGCCGGTGCCTGTGGCCATTTCGAGGAGGAACTTGCGACGGCGCTGCTCATCAAACTGGGAAGAGACGGTGTCGAGGGCGTTGATTTGGTAGCGGCGGAGGGTGAAATCGGGTTTGAACGGCCGGAGGTAATTGGGCGTGATGATCTCGCTGAGCAGTGGCCGAGGCGGCTGGAGGTTTTTAAGAAGGAGGCGCTCGAGGTCCTGCTGGGAAGGGAGCCGCTCGATGCGATAAGCATCCTGATCGGCACGGGTGAAATTCCAGAACCAGTGTTCTTTGCCGTTGGAGAGGATGACGAACGGGGCGTTCAGGTTTTGAGCGTAGCCGCGAGCCTGCTCCCGGGCGTCATAGGGGTCAACATCCTCGCGTTTGGCTTCGAGGACGCAGAGGACGGCGCCACGCTGGGACATGAGGACGTAATCGGCGCGGCCGGTATGTCCGTGGAGTTCAAAACGGACCTCGTGCGGATTGAGAAGATTCCAGCCGCTGAATTCGAGTGCTTTATCGATCAGCACCCGCGAGAAGGCCTCATTTTGACCATTCGGCATCGGGCGGAGCATAGCAAGGAACTTGGGCGAGGCGCAAGAAAGGTGACAATCGCAAGGCGGCAGAAGGAACCGGGCGCCAAGAGTTCCGAAGCTGACAAAATGTCGGCCCGCAGGTGCGTCGGCGTTTGATGTGGATTGAGAACGACCCGGGTTTGGGACGGTTTATCTTAATATCTTAATTTGAAACCGCTTTTGAACACGACTTCGGCGACGGTCATGACGAGAAAGGTCAGGCTGACGAGGCCGTTCAGGCGGAAGAAGGCGTTATTGATCCAGTTGAGGCTGCGGCGCCGGGCGATCCAATGTTCGAGGACGAGGCAGCAGACAATCATCATCCAACCGACCAGGTAAGCGATGCGGAACCGGCACAACAAACCGAAGGATAAAAGAGTGCCGCACATGACGAGGTGGGAGAGGAAGGCTGCCTGGAGGGCGTTGCGCGGACCCCAGGCCACGACCAGGGAATGAAGGCCGTGCTGCCTGTCGAATTCGTAATCCTGAAGGGCGTAGATGATATCGAAGCCGATCAGCCAGAGGATGACCGTGACGCATAAGACAAACATCTGGAGCAATTCCCAGCGGGAGATGTCGAAGCCTTTGACGGCCAGCCAGGCCCCGGCGGGCGCGAGGGCCAGGGCGATGCCGAGAAACACGTGGGTGTAATCCGTGAACCTTTTTGTGAGGGAGTAAAAACAGATCACCACCAGCGCCACGGGGGACAGGTAAAAGCAGAGCGGGTTGAGCAGGGCGCTGGCAGCCATCAGGCCGGCAGCAGCGATGGCCCATAACGCCCACGCCTCGGCCAGGCCGATGCGCCCTTCGGGAAGGTGCCGGCTCGCCGTTCGGGGGTTCAGCGCATCGAATTTGCGGTCCACGATCCGGTTGAACGCCATGGCGCAGGTGCGCGCGCAGACCATGGCCGTGAGGATGAGGAGAAAAACGCGCCAGCCCGGCCAGCCGCGATTTTCGCGCGCGGCGACAGCCGTGGCCGCGAGGGCAAAGGGCAGCGCAAATATGGTGTGGGAGAACTTCACAAAAGAGCCCCACTTCCGAATGCCGTTCAACATGCGCGGGCAGGGTAGAGAAAAAAGCGCGGATTGTGAACGCAATGTTGGCGTTGCCGGCGTTGCTTCTGAACCGGAGCGCCGACATGGGGAGGCCTGTCTCCAAACCACGGAGGTCCAGCGGACCGGAAGGTGTATAAACCCCCGGGATGGAGTCCCGGCGCGACGACGGCCGATAGCCCAACACGGAAGTGTTGGGTTCACGATTCCCGATTCAGAAGCGGGCCGCGGGCCGCCCGGCGGCTCCTATGGACTCTTCTGCTGCAGCCAGACGCGGACGCGGTAGAGCCGCGCCGGATCGTTCGGCGGGCAGGCGTGCGTCAGCGTCGTGGCCGGAAGGGAGACCGTAACATCCGCAAATCCGGGCACGGATTCCCATGAGCCGCCCGAGAGGGGTTTGGATTCGAGAGCGTAATGCCGCTCCGCGTTACGATAACCTGTTTCGGCAACAGCGCTGGCGGGGAATGAAACGCGCACAGCGCTGTTGGAGATCGTGGCGCTGAGCACGAGCCCTGCGCCGGGCAGGGAAGGATCGGCGCCGAGAATGTACTCCTGCCGGTCCGTCAGGGAGTCGTTATCCGCGTTGCCGGAGGCCGACGCGGACGCCAGGTTTTCGAACCAGAAAAGCTCCCACGCATCCGGCAGCAAGTCGTTGTCGGTATCCGGCTCGTCATCCGCCAGCGCGCCCATGCGAGCGGCCGGGAACATTTTGTTGACGGCCGAGGTGCTCAATTCGAACGCGATAAAGCCGCCGGTATTCATGGAGCGGGCCGCCTCGAGCTGGGCGATGAAACCGTCCGGCTCGAGGACATAGGCGCCGATTCCCGGGTAAAGGGGGATGCGTCCATTCACGTAGCCGAGTTGCTGCGTGGTGATGTTCGTGAAGTAACTGTAGGAGGTGCTGTAGTTCATCGGGCAGATGAAATCGAGGAGGCCATCGGCGACCCATTGTCGCCAGTCCTGCCCCACGCTGTCGTAGGCGGAGTCGGCGTCAGAAAACACGGCGGCGGATATTTTGATGCCGGGCTTGATTGCCTTGGCGCCGGCGTGAACGGCCGCAACCAACCGTGTGATTTGCGCCCTGCGCCAATCCAGAAACGCCGTGCGCAGCGTGCCGGCGGCCAGGACGCCGGCGGGCCAATTCGTGACCGAGTTGCCCGTCTGTTCCTGGAAGCGCGCGCCGCACCCGGCGCAATAACAATGATCGCTGTTCGGGTAGCGAATGTAGTCGAAGTGGATTCCATCCACATCGTAGTTGCGGGCCACTTCCAGCATGGAATTGGTTTCGAGGGCGAAGTTGTCGGGGTGAGAGGGGCAGAGCCAGTCCATGGGCTGCCCTGATTTTGAAACCTGTGTTCGGCCAGCGGCGCGCATGGCGTCAATAAACGATTGCGGCGAATGGCCGAGGTTCCAGTTGACCTTCCACACATGCACCTGCACGCCTTTGGCATGCGCGGCGTTCACACAGGCGGCGATTTGGTCGCCGTAGGCCGCATAGTCCGCCGAGTGGGGGAGGCATGCGCTGTTGTAATCGGCCGAGCCGCCCCAGAGCATGTTCGGGAACACCGCGTTGAAGCCGTTGGTCACGAGGGCATCCATGGCCGCCGGCCAGTTGCCCGGGTAAGGCCCGGTGGGGTGATGCTCCCAAAGGGCGCGAAACTCGGGCGCGAGCGGTTTCCGGCTGGCGTAGAAAGCCTGTTTCATGTGGATGCGCGCGTCTTCGGCGAACGTGACCGCCTGGGCGTGGTTTGTGGCATTTGCCGCCGTGATGGCCTGGATGCGGGCCGCAGCCGCCGCATCGAGTTCCGCTTCCGCAATGCCCGCCCGAAGCGTGTTTTGCGCCGCAGCGCGGATTTCCGCCGCGGCAATGTCGTATGAGGTGTAAGGCCCCACGGCTCCGATCGCCTCGATAGCGAGCGCGGATGCCGACTCCCAGACCTCCGGGAGCAAATGGCCGATCATACAGAGCAGGGTGTAGGCCTTTTTGTCCGCATCATCTCCCAGGAGGATGTGCGAAACGAAATAGCCGTTGTCGCTGCTCAACCACGCGGCCCTGCCGGTGGGCTGGCCCGCGCTATCCGCCCATGTTGCGGTGACTCGCGAGTTCAAAGTGCCGCTGGGCACTGCGAACCGGATATTCCACGAGGCCTGGTCCACACTGTCCGGCAGCCCGGCAATCGAAGGATCATTAAAGATCCAGCGGGCGTAATCTCCCTGTGCCCAACCGGTCCCGCGGATGCCGAGCAGCGGTTCCATTCTCGAATGCAGGACGTAGTAAACCAGCAGCTTGCCCCCGGCTGCCACAAAACTCTCCAGGGCCGTCCACTCGGCGGTTGAAATGTTTTCGTTGTAGGGCAGGATGGCGATCCGGCTTTGCAGCAGCATTCCGTTTTCAACATTCGTCCGCGAAATCACACCGCACTCGATGCCGTATTTCCGGAACCAGGTGAGGTGACGGTTGATAACCTGATCCACGGTGGTTGCGTTGGGGCTCTCGTGGTCCCGCACCAGGAGCAGGGGCGGTGTGGATGCCCTGAACTGGCTCGCGGCAAGGTAAGTGTCTCTCGACGCGGCTTTCCATGGCGAAAAGCGGATCCCGGTGATCTGGTTCCAACCGGCGGGGCTGCCTTCGGTGGTAAACGATGCTTTCGAGAAGCGCAGCGTCTGGCTGCCGGGCGCGGTGAACTCGGCGGATGCCGCATACCAGCCGGCGCCCGATTTAAAGTAAAGCGTGAACCATGAGATCGCGGACGGATCGGGCGCATCCACCTCCAGCGCGAAATCCGTGTAAGCAGAAAGGTCGAGAGTGACCGCGCGATCCCAGTAACAACGATTGCTGCGAGTGGTAAAATCGCAGGGCAGCTTCATCACACGATTGAAGGACCAGCCCATGACCTCGACCTGCGGGGCGCTCGTGGCCACCCAGGCCTGCCGGGCTTCCGCCGACGTTTCGTATGTGAAATCATCCATGATCAGCGCCGCGCCGCTCGCGGGCAGACAGGAGGTGATCAACAACGCGGATCCGAGGAACTGCATGAACGGGAACTTCATAATCGCCCAGCAAGAGTTGAAGATTTGCGGCCCTCAAAAGCAAGCCCTAACCCATTTCATACTCCGCACGAAATGCCGACAGGCCGGGGAGCCGGCATCGTGTCGGTTTGTCGTTTCACACCATTCCAACATCCAAAAGCCGACAGGATGCCGGCGCTCCGGATTGGACAGGATCGAGTGGAAAGGTATTCTGTCCGTGATGTTGCGCTTGTTCACGAGATGGTTGTGGGTCGTCTGTCTCGCGTTGCCCGCGCATGGCTTTGGAGCCGAGAGCAAACAAGCCGCGCAGCAATGCTTCCAGGCCGGCAGGATCCGTGTATTCTATTTCCTCGAAGGCCCGCACGCGGTTGATCCGGCGGATGCGAATGGGAACTCCGTCCCGGACCAGGTGGAGGATGCCATCACGCAAACGGCCGCGGCGCAAATGCTGTTCGTTGATGTTCTCGGATTCACCGATCCGTTTGAGAGCCCGCATTTCCGGGCGGCGCGCTTTCTCGATATTCATTTCCGGAGCAAGGAAACGCTCCGCAACAACGGCGTGGCCTATGATGAGCTGCAGCGTTTTCGGCGCCCGTCCGATCCCCTGGGAACGATGAGCCTCTGCTTCAACCTGGCGACCTCTGTGAAGCCGGGCGCAAACCTGACGCCGGCGCACGAGTATTTTCACCTGGTCCAGTACGCCGCCACCCGGTTCAAGGCGCGCTGGTTCACGGAAGGAACGGCCCGATGGTCGGAATACGCCCTGAAGGAAGGCTCTTTGGGACCTGTGCGGGCTGAAGCCGAGTGGCCGCCCGGCAAGGAGAAGCAAGCGGCGCTGTTCGGCATGACGTATGAAGCGAGCGAGCATTTTTGGAATGCGTTGGCCGCCAAAACAGATGCAGCCGGCAGCTTTCCCGATTCATCCCGGCTCGCGGACTTGCGGGCGATGCGGTATGCGGATGGCAAAACAAAAGTGCTCAAGGACAACCGCCTCACAGGCTGGCAATTCATGAGAGAGTTGTTGCGCGAGCTCGATGCGGCAGATGACCTTGCTTTGAAGAGCCTGGGATATTCCGAATGGTCGGAACAGAACCAGTGCGCACCCGCGAACAACCGGTATCTTCTGGAAGCTGTGGGGCGCGCGTTGCAGGCGCGGGCGGCGAAGGAGCCCCTGTAAAGAACGACCGACGGGGTTGCACCTCTCCGCATTGACCCGCGCGGACACATTTGCTACTCACCTGCCATGCGCATGATTCCCGAGCTGTGGCTGCTGCTGGCCTGCCTTTTCCTGCCCGCACGAGCGGATCAGAACGTAATCCAGATTGCGAACAGGCTGGAGCTGTTCGTGGATGATTCCCTGATCGAACGCCTGGACGGGACGCGGCTGGTGCTTCACCATCCGCAGCCGGCCGGTGTGGCGTTTCGGTTCGACAAGCCCTGGGAAGGCGCTTTTTGCGCTTACGCAACGGTCATTCGCGAGCCGGGGCTGTTTCGAATGTATTACCGGGGACTGCCCGCGGCGCAGGGCACCAACGCCGTGGAGGCAACCTGCTACGCCGAGAGTCCCGACGGCATTACATGGACGAAACCCGAGCTGAACCTGTTTGAAATTGACGGGAGCCGGGCAAACAACGTGATCCTGGCGAACATGCGTCCGTTTTCGGCGAATTTCTCGCCCTTTCTGGACACGCGGCCGGGGGCGCCTTTGACAGAGCGCTTCAAAGCGCTTGCGGGCAACGACAAGAGCGGCCTGGTGGCATTCGTATCCAAAGACGGCAAGCGCTGGAAAAAGTTGCGGCAGGAGCCTGTCATAACCAAAGGCGTTTTCGATTCGCAAAATGTTGTGTTCTGGTCGCAGGCCGAGAACTGCTATGTTTCATATTTCCGGACCTGGACCGGGGGGCTTTACAAAGGCTATCGGACGATCAGCCGGGCGACTTCGACGAATTTCACGGATTGGTCGGACCCGGTGCAAATGACGTTTGGAAGCGCGCCGCTCGAGCACCTGTACACCAGCCAGGTGCATCCGTATTACCGGGCGCCGCACATTTACATCGCGACGCCGATGCGCTTTGTGCCGAAAAAAACGGCGCTCACAGCCGAGCAGGCCGAGTCGCTCGGCATTGTGAAAGGCTACGCGAACGACACCACGGATGTGGTCCTGATGAGCAGCCGCGGCGGCGAGCGTTTCATGCGAACGTTCATGGAGGGATTCATACGACCGGGACCCGATCCCGGGAACTGGGCTTCGCGCGCGGGCCTGACTGTGCTTGGAATCGTTCCGACCGGCCCCTCGGAAATGTCCATCTACAAGCAGGCGCATTACGCGCAAGACAGCGCGCACGTGATACGCTACACGCTTCGGACGGATGGTTTCGTCTCTGTGAACGCTCCGCACTCGGGTGGCGAAATGCGAACGCGCCCGCTCTCATTCTCCGGCCGCGAAATGATTCTGAACTTCGCAACGAGCGCCGTGGGCAGTGTGCGTGTGGAAATCCAGGATGCTGCCGGGGCGCCCATTCCCGGTTTTGCCCTGGCCGATGCCCGCGATGAGTTCGGTGACAGCATCGAGAGGACGGTCCACTGGAAGCAAGGGAGCGATGTCTCGGCCCTGGCAGGCAAGCCGGTCCGGCTCCGGTTTGTCCTCAAGGACTGCGATCTTTACTCGATCCGCTTCCGCCAGTGACCCGGGCGGTTATGAAAACGCTCTGGTACACGGTTGCGTTTCTACTGGGTCTCTTCGGGTTGCTGGGTCTCGCGGAGGGTGTGACGCAGCTTTTGGATCGAGATATTTCATTCTTGCAGTTGCCATTTTCGATTCTCTTGGGGTTTGTGGGTTTGTTGTGTTTCCGAAAGGCCCGATCCACCTGCGCAGGAGCAATTGTTCCCCCCTCTGAAAAAAACCCGATGTTGTGTGGCGCGCTTCTGGCGAGTGTCCTGGGCATATTCGCAGTGTTGTTTTTTCTGGCCCACGGCCGATCTCTTCGTATCAGCCGCATGAATAGCGCGCGTTCACAACTGAAACAGGCATATTCGGAGTTCATCACAAGTGGCGCGGTCAAGTCCAACGGCGCGGAAGGACCCTTCGTGTTCACAAATATTGTTGTGGCAGACGGGGGAACGCACCAATGCGCTGTGGGGATGGCGGTTGCGCCTTTCGAGACAGAGGGAATTCTCACGCTCAGCACGAACGCCGTTTTCATATGGCTTGATCATCGCCACGGCTCTCGAATCATACCGTCGTCTGGTTATGTGCCCCCTCTTTTTCCGGGGCGATTCTAATTACAATGGCTGGCTGGCTGGCTTTTCGGGTTCATATAAACTTTCAGGTTATTGTCACTGGAGTTCGGTCTTTCCTGGGTTAAGGTGTCCAATGGCGACGAACAGGTTGTCCCGGGAAAAATCCCCCTATCTGCTCCAGCACCAGCACAACCCTGTGGATTGGTTTCCATGGGGCGATGAGGCTTTCACAAAGGCGCGCGAACTGGACCGTCCGATTTTCCTGAGCATCGGTTATTCCACCTGCCATTGGTGCCACGTCATGGAGCGTGAGTCTTTCGAGAACGAGAAGATCGCCGAGGCGTTGAACTCCGATTTTGTGAGCATCAAGGTGGATCGCGAGGAGCGGCCGGATGTGGACCGGATTTACATGAGCTTTGTGCAAGCCACCACGGGCCATGGCGGCTGGCCGCTCAATGTTTTCCTCACGCCGGACCTGAAACCGTTTTTCGGCGGCACTTATTGGCCCCCGCAAAGCAGACGCGGGCAGGCGGCCTTCCCGGATGTCCTCGGTCGAGTCGCGGACGCGTGGCGCACGCGGCGCGCCGAGATTGCCCGGTCGGCCGATTCCATTCACAGTCAGCTCTCCGCCGTCGCCTGCGCCGCCGCGGCCGCCGGCGAACCGGAGCCCGCAGCTCTCGATAAGGCCGCCCATTTGTTCAAGTCCGCCTTCGACGCCGTGCATGGCGGTTTCGGCGGCGCCCCCAAGTTTCCCCAGCCGGGTGTTCCCATGTTCCTGATGCGCCACGCCCGGAGAACCGGCGACACCGAGGCCCTGCAAATGGTGCTGCACACGTGCGACAAAATGGCCGCGGGCGGCATTTATGATCAGCTTGGCGGCGGGTTCGCCCGCTACTCGGTGGATGCGGAGTGGCTGGTGCCGCACTTTGAAAAAATGCTGTATGACAATGCGCAACTGGCCCACCTGTACATGGACGCCTGGGCCGCCGGGCACAAGCGGCACGAGGCTGTCGTTCGAGGCGTCCTCGACTATGTGCTGCGGGAAATGACACACCCCGCCGGCGGATTCTTCTCGGCCGAGGATGCCGACAGCGAAGGGCACGAGGGCAAGTTTTATTGCTGGACCCGGACGGAGCTGGATCGGTTGCTCGAACCGGATGAGGCGTCGGCTGCCGCGCGGCATTTCGGGATTACGGATGCCGGGAATTTCGTGGATCACAGCCACCCGACACCGCTCCCGAACCAGAACGTGCTGAGCATTGCCCGTCCGGCGGTTGAAGATGCTGAACGCGAAATCCTGGCCAGGGCCCGGAAGAAAATGTTCGATGCAAGAGCCGCCAGGGTGCGACCGCACCTGGATGACAAAGTCCTTGCATCGTGGAACGGGTTGATGCTCGGCGCCCTGGCACGCGCGGGGATCATGCTGGGGGAGCCGGGGTACCTTGAGGCTGCCGGACGTAACGCAACATTTATTCGCGATAACCTTTGGCATGGCGGGCGGCTCTACCACCGCTGGAGGGACGGCCAGCGCGACAACCGGGAGCTTCTCGAAGGATCGGCTTTCATGCTGGATGGACTGCTGCACCTCTACGAAGCCACACTCGACCCGGGGCGCCTGCAATTTGCGATCGAGGTTGCCGGGGGAATGATGGATCGCTTTTACGACGCCGGGCAGGGCGGCTTCTGGCAGGCGCCGCCTTGTGCGGATCTTATCCTGCGGATGAAACCCGACTACGACGGCGCAGAACCCTGCGGCAATTCGGTGGCGGTCCTTTCCCTTCTGCGCCTGGGAAAGATCACGGGAACCACCCGGTTTATCGATGCGGCGGAGCGAACACTGCGCTTCTTCGCGGAACGGCTGACAACGGCCCCTCATGTGATGACCTGGATGCTCCAGGCGCTGGAGTTTCACCTGTCGGAACCCACGCGCCTCGTGTTCGCGGGAAAAGCCTCCGTAGAGCGGGAAGCCCTGCTTCGCGCAGCGCATTCAGTATTTCATCCGAACAAAGTGATCCTGGGCGCCGGGGGAAGCGTGGATTCCTTTGCGCGTTCCCTGGAATCGTCCGGGCCGGCCCGGGTTTTCCTTTGCACAGGATCCGAATGCAAACCTCCGATCGAGAATGCGGAGGAACTCGCGGAGGCGCTCCGGTGATGTCAGAAGTCGTCCGCCCGGTGCGCGGGTAATCTGCGGGCCAGGGCGTGGCGAAGCGCCGTTCGAATGCGCTCGCGGGTGCAGGGTTTGAGGACGAACCCTGCATTTGCCTTTTCGGCGCGTCCGGCGTGCGCCTCGTTTGCGGTGACGAACACAACTATGGGAGATCTTCCCGGAGGTAGTTTTTCGAGCACTTCAAAGCCGTCCATACCCGGCATCTGGACATCCATGAACACAAGATCCGGATCGAGCTTTTTGATGGATTCCAGGGCTTCGGCCCCGGAGGAACACGTGGCCACCAATTCGACATCCTGTTCGGTGCGCAACAGGCGTTTGAGCACCTCGCAGGCGATCTGCTGATCGTCCGCTATCAACACACGCACCTTCGGAGCATGCGCGGCCGACTCTCCAAGAGCGCCAGCCTCCGTCTTCACGGAGTATGCGGTGTCCAAGGCGCGCTCCCCGGTGCGGTTGTGGTTGCCCGTTTCCGCCATCTAATCAACTGTGCTGCATGGCCGGATGCCGCGGCAACCCGGTTAATTACGGAACAGGCTAATTATATTACGGAATGTCCTTCGGCGGAGGAATCCTGGGAGGGTTGCCGTCCAGGGTGATTAAGCCGTGGGTAAGGGCATACTTGGTCAGGCCCGCCACGGAGTGAATATCCAACCGGCGCATGATGCGCTCCCGGTGGGTCTCAATCGTGCGAACGCCGATATCCAGCGCGCTGGCAATCTCTTTGTTGCTCTTGCCTTCAGCGATCAACACCAGCACCTGCTGCTCGCGCTCGGTCAGCGGATTCGCCGCAGTTGGGGTCCCGTTGTCATCCGCTATCTCGACCAGCGCGGACTGGGCCAGCTCGGGACTGACGAATTTCTGCCCGTTGTTGACCTGTTGGATTGCCTTGCAGAGAACCTCGGGCGGCGCTTCCTTGGACACGTAGCCCAGCGCGCCGGCCTTGAGGATCTTGATGAGGTAATCCTTGTTCGCATGCACGGAGAGCACCAGGATTTTGACGGAAGGCATCTCTTTGCGCATGGCCTCAATGAGCGCTATTCCATCCATGCGCGGCATGGAAATATCTGTCAGCATCACATCGGGACGCAGTTCCTTTGCTTTAGCCAGCGCCTCGATGCCGTCGCACGCTTCCCCGACCACTTTCAGGTTGTCGTGCCGGGCAAGGCAGGTCTGCAATCCTTTGCGGACGACCGGGTGGTCATCCACAAGTAACACGCTAATCTTCTTGTTGATCGAGCTCACAGTCAGAACCGGAGATATCGTTCCCGATTCTCAGGTTGACTAGATTAAACGATACGTCCGCGACAAAGTAAAGCAGGCACCGGCAGACAACTCGCCGCCCGGGCCGAAAACCCCGGGACGGGGGCCATAGCCGGGAGCCTTCCGCACGGAAGCATCGCAAGAGGCTCATGGAGGCAACACATGGCTTACTCGTGACGCAGCGCCTCGATGGGGTCCAGCCGTGCCGCCTTCCGCGCGGGCACGTATCCGAAGACCACGCCCACGGCGGCGGAGAACAGGAACCCGACCAGGACGATCGGCGCATTGAAGACAAAGGGCACTTGAAGGACCCCGGCCAGCGATGCGGACGCGGCGAGGGCAAGGCCAATGCCGATCAGCCCGCCGAGCGAAGACAACACCACCGCTTCGACAAGGAATTGGAGGAGAACTTCGCGTTCAAGAGCTCCAATCGCCAGCCGGGTGCCGATCTCGCGGGTCCTCTCCGTCACGGAAACGAGCATGATATTCATGATGCCGATGCCCCCGACCAGAAGACTCACCGCCGCCACTGCCCCGAGCAGCATGGTCATCATCTTTGTGGTTCCCGAGAGCATGCTCGCGATCTCTTTCATATCCATCACGGTGAAATTGTCCTCCTCCGTTGAGGACAAATGCCGCCGGACGCGCATCAAGCGTGAGATGTCCTGTTTCACCCTATCCGTGGAGGAGCCATCCCTGGCGGAAACCTGGATCATGCTCACATCGTCATTGCCCGCGATGCGCCGCTGAAAGGTCCTGAGCGGCACGACGATGAGGTCATCCTGGTCCATGCCCATCGAGGATTGCCCCTTGGAACGAATCAGCCCGATGACTTCGCAGGAGAGCTTTTGCAGCCGCACACGGCTGCCAAGCGGGCTTTGCCGTCCGAACAGTTTTTCCCGCACCGTCTGGCCGATGACACAGACTGCGGCGCCGCTGCGCGCCTCGGCTGCCGTGAACGCGCGGCCCTCCTCCATTTGCCGGTTCGTGAGCGGGAAATACTGCTCGGAGGTGCCGGTCACCGTTGAGGACCAGTTTTCGTTGGCGTAGATGGCAGTCGTCGCGCGGCTGGATACCGGGGCGACAGTCGCAAGGGAGGGCACGTCCCGCTGGATTGCTTCGGCATCCGCCAGCTTGAACGGCGCCGCGCCCGAGCCCTGACCGGGCCCCATGCGTTTGCCGGGAGTGATCATCAGCAGGTTGCTGCCGAGGCTGGCGATTTGCTCGGTCACTTTTTCCGTCGCGCCGCTGCCAAGCGTCACGAGAATGATCACGGAGGCGACGCCAATGATGATGCCGAGCATTGTGAGGATCGAGCGCATGATGTTCCTGCGAAGCTCGCGGAAAGCGAGCAGCAGGGCGTTTCCAATCATTGTGAGCATGAAGCCTCCAATCCATCCTTCTCGATAAGCCCATCCCTGAACCGCACGATGCGGCTGGCATAGGCGGCCATGTCCGGCTCGTGAGTGACCATGATCACGGTGATTCCCTGGTCTCTGTTCAGCAGGGTGAGCAGTTCCATAATCTCGATGCTGCGCGCCGAGTCCAGGTTGCCGGTGGGTTCGTCCGCCAGCAGGACCAGCGGGTGCGTGACAATGGCGCGGGCGATGGCCACGCGCTGCTGCTGCCCGCCCGATAATTCGCCCGGGGTGTGGCGCTCCCAACCCTCCAGGCCGACTTGCTTCAAGGCCTGCAGCGCCAAGCCGTGCCGCGTGGGTCCCGCATGCCGGTAAATCAGCGGCAGCTCGACGTTCTCGAGCGCCGAGGTGCGATTGAGCAGGTTGAAGCTCTGGAACACAAAGCCCAGATAATGACGCCGCAGCAGGGCGCGCTGGTTCCGGTTGAGCGAGCCAACCTCCACTCCATCAAATCGGTACACACCCGATGTGGGCGTATCCAGACAGCCCAGGATATTCATGCAGGTGCTTTTGCCGGACCCGCTCGCGCCCATGACGGCGACAAACTCGCCCCGGTGTATCCGCAAATCCACACCGCCCAGAGCCCGCATCGCGGCGGTTCCCGTGCCATAGACTTTCGTCACCCCTCGCAACTCGATGAGCGGCGCAGACCCGGATGCGTTTGAGCATTCCGCATCCGCAACCGGAACTCCGGCGCTTTGTTGTTGAATGCTCATTTGGCGGCGCGAACCTCGTCCGTAACCAGCTCGGCGCCCTCGGACACCTGGCCCTCGAGCACCTCGGTGTGCAGCCCGTCACTCAGACCTTTTGAAAATGACAAGGACGCCAGTTGGCCGTTGCGAACGATCCAGACCTGCTGCTGTTTCCTATTTGCCTCCGGCTTGGGCGTCCCGGCGCCGCCCATTCTCGGCGGACGCGGCAGAAGCATGCCCACCAGGCCGCCACTGCTTTTGCCCGCCGGGCTTGTTGATGCCGCCGGGACGAAGCGCATCGCCGCGTTGGGAACCAGCAGCACATTCTGACGCTTCTCCACGACGATCACAGCCGTTGCTGTCATGCCCGGACGCAATGCAAGGCTTGAGTTATCCACCTTCAACACGGTCTTGTATGTGACAACGCCATCGGTCTCCTCAGAACCGTAGCGCACCTGTGTGATGCTCGCGGGAAACGTCCGGTCCGGGTAGGCATCCACGGTGAACGTGGCCTCCTGGCCCTCGCGCACCTGGCCGACGTCCGCCTCATCCACGTCCACTTGCAATTCCATTTGCGCAAGGTCCTCGGCCAGCGCAAAAAGTGTTGGAGTGTTGAACGACGCCGCAACGGTCTGGCCGGGCTCGACCTGGCGCTTCAGCACCACGCCGTTGATGGGTGAAACCACCACGGCTTTGTTCAGGTCTGTGCGGATGACGTTCAGGGCTGCCTGGGCCTGCGCCACTGCCGCCGTTGCGCTGGCCTCATCCGCCTTGTAACGGGCGAGGTTCGCCCGGGCGGCATCCAGATCGTTTTCCGAGGGCATTTTTCCGCCGCTCAGTTCCCGGACGTGATAAAGCCTTGCCAGTTGTGCCTGGGCTTCCTCGACGCTTGCCCGGGCCTGTGCCACCTTTGCTTTTGCGGACTCGAGGGCGGCCTGATTTTGCTCGGCCTGCGCTTCCAGCCGGCTGGTGTCCAACCGGGCCAGCACCTGCCCAACCTTCACCTCTGCGTTGTAATCCACCTCGACCGCTTTAATGGTGCCGGAAACCTCGATGCCGACATCCACCTTCTTCAGCGGCTCCAGTGTGCCTGTGGCACTGACGGTGACCACAAGGTTTCCGCGTTTGGCGGGCTCGGTCACATACTTCACGTTTGGAGGCGTGCCTCTCTTCAACGAGGGTATCAAAATCAAGGATAACAAAAGGAGCGCGCCCGCCGCCAACAACCACCGCCGCCGGCGCGGCCTGGCACTGCCGGCGGCCAGGGTTTCGGCAACGCTCTCATTCTTACTCGGAACAGGTTGATTCATAAATCATCGATCGTTTTGTGGAGGACTTTCGGGCGCGGCAGACCCCGGGGTGTCCGCGCTCCAGCCGCCTCCAAGGCTTTTATAAAGGCTGATCAGGTGCGAAGCGGCATTTGCCTGGCTGGCGGCGAGCTGATCCTGGATGATCAGGAGGGATTGCTGCGTGTCCAGGACAACCTGGAAATCTGCGATGCCCGAGCTGTATTCGTCGCGGGCCAGCGCGAAGGCGCTCTGCCCCGCCACAACGGCCTGCTCGAGCGACCTTTGGCGGGCCTGCTCGTTCACACAAGCGACAAGCGAGTTTTCCACATCGTTCAAAGCGGCAAGCACCGTCTGTTCGTAAAAGCTCAGAGCCTCTTCCTGCCTCGCTGTTTGAAGTTCGATGTTTCGGCGAATGCCGCCGCCCTGGAAAAGGGTCCAGGCGGATTGCGCGGCCCCCCGGGCCGTGCGCGCCCCCGCCGTGAAGAGGTTTCCGAACTCGAGAGATTCAAGCCCGACGCTGCCGAGCAACGAGAACTTCGGATACAGCGCGGCTCGCGCCACACCGATCTGAGCGGTCTGCGCGGCCAGCAACCGCTCCGCATTGCGGATGTCCGGACGGCGCCGCAGCAATTCCGCCGGCAACCCCACCGCCGCCTCCACAGGCGCGGACGGAACAGACCTGGCCTCGGTCATCAACGGTTTTAACGCACCGGGATGCTGTCCCAGAAGGAGCGCCAGCCGGTGCTTTGCCTGTTCGAGACGCGTGCTCAGCAAGGGCACCTGCGCCCGCGCCTGCTCCAGGCTCATGCGCGCCTGGTCCTCATCCAATGTCGTTGTGAGACCCGCCTCGCGACGCCAGCGGGTAATGTCGTGGGTTTCGCTCCGGGTCAAAACATTCGATTCGGTTATCGAAATCAACTGCTGGCAGGAGCGCGCTTCGACATAGTTCACCGCCACCTCGGCAAAGAGGCTGATCAACACGTCCCTGAAACTTTCTTCGGCGGCCTGCTGGCTGGCTGTGGCGGACTCGAGCGCGCGGCGTTTCTCTCCGAAAATATCCAGCTCCCAACTCGCGTCGAAACCCGCCGAGTAAAAGACGCTCGTGGAGCCGCTGCCCGCCTCCTCGCTGGACCGGCTGCGCGACGCGGAGGCGTTGCCTCCGATCACCGGAAACAAATCCGCTTTGGCCATCCCGCGCTGGGCCCGGGCCTGGCGCACGCGCGCTTCGGCCTGGCGCAGATCAAGATTTCCCGCCCGGGCGCGCTCGATCAGCTCCGATAAAACCGGATCATGAAAAACGCCCCACCAGCGCTGCAGGACGTTGGTGTTGGCGGCCGCTGTCTCAGACCCGTTCTCCAGCGATGTGGTCCATGCGGCGGGCATGGCAATTTCAGGCGGCTTATAATCAGGCCCCACACTGTTGCAGCCCGCCCCAAGGAGCACCCACACGATCGCCGGCAGCCCGGCGACAACCTGTATAATTTTGTTCCTTCTCACATTCAGACCCCGGGAATTTTTGCGGTGAACGCGGCGCACGCAAATGCCACAAACCGCTTCGAAAAGGACTCGGCATCCATTCGCACTGTCCTGCCGTTGGGAAGTTTCCGGTCCATCATCAGGAGTGATTGATGCAGCGCCCCGATCAATAAATGCATCCGCCAGAAAATGTCTTCGGCTGTCAGGCCCGGCATCGCGCGCGCCAGCGCCTGATCAAACCGCCGCGCCACGGGCTCGATGTGCCGGCCAAGGGTCTTCTCCACCACCGGGTTGGGATCCACCATCGAGCGAGCCATCAGCTTGCCGATCAGGGCGCCGCCATGCCGGGGGGACATCGCGTGCTCGACAGACGGACGGAACATCGCATCCAAAACAGCATCCAGCTTCGGCGGCTTGTTTCCGGCGGATGCCTCCGCCAGGGCAAGCCGGCGCAACCTCTCCTCCATCAACGGCGCCATCCTGCGGTCAAAAACGGCCGCAACCAGTTTGTCCTTGCCGCCAAAGTGGTAATTCACCGCGCCCAGGTTCGCGCCGGCGGCCCCGGTGATGTCCCGAACCGAAACCGCGTCAATGCCGTGTTTGGCAAAAAGCTTTTCGGCCGCATCCAGAATCCGCTGCCGGGTCACACACGGTCTTTCCGTCTGCGAACCTTTAATGGAGTGCTTCCTGTTCATACAAACGTTTGAATGATAGCGGCGGAAAGGAATCGTGTCAACCCTAAGAATTTCACCCGTAGAATCTCAACCCGGCCCGGGAGCAATCATCCGGCTCGCAACCGCGCCGGCGCCCCCCCTTAAAACCGCTGCACGAGCTTCTCGACCACGAAGGTGCTCTCGCGCATCGCCTGGTCCCCGAAAGGCCCGAACCACTCGGCCACCTCGCGAAAGCGCGCGATGAACTCCGCCTTGTCGGCTCTCTCGAGCAAATCCATGTTTTGCGCGAGAGACTTTACGTAATGCTTCAACAGCTCCACGCGTCCGGGTGTGGCAAAGATGATCTCGGCGTAGAGGGCCGGATCCTGGGCGAAAAGCCGCCCCACCATGACAAGCTCCAAACGGTAAATCGGACTGGACAGCTCGAGAGTGCGCAGCACCGGCACTTTCCGCGAGTGCAGGAATTGGCCGAAGGAGAACGTGGCAAAGTGGCGGAGCGCCTGCACAATGCCCATGATTTCGTCGTGCTCCTCCGGCGTGGTCTGGACCAGCACGTTGCCCCAGATGGTCAGTTGATCCATCAGCCATTGCCATTTTTCGCGGTCCCGGCCGGGATTCACCACCACAATCTGGCGATCCATGCTGCGCGTGGCCGGACCGTAGAGCGGGTGCAATCCCACCACCGGCCCCGGATGGCTCCGGAGCATCGCCCGCATCGGTTCGCTCTTGAGACTGGTAACATCCGCCAGCACGCAGTCGCGGCCCAGGTGCGGCGCGATTCGCGCCGCTATGTCTCCCGTAATGTCAATCGGCACCGCCAGGATGCACAGATCCACCCCCTCAGCCAGGGACGCCGCGCGATCCCAATCCTCGAGATCGAGGATGCGGACGTTGTAATCGGACTGGATAAACCAATGACTGAGAAAGCGCCCCATGCTGCCACGACCGCCAACGATCAGCACCGTTGCGCCCGGACGGGAGCTGCTGCGGCTGACGGTATCCAACTGGCCCACCCGCGAATGCCGCATGATGGTCCGGAAGAGATCTTCAAGATAGTCCGGATCCAGGCCGATCCGGGCGCCCTGTGCGCGCCGGGCTGAAATCAGGTTCTCCTCTCTTGCGGGATGAAACACGGGCAGGTCGTGCTCCTGCTTCACCCGGGCAACCTGCTCGACCACCTGCCGCCGCTCGGCAAGAAGCGCCACAAGCCGGCTGTCAATGTCGTCAATCCGCCGGCGGAGCTGCTCAACCTGTTCCTCGGGTCCGCCCTGCGCTGGAGTGCATTTGTTGTCGTTCATGCGTGTGCCGCCTGCTTCCGGGCGGTTCGCCAGCCTAAGAAGCCGTTGGGCCAGGCAAAAGACAAATCGAGATCAACCCTCTTGACGTCGCTGTCCTAGTGTTGTATAACAGTAGAAAGACATGATCTTTCAGGTTCATTTCAGCGCCGGAAAACCAGTTTATCTCCAACTGGCCGACCAGATCCGCTACGCCACCGCGTCCGGCAGGCTCAAGCCGGGCGATCCACTCCCGGCACTGCGCCCCCTGGCCGAGGAACTCCGCATCAATCGCAACACCATCGCCAAAGCCTACGCCGAACTCGAAACCCAGGGCATCATCGAGACAATCCATGGCAAAGGCTTTTTCGTGCGCGGTAATGACAATCCTTTTACGGGCGAAGTTCGCCAAAAGCTTCTGCTCGCTGAGATTGATGAGGCCATCGTGGCCGCGCATCACCTGCAAGTGGACCGGGACGTTTTTCTGAAACTCGTGCGGGATCGGCTCGACTTTTTCGAGCGCAAAGCCACCGCCAAAGCGCAACTCGCAAGGAAATAACCCATAAACCCAATGAATCCTGTCATCGAAATCACCGACCTGGTCCGGCGTTACGGCAAGCTGGATGCCGTCAATGGATTAAGCCTTCGCGTTGCCCGGGGCCGCTGCTATGGCTTTTTCGGACGGAACGGCGCCGGAAAGACCACCACGATCAAGTGCCTCCTGAACCTGCTGCGGCCCGGCAGCGGCTCGGTGCGGATGTTCGGCCTTGATCCCTCCAGGGAGGAGGTGCCGGTGAAATCGCGCCTGTCCTATGTGCCCGATGTCGTGGCGTTTTACCCGTGGATGACTGTCGAAGAAACGCTGCGGTTTGTGGCTTCGTTCCGCGGGCATTGGAACCGCAAGATCGAGGAGGATTTGCTCGCCCGCTTTGATCTGGATCGCACTCAGAAAGCGGCGAACCTTTCGAAAGGCCAGAAAACGCAGCTTGCGCTCATCGGCGCAGTTTGCCCGGAACCGGAGCTGCTGATCCTGGACGAGCCGACCTCCGGGCTGGATCCAATCGTCCGGCGTGAGTTCATTGAAACCGTCATCGGCGCTTATCACGCCGCCGATCCAGAGAATCGAACGGTCTTCGTTTCCACGCATTTGATCTCTGAATTCGAGGGCCTGATTGATGAATTCACGATCATCGAGCAGGGGCGGGAATTGCTGACGATGGAGTCTGACGCCGCCCGCGAACGCTTCCAAAAGATCCGCGCCAGTTTCAGCGAACCGCAGGCGCCGCTGGAATTGGCAGGGGCCTTGAGCGTGCGTCGTTCCGGCCGGGACCTGGAGGTGATCGCCAACGGGAACAGCGAGAAACTGCTTGCTGAAATCCGGGCCGCCTCGCCGGAGCAGGTTCAATGCGCTTCTCTCACGCTCGAGGAAATCTTTGTCTCGGCAAAGGCTTTGAGAAAGGACCTGGCGTGAATGCGCTGATTCAGAAGGAGCTTCGGCTGGTGCTGCCCGCGTTCATCGCGGCGCTCGTGATGATCGGTGGCATTATTATTCTGCATGTCATCACGGGCGCAGAACAGGACTCCACACTGCTGCCATTCACGTTCTGCGCGGCTGCGGTGGTGGTGGCGTTGTCATCGTTCGGGCGAGAGTTCAGCCTGGCAACCTTCACGTTCCAAATGGCTCAACCGATCCCGCGGCGGACGTTGTGGCGGACCAAGCTGGCGGTGCTGTCCGTTTGCGTGGCTGGTCTTCTCGTTGTCGGGTGGGCTTCTGTGAAGGCCTGGGTTCCTGTCCCTTTCCAGTATGGTGACACATCCCCAATAGTTTTCTCAACGCTCGCCGCCCTGGTGTTTGCGACCGCCACCGGGGCGCTTTGGAGCACCTTGCTTCTCCGGCAGATCGTGGCCGCCTTTTGGTTTGCACTATTGTTGCCGTGGGCGCTGGTCCTGGCGTCAGCCACAGTCAAATTCTACATCATAGGCACAAACGCAGCGCTCCTCGTTTATGCCGTCGCGGGATTTTTTCTGGCCGCGCGGCTTTTTGGAAAGGCTCAGGACGCCAACTGGACCGGCGGAGAACTCGCGCTGCCGTTTGGCCGGGTCACGCAATCCGGCCAAAGAAGCAGGCGACCGTGGCGCGCCCTGGTTTTCAATGAGATGAAGTCTCATCAGATCATCCTCCTGGGAATGGGAGCCATGTTCATCCTCCATGTTGTTGCCGTCCTGGCGCGGAAGGACGCCGAAGCAAAAGGCGGCGTGCTGGATACGGTGCTGAACTTCGTTCCATTCCTTTGGATCTTCGTGCCGTTGCTGGCAGGCGGCATGAGTGTGGCCGAGGAGCGGCGCATGGGAACGCTCGACACGTTCCACGCGCTGCCCGTATCCCGAACGAAGCGGATCATGGTCAAGGCGCTCGTCGCCGTTGCGATCGGAGGCCTGCTCAGTTCAATCCTTTTGATCGTCGCGGAGTCCATCGCGAGATTTATTGGCGCGCCTCCCGACGTGGGATTGATTTTTTCGGAGAACCTGGTGCCTGTCCTGGTATGCGTGCTTTTCGCGGTCTCGTTTATCGCCTTCTATGCATCCACCCTGTCTCGCAATGTTTTGCAGGCGTTTGGAATTGCCATTCCCATTGCCGCCCTGGCGCTGGTGCTGCTCAATGTTGGACCGCGATCCGGCGAATCGCTGGAATGGTGGGATCATCGCATTTTTCATGTCATTACCTGGCCCGTTCTCTTCCTGGCCATTGCGTGGTTGATTCGATCGAACTTTGCCCATGCCAGTGTCGGCTGGGCATTGTGGAGGAAGCAACTCGTGGTCTTGATACCCGCTGTATGCGTGGCGTGTTTCACCACAGCCGCCGTTTATCATCGCGCATGGGAGCTGTTCATCCAACTGGAGCCGTCGCACGGTCCGGCAAAACTTGCCTGGACGACCACGAGCCCGCCCAGGCTTTTATCGAGCCCATGGGCCGCCGGGCTCCTGGTTTCGTTAACAAAAAACGGCATGCGCGCGCATGCCCGTGAACCCTATTCCAGCAAGGTGCGGAGTTCGTCACCGGTGCTGGAAGGGCATTGGGTGGATGCAGGCGTAGCCGATCGAAGGCTTGTGGGTATCCGTTCGGACGGCACGCTGTGGGTTTCCAGCAATCCAGCCATATGGGATCAGTCCAGGAATGTTTTCAATGTCTCCGGCCTCTCGAGCATGGTCCGGTGCGGCACGGAATCGAACTGGAGCCAGATCGTGCGGGCACAATCCTGCAATGTATTGCTTTCCCCGCGTGACGGCTCCCTGTGGCGGCTCGGCCCCCGGAAACCCAGCAAAACCAACAGCACGCCACTGCACATCTATGCGCCCGTCGAACTCGACGGGGGGCGATGGGAGCGCATCGTTAGTGCCGGCTTCATTCATTACGCCTGGAGGCACTCCGGAAAGGCCTACGTGATCAGGTTCAGCAGCGGCACCGGGGATGGCTCGATCGAGATCGAAAAACCAATCTACGCGCAAAGAATGCCGACACTGGATCACATGCGGGTAAAAGCCGTTGCCTGGTCAGGCACAGGCACCATCGCGTTGTTGGAGGACGGCAGCCTCTGGCATTGGAGATACGAGGACTGGCCCCTCGTGAGCGCCCGGGTCCCGTTGGATCCAAACCCGGACTGGATCTCAATAAGCGGCGAGTGGCGCACGCTGGTTGGACTGAAGAAAGACGGCTCAATTTGGCTATGGCGCTTTGGTCCCAGGGGCGAGACAGAAGATGCGGTCCCCGCCCAGCTCAGCCGTCACCGGGACTGGGTTGCCGTCAGTTGTCCTGATGAAGGTGCTGCAGC
>ERZ1645192.1008-NODE-1008-length-23799-cov-6.620831_pt1 | contig 23799 bp, 20 predicted proteins | sample MGYA00575354_ERZ1645192 | MGnify/ENA primary metagenome ERZ1645192 (study PRJEB40844, sample SAMN11349763) | freshwater sediment metagenome | isolation source: river sediment | host: Sediment | place: India: Faizupur Khadar , New Delhi | collected 2017-02-21 ... | reverse complement strand
GAATGATGACTTTCCCTGTATTTACCGGGAATGAAACAACGCAGAACGCAGAACGTAGAACGCAGAACGGTTTCTAACGCAGAACGTAGAACGTAGAACGTAGAACGTAGAACGTAGGACGCGGAACCGGCCAGGGCTTTAGCTGTAAACGATCTCGACCCGGGACAAATAATCGGCCAGTTCGTCGATGTGCGCCAGGATGGCGGCAGGGTCCTTGTTCTGGGCCGATTCCTCGATCGCCCTGCCGATCTCGGTGATGCGGTCGAAGCCGTAGCCGCCCCCGCTTCCTTTCATGCTGTGGCCGAGGACCCGGATGCTTTCAAAGCCACCCGCGGTCAAGGCGTTTTTGATCGCAGCGATATCTTCCTGCCGGTGTTGAATGTAACCCGGTATCAGGTCCTCGAGCTCTTTGTCGATTCTTACGGTTATTCGTTCTTTTCCCATGTTCGTCCCTCGCTCGTTAATAATGCTGAACGTACGCAGTATCCGGGTGCCCGGGCCCGGTGGTGTTTTTTTAAGGACCGGCCCGGCCGCCTTTTTTAGGGCGGGCAGGTATTGTGCGGGCATTACGGACCGCGGATATGTAGCCTTTCCCTGTCCCCGATTCAATGCGCCAGTCGACCTCTTTATTCGACTGGAACCAGGCAATGCCGCTTATTCCCAGCCTGAGCGCGTCCCGGATAGCGTCCGCTATCCATTGCTTTTTATCGCCGCCGACCGCTGCGGAGGAAGTCTCGAAGATTATGACGCGTTTTCCCCGGTACCCGGCGCCCAGCCTCTTAAGCTCGTGGACAGGTTTCGCAAATATGTCCCTGAAGGACATCCACCTGCTGTCCCATCCGTGGGTTTGCTTCTTTTGCGTGGTCCCCCAGTTGTACCCGTCTATCCCCAGTACATCGACGTATGCATCGCCGGGGTAATACCGGGAAAGGGTGTTCCAGGTTGACGTCGCATCGTACGACGCGTTGGGAACGCTCTCCGCATTGGGGCAAAAAGCCCACAGCACGTTGGCGGCGCCTGCGCGCCTGAAAAGGTCAACCACGTACCGGTGCATCTTCCTGTAGATCGCCGGACTGTCGGGCCCGTATTCCTTTTCTGTCGTTCCCCAGTGGTATCTCTTCAGGTTCATCTCATGGGCGAAGCGTATCATGACGGGTTTTCCCCAGGTCTTCGCTCCACGGGCGAAACGAAGTATGTAATCGTCGTAACGCCCGGCAAGAAGCGCCTGATACGAAATGGAGGTCTCTTTCCCGTCTCTTATGTACATCGGCTCCCACGTAATGACGGGCATGGCCCCCGCCGCAGCAACGGCGTTTAAGCTCTCGACGGGGAAGTGCCCGGAGGATTGGTCATCCTGAGGGGGCCATTGAAGAAAAAATACGATCATATCGAAACCAAGTCCCGTGGAGGACTCTATGTCCTTGAGCTGCGCCTGCGTTACCGGGTGACCGTCCACGGCAAAACCCCACAGGAACGAATCTGCCTGGCCCGATACGCCGGACGGCCCCCATAATGTTAACGCGAGGAAGGCAATGAAGATGGAGAGGGCCCTGCGCGCTGTCATCGGCCGCCTTCGTCCGTGTCCTCGATACTTTCAACGGGTTTGTTGAAATAGAGTATGGAGGCGAGTATTGTCGTGTGGTAGAGGCACCAGAAGACGTTAACGGCCAATCCGGCGAGGGGTTCCCGTTCGAATATGATCCTGTTGATGCCCCACACCACGGCGCAAAAACAGGTAAGCACGAGGAGCACCTGGGGCCACATGGCCTTCAGGGGCAGCGCATGGCTGGAACCCTTGGGGGTGATACCGAAGGTGCCCTTGACACCCGCAAGGGCAAGAAGGCATGCCTTCATGAAGACGGGAAATGTAATGAAGGTCAAAAGCTGCCCCGACATGAGGTCTTTGATCGTATAGCTGCGCTGCTTCAGGGTCCAGTAAAAGGTCGTAAGGGTGATAATGATGTAGGGAACAAAAACCAGAAAATAAAATTCCGGCCGGGCAAAGTACACCGGGATATTCAAAAAGATATAAATTACGGGACAAACCATCATAACAAAGAACACAAAGCCGATGAAATACCATGTGCTCGACAGGAAGTATTCCCACCACTGCAGGGGCGTCAACGCGCGGGGGTTCTTGAGGAACGTGGTGATCACCTTGCGAAGAAGGCCGACGGTGCCCAGAGACCACCGGAATTGCTGTTTGAAATAGCCTCCGAGGTCCTCGGGGCCTATCTGGAAGGTGCGGACCCGGTTGATGTATGTTGTCTTCCATTTCTTGAGATGGAATTGAAGCGAGGTGGCAAAATCTTCAGTTACGGACGATTCGTCAAACCCGCCGACACTCTCCAGGGCCTGCCGGCGGAAGAGCACGTTTGTCCCGCAGCAAAACGTGGCGTCTTTCGATGCCTTGCCCTCGCATATGTATTCGTAGAAAACAGTCTGCTGAAGGCCGGCGGCCCGGGCGATGCGGTTTGTGTCGAAGTTTATGTAGTACTGCGGTGTCTGGATGAACGCGAGGTCCGGCCTCTGTTCGATCTCGTGCACGAGGGGCTCGAGGAAGTCGGGGAAGGGGTTTGAATCGGCGTCGAAAACGACCATATATTTTTCCGTTTCTGTCTTCGTTTTTCCGGAATAGTTGTAGAAAACGAAGCCTTCCTTTGCCGTCCCGTCAAGGAACTGGAGGAAGTCATTGATGATGCCGGCCTTCGCACCATGCCATTTCCGGCGGAAAAGATCGACCCCGACATACTCGCACAGGTCCTCTATGGCCTTCCTGTACGCGGCCATATCTTCGGGAGTGCCCCATTCTATGTCGTACCGTGTATCGTCAAGGAAATAAATGTACTTGTTGGGGTAGGTCAGGTTGTAAAAGGTTATGAGCGAGTTCTTGACGACCTCGAGGGGTTCCTTGTATGAAGGCATGACGATCGCCACGGGCGGGAATGAAGAGAGCTCGACGCTCGGGACCTCTTTCCGGGAAAAGTCCCTTCTTGCCCACGCGACGGAGAGGATCTCGAGAAAATACCCGATCCCGTGGACGAGTATGAATGTTTCCGCGAGAAGAAGGATGAATGCGATGACCTTTTCGTACCACGCATAATCACTGACGAGGAAGAGGAAGACCCTGACCATGAGGTAGACGGCGGCCACCGCCATAGCCGCAACGGGGACGGCCATGATAAGGGCGAACCGGGAGGAAGAGGGGGGCGACGTCTTATTTGCCATGTCAGAACCTGTACTTTAAAACGGCCCACAGGCCCTGCCCGACCCACTGGGGAGAGGTCTGGTAGAGGCCTTTTACGCCGGCGAGCCAGTGTTTCGCAAATTCGTAGTTCCATTCCCCTTCGAAACGGGCGTAGGGGTTGTTCTCTGAATCGGTGCCGAAGGAGAACTTGAGATCATAATAATGCCGGTCGGACCCGCAGATGAAGGATTTGGACAGGTCGTGGAGCCATGCAAAGGTGATCCCTCCTGCTGTATAATCCCGTGGTGTCCAGTAGGGATGAAGAATATTTGTGACATTGCCGGACCGGTCGTAAAAATATTCATTGTCGTGCCGGGTATTCCGGTATTCACCGGATAAGATCACCTTGAACAGGCGCGGATGCTCCGTGAGGCCGTATCCGACCGCCATGCCGAGGTAGGACCCGCTATTCGAATCACTATAGTTGATATACTCGGCCCTGCCGTTCATGGTGAGCTTCCGGTCAAAGTCTTTCTGAAGGCCTACCCAGAGCCGGTCCGCCTGGATGCCCTGTTCGAGGCTGAAGTAGTTGTATATTTCATCCGTCCTGGCATAACCGGCGCCGATCTTGACATGGTCGTAGAGGTTGAACCACAGGGCTGCGTTTCCCGTGTCCTTGTTGCCGAGATCATTCGAGTCGTAGCGCTTGTGGGTCCAGGCCACGTCCCCGTTTATATAAGGGTTTATTGCCCCGGAGAAGCCGAGCGTAAACCCGTTCGCCCCGTATGTGCGATGATTGAAATCCGGCTGCTCCAGGTACCGCTGGGCCCGGAAGAAACCATGGTACTGGCATTGAAACGGCATATCGAAGGACAGGTCGAAACGGGTGCGCGTAATACGCGCGAGGTCGCCCCTGCCTTCCTCGTTCCAGTATGAATAATCAAAGCGGACCGAAGGGTTGTTTCTGAGCCCCTGGAACTCGAGGCCCTCCTTCGCCAGGGAATGCAGAGGGTCGATATCGAGGAGGTGTTGGTAGATGGCGCCCTCCAGCCTGCACAATCCGAGCGAACAGGCGACCTGCGCTTGATCGAAAAGCGCTTCCTCGTTGCCGGGATTCTCTTCGATGAGTTTCTTGTAGACGGGAAGGGAACTGGCGAAGTGCTTGTCATAGGCCAGTTTCTTTGCCTGTTTTTCGAGTAAAATGGACCTGGCTGTCCGCTGTTTCCAGCCGGATGCGGTACCGTCTCCCGTTTGTTCGTCGGGTGCTTGTCGGGCAAGCATCGACAGGGCCGCATCGTAAGTTTCCAGGGAAAGGGCAGGGTCCTTGGCCCACATGGCGGTCCGCGCCATCTCGCGATAAGGGACAGGATCGGACGGATTGAGCCCCCTGACTTCCCGATAAACGGCAATGGATTCATGATAACGCCTCGACCATGCGAGGACCCGCGCGAGGCCGATGAGTATTTTCGGATCCGCAGGGAATTCCCTGTTCATTTCCTTGTAGAGCGCAATTGATTCCTCGTATCTCCTGTCTGAACCCAGGGTCTCCGCGAGCGCCATCCTGGCCGGGAAATATTCGGGATCGCGCTTAAGGGCCGTCTTGAAACACTCAATCGCTTCACCGAAAAATCCCTGCGAAGCGTAAAGTCCTCCCCAGGTGGTAAGGGAGGGGGCAGAGACTGCCGTATCGTTGAGGACCGCGGCAACAAGGCCCTTCGTCCGGGCCGGGTCAGGGAGAGTTGTGTAGAATGCGGCCGGTATGTTCTTCGGATCTGCCGACAGGATGCTTTCAAAGGATCGATCCGCCTGTTTGTAATTCTTTTCTTTCAGGTAGGCCCTTCCGATCTCGATACGGGCTTCCGGCCCCATTCCGGGCTGCACGGACATGGTCTCGAAGACAGAACGGGCCTCATCGGGCCTACCGAGAAACATGAGTGAGCTGGCGAGCGTGCGCATCGCCCCGCCATTGTCCGGCTTCATGGCAAGGGCCTGCCGGGAATATTTCACACTTTCTTCAAAATTCTTCTCTAAATATTTCGTTTCAGCCAACCCTGCAAGGGCCTGCGGTTTTACCGCTTCCGGGCCCCTGGCGATGAGCGACCGATAGACATCTTCCGACTCCTCGTAACGCTGTGAGCTTGCGAGTGTCCTGGCAAGGCTTAACGCTGCATTGATCTGCCGGTATTGCTCCGGCGTGCCGGCGAGATATTCACGGTAGAGCGCCTCGGCCTTGTAGAAATCACCCCACATGTTCATTTTGTCCGCAAATCGCAGCTTCAAATCGACCCTTTCGGGTGAAATGGCGAGGGCCCCGGCATAGAGGTCGCGACACGCCCGCAGGTGCCCCATACCGCACGTGATATCGGCATAAACGACCATGGCGTCCGCATTGCGCGGCTCCCTCCGGCAGACATCCCGGATGATCCTGTAAGACTCGTCGACGTTTCCTGTCCACATGAGGACCTGTGCCAGTTCGGTCTCAATTTCGGAATTTCCGGGATGAAGGGTGCGCATCCTGCGATACTCGGCAACTGATTCGGAGCGGGTCGCCGGGTTCCATGAAAGTATCCTTGCCAGCGCAAGGCGGGCCTCATAATCGGAAACCCTGCTCTCCGGTGAGACTATGGTCCCGGGTTCACGGGCAGGGGACGGCGCGGCGCAGAGGGCTGCGAAAAAGAGAAGGCAGAGGACTGTTGTCACCCGTTCCATCTATTTCAGCGTTCTCCTGAGCTCGCGGGCTGCCTCGTCGAACCTGTTCGCCCACATGAGCACAAGCCCGTATTTTCGCCTTACCTGGACATCGTCGGGGAGGGCCGAAAGTATCCTGCGATATTCTGCAAGCGACTCGTCATACTGTTTTTGCCAGCTGAGCATTTCGGCAAACCTGAGGCGGGCCGCGTGATCACCGGGATGCCTGCGCAGGTGGTCGCGGTATATCGGCCCCGCCCTGGCGTATGCCTTTCGGGCCCTGTACAGGTCTGCCATAAGCAGCAGTGATTCATCGGTCTGCTGCGCGGAAGGTACGGACTCGAGGACTTCGAGGGACTCGGGGATGCGCCCGCTCCAGAAAAGGAAGCGGGCCATCTCGATCCTTGCCTTTGCCAGGCCCGGTTTTTCCTTGAGGAGTTTTTTGTACTCGGCTATCGATTCATCATACCGTTTTGCGTAACCGAGTATCCGGGCCAGTTCCCATCGCGCCATCCAGTCAGGTACCTCGTCAGCGGACCCGGGTGCGATGAGCGAAGAGGCCCCTCCGGCAGTCTTTTCGCGGGCAAAAGAGGGACGAGGCCCGGAAATGACGGTGCATATGAGCAAAATGAGTATTGCCGTCACTGCGATTCGTCTCATGATCTCTCTCCCAGCATTTCCCTGTATATGTCGATAGCCTCGTCAAAACGTCCCATGGCGGTGAGTGCACGCGCCCGTCTCACCCGGGCAGCCCGGTTTGCGGGCTTTTTCTTTATGATCTCTCCGTACATGTCCGCGGCCAGACGGTATTCGTGGTCCCTTTCGTACAGTTCCCCCAGCTTGAAGCGCACATCGTCATTTGAGGGTTCGAGGGAAAGCACCTGCCGGAATATCCGGATGGAATCCCTGGTATTGCCCTGTTTCTCATAGGAAAGGCCCATATATATCAAACTGTCGGTCTTGCGGAAGTCTTTCACGGCGAGCTTCTGGAAAATCGGGAGGGCCTCGCAATATGAATCCCGCTTGAAAAGCCGTACTGCATCCAGGTAAAGGATCCTGTCGTGATTGACCGCCTGATAAAGCCCCGTCGTTGCGGCGGCAAGGACGACAAGAAGTGAGATTGCGGGCACGATTTTCATAGTGTCGTTGATGGACCGGGGCGCGCCGGTACACCGTCGATTATAGCATGTGCGGCGGTCGTGTCAATGACTGAAATCATACCGCATGCCTGTCTCTGATACCTTGACTTATCAATGATTTCACAGCTATAATAATTAACTTTTTTTGGAGGCCCTATCGTGAGAGATACCTATTGCGGAACACTTCGGAAGGATGACGTTGACAGGACAGTGACCCTGGCAGGATGGGTCTTCAGGCGGCGCGATCATGGGGGGTTGATATTTGCCGATATGCGCGATGTGACCGGCATCGTCCAGGTGGTGTTTTCGCCGGAGATATCGAAGGATGCCCATGAGCGCGCGGGCGATATCCGGAGCGAATACGTGCTCAAGGTCACGGGGAATGTGCGCTTAAGGCCGACGGAAACCGAGAACAAAAGTATTCCGACCGGCGAGGTCGAAGTGTACGTATCCGGCTTCGAGGTGCTCAACACATGCAAGGTCCTGCCGTTCCAGCTCGATGATGAGGACATCAACGAGGCCGTCCGTTTGAAATACCGTTACCTTGACCTCAGGCGCCCGGAGATGCAGAAGGTGTTTATCGAACGCAGCAAGGCGTATAAGGTCACGAGGGACTATCTTGCCGGTCAGGGTTTTTTCGAGTTCGAGACCCCGCTTCTCACAAAGAGCACCCCCGAAGGAGCGCGTGACTTTATCGTCCCGAGCAGGCTGAACACGACCATGTTCTATGCGCTTCCGCAATCTCCCCAGCTTTTCAAGCAGCTCCTCATGATGAGCGGTTATGAGAGATATTTCCAGATCGCGCGGTGCTTCCGCGACGAGGATTTAAGGGCCGACAGGCAGCCCGAGTTCACGCAGATCGATATCGAGATGAGTTTTGTGACCCGCGAGGACGTTATAAGGGTCAATGAAGGGCTCATCATTACCCTGTACGAGGCCTTAAAGGGCAAAAGACCGCCCGAGGTCCCGTTCCCGAGGATGAGCTTTGACGAGGCGATGGAGAAATATGGCAGCGACAAGCCGGACCTCCGGTTTGACCTCACGATCACGGACCTCACGCCGCTCTTCCTTAACACAGAGTTCGGCGTTTTTAAGAAAACGATCGAGTCGGGCGGAAAGGTCAAGGGGATAGTACTCAAAGGTAAAACGCTGTCGAGGAAAGACCTGGATGTGGCGGTGGACACGGCGAAAGAGCTGGGTTCCGGCGGTCTCATCTGGATGCGCAAGGACGCCGAGGGACTGCAGTCGCCGGTGGTTAAGTTCCTGAACGACCGGGAAAAATCAGGGCTCATCGCGCAGTTCGGGCTCGAGCCGGGCGATGTTCTCTTTATGATGGCCGACAAGCCCCTCAGGGCCAGCGACCTGATGGGCAGGTTCCGCCTGTACCTGGGTGAGAAATACGGCCTTATCGACAAGGCCCTCGACAAGTTCCTGTGGGTCATCGATTTCCCGCTCCTCGAGTACAGCGAGGAGGAGAAAAGGTACGTGGCCCGGCACCATCCCTTTACGTCGCCCAAGGAGCCGCTGGTCGGCTTCGACGGTGATTACGAGGCGATCCTCGCCAATGCCTACGACCTCGTCTTTAACGGCGTCGAACTCGGCGGGGGAAGCATCAGGAACCATCGCACCGAGGACCAGGCGGAGATGTTCCGGCTTCTCAACATCAAGGAGGACGAGGCGGCCGACAAATTCGGCTTTCTTCTCGAAGCCCTCGAAATGGGCGCCCCGCCCCACGGCGGCATCGCTTTTGGATTTGACCGAATTATCATGATGTTCCTCGGACTTTCGAGTATCCGGGACGTCATCGCGTTCCCGAAAACACAGAAAGGATCATGCCTGCTTACCGGCGCTCCTTCACGCGTGGCCCAGCGTCAACTGACGGAATTGAAGATAAAAACTATCGTAGATTGACCCGTCTCAGAGGTGCATGATGGCAAAGAAAGAGAAGAAAAAGGGATTCATATTTAAGAATGTGACCGAATCCTCCCAATTCCCGCTTATCGACGTCGAGAAACCGCAGCTGTTCCGGGAGATCTTTCCCTATGACGAGGTGTGCAAGGTAAAGTTCGATCACAAGATCGAGCTTATCGATCCCCCCGACGAGATCTTTATCACGGACACGACCTTCAGGGACGGTCAGCAGGCACGGCCCCCCTTCACCGCCCAGCAGATCGAGGACCTCTTTGAATTCCTGCACCGCCTGGGTGGACCGAACGGGGTCATCCGGCAGTCCGAGTTTTTTATGTATACCGATAAAGACAAAGAGGCGCTGGGACGGTGCAAGGAGAAAGGGTTCAGGTACCCCGAGATAACGGGCTGGATCCGGGCCAACAAGGAAGACCTGCAGCTCGTCAGGGACATGGAGCTTAAAGAGACCGGCATCCTGACAAGCGTCTCGGATTATCATATATTCCTTAAATTCAACAAGACCCGGTCGCAGGTCCTGAAGGACTATCTCAAGATCGTGGAAAGCACGCTTGATCACGGCATCATCCCGCGCTGTCATTTTGAGGACGTTACGCGCTCCGACATATACGGGTTTTGCGTCCCGTTCGCCCAGGCGCTCATGGAGCTTTCGCAGCAGGCCAAGATGCCGGTCAAGATCCGCCTGTGCGATACCCTCGGTGTGGGCATCACATATCCGGGGTCGGCGCTTCCCAGGTCGATCGGAAAGATCATCCGTGCGATGATCGACGATGCGGGCGTACCGTCCAACTGCCTGGAATGGCACGGCCATAATGACTTCTACAAGGTCCTCATCAACAGTGTCAGCGCGTGGATGTATGGGTGCGCGTATGTCAACGGGACCTTCCTCGGCCTCGGCGAGAGGACGGGAAACGTTCCGATCGAGGGCCTCATCATGGAATATGTTTCGCTGACGGGTGAGGACAACGGGGTCGATACGACGGTGATCACGGAGATGCGCAATTACTTCGAGCGCGAGATCGGTCACCATGTCCCGAAGAACCAGCCTTTCGTGGGGCTTGATTTTAACGCGACGTCGGCCGGGGTCCACATAGACGGCATCCTGAAGAACGAGGAGATATATTCCCCGTTCGACACGGCGAAGCTTCTCAACAGGCCGCTCGCCGTCAATATCACCGACAAGTCCGGGCTTGCCGGTATAGCCCACTGGGTAAACTCGCATTTTGCCCTGACCGGGAAGGAACGCGTCGAAAAGACACATCCCGGCGTTGCCAAGATCAACAAGTGGATCGCCCGGCAGTATGAGGAGGGCAGGGTCACGTGCATGTCGGAAGATGAGATCGAACACCAGGTCAGACGGTATATCCCGGAGATATTCGTGTCCGAGTTCGAATTGATGAAGAAAAGGGCGCTCGATATGGCAGCGCATTTGATCGAGCAGTACATAGAAGATCCGGCGATCAAGGGCATGGACCCCGAAAGGCAGGAGGAGCGCCTTAAGAACCTCGTTCGGGACTACCCTTATATCCAGTTCGTTTACGCCGTCAACGGGGAGGGCATCAAGACCACCCGCAATATCACGCAGGTGGTTGATAAGGCGAAGTACCAGAAGATCGGGCTCCATGAGGATTTTTCCGACAGGGATTGGTTCATAAAGCCGATGAGCGATGGAAAGGTCCACGCGACAAATCTTTATTCATCGCGAATAACGGGTGCGCTGTGCGTCACCGTCTCGGGTCCGATACGGGACGAGATAGGCGAGATCGTCGGCGTCCTCGGGCTTGATATAAGGTTCGAAGACCTCACCAAGGCGGAGGCTTAGCAACGGATATGGGGAAAACGCTTGCCGAAAAGGTCCTGGGGCGGAACACCGGCCGCGATGTCGTGCAGGGAAGCTCCATCATCGTGAATATTGACAGGATACTCCTGCAGGACGGTACCGCGCCGCTTGCGATCAGGCGGTTCGTTGAGATGGGTTTCGAAAGCCTGTTCGACGGGCCGAAGGTCACTTTTTTCATAGATCACGCATCCCCGAGCCCCCGGATGGAACTCTCGAACGACCATATGGCCATACGGGACTTTGCGGCACACTACGGCGCGAATGTAAGCGACATCGGCGAGGGCATCTGTCACCAGCTCATGTCCGAAAAGGTGCTTTTGCCCGGCGAGGTCCTCGTCGGGGCCGACTCCCATACGTGCACGGGGGGGGCGCTGTGCTCTTTTTCCACAGGCATGGGCTCAACTGATATCGCAACCGCCATGGGGCTGGGCAGGACCTGGATGAGAGTGCCCGAGACATTCCTCTTCAGGCTTCAGGGCCGGTTCCCGAATGCGGTGTTCCCGAAAGACCTTATCCTCAAGATCATCGGGATGATAGGCGCCGACGGGGCGACATACAAATCGCTCGAGTTCACGGGTGCCGCGGTTGACGCAATGCCGGTCGAGGACCGGATGACAATAGCGAACATGGCTGTCGAGGCGGGTGCGAAGTGCGGCCTCTTCCCTTCGGACGACATGACGCGGTCGTTCCTCGAAGACAGGGGCAGGGGAGCGTTCTTCGTTGAGATCACGCCGGACAGCGATGCATGCTGTGAGAAGGTCTTTGACATTGATCTCGCAGCGTTGACACCGATGGTCAGCCTTCCCCACACAGTGGACAACACGCGGGCTGTTGATGACAGAGAGGTCAGGGGAACGGCCGTTCACCAGGTATTCATCGGCTCGTGCACCAACGGGCGGACCGGGGACCTCAGGGTTGCCGCGCAGATACTGAAAGGGCGGATGAAGCACCCGGGGGTCCGGCTTATCATCGGCCCTGCATCGCGGGCCGTCTACCGCGATGCCGTGAAGGAAGGCATACTTGAAACCCTGCTTGATGCGGGCGCCGCTATTCTGCCGCCCGGCTGCGGTCCCTGCATCGGGCTGCACCAGGGCATTCTGGGCAAAAATGAAGTGTGCGTCGCCACCTCCAACCGGAATTTCCTCGGACGGATGGGCAACCCGGAATCGGGTATTATCCTGGCCTCCGCGGCCACCGCGGCGGCGAGTGCGTTAACGGGCAAAGTTTCTGACCCGAGAGAGGTCTTATAAATGGTGATCAGGGGAAACGCATGGCTCTTCGGGGATGACATTTCGACGGACCATATCATTCCGGGCAGGTTCTACCATCTGCGCTCAAACCTCGATGAGCTCAAAAAGCATGTCTTTGACGATATTGCCCCGGGTTTCAGCGACAGGGTCAGGAATGGCGACATCATCGTGGGAGGAAGGAATTTCGGCCTGGGATCGAGCCGGGAGCACGCACCCCTCATCATCAAGATGGCAGGGATAGATGCGATCGTAGCCAGATCCTTTGCCCGCATATTTTACCGGAATGCCATTAACGTGGGGCTTGCCGCGATTATCTGCCCGATAGAGGGCCTGCATGAAGCCGACGAACTCGAGATCGATCTGGCCGAAGGTGTCCTGAAGGACATAACGACGGGCGGTACGAGGACGTTTTCACCGCTTCCCCGCATCATGCAGGATATCCTGAACGAGGGAGGCCTCGACATATACATCAAGAAATACAAGGGGTTCACTATTTGATGGAAACAATCAGGATTCCCATTATTGCCGGGGACGGCACCGGAGAGGACATCTGGAACGCCTCGCGGGAGATATTCGAGGAAGCCGTGCTCAGGTCGACGGGCAATACGAAGAGGATAGAATGGATACCTGTCATCGCGGGTTTGAAGGCCCTCGAGCACAAAGACCTCCTGCTTCCCCCCGAGACCGTCGATGCGATAACAGAGTGTTCGCTCGCCCTCAAGGGCCCGCTTACAACACCGGTGGGCGGAGGCTTCCGCAGTGTGAACGTCTACCTGCGCCAGATGTTCGACCTCTACGTGTGCATGAGGCCGGTACGCTGGTTCAGGGGCCTGCCGAGCCCCTTAAAAAAGCCGGAGGCGGTCGATATCGTCATCTTCCGGGAGAACACCGAAGACCTGTACCGGGGAATAGAATGGCAGGCAGGGAGTGATGACGCGCGCATCGTGATCAGTTTTTTGAAGGATAAGATGGGCGTTGACTTAAGGCCCGACAGCGGGGTGGGGATAAAACCCATCAGCCGCACCGGGACGCAGCGTTTCGCGCGGTGGTCGATGGATGCGGCCATCCGGATGGGGCGCAGGGTGATCACGATCGTCCATAAGGGCAACATCATGAAATATACCGAGGGGGGTTTTCGTGAATGGGCCTACGAGACCGCGGCCGGGTACGACGAACTGTCGGCTGAGGCGCTCCCCGGGAAGATAGAGGTCAATGACCGGATAGCGGACAACATGTTCATGCAGGTCATATCGCGGCCCGCTGATTACGATGTCCTGTTGTGCCCGAACCTCAATGGCGACTACCTTTCGGATGCCTGTGCGGCATTGATCGGCGGTCTGGGAGTGGCGCCGGGGGCAAATTTCGGCGACAACGTTGCCATTTTCGAGCCGACCCACGGGAGTGCACCGAAGTATGCCGGTAAAGATATGGTAAACCCCACATCGTTCATCCTGTCCGGGGCGATGCTGTTCGATCACATCGGGCTTGCCGGGACCGGCGACATGATACGCCGGGGTGTCGAAAGGACGATCCAGGAAGGGATAGTGACATACGATCTCGCGCGCCAGCTCGACGGGGCCAGGCCCGTATCGTGTTCCGGGTTCGGCTCCGAGGTCATAAAACGGCTTCATGCCTGAGACACTGCAATTTATCCAGGGAAGGTAAACATGCTTGACGAGATCAAAGGAAAAATAGACCAGCTTGACAGTCGGATCGCCTCGCTGCGAGGTTATCTTTGACCTCCCGAAACTCGAGGAGCAACGGGCCCTCCTGGATAAAGAGGTAGCGCAGTCCAACTTCTGGGACGATCAGGAGAGGGCCCAGAAGGTCCTCAGGGAACGCTCGCGCCTCGATGAGGAGATAAGGTCCTGGCTGAAGAAAGAGGAGGAGCTCGAAGAGATCCATATCCTTTCCGACTTTATCCGGGAGACGGGGGATTCGGCGGATGTCGAGGAGTTGACCGCGCGGGTCAGGTCGCTCGACGAATCCCTCGGTTCGTATGAGATCGAAAGGATGCTCTCCGGGGAGAACGACGACAATAACGCGATCATGTTCATCAACTCGGGCGCGGGCGGGACGGAGGCGCAGGATTGGGCAGAGATGCTCTTCAGGATGTACCTCAAATGGTCGGAGCAGAAGGGTTTCACAACGCAGGTAGTTGACCTGCTCCCCGGGGAAGAGGCGGGCATCAAGAATGTGACGTTCCTTGTGTCGGGAAGGCACGCATACGGGTACCTTAAATGCGAGAACGGCATTCACCGCCTCGTCAGGGTATCGCCGTACGACGCAAACAACCGCAGGCACACATCCTTTGCGTCCGTCTACGCATATCCCGAGATATCGGAGGATATCGAGGTGGACATCCGGGAGGAGGACCTGAGGATCGATACGTACCGGTCGAGCGGCCCGGGCGGCCAGCATGTCAACAGGACCGATTCGGCGGTCAGGATCACCCACATCCCGACGGGGATCGTCGTGCAGTGCCAGAATGAGCGGTCCCAGCACAAGAACAAGTCGATGGCGATGGCCATCCTGAAGTCCCGGATCTACGAACTGGAAAGGAAAAAGAAGGAAGAGAAGATGGATTCCCTGAACAAGGAAAAGAAGGATATCGCCTGGGGCAGCCAGATCCGTTCCTATATCCTTCACCCCTACCGGCTGATCAAGGACCATCGGACCAAACACGAGGAACACAACGCCGACGCGGTGCTCGACGGGGGCATCGACACCTTTATAAAAGAATACCTTTTGTACTTGACTTTCGATCAGAAAAGAAAGGATAATTAACTAGATATGGAAATTTTCAGCGTAAATAAGGAAATAATTAACGTAAACCGTATAGAAGAACTGGAAGAAAAGATCGACAGGCTCATCGACGGCTATCGCCTCATGAAGCAGGAAAACGAGAGGCTGAAGGCGGAAGTTGACTCGATCCGCAATAATGACAAGGACTTAGAAGGCAAGATTTCAGAAATTCGGGGCGAGCGGGAATTACTCATCGAAAAGGTCCAGAAGATACTCGAGAAAGTTGAAAAAGTAGAGATCTAGGGGTTCACATGGAGAAGAAGGTTGAAGTAACCATCCTGAAACAGCCTTTTACCTTTGTGGGTGAGGACGACGAGAGGATAAAACGCGATGCGCATTACGTCGCGGACAGGATAGATCACGTAGTTAACCGGTACGGGATCGTCAATACGCTGAACGCCGTTATCATGGCAATGATGGAGCTGGCGGATGAATACCTGGAAATGAAGCAGCAGGTAGAAAAGGTGGACGGAAGGACTCTTCGGCTGATAAAAAAGTTCGAAGATATTGAGAATATAGATGTTCCCTGCGGTGTTCGTGATAGGCGGTAGGCTGTGAGCCAACACCTCAACACCGGGAGCTGTTCCCTGTTGTTGTGTGCATGCTCACCTCGAGGGAGAAGCCTGACGCAATATAACGGCACCCACGTGAAAACGAGGTTCAAGACATATCGTCTACACGGCATCTGCGGGGCTAATTTTAAGGGGTAATGCTTAAGGGAAACAAGAGGTTTGATATAGATCATTTCAAGCTCTCCTGGAGGGGTTTACATAGAGATGTAGAACGGTTGTCCAGTTAATCCTCTTTCTTTCCTTGTAATTGCACCCCCTTAATAATATTGAGATAGATTAGGGGGTTTCCTTGATTACAATCGTTACGGCTGTTATATCTTTTGTTGTAGCCCTCTTCATCGGATTCTTTCTTACAAAGCTCATCCATCAGAAAAAAGTAGGCGAGTACGATAAGATCGGAAAGAAGATACTCGACGATGCGAAGAAAGAGGCGGACGTCCTCATGCGCGAGGCGTCCATCCAGGCCAAGGACATAGTCCTTCAGGCCCGCAACGAGATCGAGCAGGAAGTGAAGGCGCGCAAGATCGAGATGCAGAACACGGAGCGGAGGCTCTCGCAGAAAGAGCTGAACATTGACAAGAAGCTCGACACCCTTGAGAAGAAAGAAGAAGAGCTGACCCGTAAGGACCGTGAGGTGTCGGGCAAGAACAACCAGCTCGAGTCGAAGCTCAGGGAGCAGGAGGGCCTTCTGGCCCGTTCGCGGGAAGAACTTGAAAAGATATCGGGCATGACATCGGAAGAGGCGAAAAAGATGCTTATCCAGGGCCTCGAACAGGAAGCCCGCTTCGAATCCATGAAGATGATCAAGAAGATCGAGGAAGAGGCGAAGGAGAAGGCCGACAAGAAGGCGAAAGAGATAATCGCCTTCGCCATCCAGCGGTATGCCGGCGAATATGTGGGTGAGGACACAGTCTCTGTCGTCCCGCTCCCCAACGAAGAGATGAAGGGGCGGATCATAGGCAGGGAAGGGCGCAACATACGGGCCCTCGAAGCGGCCACGGGTGTCGATATCATCATCGACGACACGCCGGAAGAGGTCATCCTGTCCTGTTTCAACCCCGTGCGGAGGGAAGTGGCACGGATTGCCATCTCAAAGCTTATCAGTGACGGCAGGATCCATCCGGCACGGATCGAAGAAATAGTTTCCAAGGTAGCCGAGGAGATGGAAGAGAAGATAAAGGAGGCCGGGGAACAGGCTGTGTTCGACCTTGGCGTCCACAACGTCCACCCGGAACTGGTCAAGCTCCTCGGACGGCTCAAGTTCCGTAGCAGTTACGCCCAGAACATCTACCAGCACTCGCTGGAGGTGGCGTTCATCTGCGGGGCCATTGCGTCGGAACTCAAGATCAGCGTCAAGGAGGCCAAGAGGGCGGGGCTCCTCCATGATATCGGTAAGGCCGTCGACCACGAGGTTGAAGGCTCCCATGCCACCATTGGCGCCGACCTTGCCAGGAAGTACGGTGAGAGCGAGGAGATCATCCACGCGATCCTGGCCCACCACGAGGATGTTGAGGTAAAGAGCCTTCTCGATGTCATCGTGCAGGCGGCGGACGCACTGTCCGGGGCAAGGCCCGGGGCGCGCCGCGAAATGCTCGAGACCTACATAAAAAGGCTCCAGGAGCTGGAAAAGATCGCCAATACCTTCCAGGGCGTTGAGAAATCATACGCGATTCAGGCGGGCCGCGAGATCCGCATTGTCGTGAACAGTGAAAAGGTCAACGACGAGAGCATCATCATGATGTCCAAGGACATCGCGAAGAAGATAGAGACGGACCTGAGCTATCCCGGCCAGATCAAGGTAGTCGTCATCAGGGAGACACGTTCGGTTGAATATGCAAAATAACACCCTCACAGTACTCTTTCTCGGCGATGTCATCGGAAAACCGGGGAGGAAAGCGGTAGCCCAGTACCTGCAGAATTCCCGTGCGGATTTCATTGTCATAAACGGGGAGAACCTCGCCGGCGGGATAGGCATAACGGGGCGCACTGCAGCGGAGATGCTCGCCATGGGTGTGGATGTAATAACGACGGGCAACCACGTCTGGAAGAAGAAGGAGGTCGCGACGTACCTCATGGAAGAGCAACGCGTTATCCGTCCGCTCAACTACCCGCGGGGGACCCCCGGCTTCGGTTATACAGTGATACGGAAGAACGGCATGGCCCTGTGTGTTGCGAACATAGAGGGCCGCATCTTCATGAACCCCCTTGACTGCCCCTTCCGGGCAATGGAGGGGTTTCTCGAAGAGCAGGACCGGGAGATACCGGTTATCGTCGATTTCCATGCGGAGGCAACGTCGGAGAAGATCGCCATGGGGTGGTTTCTCGACGGCAGGGTTGCGGCCCTCATGGGAACGCATACCCATGTTCAGACAGCGGATAACCGGGTACTGCCGAAAGGGACCGGGTATATTACCGATGCGGGCATGACCGGCCCGGCCGACTCCGTGATCGGGATGGATAAAGAGAGCGTCCTGGAGAGGTTCTATACCCAGATGCCCCAGAGATTCGAGGTCGGCAGGGACGATGTCGAGGTCCAGGGCGTGCTGCTCACGATCGGCAGGACCGGGAATAGGTGCCTCGACATCACGAGGATCAAGGAAAAAATAGTCTAGCCCGGGTTCATAACGCAATTCAATTCACATAATGATATGGAGCGATCATGGGTATTGAAGAACAGGTTGCGGTGATCAAAAGGGGAGCGGTCGACCTGATCAACGAAAAGGAGCTCAGGGACAAGCTTGCACGTTCCGAGGCGCAGAAAAAGCCGTTGAGGGTCAAGCTGGGAATGGACCCGACGGCACCTGACCTCCACCTCGGGCATACGGTTGTTCTCCAGAAGCTCAAGCAGTTCCAGGAGCTGGGCCATCTGGCTATCTTCCTTATCGGCGATTTCACCGGGATGATCGGCGACCCGACGGGGCGCAACGAAACACGTCCGGCCCTGAGCAGGGACGAGATAATGGCCAATGCCGAGACTTACAAGAAGCAGGTCTTCAAGATCCTCGACCCGGACAGGACAGAGGTGCGGTATAACAGCGAGTGGTTCGAAAAGATAACCGCCGCAGATATGATACGGCTGTGCGCCCAGTACACGATGGCGCGGATCATGGAGCGCGAGGATTTCAGGAACCGTTTTCAGAACAATGTGCCGATCAGCATACACGAATTCCTCTATCCGCTCGTGCAGGGATATGATTCTGTCGCGCTCGACGCCGACATCGAGCTTGGAGGCCACGACCAGATATTCAATCTGTTCGTGGGAAGGGACATTCAAAAGGCTTACGGCCAGGAATCCCAGGTGCTCGTCACGGTCCCTCTTCTCGAGGGTACAGACGGTATCAATAAGATGAGCAAGAGCTACGGCAATTACGTGGGTATAGACGAGCCTCCCGACGAGATGTTCGGTAAGCTCATGTCGATATCCGACGACCTCATGATCAAATATTACGAGCTCTTGAGCGATGTCCCTCTTGAGGGGCTCAATGCACTCAAGGCCGGCATGGCAAACGGCACGGTCCACCCGAAACAGGCCAAAGTCGATTTTGCGAAAGAGATGATTACCCGCTTCCACGACAGGCCTGCCGCCGACGCAGCACATGAGAATTTCGAGAAAACGTTCAGGGACAAGGGTATTCCCGACGACACGGAGACCTGGTCGATGCAGGGAATGCCGGACCTAGTTTCGATCCCTCACCTCCTGAAAGAATCGGGAATGGTCCCGACAATATCCGAGGGCATGAGGATGCTCGAACAGGGCGGGGTCTCATGTGCGGATATAACAGGCGGTCAGTTCCAAAAAATATCGGTGAAGGAGATACCCAGATCGGAACTGCTCGGAAAGGTCATCAAGGTGGGGAAAAGGAAGTTCAAAAAGCTTGCATAGAGCACACTAGCTCTTGACTTTAGGCGGTATTTGTAGTTAATTTAATCCCATTGTTCAAGGCCCCTCGCAAGGGCCGTGCTATTTGAAATACCAAAAGTGAATTCCACTCCCCGGTAGCTCAATCGGCAGTAGCGGCTGGCTGTTAACCAGTAGGTTGCAAGTTCGAGTCTTGCCCGGGGAGCTTTTTTTCGTGGCGCGTGGGGCGTAAGGAGTTAACAATAACACTTTGCGCCTTCCTTTTTTCTTTTGCTTTGGCCGGTTTTCCTTCTATAATAAGCGCGATGTTATCCATCTTTCCTTTTGAGAACGATATCCCTCCCGACATGCTCAAGGGGATCCCTGTGGGGCGGAAGGACTACCTGCGGGAGGGCACGGTCGCCGACTGGCGGGGACCGTTCAGGGAGGTACATTCGCCCCTCCTCATTCGTACGGTAGCCGGCCTTTCTCAAAAACGCATCGGGTCCGTTCCGTCAATGGACGAGGAAGCCTCTCTCAGTATTCTTCGTGATGCCCGAGCTGCTTTCCACAACGGCAGGGGAGAGTGGGTCGTCCTGCCGGCCCGTGAAAGGGCCCTGCGCTTCAATGCGTTTCTCGAGCGGATGGAAGGCTTGAGGGATGACATTGTCCGCCTGCTCCAGTGGGAAATAGGAAAAACGGCGCGGGAATCAGGAAATGAATTCGATCGTGCACTGTCGTATGCCCGGTCCTGCATGGAAAAAATAACGGAATACGGGAACGCCGGAGAGGCCTTCGTTGAAGGCGGCGGAATTTCAGGACGGCTTGAACGGGTACCGTGCGGGGTGGTCCTTATCATGGGCCCGTTCAATTATCCGCTCTTTGAGACGATGACGGCACTCGCTCCGGCCCTCTTATCGGGAAATACGGTCATCATAAAACCCCCGCGCCTCGGCTGCCTTTTCTTCCAGCATATCCTCAAACCTGTCGAGGAGACCTTCCCGAAGGGAACGGTGAATTTCGTGTACGGCGACGGCCGGCGCATCATTCCCCCTCTTCTTGCCTCAGGCGGGATAGATGTTTTCTACTTTATTGGGACCAGTTCGGTTGCCGCCTACCTCCGGGGGCTCCACCCGAAGCCGCACCGGCTCCGTTGCATCCTCGGCCTTGAGGCAAAGAACCCGGCTGTCGTCTTGCCTGATGCGGATATCCAAACGGCCGCGGCGGAATGTGCGAAAGGCGCTTTGACATTCAATGGTCAGCGCTGCGCCGCGTTGAAGATACTTTTTGTCCATCGCTCGGTGGCGAATGAATTCAACGAATGCCTGAACGGTTTCATTGAAACGTTCAGATCCGGAATGCCCTGGGAAGATGGTGTCGTCCTCACGCCGCTTGCCGAGAATGACCGGGTGGAATATCTGTCGGGACTGGTCGACGATGCGCTGGGGCTTGGCGCCGGCGTTGTCAACGAAGGGGGAGGTGGATCGGCGGGTACCTTCTTTTACCCCGCAGTCCTGTACCCGGCAGCCGTCACTATGCGTGTTTGCCGGGAAGAGCAGTTCGGTCCGGTCGTTCCCATCGTGCCGTATGACGACATCAATGAACCTCTGAAGTATATCAGGGAGTCGAACTACGGACAGCAGGCGAGCGTTTTCTCCCGGGACATGTCACACATCAGGGATCTGACATCGTACCTTGTTCATCACGTTTCACGGGTCAATATCAACTGCCAGTGCCAGCGCAGTCCCGACACGGTCCCGTTCACGGGCCGGAAAGACTCCGCAGAGGGCAGCCTTTCAACCTCCGAGGCCGCCGAGGCCTTCACCGTCCCGACCTTCATCGCAACAAAGACGGGGAACGTGGATCTGATATTATAGAAGTTCTACGTTCTACGTTCCGCGTTCTACGTTGTCAATTCATCGGTCATTTGTCATCGTTTTTTTAACGCAGAACGCAGAACGTTCATTATGCCCTGTTCCACGCCTTCCATTTCATCTTGAACGCGTCGGCGACTGCCTGATGGGTCAGGGTCCCGCGCCTCATATTGATGCCTGTTGCGATCGTGAGGTCCTTTTCAGCGGCTTTTTTGATTCCGGCGGATGCTATGGCGCGGACGTAGGGCAGCGTGGCGTTCGTCAGGGCGAACGTCGCCGTCCTGGGAACGGATGCCGGCATATTGGGCACTGCGTAGTGAATGACGTCATGAAGCTTGTATATGGGTTCGGCGTGCGACGTCGGCCGCATCGTTTCCACCGTACCGCCCTGATCGATGGAGACGTCGACGATGACCGATCCGGGTTTCATACGTGATACCATCTGCTCGGTAACGAGGACCGGCGCCCGGGCCCCGGGGACGAGGACAGCTCCGATGACCACGTCTGCGTATTGAACGGCTTTCTCAATGGCGTACGGCGTCGAGTACAGTGTCGTTACGCAGCCCCGCATGATGTCGTCGACGTAGCGCAGCCGCTCGTGGGAGACGTCGAACACGGTGACGTGTGCGCCAAGCCCCGACGCGATCGCAGCCGCATTCAACCCCACTATGCCGCAACCGATTATGACGACCTCGGCGGGGGCGACACCGGGAACGCCGCTCAAAAGGACGCCGCGTCCGCCATAATCAGATTCGAGAAAGCGCATGGCAACCTGCACAGAGATGCGCCCGGCGACCTCGCTCATGGGGATGAGCAGCGGAAGCCTGCCGTCCTTGTCTTCCATCGTCTCGTACGCTATGCCGGTGATCTTTTGCCTGAGGAGGCCCATCGTAAGCTTTTGCGATGAAGCGAGGTGGAGATATGTAAAGACAACCTGTCCGCTCTGGAGGAGCGGCCATTCCTCCTCAAGCGGTTCCTTGACCTTGACGATCATGTCGGACCGGGCAAAAACGGAACGCCTGTTATCGACAACCTCCGCGCCCTCATTTGCGTATTCCTCGTCGGTGAAGCCGCTTCCAGCTCCCGCCCCCTTCTCCACAAGCACGGTATGGCGGTCGAGCACAAGAGTGTGAACGCCCGCGGGCGTTATGGACACGCGGTTCTCACCTTCTTTGATCTCTCTCGGTACCCCTACTATCATCATGCCTCCGTCTGCGCGAATAAACTCAGCGTCATGTGTTGTCTAACGTAAATCTCCATTTGCAGAACATATCATCCGGGTGTTCGTCGGGCGGGGCGAAGACGCATTCCACTTTGATTGCGGGATCGACCGCACGCGCGATGCTCTTGAATTCACCCTCATGCATATACTTGCAGACAAATTCATCGAGGCCCCGTTTTAAGCGCGCTTCCTGTGTCGGGCAATGGGGGACCGTCACAATGATCTCATCGTCCTTTTCCTCGATCTGATAATCGACGATTACGGTCCAGGGAAACATCTTTAACACCTGGAGAAACCCCTTGAGACCTCCTTCGGTGATATCGAACCTTTGCAGCAGGTTGTGCACGCCCATCTCGGGCACCCGCGACCAGACCTTTTCGTTTATCCGTTCGGCCTGTTCCTGCCCGTACAGGTCATTGACATAAATGAACCAGAATGCATCCACAACACGGTAATGCCACAGAAGGAAGCCCAGGTAATTCCGGAGCTGGTTTTCATCCATGGAATCAAAAACAGACAAATTCATACTCCCCTCCCTAATTTAGTGGATGCACAGCACCTTTTATTGTAAATTAGTGCACCCCAAAAGACAATGAAGAGCGCGTATTTCGACAAAAAAATTCTCTCCTGGTGCCTTTTCGATTTTGCCAACTCCAGTTATTCTGCGGTGATCGCAGCAGTGATCTTTCCTGTCTATTACACGACGGTCATAGTGGGCAACGACGCAGGGCTTGGCGATGTCTGGTGGGGCAGGGCCATCTCGGTCAGCATGGCATTCGTGGCCTTAAGTTCCCCGTTGCTCGGAGGGATCTGTGATTTCTCAGGCGCACGAAAGAAATTCCTTTTCCTGTACACGATGGTCTGCGTTGTGGCGACAGCGTCCCTGGTGTTTCTTGGAAAGGGCGGCATAATTCCCGGTTTCCTTCTTGTTGTCGTTGCCAACATCGGAATGGAAGGAGGGATAGTTTTCTATAATTCGTTCCTGAACGACATAGCAGAGAATCAGTACCAGGGGCGAGTTTCGGCCTGGGGGTTCGCAACGGGCTACCTGGGTTCGATCGTTTCGCTTCTCGCCGCGCTGGTCTTTATAAAGATCGATCACATGACCCTTGCATGGCCGATGTCCGCCCTGTTCTTTTTTGCCTTTTCCCTGCCGGCCTTTCTCTTTCTTCCCGGTGATGAACACAAGGGAGTGACGGTAGCCTCGGCGGCGAGGGAAGGTTTGAAGACCACCCTTGCCGTTTTGAAAACAATGTGGTTGAACAGGCACCAGAGGAGATTTCTGCTTGCGTACCTCCTGTATGAGGACGGTGTGAACACGGTCATTGTCTTCTCCAGCATCTTTGCCGCCACAACGCTCGGTTTCAAATCGGAGGAACTGGTGGGGCTCTATCTCGTCGTTCAGGTGACGGCGCTCGCGGGCGCATTCGTCATGGCGCGCCCGATAGATTTCTGGGG
>ERZ1645192.1007-NODE-1007-length-23847-cov-7.780052_pt1 | contig 23847 bp, 22 predicted proteins | sample MGYA00575354_ERZ1645192 | MGnify/ENA primary metagenome ERZ1645192 (study PRJEB40844, sample SAMN11349763) | freshwater sediment metagenome | isolation source: river sediment | host: Sediment | place: India: Faizupur Khadar , New Delhi | collected 2017-02-21 ... | reverse complement strand
CCGGCCCTGGTCCCGGACCAGGCCAACGCGATGCTGGAGCTGAAAAAGGACGGGACCATACGCCTCTATTCGAGCCTTCCCGACATGGGGCAGGGAAACGCGAGCACGTATCTCAGGATCGCCTCCGCGATACTCGACCAGGACCCCGGGACGATGGAGCTCGTGCAGCCGGACACGGACCACGGGCTCCCGTCGGGCTCATCGTCTGCAAGCCGCACCACGTACACCTTCGGGAACGCCGTTATCAAAGCCGCCGAGGCCCTGAAGAGCACGATCCTCGGGTGTGCCGAGCGGATTTTCGGCCCATCGGATGCCGGAGGGCCCCTACTCGTCCCGGGTAAGGTGCGGGACGCCATCTCGGGCAGGGAGGTCCCGCTTGCCGATATAGCCCGGTTCTTACGTGACAACGAACGATCGCAAAAAGGCTTCTTCCGGGCGCCGTCCGACGAGAGCACGATCGAAAGGTTCTATCTCGGGGCGCACGTCCTGTTTTCCTATGGCGCTCATCTCGCGAGGATCGAGGTCGACACCTTGACGGGCGGCATAGAGGTAGTGGATTACGTGGCTGTCACAGACGCCGGGGCCGTCATCGACCGGAGCCTTTATGACCAGCAGGTGCAGGGCTCTGTGGCCCAGGGGATCGGCTACGCCCTGACCGAGGACTATGCCGCGCCTGGCGGCATGCACGCGACCCAAAACCTTTCCACGTACATCGTGCCCACGTCGCTCGACCTGCCCGACGTGGTGTCCGTGCCGGTCGAGCCTTTCGAAGAGACAGGGCCTTTCGGCATGAAGGGGATCGGCGAAGTGGTGATAAGCGGCTGTCTTCCCGCCATAGCGAACGCATTCTACGACGCCTGCGGTGTCAGGATAACGCGGGCGCCATTTACCCCCGAAAGGGTGTTGTCGCTCATTTCGCGCGAAGGGGGCGGCGAATGAAGCAGACCATTTCCTTTGTCCTCAACGGCTCGGCGGTGCTCATCGAGGCGGACCCGGCGCGCAGGGCCCTGGATGTCCTGCGCGAGGACCTCGGCCTGACGGGCACGAAGGAAGGCTGTGGCCAGGGCGAGTGCGGGGCGTGCTCAATTATCGTAGACGGGGTTGTGAAGCTTTCCTGCCTGATGACGGCGGCACAGCTCGAGGGGAGAGAGATTGTTACCATCGAAGGGGTCGCGGCGGACGGTGAGCTTCATCCCGTTCAGGCGGCATTTGTCGAGCACGGGGCCGTACAGTGCGGTTTCTGCACGCCGGGCATGGTCATCAGTGCGGTCAATTTCCTTGAAGGGAACCCTGAGCCGTCACGGGAGGAGGTCCGCGAGGCCCTGAGCGGCAATCTCTGCCGCTGCACCGGGTACCAGAAGATCGTCGATGCGGTGGAGGGGGCCGCGCAAAAGATGCGCTCAGGCGGACAGGATGGGTAAGGTCTATCTCCCCGACTCTTTGCCGGAGGTTTTCGATATATTGTCGCGCGAACCGGGCGCGGTCCTGTATGCCGGCGGCACCGACGTTTTTGTGAAATCTCCCCCGGGGAAAGGAAATGACGGGCCGCTCGTCTGCCTTGAAAAGGTGGGTGAACTCACGGGTGCGAGCGATCTCGGCGGCGAGGTCAGGATCGGGGCGTGCACGACGCACCGTGAAATCGTTGCAAGCCGCCTCATCGGGGAGCATTTCCCGCTTCTTGCCCGGGCGGCCCGGCATATCGGCGCCCCGGCCGTGCGGAACATGGGGACGATAGGCGGCAACATCTGCACGGCGTCGCCGGCAGGCGACACCTTGCCTCCGCTGTACATTTATGATGCAGAGGTTGAGCTCCAAAGCGCCAAACGCGCGCGCCGCCTGCCCCTGAGCAGTTTCATACAGGGCCCGGGCCAGACCCTGCTGGAAGGCGGCGACGTCCTCTCGGCCGTGTATATCAAGAAGGACCACGGTTACACGTTTTGCCATTTTGAAAAGGCGGGGCAGCGCAGGGCCATGGCGATCAGCATCGCAAGCTTTGCCTTCGCAGCCCGCATCGGCGATGACGGACGTGTCGAGCGAGCCCGGTGCGCCTTCGGAAGTGTCGCGCCGACCGTCCTTACGATGGAGGCGGTCGACACGTGTTTCGCCGGCCGGCACGTTGAGGACGACGTCCTGGCGTGCGCCGCGGCGCTTGTCCGCGCAGGTGTCTCCCCCATCAGCGACGTAAGGGCGTCGAAGGAGTACCGGAGGGCCGTGGCGGGCAATCTTGTCATGCGCCTTGAGTGTGCGCTGCGGGGCACCCGATGACAAACAGGGGCCCGTCCATTTATACCCGGGAGTTCATTCTCCTCAACATAGTACTCGGTTGTGCTTCCGGTGTTATGGCCCTTTTCTTCCAGTTCCACGAATACCTTCTTTCACTCGGCATCGATCCGCGATGGCACGGGTTCCTCATCGGCGCCGATGCCGTCACGGGCATTGTGCTGCAGCCGCTGCTCAGCCCTTACCTGCACGGAGGGAACGCGAAAAAGGCGGGTGCCGCCGGCATCTGTATCATGGCGGCGGCGCTGGTGCTTTACAACTTCACCCAGACGACCGCGGGCATCGCCTGCGTGCGCGTCCTCCATGGAAGCGGTTTTGTTGTTCTCGTTGCAGCGATGATGTCCCTTTTTGCATCGCATATCCCACCCCGGAGAAGCGGGGAGGCCATTGGCCTCATCTCCATCACGCGGCTCGTTCCCTACGCTCTCATCCCGCCCGTTGTCGTCTATCTTGTCGGCATGTCGTACGGTTTTCTCTCTATCGTTACCGTTTCGGCGGGCCTCGCACTCCTTTTTCTCGTGCCGCTGGCCCTGGTGCGGGTAGTCCCGCAAGGGGAGCGCGGGCAGGAGAAAGGCGCAGGTTTCAAGGGCCTGGCAGAAGACCTTGCGTCGGGCCCCGTCAGGATGCTCCTTGCCGTGAACGTTGTTTTTTACAGCGCGTACACGTCGCTGTTCTTCTTCTTCAAGGATTTCGGCACAGTGCGCGGTATGAGGAACCCGGGTTTCTTCTTTACCGTTGCCATGGCGGTCATGATCATCGTCAGGCTTGCGGGGAGCCGTTATTTCGACAGGATGAAAAAGGCCCGGGCCTCGGCGGCCTCAATGGGCATCCTCGCCGTGTGCCACGTTGCCCTCGGGTTTTCGGAGGGTCCGGGCGCCTTCCTCTTTTTTGCCGCCGCTTTTGGTGTCCTCTGGGGCGTGGGCATACCGCTTCTCATGGCCCTCATCTTCGATATATCGGAGGCGCGCTTCCGGGGCCTTAATATGAACCTGTCGCTCGTCATGATGCAGGCCGGCTTTTTTCTGGGGCCGCTCGTCGGCGGGCTTATCCTGGCCCGGTGGGGATACGTGCCGCTCTTTATTTTCTGCGGAGCGCTGAACGGTCTCGGGGCGGCCATGCTGGCCCTGCCGCGGGGTTTCCGCACCGTTTTCCGTTGACGCCGTCCGGGCCCCTGATGTAGAAAGAAAGTGGTAAAGGAGCACTATGACGCCCGTTTTCATTGATATCAGCCCTGACGAGAAGGTAGCGGTCGACATCTTTCGGCCTGGTGACGCCACGGATGTAGGGGAGCTTTTCCGCGCCGTGTACGGTGAAGACTATCCCGTGAAACTGGTGTATGAACCCGAGGGGCTCGTGGGGGCTTTTGAGAGGCAGGAGAACATTCCCACCGTGGCGCGTTCCTCGAAGGGGGGCCTCGTGGGATACGTGAGCCTTTTCCGGTCGGCGCCGAGCAAAACAGTCTACGAGGGCGGGCAGGGGCTCGTGCGTGCCGACTACCGCAAGCACGGGATCGCCCGCGCGATGAACCGCTATTTTGCCGAGGAGGTGGCCCCGCTGTACGGTGTCGACGCCGTCTTCGGTGAAGCCGTATGCAACCATCCTTACATGCAGAAGGCCTGGGCCAACGAGGGTGCGGTCGAAACGGCCCTCGAGGTGGACCTCATGCCGGCAGAGGCGTATGCCCGGGAAGGCAGCGCCAGGGGCCGGGTGGCTTCCCTGCACATGACCAGGATGTACCGTCCCGCAGACCACACCGTCTACGCGCCCGAACGGTACGAAAAGGCCATACGGTTCATCTATGCCGGTATCAATACCGGGGCCTGTGTGGCAAGGGCAGAGAATATAGCCCCCGGGGCAAGACACACATCCATCGAGAGCCGCGTCTTTGAATTTGCCTCCGTGGCGCGCCTTACCGTTTGGGAGGCGGGTGCGGACTTTGCGGATGCTTTTGAGCATTATGAAGCGGAAGCCCTCGGCAGGGGCATGATCGTTGTCCAGGTATGGCTCAACCTTTCCTGGCCATGGATCGGGCAATTGACAGAGTACCTGAGGGGCCGGGGGTATTTCTTCGGCGGCGTCCTGCCCCGGTGGTTCGGTGCCGATGGACTTCTCATGCAAAAGGTCACCGTCCGGCCCAACTGGGAAGGTATCCGGCTCTACTCCGAAAAGGCGCAAAAGATCTGTGATATCATCCGGGAAGACCGCAGGATGACCCTCTCATCCTGAAAAGGTGCAAAGGAACAACGGCGGGCATAACGGCTGTTCCGTGAAGGATAAGCATGGAAACCGTGCAAGAAGGGAAAGCTGACATAAGGCTGCAGATCGTTCCTGTCGGTGCCATAGACCCCGGTGTCCTCGAAATGTTGAGACAGGGTATCGCCGGTGTCCTCCCGGCAGATGTACGCTTCGGGGAGGTGCTTGAACCCCGGGCCGGCGCGTACGATGCTAAGCGGGGCCAGTATTCTGCCGAGGCGATCCTCAACGACCTGGCTGCAAGGACATCGGGGGAACTCTCCGGTCCCGTTCTCGGTGTTGCGGACTGTGATCTCTATGTTCCCAACCTGACCTTTGTCTTCGGCGCCGCGCTCGGACCGGCCGCCCTCATTTCGATCACGCGTCTTAAGCAGGAGTTTTACAGCCTGAAGGCTGACAGGGATATGCTGTACACGCGCATGATGACGGAAGCCGTGCATGAGATCGGCCATTCATACGGAATGAGGCATTGTTTCGATCCGGGGTGCGTCATGTTCTTTTCCCGCACGATCGGTGATACCGACAGAAAAGGCTTCGACTTTTGCGAGACCTGCCGTGAGACGATGTCACGGCTGTCGAAGCCCCTCCTGGAAATATCGGAGGACGACCCCCGGCTGGCCCCTTCCCTGAACATTATGCTCTGAAAGACCGGTCACATCAGGGGGACCCTCTCCCACGTATCTGAATCGAAGGGGATTGCACCTGTGTTGTCCGGGGGTTCCTTTGTCCCGTTTTCGTATATGTACCTCTGGAAACGTTCGATGGTCCTCATCGCCTCGCGGATCTGCATGTATTCATCCCGGGTAAGAGCGGACGGGCGCACCCAGCCGGCACGGCCGTGCTCATTGAGCGTCAGCAGGTGCTCCGTCAGGCACTCGTAGGCGTCTGCCAGAGCATCCTCCATGTCCGCGGATATTATCCGCCTCATGCGCAGGAGGAATATGCATTTCAGCGTGTTGTGTTCCACGATGCCCTTCGATGCCGCAAACGCCCATACGGAGGCGGCAAGAGGATCGATCCCGTGGGTCCTGATATTGAAACGGCCGGCATACGCGCCTTTCTCCTCGACGCGGAAGGACCCCAGTAAGCCGAGCGCCGTCGGCATGTACATTGCCCACCGCAGCGTGTCCGAGATGCATCTTCCCAGGCGCGCCGCAACCCTTTCAGGGTATTCCATCGCTGTGTTTTCGACCGTATCGGTGTCCGGCAACAGCAGGCCGGCTGTTTTCAGTGCGATCTCCATATGTACCTGCCTTATGTGCGTGCTGTCTGATATTTTTTGCGGAGCATGAGAGAGCTGAACGTGCCTATCGCCGACACCACCGCGCACAGGAGAAAGGCGTTCGTGAACGATCCGGTGAGGTCTTTTATCCATCCGCCGACGGCCGGGCCGAAGGCCTGCCCGATGCCGAAGAAGAGGGTTATAAAACCGAGCGCCGCGGGCGCAAGCTTGCCGCCGACCGCGTCCCCGGCCGCCGCCGCCATGATGACGGGGACCGCGAAGGCCGTGATGCCGAACAGGGATGCCGAGACATAGAAGCCGAGGCTCCCTTTGGAGAAGGCAATGATGAAGTAGGCGGCTGTAAGCGTCAGGTAGGCCAGGAACGAGCCGTAGCGCCGGCCCACGAAATCGGATATCCCGCCCCAGATGACCCCGCAGAAGATGCTGACGAAGCCGAGAAAGGCGAATATCTGACCGGCTTTGGCGGCCCCGATGCCGACCTCCTTGCCGAGGTACGCGACGATGAATGTCAGGTAAATGATATAGGAGAAACCGTACATCATGTAGACGGAACCGAGCTTCCAGAGCTCCGAGTTCCCGATGACGTTCTTAAACGCGGAGAACATGTTCGGCGCCGGTTCCTTTTTCGGCTCCTCGCCGCCGTCCGTGAAGGGCACCCCGTACACCCCGAGGCCCTTTTCGCGCGGGTTATCGCGGAGAAGAAAGTAACACATAAGGGAGAGGACTGTTGCTATCCCGCCCATAAGGAACCAGGCGTACCGCCATCCCTGGACGCCGTACTTCCCCAGGAAGAAAGGGAGGATAATACCGGAAAGGGAAAGGCCCATCCCCACCCCCATCGTTACGATCCCCGTGGCAAGGCCCCTTTTCTTCGCGGCGAACCATGCCGCGGGAAGCGCCATGATCGGGACGAAGGCCCCTCCGTTCCCGAGGCCGGTAATAAGGCGGGTCAGGAAGGCGTAGACGAACGAGTTCGTGAATCCCGTGAGAAAAATGCTGACGCCGAGGACGATGAGGGACCCGAACACGACCCGTCTCACACCGAAGCGGGCGGCGAGAAACCCCCCGACGATCGAAAGCGACAGGTAGCCGATGAAGTTCCCCGTTCCGATCAGGCCGAGCTGGGTGTAGCTGAAGTGAAGGCCGTCCCTCATGGCAGGAAGCAAGACCGAGTAGGACATCCGGCCGAAGCCGTGGGCGAGTAAGACAACGAGTGTTCCCGTGCATGCAATGATCCATGCGTAGTGCATAATAACCCCCAGTATGTAAATTTTCCCGTTCCGCCGCCGGCCGCGCCCCCTATTTTAAGGGTTCCCGGGCGGCCGTGCCATACCCAAAATGGCGTTGAGCGAAATGTACATACCTAAATACCTCAAAAATGGACTGAGCATGCTAATAGAAAAATTATAGACAACTGATATGATATGCTGGCAGTAGAATGATAGCAAACAATAGTACACTGATAGGGTAAGATCCGAAAGCCCGACCCCATTTCTGTGGATTATCTCAGATAAGAGTTTGAAATGATGGCATAAAAGTGGCTGTCAACCGTCGAAGGAGGAAATAAGGTAGGCGGTCAAATTTACCTTCATATTGTTCAACCCGAGCTTGTTCCTCAGCTTCTGCCTGTGAAGGTTGATCGCGCTTTCGGAAACCCCCAGTAACTGGGCAATCTCCTTTGCGGTCTTCCCCTCCCGTATGAGATGGGCGACCCTGAGCTCGGTGGGGGTGAAGTAGACGTCGATCGATGTCATCTTCCGGGCGAAAGGCGAAATGATATTTCTCAGATTCGTTTCGAGAACGTTGAGGTACGACCGCTGCTGCGGGTCGAGCTTGTGCCTTTTGAGCTTGTCCACATACGGCAGGATGAGCTCGCGCACGTTTTGCAGGACAAGCTCTTCCAGCTCCTCCCTGTCCTTCTCTCTTTGCTTGAGCAAAACCCTCAGCGCCGCGTTGACATCTTCCAGGTCTTTCGATTTTTTTCGCGCCTCCTCTTCGAACTGCTTGCGGACGGTGATGTCGCGGATGATGCACTGAAGCAGGTGTTCACCGCCGAAATCGATGCAGTTGAGGCTCACCTCCGCATCGAAAAAGGTGCCCTCCGAACGGTAATAGCGCCATTCGAAAAACTGGAGACTGCCGCTCAAGGCCGCCTTTATCTTCTCTGCGGCGGCCTCGTTCGAGCCGGACCCGTCGTTTTGCGCCCGGGGTGAGAACATGAAAGGTTTTTGGCCGATCATCTGTTTCTTCGTGCGGCCGAACATTTCCCAGGCTTTCGTGTTGCAGTCGATGCAGGAATCGTCTTTCATGAGCAGGATAGCGTCATTCGACGATTCGAAGAGGATCTTGTATTTCAATTCCTCCCATTTGAGCGCCTTTTCCGCTTCTTTGCGCTGCGAGATGTCGCGGACGAACCCCCACATCTGCAGGGGGTTGCCCTTCTCGTCCCGGTCGAGATGGGCCCGTACCTCGATGGGGAATACCGTTCCGTCCTTCTTGATGTACTCCTTCTCGAACACGTCGGAGTAACCCCGGCTGAGCACCTGGCTCTCTATCACCTTGTCCTGGCGGGCATGCCACTTCTTCGGGGTGATATCCGGGTATTTGAGGCTGAGCAGCTCTTCCCGGGTGTACCCCGACATTGCGCAAAACGCGGGGTTGATATCGATGAATTTCTTGTCCATGCCGACGAGGGTGAACCCGTCCGGCAGCTTTTCGAACAGCCCCCGGTATTTCTTTTCGGACCTTTCGAGGGCGTCGCGGAACGCCCTGCGCTCGCTGACGTCGATGAGGGTGCCTATGATGGCGCCCCTTCCTTGATAGGTCGTCTGCGCGCTGTACACCTCGACGTTCCTTACCTGCCCGTTCTTTGCGACAAGCCGGAACTCGGCGTACGTACAGTCGATCTCGCCCGACAGCCGGCGGCGCATGTTCTCGTCGACGAGCGGCCAGTCCTCGGGGAACACGATATCCCGCGGCCCGATCCTGCCGGCCATCTGTTCCACGGTGTAACCGGCGATCCGGGCGAACCTCGTGTTGACGTACGGGAACACGTCGTCCTGTATCAGGTAGATCCCGACCGTCGCCTTCTCTGCGAGGTCACGGAATTTGCTCTCGGATTCGCGGAGCTGCTCTTCCCTTTCCGCCGCATCATGCTCCAGCCTTCTGGCGTACACCGAAATGTCGGTCTCGTGGAGAATCTGGCGGTAATCGCTGTATGCCTGGAAGATGTGGCTTAAGGCAGCATTCAGCCGGTCGATGGCCTCGACGGCTATTTCATGCCCGAGGCCGGTGACGAGAAGCGGCATGACGATCGAACGGAGCATCTCGAACCTCTTGTAGAAGTCGGAGGCGGGACACTGCGACCGGAAATCCGTCTTCGCCACTTCGCGGATGCGGGCATCGATCCCCGATACGTCGTCATCGATAATGTATGTGAAACAATCGTCCACTATCTGCCGGACAGCGTCTGCAGACAGGCCGAAGAACGTTTCACCCGCTTCCCGCTCCAGCCTGCTCAGCCATTCCCGGGCGATAGCATTCCCGTTTTCTTTGAGAACATCACGGATATGTGCGTCAATCATCGGTTCAGACCATTCGCCACGGTGAGGAACTTTTACCTTTCAGAATGTTAAAAACGGGGAGTGCAACTCCTGTGAAAGCCCTGATCGTCTGTGGCAACCTGTGTTATTTTCATTACACTGCGACAATATTGTGCTGTATAACAGTCGGGAATTGCAAGATAAAAATGTGTCATGCAGAACTGTTTTCGAACGCAAGCGCCTGAGGATGACGGGCTTCTGCACAAATTAATCAAAAATTAACAATCGCGTTTTACAATGAGCGGTGACATTGGAAAGGCCGGGCAGGTTGCCTGCCGGTTTTACAGGGAATATGCTCATGAGGTAATATTAACCTATGCCGAAGGAACTCATAGCCGTTATCGATGATGAGCCGGATATCCTCGAACTGGTGTCGATACACCTTAAGAGAGCGCACTACAACGTCCGCGAATTCCCGGAAGCGGAACCCTTCTATCAGTTCCTGGCGAAGGAGGTCCCTGACCTCATCATACTTGACCTTATGCTCCCTGACGTCGACGGCCTGCAGGTATGCAGGTATCTGCGGGGGCACGAACGGTTTGCATCGCTTCCTATCATTATGCTGACGGCGAAAACAGAGGAGATCGACAAGGTGATCGGCCTTGAGCTGGGGGCGGACGATTATGTCACAAAGCCTTTTTCGCCGCGGGAGCTGGTCGCCCGGGTCCGCGCGGTGCTGCGACGGCACGGCCGGGCCGATGCCGACGCCCGGAGGATAGTGGTCGGCGATGTCGTCATAGATGTCGACAGGCGCGAGGTCCGGGTGAAAGAAAAAGCGGTCGACCTTACCCCTTCGGAATTCAACATCCTGCATTTGCTGGCTATGAGGCAGGGGCGCATCCAGACGCGTGACCAGATACTGAGTCATCTCTGGGGCGACGAAAAGTTCGTGATCGACCGGACGGTGGATGTTCACATCAGGCATTTGCGCGAAAAACTCGGGCAGGCATCGCATATTATCAAGAACGTCCGCGGTGCCGGTTACAGGATAGACGATGAAACGGTCGATATTCCTTAAGATATTCGGCAGCTATTTCCTGCTGATCGTTGCCCTTTCGGGCCTCATCGTCCTCTTTTCCTCCTATCTCATACGGCATTACCAGCTGGAGCGCACAGAGCAGGAGTTAAAAGAGATTGCGGCGGTCATCCGCAGTACGCTGAAGGGGACCGCGCCGGACAAAACCGTCGACGAGGCCGTCAAGGCGTTGGGAGTGAAGATAAACACGCGGATAACCGTGGTGGACCGGGAGGGCCGTGTCATCGCGGACTCCCGGGAAGACCCGAGGAAGATGGATAACCACCGCACGAGAACGGAGATAGCGCAGGCCTTCGAAGGCCGGACCGGGGTCTACCTGCGCACAAGCGATACCCTCGGGCAGGACATGCTGTACGTCGGCGTGCCCGTCTACGAAGGCGCAGAGGTCCGGCAGGTCATCAGGGTAAGCAAATTCCTTAAGGATATCAAGCTAGTCTCAGGAAGGCTCAACAGGAAGATAGCCCTGACCTCGGCCATTGTCCTCGCGATCGCCCTTGTCGCGGCATTTTTGTTCGCCCGGACGATATCCCGCCCCGTGGGCGAGTTGACGGATGCTATACGGCGCGTGGCCGGCCACGACTTCAGCGCGCGGGTGCTGCTCAAAGGCGGGGACGAACTCAAGCAGGTCGCGGACAGTTTCAACGCGATGACCGATGAGATGCAGGGGCTTTTCGGGGAACTGACCCGGCAGAAAGAGGAGTTGAACGGTATCATAACGTCTCTGCAGGAAGGGCTCCTCGTCCTTGACAGGGATGAACGGGTGGTCATGGTAAACAAGAGCCTGGAAAGGATCGCCGGCCGTCCGGTCGAAACAGGAAAATTCTACTGGGAAGAGATCCGCGAGCCCGGGATCAATGACCTGATAAAGAAGGTGCGCGACGAACGGAAGAACCTCAGTCACGAGATCACCGTGAACGAGATGGTTTTTCTCTGCAGCGCCTCTTTCCTGAAGACGGATGGCGGGATAGTGGTCGTCTTCCACGATATATCGGAGATAAAGCGGCTCGAGAAGATAAAAAGCGATTTTGTCCTGAATGTTTCTCATGAGCTGCGGACCCCGCTTACATCTATAAAAGGCTATGCGGACACGATAGACGAAGGATCGCTTTCGGAGGAGAACAGGCATTACCTGACCATCATCAGGCGCAACACCGAGCGCCTGATCAATATTGTCGGGGACCTCCTGACATTGTCGAAGCTTGAAGAAAGGGAATTTGCCCTTAGCCTTGAGCCGGTGGCATTGCCCTTCCTCATCGAAAGGGTGCTCAAGCTGTTCGAGGACCAGGCGCGGTCAAAGGGTTTTTCGCTGAAAATGGAGGCCCCCGAGGACCTTCCCCCGGTGCTCGGCGATCCCTTCAAACTCGAACAGGTCTTCATCAACCTCCTCGACAATGCCATGAAATACACGGATGCCGGAGGTATCGCGATCACCGTGGCCCTGTCGGGCGACGAGGTGATCGCGAAGGTCAGCGACACCGGCACGGGCATTCCCCAGGAGCATATACCGCGTATTTTCGAAAGATTTTACGTGGTGGACAAATCAAGGTCCAAAAAAATGGGCGGCACAGGCCTCGGCCTGTCGATCGTGAAACACATCGTCCTTCTCCATAACGGCACAGTCCGCGTCGAAAGCGCTGCAGGCAAGGGCTCCGCATTTATCGTCTCCCTCCCCGCCGTAAAGCCCTGACACGTCGTAATATTAACCGTTTCTTAACACAAATATTCTTCAAAACTAACAGTCGGCGCATACATTATGTTAGCTGCAGATTTTTTTACGAGGAGGATTTTATGATCAACTCTTTTCTACGGACCGTGTCTTTTACGGTGATCGCTCTGGTCGCCGTCCTTGGTATTGCCGGGCACGCACCGGCTGCGGACATGGAACTGCTCGGAGCGGGCGCCACTTTCCCCCAGCCCCTGTATTCCAAGATGTTTGACGCTTACTACCAGCAGTACAAGGTGAAGATCAATTACCAGGGCATTGGCTCCGGGGGCGGCATCAACCAGCTTATCAAGAAGACGGTGGATTTTGGCGGCACGGATGCCTTCATGACGGAAAAAGAGCTTAAGTCAGCCGGCGCACCCGTTCTGCATGTCCCGACATGCCTCGGCGCGGTGGTTTTGGCGTACAACCTTCCCGGTAATCCGAAACTCAACTTTACTTCGGACACCATTGCAGAGATCTTTCTCGGGACCATAACGAAATGGAACGACCCGAAGATCGCCGCGGCAAATCCGAAGACCGCTCTTCCCAACCTCGCAATAAGCCCTGTCCACAGGGCAGACTCGAGCGGCACCACGTTCATCTTCACTGAGTACCTGGCAAAAACGAATGACGCATGGAAGCAAAAGATCGGCCTCGGGAAATCGGTCAATTGGCCTGCCGGGTCCATCGGCCAGAAAGGCAACCCGGGGGTGGCGGGGTACGTGAAGCAGACCCCGGGAGCGATCGGTTACGTCGAGCTCCTTTATGCGGTCCAGAACAAGATGCCGTACGGCAATGTCAAGAACAAGGCCGGCAAGTTTATCGAGCCCAGTCTTAAATCCGTGACGGCCGCGGCGAATATCCCATTACCCGACGACACGAACAAGTCCCTTACGAACACGGATGCCGCCGCCGGGTACCCGATCAGCAGTTTTACCTGGCTCATCTTCTACAAGGAACAGAATTACGGCGTCAAGACCAGGGAACGTGCGGAAGCCCTGGCGAAGCTCCTTATGTGGATGGTGGGAAACGGCCAGAGATATGTAGAACCGCTCCAGTACGCCCCTCTGTCAAAGGAAGCCGCGGAAAAATCCGTGAAGCTTATCCGTTCCATGACCTACAACGGCGCGCCGTTGTTGAAATAGAACGCACCAGGTTGCGGGGGAACGGAAAGCTTTTCCGGTCCCCCTTCATTATTCACGACATATGACACGATCGACACCAAATATAGACCGCTCCGAAAGAACGTTCACCGTCGTCCTCGCAATAAGCGGCGGTTTTATCGTGCTTCTCCTTATCGGGATCATGGTGACGCTTTTTTTCAATTCCCTGCCTGCGATTCGTGAATTCGGCGCCGGTTTCTTTATTGGAAAGACATGGAACGCGGCAGCAGAGACGTTCGGAGCGCTTCCCTTCCTGGTCGGTACGCTCGTAACGTCATTCCTGGCGCTTCTCATATCCGTGCCGTTCTCCCTGGCCATAGCGCTTTTTCTCGGGGAGTATTACAGGGAGGGCGCCGTTTCGGGCTTCCTGAGGAGCGCCGTCGAGGTCCTGGCGGGCATCCCGTCCGTCATATACGGGCTGTGGGGGCTTTTCCTCCTTATGCCGGCCGTACGGTATATTGAGATGAAACTCGGTGTCGCGCCGCAGGGCGTGGGGATCCTGACATCATCGCTCATTCTCGCGATCATGATCATCCCTTTTGCGGCGTCGATCGGCAGGGAGGTCATCACGTTCGTTCCGGGTGATCTCAAGGAAGCCGCCTACTCACTCGGGGCGACGCGTTTCGAGGTCGTCAGGAATATCGTCGTTCCCTATGCGCGCTCGGGGATAATTGCGGGGATCCTTCTTTCGCTGGGGCGGGCCATAGGGGAGACGATGGCGGTCACGATGCTCATCGGCAACAGCAATTTCCTCCCGACAAGCATATTCAGCCCCGCCAACACGATGGCAAGCGTCATAGCGAACGAGTTTGCCGAGGCGACAGGGGTGACGTCGGCATCGCTGATATACCTGGCGCTCGTTCTGTTCTTCGTCACGATGCTCGTCAACATTGCCGGGACATGGGTAATCCAGAAGCTTACCGTCGAATCATCGCGCGAGGTCACCTGATGCATGACAACGTCCGGGCGCGCCTTGCAAAGGACACGATCTTTAAGGGCATTGTCTGCCTTTTCGCCTTCGTTTCGCTGCTGCCCCTTTTCCTGATCCTCTACTACATAACAAGGAACGGGATCGCGGTCATCAACTGGGAATTCCTGACAAGCCTGCCGCGGCCGACGGGAGAGACGGGCGGCGGCGTCTTCAACGCAATCGTGGGGACGCTCGTGCTCATCGTCCTGTCGGGCGCCCTGTCGATACCCTGCGGCATAGCGGCCGGCGTTTACCTTGCCGAGCATCAGGCCGGAAAGCTCGGCAATGCGATACGGCTGAGCGTCGTCGTCCTCCAGGGGACCCCGTCGATCGTCATAGGGATCATCGCGTACCTGTGGATTGTCGGTCCGCTCAAAACCTTCTCGGCCTTTTCGGGGGGTATCGCCCTTGCCGTCATGATGCTCCCTGTCATTGTCAAGACGACGGAAGAGACCTTGAAGCTCGTCCCGTACCACTTGAAGGAGGCCTCCCTGGCGCTCGGCGTGCCCTATTACAGGACCATGCTCAAGGTCGTACTCCCGTCCGGCATGAGCGGCATACTGACCGGGATCCTGCTCAGCGTGGCCAGGATCACGGGCGAGACGGCGCCGCTCCTCTTCACGGCATTCGGCAACCAGTTCATGAACGTCAATATCTTCAAGCCGATAGATTCGCTGCCGTACCGGATATTTTATTACGCAATGAGCCCGTACCCCGAGTGGCATTCGTTTGCCTGGGGCGCTTCATTCATCCTGGTTGTCCTGACGCTTTCTTTAAATCTGGTTGCGCGAGGTATCTCTGCAAAATGGAAAATACAGTACTGACCGTCAAGGATTTCAGCGCGAGCTTTGGCGACCATCAAATTCTGCACGACATCAACCTGACGATCGAAAGAAATATTGTCGCGGCACTGATGGGCCCTTCGGGCTGCGGCAAGACGACCCTGATACGGTGCGTGAACAGGATGCACGAGCTCATTCCCGGCGCCGCCGTGTCGGGGGAAATGCTCCTCATGAACGAGGACATCTATGATATGCAGCCGATCATCCTCAGGCGGAAGATCGGCATGGTATTCCAGAAACCGAATCCCTTCCCGACAATGAGCATCTATGAGAACGTCGTGGCGGGATATAAGCTGAACGGCATTAAACTTCCAAAGTCGGAGATGGACGGGATCGTCGAGAGATCGCTCAAGAATGCGGCGCTCTGGGGCGAGGTCAAGGACAATCTCCACCGCAAGGGGACGTTCCTTTCCGGGGGCCAGCAGCAGCGGCTCTGCATTGCGCGGGCGCTCGCGATGAACCCGGAGATAATCCTGTTCGACGAGCCCACGTCAGCCCTTGACCCCAAATCGACGGCCCAGATCGAGGACCTCTTTGTCGAGCTCAAAAAGACCGTCACCATGCTGCTCGTCACCCACAACATCGCGCAGGCCGCCCGGGTCTCTGATGTGACCGCCTTCATCTACCTTGGCGAGCTTGTCGAGTTCGGGCCGACCGAGAAAATGTTCACCGTGCCGAAGGACAAGCGCACGGAGGAATACCTGACAGGCAAGTTTGGCTAGGAGGACGAATGCTGCAGGACCGGATAAAAGAGCTCAAGAAAGAGATCGTCGAATACGGCGCGCTGATCGAGGATATGATCATGAAGAGCATCGCGGGGCTTTGGGCAAGGGAACAGGCGCCACTGAGGGAGATCATAGACGTGCTGGAGCCGGCCACGAACGACCGGGAGATCAAGCTGGACGAGCTCTGCACGACGACGATCGCCCAGTACGAGCCGAGGGCGCGGGCCCTGAGGATCGTCCTCATGGTGTTCAAAATGAACAGCGATCTCGAGCGGATGGGGGACCATGTGGCCAATATCGCCGACAGCGGCCTGTTCCTCGTATCCCACGCCCCGGTAAAGCCGCTCGTGGACATTCCGCGCATGGCGACAGAGACCATCACGAGCTTGAACGATGCCATCACGTCCTTCATCGACGAAGATGCACGCCTGGCCCAGGAGGTATGCGAGCGGGACCATCTTATCGATGCGCTCCACGACCAGATCTTCAGGGAACTGGTCACGTTCATGACGTCGGACGCCACCACGATCGAGCGCTCATTGCACCTCATCAGGATAGCCAATAACCTGGAAAGGATAGCAGACCTTTCGACGAATATCTGCGAGGATGTCATATTCATGGTTGAGGGAAGGGTCATAAAGCACCATTGCGGAGAAAAGCCGTGAGAAAGAAACATGGCGTCCCGGCTTAAAGGAGGTCAGCGGAAAACATACCGCTTGTTCTCGACTGACACCTCAGGCGGGACGCGCCTCTTCTCGAAAAGATCGTAGCCTTCCTTGAGATCGCCCCAGAATTCTTTCCACCCGCTCTTTGCGTTCTTCTTAAGCTTTTCGCCCGTCATGCGGAACGGGAAAATGTGGACCATGATCGCGCCCTGGCCACCCCGGAACGCGGCATCCGCAAGGGCGTATATTTCCTCGATGGCGGGGTCGGTCATGGCAAAGCAGCCTATGGATACACAATTCCCGTGGATCATGATGGCGTTTCCCGTGCGGCTCAACGCCCTGTCGTAGCTGTTCGGGTACCCCACGTTGAGTGCGAGGTGATAGTTGCTCGAAGGGTTCATCCGGTCGGGCGTCACGCCGTAGAACCCTTCGGGCGCTTTCCGGTCGCCCTCCTTCGTTTTAGGGCCGAGGCCCCCGAGCCCGTATGTGCAGATCGGGTATGTCTTGAAAAGGTGAAACGACCTCCCCTTCTTCACCCAGACCTCGAGCTCTTTCGGTTCCTTAAAGATCCTTATAAAAACGGGTGCCCCATACGCCAGGCCTTTTTCCTTCAACTGAGACTCAAGCCCCGGCCTCACCTCGTTTATAACCTTCACGGACCGCGGACTGGACGGCACCTGTGCAAAGAGGGTAGACGGAACCATAACGAGGCACACAAGACCAACAAGGCCCCGAAAGAATGCAATCTTACTTCGCCCCATGCCCCGAATGATAACACGACCGTAAAACGCATGCACACAAATCACGAAACCGACAGGATTACGGCGTAAAAGAGTACGCCCCTATTCCCAATCCCCGTCATCAAAGGCAAACCTTGGATTCCGGCGTCAAGCGCCGGAATGACAACATGTGGTTATTTCCGGCCGGCACAAGAATAGCAGGATAAGTTTTTCCCTGCAAATTGAAACGAATTACGTCCGACACGTCGGACTTAGTTCTGTAATCCGCCTCTCATCGAATCCCATGTCATGACCCGGGGCGTCCCGTCCTTGTTCTTGCAGCCGGGGGACGAGGTCCGGGCCACGAAGAATTCCGGGCCTGCATAGATGACGATCACCTCGACGTCGGGGTCATGCTTGAAATCGCTTATGTCGAGCTGTGACGCGTACAGGGGATTGCGGGAACGGTATTCCTTCTGGTACCGGTCGAAGCTCTGGAGGGTTGCCTTCATCCGGTTGCACGGGGTCTGCTGAATGTATTTGGGCACGATCAGTGCCGCGGTAATGCCGAGCGCCGCGATGACGATCATGAGGTCGGTGTTCCCGCCTCCGCCGAAGCCGTGATGCCCGGTGCCGAAGGAGATCACAAGGGCGGCGAGCCACAGGACCCCGAGGAAGATGACGACCCATGCGGGAGAACCGAAGAACTATGTCAACACCGCCGTGATACCGCCTGCCAGAATGCTGAAGATAAGCCCCACCGTGGCACCCCTCCCGCATTTTTGGCACAGGGTATCCGTAAAGTCAAGACCATTGTGCCCCGAAGGGAAGGTTGCAGGCACGACAATCGTATGTTATTTCTTTATTATGTATGTCTGTAACCGGGAGGGAGCCTATGCATTGCCCCGCGTATAATGCGACGATCATCGTGAAGGTCTTTGTCCTGTTCGTGGCCGTCTGTGTGAGCGTCACGGCGATCCCCGTGACCTATGCTGCAAATCCGCTGACGAGCACCGAATATGACCCGGTCCTTATCGACGAGCGCAGCGAGATAGAGATCGGACAGAATACCGACCGGCAGATCCGGCAGAAGTTCAAGGTATCCGGCGATGCGAATCTCAGTCAGCGCATCAACGCGATCGGCCAGAGGCTCGCTGTCCATTCGGGGAGAAAAATAAATTACACATTCACGGTCCTCGACGACGAAATGGTCAACGCGTTTGCGGCACCGGGAGGGTTTATCTACATCACGACAGGTTTGTTGAAGAGGCTGAAGAACGATCACGAGATAGCCGCGGTACTGGGGCACGAGATCGGCCATGTCGTCGAGAAACATTCCCTGAAGGCCCTGCAACGGCAGATGCTGGCCCAGTTCGGGCTCCAGATCATGGGAGCGCTGCTCGGCGGTGACGGGGGCCTTTCCTCGAGCATTATCCTCAAGGCGTCCGAGATAAGCGCCGGCCTTCTTCTCCTCAAGAACTCGCGGGTCAATGAACTGCAGGCGGATATCGAGGGGGTCCGGATAATGCGCATTGCGGGATACGATCCGCGGGCCATGGTCGACCTTCAGAGGATGCTCCTTGCCCTGACGAACTCGGGCAGCACCCTGGCGATTCTCTCGACCCATCCGCCGTCACAGGAAAGGATCGACGTGATCCTGAAGGCGATCAACGATCCAAATTTTCACCTGGAATAATATCAGCCGTCCTTAGTGGATATGTCTTGCAAATTACGCGGAATTCATCGAAAATGATGCCATCCGCTTTCATGATGTCCGGGAGGGGCGGCCCGGCATCTTACGTCCCGGCGGAAGTTTTTCAATCTGCGGCCTTAAGGAGAAGCAGCGATGGAACAGAATAGTGCCGGAAACAAACTATGCCCGGACGGGGCACGAACGATGGCCGCCTCCGGACGGTTCATTTTGTTCGCTGTTCTTATCTTCTTCTTCGCCGCGGCCGTGGGGACATCCCCGCTTTATTCCCAGGTCATTGTGGCTGAAAAAGGCAGGGAGGCTGAACCGAAAATATTCCATGTCCCCTATGCTTTCTATAATCAATCTTTTGGCGCCGCCGTCGGGTATGTCGCCGGCTTTACCGGTGTCCACCAGAAACAGTTCAGCGTTCTGGCGACCGCGATAGCAGGGACCAACGATGCCCTGTCCCTGTATATCGTGGAAAGGGACTACCAGGTCCCGTTCCTGCCGCGCCTCTTCATCGATTCGGAATTTGCCCTGAGTACGTTCGGTGAATTGCAGAGCTATACGGACGGCAAGCCGGGATACGCCAACGAGAGGTCGGGAAGCAACGACTCGTCCTACAACAACTATATCGATGGGCCTGGAACGGACAATTTTGCGCGGGCAAAGTTCAGGTTCCTCCTGCCGGTCGGTTCGGGAAAAGACGACATCATAAGCAAGGTCACCCTGGACAGGGGCCTTTTGACCGAAGGACGGGTCGGCGCGACATCGTGGAACCCTTTTACCAGCGGCAAGACATTTCTCGAAGCGAAGCCTTTCTGGCGAAGCCAGTCCGTGCGGTCGGACTACAAACGCAACTACAAGCAGACGAACGGGGTCGAGTTCTCCCTGTTCCGTGAAAATACCGATTTTCCGAAGAACCCGTCCGGGGGGAGCACATTCAAGCTGCGCTATACAAAGGACTGGGGGCTTTTCGACAGCACGACACAGTATGATGTCGTGGATGCGGAATGGAGCAAATACTTTTCCCTCGGGGCGTCGAAGTATTTCCGGCAGCGGGTGATCGCATTCGATGTGTGGACGGCGAATGTTTTGTCCTGGAACGATTACAGCACGCGGTACAACGGCGATGTCGTGTACCACCGGCCGCCCCCCTATGCCGGGGCAATGCTCGGCGGGCTCTGGCGGATGCGGGCGTACCCGACATCCCGCTTCAACGACCAGGCCGCGATGTATTACGCGCTGGAATACAGGGTAATCCCGGAATGGAACCCGTTTGCAAAGAACGAATGGATACAGAAGAACCTCGACGTCGTATGGTGGCAGTGGGTCCCTTTTGTCGAGGTCGGGCGGGTGGCACCGCGCTGGTCGATAAGTGAGCTCCATACGAAGATGCAGTGGGACGTGGGTTTTGGCATCCGCGCCATGGCCAAGGGACTGACCGTCCGCATCGATACCGCGGTCTCGAACGAGAACTGGGGAGTCCAGATGATGATAGGGCACCCGTTCCAATTTTAGCGGACCGCCGTTTTAGCCTTGCAAAAAATGAGCGCGGCGTGTAATTGTTAATTACCGGCGCATACATGAATTACAGTTATTGTCCTGCTCCATACCGAAACTCTATCCTGTACATAATAGTTGCCATTTTTCTCACGCTGGGCTTGCCTGCCGGCGCATTTGCGCAGCCGGCCCGGTCGGATGGGTCATCCTGGGAGCAAATGATCAAAAGGGAAAAGGTCGCGCTCACGTCCCTTGAGATGAACGTGAAGAAATATATAGCCGACCAGCCCGAACGGATAGGCAGGATACACGAGAGAACGCAGCAGCTCAACCAGGAATTGATGAGATTGTCCATCACCTACAACATGCTGGAGGCGAACCCGATAGAAATGCGCGATATCCTGCGCCAGATGACTATTCTGGAGGAGCAGGCGGCGACCATGGTTGCCCCGATAAACGAAGAGTACAGAGCGATCGCGGACCTCAAGAAGACGCTGGCAGGCCATCAGGCTGAGTATGAAAGCCTTGCAAGGGAAGAATCACTGCAGGAAGCACGTAAGGCGGCCGCCGGACACGCCGCGGATATCAAAAGAACGATCGCCCTCTTGAGCGCCGCCGCGGGCATCGTCGATATCATCCCGAATGCGGTCGAGGAGTTCAGCATCAGGCTGGAGTCGAGGAAGAAACTGGTGGAGAACGACCTCCGCGCGGCCTGGAAGAAATATTATCTTTTTCCGCCCACATCTACCTTTTTCGCAGCGGACACATGGAAGGCCCTGCGTGAAGTCGGGGTAAGCCTGTGCGGTTTCTGGGACTACTGGTTGATCCCCTATACCCAGAACCGCGCCGTTATCGGGAGGGCATCAGGCAGGACATTCCTGTTCGCGGCGGGGATTATCGTCCTCATCCTTATCATTTTTGTCCATGTCCGGCGGAAATACCGCTCGATACCGGCGGGCCGGTTCCTGACGTTCGGGGTCTATACGGCGTTTGGAGCGCCGCTCATGGTGCTCGGAACGACGACAGGCACAGGGATCCTTGCAACGACCAGCTTCATAGCCGAGATAATACTTGCGGCGGGCCTGGTCAGCCTCGGTTGGAACCTCCGGAGGATCTTCGATGACGGCCCGGTGTTCCGGCACAACCCGCTCTGGCCTGCGTGGTGCATGTTCGCGGCAGGCACGCTGGCCGAGGTCGTCCACACGCCCACCATCATTTATTCGCTTCCCATGTCGCTCATCTTCATGATCGTCGGTATCTATTCTTTCTTTATGAAGAAGGCAGACCAGAATGATCTCGACAAAAGACTGTTCCTGATAAACTTCTGGCTCTCGCTCGCATTTATTGTCCTCGCTCTCTTTGGGTGGTGCGGCGTTGCGATACTCACCGCCACCGCCTGGTTTGCAGTCGCGGTCAATGTCGAGCTGTGGCCGGGCCTCGCCGGGTGGATGAAGAGAACGATGGAGGCCGGCAGAGAGAGCATGACAACGGCCCGCCGTCTTGCCATAGGCGTTCTTTTTCCCATGAGTTTCCTTGGCCTTTTTTCGATCACGGTCATATGGATAATCTTATACGCCGGCGGCACTCCGCTTCTGAACGACATAATTCGCTGGCACTTGAATGTAGGGTATCTCTCCCTGAGTATCCCGATGCTGATCGTGGTCGCGGCCATCCTGGTCATTACGAGGTCCGTGGTCATCATGGTCAATACTATGATAACGCTTATTGCAACACGGCTCGGCAGGGGAGGGCTTCTTGAGGAAGGGGTTATCAAATCTCTTCATGCCATCGCGACGTACGTTTTTTGGTCACTGTCGATACTGCTTTCGCTGAAGCTTGTCGGGGTCAGCGTGACGCATCTCGCGATCGTCGCCGGCGGATTGTCGATCGGCGCCGGGTTCGGCCTGCAGGAGCTCATCAAGAACTTCTTCAGCGGGCTCATCCTGCTTTTCGGAAGGTCGATCCATCCGGGCGACGAGATACAGCTTGAAAATATCAGGGGCACGGTGATCAGGGTAAACATCCGCAATACCATTATGCAGACGAACGACGATTCCACGATATTCATCCCGAACTCCGACCTGATAAACAAGAATATCGTCAACTGGACGTACCGGGACCCCAGAGGCCGGGCCGAGGTCGCCGTGGCAGTGGCATACGGTTCGAACACGGACCTGGTAAAGGAGCTCCTGATCCGGTGTGCCGGTCAGAACCCCGGTGTTCTGGAAGACCCCCCGCCCTACGTTCTTTTCTGGGATTTCGGGGACAACGCGCTTGCCTTTCGGCTGCGGTACTGGATACGGCGCCCCGTTCAGATGAGGGACAAGATAGCCTCAGCGATCCGTTTCGAAGTGGAAAGGGTATTCAAGGAAAACAACGTTGAGATCGCGTACCCCCAGCAGGATATTCACATCCGCAGCGCAGAGGGGCTCGGGCCGTACCTGAAGCCTCAGGAACGCAAGGCTTAGGTCGTCAGCCCTAAGGTGTCGGAGCATAATAGAAAACAGGTTGTCTGCTGTGCCGGAACAATAAAAGCCGGGAGAGACCCCGGCTTTTATTGGATATCTGGTTGTTAAACTTCTTAGGCCTTACGACTCACGCCTTAAGGTTTTTAATGGCCGCCACCCGTTAAAACGTCGGGAGCCGACATTGTATCAAGGGCTGCGCCCTGCGGCAGGTTAAATACCGAATCAGCCGGCGCGCCCTTCTTTATATTCTTATACTCTACACTCCATTTTCCGTTCATGTTTGCAACCTTGACCGGAAAGCGAATGTCGGTCGCAACCCACTGATAGTATGTATTCGTGCTGTTTCCCTGTTTTACCGAAACCTGGTATTTCTTCACCGCATAGCCATCGATCTTCTCGGACCCCAGCTCCTTCCTGCTGACCTCGCCCGGTGTTTTTTCGGTTGTCCACAGGTTGAGGGACGGCGTTACCTTTCCCTGAACGTACGTGTTTTCCGCAGCATTTATCTGCCAGAAAATGCCCTTATCACCCCTGACGATGTTGTAGATGGGTGTATTGCCCTTTTCCGCACGTATCTTGTTGCCATTAACGTAGATCTTTCCCTTGCTCGTTATCTTGCCTTCTTTTGTTATCATGTCTGCTGTCAGGTCCATAGCCGACGCGTACGCAAACATTCCGATCGTGAATAGGAAAATGATTCCCGAAACCACCAAACACCTTTTCATTACAACCCTCCTGATTTAAGATGTGTATCGATAAAGCCCTTCTCAAGGGCGGTATCACCCTATTTGCACTGGCCCAGTGACCCGACGGCGCACATTTTACCGTTGACCCACCTGGCCTGGTCGAAATACGCTTTCGTAAAGTTGGCTTTCGTAATATTTGCGCCTTTGAAGTTGGCCTCGTTGAAGTTCGCTCCCGTGCAGTTTGGGGGGGGGGGGGGGGGGGGGGGGGGGGGGGGGGGGGGGGGGGGGGGGGGG